>Ga0335085_10006728_pt1 | contig 18052 bp, 10 predicted proteins | sample Lox_Sample_45_FD_206712 | JGI IMG/M metagenome (GOLD analysis project Ga0335085, IMG submission 206712) | Soil microbial communities from Loxahatchee National Wildlife Refuge, Florida, United States - Lox_Sample_4.5 | ecosystem: Environmental > Terrestrial > Soil > Wetlands | place: USA...
ATGGGACGTGTGAAGCGTCCCGAAGACGAGGTGTCCCGTCTCGGCGGCGGTCACCGCGAGGGAGATCGCGTCGAGGTCGCGCAGCTCGCCCACCATGATGACGTCGGGGTCCTGCCGGAGCGCCCCCCGGAGGGCCCGGGCGAACGAGGCCGTGTCGCGCGGCACCTGCCGCTGGTTCACGAGGGCCTGCTTCGGGAGGTGGACGGTCTCCACGGGGTCCTCGATCGTGATGATGTGGCAGGGCCGGGTCTCGTTGAGACGGTCGATGATGGCCGCGAGCGTCGTCGACTTCCCGCAGCCGGCCGGTCCGGTCACGAGGACGAGCCCGTTGGTGAACCGGAGGATCTCGGAAACGGACGGCGGGAGGCCGAGATCCTCCATCTTCGGAATGACGCGTGAGATGACCCGGAACGAGGCGTCGAAGCCGCTCCGCTGGGAGAAGAAGTTCGCCCGGAACCGGCCGACCCGCGGAAGCCGCAGAGCCACGTCGAGGTGCCGCTCCTTCTCGAGCCGGTGCCATTCGTCCTCGGAGAGCACCTCGCGGACCATCGTCAGCGCCCGCTTCCGGGTCATCGTCGGCATGTCGATCGGCTCGAGCCGGCCCTGGATCCGGCGATGGGGAACGAACCCGGTCGCGAGGTGGAAATCGGAGGCGCCGGACCGGACCGCGTCCGAGAGCAGCTCGCGAAACCCCGCCTCGCCGCCGGCGGAGACGGGGAGATCCGGCCCCTCGTCGTCCTCGATCGGCGACGGGCCGCCTTCGGCCGCCGACTCGATCTGCCGGACCGAGCGGTGGGCCTTCTCGCGGACCGTGGCGTCGACCTGCGGCGTCTGTGCGATCTTCGTCAGGAGCGGAACGATGCGGGGCTCGGAGCGCGCGAGGTTCGCCATGGCGTCGAGCAGTTCGATCTGGACGTCGGGCCGCTCCTGGGCCTTCTTGAACGCCTCGAGGAGGGGCCCGGCCGCGCGCGGGTCCCCCAGCTCCCCGAGCGCCGCCGCCGCAGGGATCGCCAGTTCGGAGGAGTCCAGCCCCGCAAGGAGCCGGGGCAGCACCTCGGGATGTCCCTGTCCGTGCTGGCTGAGGAGCTCCATGGCGCGGGCGCGGATCCACTCGTTGGGATCGTCCATGAGGCCGATCCAGACCGGAAGCGCGCGGGGGTCCTCCAGAGCGAGCGTCATCTCGGCCGCCGCCTTCGCGAGGGTGGGCTCCGGGTCGCCGCAGAGGGCGATCAGAGCGGGGCAGAACTCGGGGAGCCCCTCGCGCGTCGTGTCGAGGGCGCGATCCCTCACCCAGACGAACGCGCCGTGGAAGTGCTCCACGAAGCGCCGGGCGACGGCCTCCGGCGGGACTCCCTGGAGGAGAGACAGGGCGCCGCTGCGGACCGCCGGGAGGCCGTCGGCCAAGAGCGGCACGATCTCGGGCGGATGGTCCAGCTTGGCCGCCGGGAGCAGGCGGACGAGGGCCGCGAAGGCCGCCTGCATGACGCGTTCGTCGCCCGTGCGGGCCATCTGGAGGAGATCGGGGAAGCTGTTCTCGCTCGGATGGCGCTCGAGAACGGAAAGGGCGGCCAGCCGGATCTCGCTGTTCTCGTCCTGCAGCAGCGGCAGGGCGAGCCGCGCCGCCGCGGCGGATCCTCCGGGAAAGCTCGTCTCGCTGACGAGGCGAAGCGCCCGCGCCCGGACGCCGGGAGCCGAGGCCTGGAGCGTCCGGCGGGCCACCTCGAAGGCCGTCTCTCCCGGAAGACCGGGTGAGAGTTCGAGAGCCGCGAGACGTCCCTTCTCGTCGGAAGCGGACGCCAGATCGAGGAGCACGGCCCCCAGCTCCGGCCCGGCCAGGTCCTTGAGAAAGCGGAGAACGGCCCGGCGCGCCGCTTCGGAGTGCGTGTGAAGGAGCGAAGCGAGAGCGTGATACGCCTCGCGGTCCGGGCGGCGGCGGAGGAGGCTGATCCCGGCGGTCCGGATCTCCGGGTTCGGTTCGAGCGCCGTCCACGTCACCCAGTCGACGTCGGGATTCGACAGCGAGAGAAAGCGGTCCAGAAGCTCCTTCCTCTGCACGTCGGAGCTCCAGCGGTGCTCCCTGAGCTGCGTCACCCAGGGCGGCTCGCTCTTGCGCCCCTTTCGGAGCTTCTCGAGGACCACGTCGGACTCCTGGCGGCTATGGTAGCCGACCACCCATTTGCGGCCGGTCCCGCGGGCGGAAGGCCTCCCGCTGTTACGAAAAGTGTCGGCCCGGCGGACGGAGCCTGACCGGGGCGAAACCGCTTCAAATCGACAACGCCTTGCCCGAGAGTCGCTTCCGCGGGAGAATCGGATGACGGCATGGACCTCGCAACGACGGGTGTGACGAACTTATGCTGACGTGTCGAGCAGGCCGCGGGCCCTCGAGAAAGCGTGGCTTCACGCTCGTGGAGCTTCTCGTCGTCCTTGCGGTCCTCGGGATCATCGTGACGATCGCGGGGATCGAGGTGATGAGGACGCTTCAGAAGGGGCGGCTGACGTCGACGGTGCAGAGCCTCGAGCTGACGGCCTCGCGGGCCTACCTCGAGGCGCAGCGGCGCGGAGCCACGATGTTCCTCCGGGTCGGCCCGATCGCCGGCGGGAAGATTCCCGTGGAGCTCTGGGCCGACAACACGACGAACGACCCGGGCAATGATCACGTCGGAAAGCTGCAGACGACGAATCCGTTCGCCGACATCCTCGTCGATTCGCTCACCCTCGACACCGCCCAGATCTGCCTCTCGTCGGTGAACGCGGGGCAGATCGAATCGGCGGCCTGGTCGGAGAACTCCACGGACGCCACGAAGATCCGCCTCCTCGCCTGCGACACGTTCGGCCGGGCGATGGATCCCACCCTGGTGCCGCCGCAGCAGATCGCGCAGACGGCGACGCTCTCGATCTCCCATGCCCAGATGGTGGCGGGCCGTCTCCTCCCGAAGCGCAACTACCAGCTCCGGATCTCGCCGGCCTGGGGAATCCAGATCGTGGAGATCCCGTACTGACGGCCATGACGAACCCCTTCCGGCGCCGCCCTTCATCGTCCCGCCGCGGCTCGAGCCTCATCGAGGTCCTCGTCGCGATGGCGATCCTCTCCATCATGGTGGCCGGCATCCTCCAGCTCTTCTCCCTCGCGCTCCTGGCCAGCGCCGGGGCCGCCGCGCGGACGGAGCTCCTCTTCAAGTGCCAGCAGGTCGTCGAGAACGTCCGGTTCTGCTACGGGATCGGGCGCCGGAGCCCTCCGCTGCCGCCGCCGGCCGGGGCGGGCGTGCCGAACCCCATCGTGGCCGGCACCACCTACCTGCCTTACAAGGATACGGGCCTCCCATGGACGTACTGGGGTCCGAACGGGGCCAACGTCATGGAGGAGGAAAACGGCCCGTACAAGATCTTCTACACGATCGAGCGCTCCAGCGGCAACCCGAACGCCCTCTGGATCATCACCGTCTCCGCGGTGCCGACCGACGACGCGGCCGCGGCGCGGCGTTTCTTCGGCCTGACGTTCAAGACGCTCAAGCGGGTGGACTATGTCGCGGCGTTCTGACCGATCGCGCGGCTTCAGCCTCGCGGAGGCGATGGTCTCGCTGACGCTCCTCGTCGTCGTGATGGTCGTGGCGATGACGCTGCTGTTCACGATGCGCTCATTCGCCGAGAGGGTGCAGTGGGTCATCGAGCCCCGGCAGACGGCCCGGCGGGCGGTCGACTACCTCTCGCACTTCCTGCAGGGGGCGACCGACGTCGGCCCGTTCGCGCCGAACGCCATCGTGACCTACTACAACAGCGACGGGCAGGACCCGGCGAGCCGGGTGCAGGCGACCTACGACAACCTCACCAACGCCCAGGCTACCGCGGGATTCGGCGACGAGGGGACCGACCTCATCTCCCTGCTCCTGCCGACGGGCGCTCCCGCGAAATTCCTCGTGACCTACGCGGGCACCCTCGTCTGGCCGGGATACGCGGCGGGTCCGTACGACTACTACATTGCCTACCGCGGCGGTTGCGGCGCGACGAACAACGACGGCGACAACATGACCGCGTTCAAGCTCCTGACCCGCGAGAGCGGCGGCGCGAGCACCGGCCTGCTCCTCCTCCAGGACAACGCCGGTGCGTGGCTCTACTTCAAGATCACGGCCTACAAGGACGCCGACGGCACCTGCAACTGCACGATGGGGAACGGCGCCAACATCCACATCCAGGCGAACCCGGGCGCCTCGCCGCCGAACGGCGCGATCGACCCGCCGGGCGGGCACCCGCCCGCCATCCTGGACCCGGTCTATCTCGTCACGGGGCTCGAGGCGTTCTCATTCCGCGTCCGGACCGTGAACGGGGTCCCCAGCCTCGAGCAGAAGACCGGCCTCTTCGACCCGGCCACCGACAACCCGGGCACGGCCTTCGTCCCGGTCATCGAGAATGTCGAGGACCTCCAGATCGCCTACCTCTACACGGACGGGACATTCTGGCAGTCGGCGACGAACGACCTGAAGACGCTGGACGCCGCGGCGTATCCGGACGACGTCCCGTGGCAGGCCGGCCCGACGGCGGCCGCGCCCGCGCTGGACATCACGGCGGTCGTCGGGCTCCGCTTCAGCATCGTGGCCCACTCGCGCCCGGTCACCTTCGGGGCCCGCCAGATTTCCGCGGCGAAGACGGGGGCGGCGGTCCCGGCCGGCGCGATCCGCCGTTTCCGGCCGGGCGTGGAGAACCGCGCCGGAGCGACCACCTACGACGACTTCGAGCACTTCCGCGCCACGGCCACGCTGATGCTGAAGAACCGGTTGCTGGGGAGCTGACGCGATGAGGAGACGGACCGTTCGGATGGGACGTCGAGGGAGCGCGCTCGTGACGGTGGTCCTCGTCATCCTGATCCTGACGATCGTCGGCCTCGGCGTGGCGTACTTCGCCCAGATGGAGGAGGGGTTCTCCGGAAACGCCCGGATGACGCGGGCCGCCTTCTACGTGGCCGAGGTGGGCCTCCGGAAGGGCGAGTCGGTCATCAGCAACGTGGTCGGCGCCAGCATCGCCCTCTCCACGATCCTGACGTGCGGCACCTGCACGTCGCCGCCGATCAACCTGCCGGGCGGCGGCTATCAGGGGATCATCCTGAACGCGACGGACCCCGAGGGGGGCGTGACGAAGGAGTTCGCGGACGTAGCGGTCCCCGTTCCGGCCGGCGTCGGCGTCTTCGACCGCGGGACCTACTCGCTCTACGTCCGGAACAACCCGGAAGACCCCGCCGGCGCAACCAACGACTCCGACACGGTCATCCTGCTCGTTTCCGTCGGCCAGGTCCGGGGCGCCGGCGGGCGGGTCTACACGAAGATCCTCGAAGAGCAGCTGCTCACGGGATCCTTCGGCGCGCCGGCCTTCAGCCAGTACCTGTCGAACGCGGGCGGGACCAGCTCCGGAGCAAAGGGCAAATGAGGCCCCTTCTGTTACGAAAGGTGCCGGTTCGTTTCCTCCAGAGTGGGGACGGACGGCCTTCCGATCTGGCCAAGTCACTCTTTTTGAAGGACTTCCTGGAAAGCCTCGAACGTCGGCACGACCCTCGCTCAGGTTCTGTCGAAGGTTTATGTCCAGAGTCCACGCAGGCGCAGGACCGGCGGGGCGGGTGACGAGGGCCGAATGAGCCGTCCGCGTCTCCGCTTCGCCCTTCCCGCCGCGGTGAGAAAGGCCGTCGCGGTCGCGATGGGGCTGCTCCTCGTGCTCGGGAGCGAGGGGATCGCCTTCGGCTACGACGAGGGCTACGACCCGCTCCGGCAGATCACGCAGCAGGTCATCCCGCCGAACCTGATGATCGTTCTCGACCGAAGCGGCTCGATGCGGTGGGACGTCTATGGCAACGAGCTGTTCGAGGGGGACGACTCGGTGGGGCGCCTCGTCTGGTACGGGGGGATCTGCCTCGGTCCAAAGCAGCCGCCGCCGCCGACGCCGACAAATACGCCGACCGCGACGCCGACGGAGACGCCGACGGTGACGCCGACCTCGACGACGACCCCGACGTCGACGGAAACCCCGACCGCCACGGAGACGCCGACGGAGACGCCGACCGCGACGCCGACCGAGACGGCCACGATCACGCCGACGGTGACGCCGACCGCGACGCCGACGATCACGCCCACGGTCACGCCCACCTTCACGCCGTCCCTGACGCCGACGGTGACGCCGACCTTCACCTCGACCAACACGCCGACCGTCACGCCGACCGCGACGCCGACCGCGACGCCGACGATCACGCCGACGATCACGCCGACCGCGACGCCGACCAACACGCCCACCGTGACACCGACGGGAACGCCGACGAACACGCCGACGGTCACGTTGACCTACACGCCCACCGCGACGGTGACGCCGACCTTCACGTCGACGCGGACGCCGACGGTGACGCCGACCTTCACGCCGACCGCGACCCCGACCCGGACGTCGACTTCGACCCGGACGCCGACCGTGACGCCGACGCCGACGGTCACGCGGACCTTCACGCCGACGCGGACGCCGACGCGCACGGGCACCCCGACCCGGACGCCGACCTCGACCCGGACGCCGACCGTGACGCCGACGGCCACACGGACGCCGACCGCGACGCCGACGGCGACGCCGACGCGCACGGGCACCCCGACCTGGACGCCGACGAACACGCCGACCTACACGATCACCTGGACCTGGACGCCGACCTTCACCCCGACGGTGACGCCGACGGTCACGCCCACCTTCACGCCGACGCGGACGCCGACGGTAACGCCGACCTTCACGCCGACGGCCACGCCGACGAATACGCCGACCTTCACGCCGACGGCCACGCCGACGAAGACGCCGACCTTCACGCCGACCGCGACGGTGACGCCGACCTTCACGCCGACGGCGACGCCGACCCAGACGCCGACCTACACGCCGACCGCGACGGTGACGCCGACCTTCACGCCGACGAATACGCCGACGGTGACGCCGACCTTCACGCCGACCGCGACCCCGACGAATACGCCGACGGTGACGCCGACGGCCACGGTGACGCCGACGGCGACGAATACGCCGACGGTGACGGCGACCTTCACGCCGACGGTGACGCCGACGGTGACGCCGACGTTCACGCCGACGAACACGCCGTCGGTGACGCCGACGGCGACGCCGACCTTCACGCCGACGACCACGCCGACGGAGACGCCGACGAAGACGCCGACGAATACGCCGACCGCGACGCCGACGGTGACCCCGACGGCGACCTTGACGCCGACCGGCACGCCGACCGACACGCCGACCGAGACGGCGACGCCGACGGCCACGCCGACGGAGACGCCGAAGAAGATCCAGCACGCCGCCTTCGAGCCGCCGCGCCCGGCCGAGGTCCCGGCGGGGCCGGCGGCGCGTCTGGCCTCGGCCGCTCCGATCCCGCTGGGGCCGCCCGGGGAGCCGCGGAGCGAGCCGTCCGGGCCGAACGGGCGCCCGCTCTGGCAGGGGGTCGGGAGCGCCGGATCCGGCAGCGACTTCGCCTCGGCGCAGATCGTCCCGCCGGTGGGCGCCATCCTCCGGCTGCCGACGCCGACGGCTACGGCGATGCCGCCCGTGGACCCGCCGCCCAGTAGCGGCCCCGACCCCGGCTGCGCGGCCTGGGTCTACGTCCTCCACTGGGACCGGCCGTCGCGGCTCGCGGCGCTGAAGAACGCCCTCGGCGACTCGGTCAGCATCATCTCCGAGTACTACCCGCCGGGCACGAAGGGTGGAGGGGGAGTGGGCGTCCCCGATCTGTCCGATACGGCCCCGAGGCCGGCGATCGTGGAGCGCAACACCTCGGACCACCGGTTCGACAAGCCGCAGGTGCTCGACTCCAGCGGAAGCCTCGTGGACTCCCCGTACAACGGCGCGGCTGTCGGCGGGGCGGCTGACGGCTCGGACTGGGGTGCGCCCACCAACGCGAACTGGAGTGCCGCCGGGGTGACGGTCACCTACAAGCAGGGGACGGACCTCGAGGCGTACCTCCCCTCCCTGCCGCCGCTCCAGCCGACGCCCATCCCCGCGGCGCCGTTCCCGACGCCGACCCCGGCCACCGGCGTCGACGTGACGGCCGACTCGACGATCACGGATACGTATTACCCGTGGGGCGGAAACGTCTCGGGGACCTTCCACCTGCTCGCCTACGACCAGTTCGGAAACCAGGCGACGTGGACCTGGACGCTTACGTTCGGAACGATGAAGGATCCTGATGATCCCTCGAAGACGATTCCTATCTACGGCAAGGATCCAGGCCCGCCGTTCGTGGCCTACGACGAGACCTGGTATTCAGGCAGCGGCGCGGCGCCCCAACCGTATCTTCCGATGCCGCACGACTACGACCCGTATGCGTCGGGACCCCAGGCGGGCGCGCTTCCATCCGGCAGCTCGATCCCCGGCGTGACGGGATTCCCCACGGGGGCCGCGGCCTCCTTCATCCGGGTCGAATCGCCCAAGAAGATCGTCTCCGACACGGCGGACAAGGTGAACTGGGGCCTCTTCACCTTCCAGGACCGGACGCCCTACAGCACGACGCCCGGCGACTACTGCGCGGACCCAACCGGCTCGGCCAGGAACTACGAGCTGCAGCAGCACGTCTACCCGGACGATTCGGGAAAGATCGCCCAGATCGAATCGGCCCTCCAGCTCGTCTACTTCGGCGGGATGTACACCGCCGGAGGTACCCCGTCGAAGGAAGGGCTCCGGCGGGCCGGAATGGACCTCGAGGACTTCACGTTCAAGCAGGATCCGCTGATTCCGATCCGGTGCGACCGCCCGTACGGCCTGATCTTCTGCACGGACGGCCTGTCGAACGTCTGCAACCCCGCCGGGGGAGCGAACCTCTACGGACCTCCGGCCCTTCCGGCCACCGTCGACCCGATTGCCTTCGACAGCGGCGGGGAACCATGGACCAGCCCGTGCGAGGGCTACTACGGGACCGACGCGGGCTGCTACACGGCGGTGGAGATCCCCGTCGGCTCAGGCAACTACCGGCTCCTCCGCTGCTGCGACCCGGGCTCGAAGCAGCTGGGATCGGGCTACGACTGCGAAACGAACACGATGCTCGACCCCACCATCGCCGGGAACGAGGATCTGATCAACACGTACAAGACCGCCACGGGGGTACCGGCAAAGGCGGGGACTCCGGACGGCTTCGTCGCGGGCATCGCGGAATCGCTCTTCACGGACGGGTTCGTCTGGACGGACCCCAACCTCCCCAGTGGCGACCCCAAGGCCAAGGTGAAGACACGCGTGCGGACGTTCGTCATCGGGGTGGGCCCGACGGTCGGGAAGTGCGAGCTGAACTACACCGCCTACCGGGGCCGGACCGACGCGTCGGCAGAGAAGGGAGACGCCGGCTTCACGTACCAGATCATCCCGGGCGCCGCGCCCACCGACCCGCCGGTGGACCCCGGGGATCCGCGGCTTCCGCAGGACCAGAACGGCGAAGACGGCACGAAGCCGAACACGTACGCCGCGAGCGTCGGCTCGGGGGACTACGCGTTCTTCGCCAACGACGCCTCGTCGGTCTACGACGCGTTCCAGGAGATCATCGCGGGGACGGCGACGGGCGACTACGCCACGAGCCCGCCGATCGCCGGCGCGAGCATCGCGCAGGGCAACATCGTCCTCCTCCCCTCCACCGAGTACCCGAGGTGGAAGGGGAGGCTGCGGGCCGTCGACACGCAGAAGCCGGCCGGCTCCAACACGAAGTGGGACGCCGGCGAGATCCTCTCGAACCCGAAGGACGTGAGCTACATGAGCCCGGCCGAGCGGAAGATCTACACGTGGGATCCGGCCAACCTCGGCGCCGGGCTGATCGAGGTGGTCCCGGCCAACCAGGGGACGCTGTTCCCGATCTCCGGCCTGCCGTCCTCGAAGTTCACGACCGCCGTCATCGACTTCATCCGGGGCAACGACGGGTCGCTCAAGAACAAGGCCCGGAGCTGGGTCTTCGGCGCCTCGATCAACTCCACGCCGGCGGTCGTCGGGAAGCCCGAGATCTACACGGGCAACTTCCAGGCCACGCATGCCGCCTACGAGATCCTGCACAAGAACCGCAAGCCGATCGCCTGGGTCGGGGCCGACGACGGGATGCTCCACGGGTTCAACTTCGACACGGGGAAAGAAACCATCGCCCTGGTGCCGCCGGAGCTGCTCGCCCGGCAGGTGACGCTGTACGACAACTACCGGACGCTGGTGAATCCGATCACCAAGGAACGCAAGGCGCCGACGGGCCAGAACCCCGACATCCGGCAGCACATCTGGGGCGTGGCCCAGTCCTTCCGGTATGCCGACGTCTACGATACGGCGAACTCGGTCTGGAAGACGATCGGCTACCTCACGCTCGGGCCGGCCGGGAGCTCGGTCACGGCCATCGACGTGACGCATCCGTCGCCGACGGACGAGGGCTATGACGCGTCGAAGCCGGTGGAGATCCTCTGGCTGAGGCCGACCGCCAGCGACCCCCTGGCCGGCGTCGGGCAGTCGTGGAGCGTTCCGGCGGTGGCGGCCAACCAGAAGGCTCCGGCGAACTTCCTGCTGCTCATGGGGGCCGGATTCAACGCGGCGAGCGTCGCGGGAGACCAGAAGGACGCCAGGATGTTCCAGCTGCAGGCTCTCGACGGCAAGGACGGGTACGCGACCGGCACCAAGTACTACACCGACATCGCGGCCGCCGCCGTCGACGCGGGGAACAAGCCGCTCATCGGGCAGCAGGCCTTCGCGGCGAGCGTCTTCTTCGACTCGACGGCGCCGACGTACTACGGGAACAACATCGCCGACCTCGGCCTGCAGGCCGACCTGAACGGCCGGATCTGGTTCAACTACCCGACTGTCCTCGGAGGGGCCGACTTCGACGCGGTGAAGATCGGCATCGACGTGCCGAAGGAGATCGGCAACATCGAAGGGTCGCCCGACCAGGCGCCTCTCTATTACCCGCCGGCCGCGAGCGGCGTGGGGAAATCGGGCGGCTGCCAGGTCTATTCCTTCGGGAGCGGCACGTCGTACGAGAAGAGCCCTCTCGTGACCAACCCGGACGGCAGCTCGGCTCCGTCGGGCGAGCAGTCGGACTACGCCTGGAAGCCGCGCCTCTTCATCGCGGTCAACGCGAACGATGCCTCCAAGCAGTTCGGCACGGTCACGGTGACCGGCCCGAACCAGGCGATCTACTCGGTCCCGATCTCCTCGATCGAGCTGCCGGCCTGCGACCCGGCCGACCCCAACTACCCGGGTCCGCGCTGCCGGCTGGGGCCCTCGGATCCGACGACGTTCGGGCTCAGAACGCAGATGACGGCGCCCCCGTTCCTCCTCGTTCCCATCTCGGGAAACTCGGGAGGAGAGACCTTCCAGGCGCTGTTCCTCCTCTACGACCCCGATGCCATCGGTTACTGCCGCGGCTACTCGTACGTCGTCGTCATTACCTTCGAGCTGAACAAGAGCTGCGACCTGGTCACCGTGGACAAGACCGAGGTCTTCGAGGGCGGGGAGGGGGCGGCCTCGGGGTTCGCCATGGCCGGCACGAAGATCGTCGTCGGCAAGAGCGGCGTCGGATCCGGGCAGAAGGCCGGCGTCTTCGAGACGCCGATCAACATCCTCAGTTACGGCGGATTCGGGAACGTGACGCCCGTCTACTGGAAGGAGCTGCAGTAGGAGGCGTCCTTCCGGGCCCGCCACGAGCCTAAGATCGGGACCGATGGACGGGGACGTCGGTGCCGGCATCCGGGGGGGCGGAGAGCGGCGCGGCGTCTCGCTGCCGGCCTTCCTCGCGACGCTCGTCGTCCTCCTCCTGTTTCTTCTCGTGGCTCTCGAGTTCGTCAACCGCTGGACCCGGATTCCCGCCCCGGAGGCCCCGAGTCCGGCCCTTCGGATGACGCTCGACCTCGCGGTACGCACGCTGACGCGGGACCTCGGTGCCGCGGCCTCCGGCCGGCTGCCGGCGATCGAGGCGATCCGTCCCGTCACCGACAACACGCCCGCCTGGCGCGCCTTCACGGGGACCGTGGGGCAGACGACCGAGATCCGCGGGGGAACCGACCAGATCGGCCTCCGGGGGATCCTCCGGACGTCGCCCCTCCTTCTCGAGCCGTCGGAGCGGACGACCGGGCGTCCCGCCGCGACGCGGGTGAAGGTCTACGAAGGCGCGCCCGGCGGTTCGCGGGGCCGAGGAGGCGGAGAGTCGGGCTTCGCCGAGGCCGCCGCCATCCTGAGGTCGCGGTCCCTCGCGGGAGCTCGAAAGCGGTTCTTCGTGGCCGGCGATCCGGCGGGAGGTTACGCCGTCGCGCGGCTCGTGGCCTTCGCGGACCGGACGGCGGCCTCCAAGGAAGGGTGTCCGCCCGCTCCCGACGGCTGCCATCTCGAGCTGACGCTCGACTTCACCGACCCGGACGCGGTCCGGATGAACCCGCGGGAAGCCGCGGAGGCTTCCCGCGGGCTCGGCCCGCTCTCCTGGGGCGGCCTCTTCGACGACATCGTCTACTTCGTCGCTCGAGGGCCCAAGGGGCGCCCTCCGGACTATTTCGTGGTCAACGATCCGCTCTCGCTGGCCTACCCGAGGCCCTTCCTGGCGGTCGCCGAGAATGTCGGCGGGGACCGCTGGGACGTCGCCCGCGTCGCCGACGAAATCGAAAACCTCCAGGCCGCCTGGGCCGTCGGCCGGCACGGGGAGCCCGAAGAGTGGCGGGCCGACCGGCCGGAGGCTCGACCCCTTCTCCCGTCGGAGCTCTCGGTACCCGGTTTGGAGCTTCGGGCCGTCCGGATCGCCCTCGTCGCCAAGGGGACCGAGCGGACGTACACGGGGAACCCGGCGGAGGCGCTGGAGCCGTTCCTCCCGTTCAACGCCCCCCGGGGCGACGTGAGCCTCGCGCCGCTCGGGTGGACGCCGAGTCCGCGGACCCGTGTCGGCTTCAGCCGGGAGACGCGCTATCTCCTGGTCCGGGCCCGGTCCTCGCCTTGACCGGGCGACGCCGGGCGCGGGCGGAGGTATCATGACGAGTTGTATTCGGGAGGTGTTCATGCGTCGCGTTCCTTCGACGTCGACCCTCGCCGTTCTTCTCCTCCTCGCCGGCTCCGCGGGGGCGGACGTGGTGATCCTGAAGGACGGCCGCACGATCGAGACGTCCGGACCTCCGGTCGTGAAGGGCCGGATGGTCCTCCTGAAATCGACGGACGGAACCCTCTTTTCGATCCCGGCGGAGGAGATCGACCGGGCGAAGACGGACGCCGCGCGCGCCAAGCCGACGCCGGCCCCGACGCCGGCTGCCGCGACGAGTCTCCGCCCGCAGCGGCCGGGCGAGATCGCCGGCAAGAAGAGCGAGCGGCGCGCGACGGTCGTTCTGACGGACGATCAGGTCGCCACCGGAGCCCCCGACACCGAGGCGGAGAAGAAGGAAGACGGCGAGGAGCGGATCGACGTGGCGAACGCCACGGCCACGAAATCGCCGGCCGGCTACTCGGTCACCGGCTCCCTGCTCAACAGCGGCAAGGCCGAGGTGGGGGGGATCGGCGTCACGATCGAGGCGGTCAGCCCGGGAGGAAAGACCCTCGCCACGACGTACGGCCAGGTCGCGAAAGACGTGCTGGCGCCGGGCGAGAAGAGCACCTTCACGGCCGACCTGAAGGAGACGGCCGAGGTCTCGACCTTCCGCTACACCGCGAAGTGGCAGACGAAGATCGCCGTGAAAGGGGCCGCCCCCGCGGACTGGGGCGGCGGCGTGACGCCGCCGAAGCCTCCTGAGGGAGCCGACGCGAAGAAGGGGGAGGAAGAGGCCGCCAATCCGCCCGAGCCGAAGCCCTCCGCGACGCCGACCTACATCCGGATCCCGTCACCTGACGTGGCGCCGCGCCCGCCGAACGCGGCGATCGGCGCGCCCGAAAAGCCGGGAGGGACCTTCATCCCGAAGCCGACCGGGGACCAGCCGAAACCTCCGGACGGGAACTGAACGGCGGCGGTGCCGGCCGAGATTCTTCTCGCCGAGGACCGGAGCTCGCTCCGCGCGATGCTCGCGGAGACGCTGGAGCGGGAGGGGTACTCCGTCGAGGCCGTCGCCGCCGGCGACGAGGCCGTCCGGCGCCTCCAGGAAGGGCGCCGGTACGGTCTCGTCCTGACCGACCTGAAGCTTCCGGGCGAGGACGGTCTCGCCGTCCTCCGCGCCGCGGTGGCGGCCGACCCCGGCGTTCCCGTGGTGGTTCTGACGGGTTTCGGGACGGTGGAGACGGCGGTCGCCGCCATGAAGGCGGGCGCGGCCGATTTCCTGAGCAAGCCGGTCGACCCCGAACTCCTCCTCCTCCTCGTCCGGCGGCACGTCGCGGCGCGTCGCGAGTCGGTCGCCCGCGCGCTTCTCGCGGCGGAGGCGGGCCTCGCCGGCATGCCGGCCATCATCGGTTCGTCGCCGGCCCTCGCCGAGGCGCTGGAGCGGACCCGGCGCGCCGCGGAGTCGGGGGTCACCGTCGTCCTGACGGGAGAGTCGGGCACGGGCAAGGAGCTCTTTGCCCGGGCGCTTCATGCCCTCTCGGCGCGTGCCGCGGGGCCCTTCGTCCCCGTGAACGTGGCGGCCATCCCGGACGGCCTCGTGGAGAACGAGCTCTTCGGACACGAGCGGGGCGCCTACACGGGCGCCGTCGAACGGCGCGCCGGCCGGTTCGAGATCGCCGACGGCGGGACGCTCTTCCTCGACGAGATCTCGGAACTCCCCCCCGCCGCGCAGTCGAAGTTCCTCCGCGTCGTCGAGGAGAAGCAGTTTCTCCGTGTCGGCGGCACGGTGCCGATCACCGTGGACGTCCGGATCGTGGTCGCGACGAACCGCGACCTCGGTGCCCTCGTCCGCTCCGGCGCGTTCCGCGAAGACCTCTTCTACCGGCTGGAAGTCTTTCCCGTCCGCCTCCCGACGCTCCGGACGCGCAAGGAGGACATCCCGGCGCTGGCCCGGAGCTTCGCCGATGCATCGGCGAAGCAGCTGCGGCGGAAAGCGCCGGTCTTCTCCGCGGGGGCCCTCGAGAGGCTCACCGAGCACGACTGGCCGGGAAACGTCCGGGAGCTCCGGAACGTGGTGGAGCGTGCCGTCATCCTGACCCGGGGCGAAACGGTCCGGGCCGCGGACATCGTCGTCGGCATCCCGGGAGAGACCGCCGCGCCCCACCCGTCGCTCGACGGTCCGCTGGACGAGGTCATCGAGCGGTGGAAGCGGGCCGGGGAGACGAACCGGATCAGGCAGGCGCTGGAGTCGGCGGGAGGGGACCGATCCCGCGCGGCGGAGGAACTGGGGATTCCGCTCCGCCGGCTCTCGCAACGGATGAAGGAGCTGGGGCTGTAACTCCTCCGGGGGGTCAGGACGTCCCGGCCTCGCGGAGGGCCGACAGGATCTCCGGTTCCTCCCCGGGCTCCACCGTCCGGAGATCGAGCAGGAGACGTCCGGAGGCGATCCGTCCCACGACCGGGACCGGCCGCCGCCGGAGTGACGCGGCGAGGTCGTCGGCGTTAACGCGGGCGTGGGCGAGCGCCACGGCGCGCGTCGGTACCGTCGACTCGGCGCCGGCGCCGCCCCCGACGACGGAGCGCTCCGGAACGACCTCCGCCGTATACCCGAGGCGCCGCGCCTCCGAGGCGAGGGCCTCGGCGCGGCGGTGGAGCTCCTCCTCGGACCTCTCCAGCATCCGGAGGAGGGGGATCTCTCCGGCGCGTCCGGCGAGGTGGAGGTCGAGGGTCGCCGCGAGGGCGCCGAGGACGAGCTTGTCGGGGCGGAGGGCGCGGGCGAGCGGGTTCTCCGCGGCACGGCCGACGAGATCCGCACGGCCGACGAGGAGGCCGGCCTGCGGGCCGCCGAGAAGCTTGTCCCCCGAGAAGCAGACGAGGTCGGCTCCGGCGTCGAGAGCGTCCGCCGGAACCGGCTCGTCCGCGAGCGCCGGCTCGGCGCGGCGGACGGGCGTTCCGGATCCGGCGTCGAAGATCAGCGGGACGCCGCGCGCGCGGGCGAGGCCCGAAAGCGTCGCCAGATCGACCTCCTCGGTGAACCCGACGATCCGGTAGTTGGACGGCCGGACCTTGAGGATCGCCGCCGCGCCGGCGTCGATGGCCTCGCGATAGTCGGCCGCGGTCGTCCGGTTCGTGGTGCCGACCTCGAGAAGCGACGCGCCGCTCCGGGCGAGGATGGAGGGGATCCGGAAGTCGCCCCCGATCGCGACCAGCTCGCCACGCGACACGGCGACGGGACGGCCGTTGGCGACGGTGTCCAGCGCGAGGAGAAGCGCGGCCGCCGCGTTGTTGACGGCGAGAGCGTCGAGGCCCTCGCGGCCGGGGACGAAGAGCTCCCGGAGCCGTTCCCGGACGTGCTCGCCGCGCCGGCCGCGCCGGCCGGACTCCGGGTCGAACTCCAGCGTACAGTAGCCCCCCGCGCGCCGGGCGGCGTCGAGGGCGGCCGCGGCGAGCGGCGCCCGGCCGAGGTTCGTGTGGAGCAGAACACCCGTGGCGTTGACGACGGGCCTCGGTCCGGCCGGCGCCCGGCCCCGGAGATCGGCCCCGGCGGCCGAAAGGAGGGCGGCGGCGACCGCGTCGGTCCCGGCCGGCGCCGCGATCTCGCCGGCGCGGTAGCGGGCCGCCGCCGTCCGGAGAAGGTCGCGGACGCGAGCCCGGCCGTACGCCGCCACGAGGCGGGCGCCCTCGGGGTGCGAGAGGAGGCTCTCGATCGACGGCGGCCGGCGTTCCGGGTCGCTCATGGCCCTCGGACTGTAGACTAACCGGTGACGAATGCCGGGGACGATAGAGAACGAGCTGGCCGTGCTGGAACGGGGGCTTCAACGCCTCCACGTGGAGTACGAGCGGTTCTTCACGGGCGACGTCAAGCTCCCGCCGACCGACACGCGCCGCCGGGTGGAGGACCTCCTCAAGCGAATGGCGAGCATGAACATCGAGCGGGCGGCGGAGCGCTTCCGCCTCCAGAACATCCAGAGCCGGTTTCAGTCGATGACCGAGCTCTGGGAGAAGCGCATCGTCGCGCGCGGGGAGGGGCGGACCGTGACGGGACGGTTTCCGTTCTCCGGGCGGACGAAAGCCGCAGCCGCCCCCTCGAGCGACGCCGACACGTCGACGTCCGTAAGACGGAAGGAACGGGCCGATCTGATGCCTCTCTTCGAACGCTACTGCAGCGCCCGCCGCGCCCTCGGCGAGGACATCTCCCGGATCCGCTACGAGCGGTTCGAGGAGCTTCTGCACCGGCAGGCGGCCGAGATCCGGCGAGCGACGGGCTCGAAGAGACTCGTCTTCGAGATCCAGACGGTGGACGGCAAGGTCCGGCTCGTGGGCCGGCCGGCGCCCGTGAAAGGCCCCCGATGAGACGCCTGCTTCCGCTCGTACTCCTCGTCGTCCTGCCGGGCACGGCCCCCGCGCCCGACATCTACAAGTCCTTTCTCGACGAGAGCCGCCCGAACCACCGGGCCATCAAGGAGACGCTGGCGCTGATCGAGCAGCGGCCGAACGACGCGGCGCTCTACAACGACCTCGGCTGCCTGATCGCGTGGGACGGCTTCTGGCGAGACGCGATCAGGACCCTCGACAAGGCCGCTCAGCTCGACGAGAAGGACTCGAAACCCCTGTTCAACGCCGGACTCGTCCAGGCGTGGCGGGGAGACTGGTCGGCGGCGCGGAGCGCTTTCGAAAAGGCCGTGAAGCGCAATCCGGGCAACTGGCCCGCGTGGTGGATGATCGGCTACTCGGAGGAGCGGCTCGGCAACACGGATGCCGCCGTCGACGCCTACAAGCGCTCGCTCCGCGTCGACACGTCGCTCTTCGACGTCCGGAAGAATCCCTTTGCGGCCACGACGAAGCTCAAGGGGCGGGTTCTCCTCGAGACCTACGGCGCCCGGATGACCCGGGCCGTGATGCCTCAGGAGGAGCAGCTCGAGGAACCGGACCGGATCGCCGGCTTCTTCCAGCGGAGCAAGGCCCCGGCCGCGCCGGGAGCGTCTGCGGCAACGCCAACCCCGGCTGCCGGACCGCCGGCGCCCGGGAGCGGCCCCGTCGTGACGACCGTCCCGCCGTCGTCCGCGGCGGCGGCACGCCCCACGGCCGCCCCGCCACCGGCGC
>Ga0335085_10006729_pt1 | contig 18051 bp, 17 predicted proteins | sample Lox_Sample_45_FD_206712 | JGI IMG/M metagenome (GOLD analysis project Ga0335085, IMG submission 206712) | Soil microbial communities from Loxahatchee National Wildlife Refuge, Florida, United States - Lox_Sample_4.5 | ecosystem: Environmental > Terrestrial > Soil > Wetlands | place: USA...
GCCGGACGCGATCTCACGCACGATGGAACGGAAATCACTCCACGTGTACGTGCGATAGCCGCCTCTGCCGTCGGGCTGGTGCAGCGCGGGTTTGTCGCCCCATTTTTGGGCTGCCTCATCGAGAACCGTGTAGACGGTCCGTGCAGTCATCGTAGAAATGCTAACACTCTCGATGTCGCAGAATGGAGAAATGGCGTTTGAACACGAGCTGCACATTGCGCACGAGGCCGTTGAGACCGCGGCGGAAATCGCGCACCGACTGCAACCCGGCATCGTTGCGGAAACGAAGCCGGACAACTCGCCGGTGACCGAAGCGGACCGGCAGTGTGAGCGCGCAATCGTGGAGCGAATCCTGCAGGCGTTCCCCGATGACGGGATTCTGGCGGAGGAAGGCAGCGCCGCGGAGAGCCGCAACGGCCGGAAGTGGATTATCGATCCGATCGACGGCACGCGCGATTTCGTGCGCGGCACGCCGTTGTGGGCGAATTTGCTTGCGCTCGAGCAGGACGGCGAGATTGTGGCCGGCGTAGTGAATCTGCCCGAGCTTGGCTGGTTCTGTCACGCGACGAAAGACGGCGGCGCGTATCGCAATGGAAAGCGGCTGCATGTCTCGTCCAGAAAGATGGTTGAAGAATCCATCTTCTGCGCAAACGCATACGATCGCTTCGCGAAGATGCCGTTCCAAGACCGGCTGGGGGCATGGATCGCGCGCTTCTGGGCGGTGCGCGGCCTTGGCGGCGCCGCCGATGCGATGATGCTCGCCGCCGGCGAAGTGGAAGTGTGGCTCGAACCCGTCGCGAAGCCGTGGGATTTCGCGCCTTTGAAGATCATTGGTGAAGAAGCCGGCGCCGTGTTTTTCAACTTCACCGGAGGCAGCGACATCTATTCGGGAAGCGGCGCACTCTGCGTTCCGGCGCTGGAAGGAGAAGTGAGAGCACTCCTGGGCCTATGATGTCAACAACAAAAACTGGCCAAAATGTTTGAACTTCTGTATCCTGATAAGGAAAGGAGCCACATGGCTACAAAGAAAGCAGCAAAGAAGACCGCGGCGAAGAAGGCCGCTCCGAAGAAAGCCGCAAAGAAGACCGCGAAAAAGCCCGCAAAGAAGGCCGCGAAGAAAGCCACGAAAAAGGCCGCAAAGAAGTAGCTAGCGAGGTACGGAGCCGCCGCCGGCAACATTCACGCGGCGCCTCCACTCGAACAGCACGACGCCAGCCGCTACCGAAACATTCAGCGAGGCAATTGGACCGGCCATGGGAATGCGCACCACTACGTCGCAACGCCTGCGTACGTGTTCGTGCAGACCATGGCCTTCTCCGCCAAGCACGAAGACGGATGGCGTGGCGTAGTCTGTTTCGTTGTAGAGCTGTTCTCCGCGTTCGTCCAGCCCGTACACCCAGAAGCGGCGCTGTTTCAGCTTCTCCAGAGTCTGGCTGATGTTGACTGCCCTCACGATGGGAAGGTATTCGACTGCTCCCGCGGCCGCTTTCGTCACCGTTTCCGTGAGGCCGCTGGCGCGACGTTCGGGAATAACAATGGCATCCGCGCCCGCAGCGTGTGCGGTGCGGATGATCGCCCCCAGGTTATGCGGGTCTTCCACGCCATCGAGAATCACAACCAACCTTGCCGATTCCGATATTGCGTCGAGATCGGCATAGGCGTGAGCCGCCGCAAAGGCCACGACACCCTGGTGATTCGCTTTCGCAGCGGCACGATCGAGCGCCTCGCGCGGTTCAAAGCGGATTAATGTTCCGTTGCGGCGGCAGAGGTCGATCAGCTCCTGAATGCGCTGACCGCCCGCCCCTCGCGCAACGAGCACATGATCCAATTGCCGGCCGGCGCGCAGGGCTTCACGCACCGGATGAATACCCGCGATAACATCCACGAATCCAGATTACGCGTTTCCGCGGCGCGATACTGAAATTGCATGAGCACGCCCGCGGAAGTTTTCGAACTGCCGATTGCGGTGGACGCCGGCGACATCGACGATCTCGGCCACGTCAACAACGTCACCTACGTCCGCTGGGTGCAAGACGCCGCGGTGGCGCACTGGACCACTGCCGCCGCGCCGCCCGATCAGGCGACACTGTACTGGGTTGTTCTGCGGCACGAGATCGAATACAAGCGACCGGCAATGCCGGACGATCGCGTGATCGCCAGGACATGGGTGGGCACGGCAACGCGTCTTCGATTCGAGAGACACACGGAAATCGTCCGCGCGGATGGAACTCTGCTGGCGAAGGCGCTTACGCAATGGTGTCCGATGGACCGGGCAACCGGCAGACCGGCCGCTGTGAGCGACGAGGTGCGCGCGCGGTTCTCGGTCAGCGCGAGCCACGGCTGAAGCTACCCGCAGACTTCCAGCAGCTTCCCGCGGATGTCCGGCTGCATGGCCAGCGGCACCTGCGCACCTTCATGAGTGACGTAGAACACATCCATCGCCTTGTGCGCTTCCGTGTCGATCAACACTACCTCGATGTTCAGGCCGGCCGAGGACAAGACCTGCGTCAGATCGTACAGGAGGCCCGGCCGATCTTCCGCGACGATCTCGATGAGAGATGACATCTCCGACACCTCGTTGTTAAACGCCACGGACGATGGCACGCGCCCCTGGCCGCTGACCGAGGGCTTCCGGCGGCCGGAGAGAAGCTTGCGCACGTCCACCTTCCCCGTGATCGCGCGCCGCACGGTGTCACGCAGCCGGTCGACTTCCGATGCATTCAGCTCGAGCGTGCGGTGCGGATCGGAAAACGCGAACGTATCCAGGATCACTCCACGTGAGTTCGCGAAGGCTTCGGCCTTGAGGATATTCAGGCCGAACGAGGCCAGCGTCCCGGAGAGCGAGGCCAGGAGGAAGGGCCGGTCGCTGGTGATCACCGTCATGCGCCAGGCACCTTCGGATCGTTCGATGGAGATCGCGAGGCCAGCCGCGCGATTCTCGCTCCAGAGGACGTAGTGCGCGCGAATCTCGTCTTCGCTGTGCGTGTTCAGATAACGCGTCGGAAATCCTTCGACAAAGGCGGACACCTCCGCGCTCAGACACACTTCGCGAATACGCGACGTATGCAATTCGCGCGTGAACTCGTCGTACCCGGCCAGATAGGTCAGCCAGAGCTGTTCCAGCCGCCACGGCGTCATCGCCGCGGGGTTCACCGCGTTGATGTCTGCCCACGTCAGCAATGTCAGCATGCGCAAACGCTCCACTGTCCCGATCCGTCCCGCCATATAACGCGCCGTGGCAGGATCGTTCAGATCGCGCGAGTTCATGATTGCCGAAAGGTCGAGATGATGACGGATCAGAAAGACAACAGTCTCGCGCTCGGCGGGCGGGACGCCAAGGCGCTCCATGACAACGGTGGCGAAGCGGACCGACTCAGTAGTGTGTTCGCCGGTTCCGCTGCCTTTGCCCATATCGTGAAGCAGCAAGGCCAGGCGAAGCGTCTCCCACGCCGCGGTTTCGTGCAGCAGCGTGCGGAAGCGCTGACGTTCGGGGTCTTTTGAATCGCGCAGCTCTTCCAGCGATTCGAGGGTCACCAGGGTGTGTTCGTCAACGGTGTATTGGTGATAGAAGTCCCGAGTCACCAGACAATCGACGCGCGTCCATTCCGGAATCAACCGTGTGAGAAGCCCGGTTTCGTGCATCGTTCGGATAGCCAGCGCCGCATAGGGCAGCCCCAGTAGCGCGCGCAGAGACGACCACGACGGCTGCCGGCTCACCCACATTCCGCCGAGCGCAGCCGCGATCCGCGACTCGGTCTCGCGGGCAAGGCGGAGCTTATGCCGCGCGAGGAACTGCATCAAACGAATTGGATACTCGGGATCCCGCTCCAGATCTAGCGGTTCACGCAGGAGTACACGCTCTCGCGACACGGTGAACTCGGAGTTGGACACACGACTGCGCCAGTCGCGGAACTGGGAGAACAGTCCCAGGTCACGGCGCTCCGAGGCCTCCATGGCCAGATTGGCAGCGCGCCAGATCTCGCGTGCGCTGCGGTAGTATTCGCGCATCCAGACAGCCGGTTCCTGCGATATCGCCTCCTGCAGATCGAAAGTGAGCAGGTTGGCATCACGTCCCAGCGAACGATGCAGGAAGATCCGGATGGAGCAGAGCGTTGCCGCTGCGGTCTCTGGAGCGTGGTCCTCGGCCGATTCGCGCAACATAGACAGCCAGCGGATGACGTGCAGATCACGCAAGCCGCCTGGATGCTCCTTAACGTTCGGCTCCAGATGATAGATTGTGCCGCCGAATTTGGCGTGCCGTGCGCGGGTCATCCTGCACAGCTGGTCCATCAGCACAGGCCGCTCGCGATGAAGGAACTTCGGCAACTCCGCTTCGAGCCGGCCGTGCCGCGCGCGGTCGCCGCAGAGGAAACGGTGATCCAGCAGGCTGATGGTCAGCTCCAGATTGCCCTGATGCAGCTCCAGGCAATCCTCCACGGTGTGCACCGACTGGCTCACCCGCAATCCCGCATCCCACAGAGAGCGCAGGAACTCGGATATCATCTCCCTTTGCTCGCGCGTTTCATCCGGCGCGGCATTCAGGAGCAGAAGATCGACGTCCGAATAGGGGAAGAGTTCCCGCCGTCCGTAACCTCCGACTGCCACTACCGTTACGGGCGGACGGACAGCCTGAAAAGCTTCGGAGACAGTCCGGTCCACTTCTTCAGTACGCCGCAGGAGTTCCTCGCGCGCGCCGCCCGGAGGCCACGCTGCCGGCGGCTCGGTGGCCGCACCCTGTGTTCGATATACGAGTGCTTCGTCAGGTCGTGTTTGTGGTGTCAGAGCGCGCCCTCTCCGCGCTCGTCGTTGCGTATCCGGATAGCCTCGGCGACGTCGTAGAGAAATATCTTCCCGTCGCCGATTTTGCCCGTCCGCGCGGAGGTCAGAATGGTCTGGACCACTTCCTCGGACCGCGCCGAAGGGACCACCATCTCGATCTTCATTTTGGGCAGCAGGTCGACTTCATATTCCATGCCCCGATAGATCTCCTTATGGCCCTTCTGTCGCCCGTGTCCGCGAACCTCAGTGATGGTCATGCCATCCACGCCAATTGCCTTCAACGCGGCCTTGACGTCCTCCAGCTTATGTGGCTGTATCACGGCTTCAATTTTCTTCATAAGGTTACGCTTCGAGATTATAACCTTCTTCGCCGTGCAGGCTGAGGTCCAGACCTTCGGTCTCCTGCTCCGCAGCTACGCGTACGCCGAGCAGCAAATCGCAGATTTTCAAGATCACCAGAGTGCCCACGGCCGCCAGGCCCCACGAGATGAGCACCGCGATACCCTGGTTCAGCACCTGGGACGGATTGCCGTCCACCAGTCCCAGGGCCTTGCCGTTCAAACCGCCATTAACGAGGCGCGTGGCAAACACGCCAGTCAGGATCGCACCCAGCGTGCCGCCAATGCCGTGCACGCCGAAGGCGTCGAGGGAGTCGTCGTAGCCGAACTTCTGCTTGACAAGCGCCACCATGAAATAGCAGACAATGCCCGCCGCGAAGCCGATGGCCATTGCACTCATCGGCGTCACGAAGCCGGAAGCCGGAGTGATGGCCACCAGTCCTGCCACCGCACCTGAAATTCCGCCGAGAACGCTCGGCTTACCGTTGCGCAACCATTCGGCAAGAAGCCAGCCCAGCACCGCCGCAGCCGTGGCGAAATGGGTGGCCACGAAGGCGCTGGTCGCCAAAGCGGAAGCCGCCAGAGCGCTGCCCGCGTTGAAACCGAACCAGCCCACCCACAGGAGGCAAGCTCCGATGAAGCTGATGGTCAGGTTGTGCGGCTTAATCGGCTCATGCGGATATCCAATTCGTTTGCCCAGATAGAGCGCCGCCACCAGCGCCGATACCCCGGAGCTGATGTGCACCACCGTTCCGCCGGCAAAGTCGAGGCATGGAATGCGACCGCCGAGGAAAGCGTTCAGCAGCCCGCCCTTGCCCCACACCATGTGCGCCAGCGGGAAGTAGACCAACAGCATCCAGAGCACCGTGAACAGCAGCATCGCGCTGAACTTCATGCGCTCGGCGTAAGCGCCTGAGATCAGGGCCGGTGTGATGATCGCGAACATCAACTGATACACCATAAACGTCTGCTGCGGAATGGTGGCCGCGTAATCTGCGTTCGGCGCCGCGCCGACCCCATTCAGAAATGCGTATCGAAGATCTCCGAGGAAAGCCGACCCTTCCGCGAAGGCCAGGCTGTATCCGACCAAAGCCCAAAGCACCGAGACAACAGCCATCAGAATGAAGCTGTGCATCATGGTGCTGAGTACGTTCTTTGGCCTGACCAGACCGCCGTAGAACAGAGCCAGACCGGGGCCTGTCATCATCAGAACCAGCGCGGCGCTGACCAGCATCCAGGCATTGTCCCCGGCGCTTTGAGCAGCTTGTGCCGCAGTTTCCACCGCCTTGATCCGCGCATCCGCAGCCGGTGGTATGGATTGAGCCCACGCCGATGCGGGCGCCAGCAACGTGAGCGCGCACAGCAACAGGGCAGAGGAGTAGCGACGTGGCATAACACCGATTATGCCGGGCGGGGGCCGGCAGGCGTAACCAGGAAAATTTTATCGGGGCGATTTGATTTTTCGACCAGGGACGGTCAGTTGTGCTTCGGCCGGGCTGGCTTCCAGGCGGTTCCGCCGACGAACTCGGCTCCTACCACATACTTACTGCCTTGCTTACGGCAGAATCGGACGGTCGCCTGACCCTTGACCTTCATGTCGTCTGAGCTGATGCTGATGACCGAACGGGCTTCCACGGGCTCGGGTAGCTCCAGCCGGACACCGGCTTCGGAAAGATCGTAGACACGGACCAGAGCCCATTTGTCCCGGCCGGAGCGGTCTGTCCACATAGCCCGGCCCCGCGTATCGCAGTGGATGCGCTGGTGGCGTCGAATGTCAGCAGCAGTCTCTTTCATTCCGGCCTCCGGATGAGCCGGCCCGCTCTTTCAGCAGAAGGCGTAGCTGGAATGGATACCGCTCGATTCGAGCGCGGCAGCCATCTTTTCGAGTGCGGACTTGTGAATCTGTGAAACGCGACTTTCGTTGATACCCAGAACTCCACCGATCTCCTTCATCGTCATTTCGTTGGTGTAATAGAGCACTACGACTTTCTGGTATCGCTCGGGCAGAGCCTTCATGGCAGTGCCAAGAACAGTGCGCATCTGGGAACGGGCGCAAAGGTTGTCCGGATGAGTTTCCGGCTTGCTGGGGAATTCGGGGGCAGGCAGATCGTCGTGTTCGGTATTGCGGGCGGACGCGGAGACCAGACCGACGTTGCGAAGATCCATCATCATGTGACGCCAGCGCTCAACGTCGACGCCGATCTTCTCGGCGACTTCGCTCTCAGTAGGCATGCGGTGGAGCGTCGCGGCCAGGTCCCGGGTGGCTGCTTCCATCTGCTTATGACGGCGGCGCAGATCGCGCGAGGCCCAATCGAGCTGGCGAAGGCTGTCGAGAATGGCTCCCTTGATGCGATGCTTGGCGTAGCTGGAGAAGACAACCTGCTTGCCCGGGTTGTACTTTTCGGCGGCGTCGAAAAGCCCGAGAACGCCGGCGTGCACCAGGTCGTCCAGCTCGACGTGGACCGGCAGATTCTCGTGGACGCGGATGGCGATGGCCTTCACCAGGGGCAGATGGTCGAGAATGACGCGATCACGCCAGGCCGTGCGGGCTGCTTGTTCTTTTTCCGTCTTAGAAGCCTTCATCGTGCTCACTAAACCCTTTCTGCATTCTCAGCGCGTTCGCGTCGCAGCCTCATCCGAAGCAAACCTTAGTCCACAACTCAGGAACCCTGAGGAGGCGGCGAATCGCGTCGTAGCCAGTTCGGGCCATGGGGCAAGTAAGTCTTGTAACTGAGGTACTTGGATCGCCTGGTCCTGGACCTCGCCTGCCATATTGCCTATGACCCGGCCGGTTCGCGCCCCGTCTGCCTGGTCTCGTTCTGAAACGCACTCCACGAGCCCAGGTCCAATTCGGTACCGCGCGTTCCAAAATGAAACGCGGCATAGAACGTCCCTGCCTCACTTGCTATATCGGTTGCCTTAGGTGGTTTTAGAGTGAAATTACGGCCGGCGCAGGGAAGAGAGCCAGGTCTTCACCGCCATACCACCGAGAAAGATCCAGACCGCGATGCGCATCTTCCCGGTCAGCGTGAGGGTCGCCAGGGTCAGCAGCACGGCATAGGCGCCGAGGGCCACCGTAAGCTTCGATCTGCTTCCGGCTTCCATGTCCTGGGGAGGGTCCTTTATTACAACCCAGCGTAGCGCAGACGCGATATAATCCCCCCACTGGAGTTCAACAGGAGCCAACATGTCTGCCACCCCGACACCCTCTGCCGCGCCGGCGCCGCAGCCCGCCGCGAGCCTCAAGGACGGAATCCTCGGTCTGCTCAACGTTTATATCGATCCGGCCGCGACTGCCAGATACGTGCAGCTGAAGTGGTCCTGGATCTACCCATTCGTGGTAGTCAGCATCATCAGCATCGTCGTGCAGCTGCAAATGAACCCTTTTCGATCTCAGCTCCGAATGAATGTGCCGAACGCCCCTCCTCCACAACCAATTACTCCGATGTCTCAAGTCATCTCGGCGTGCACTTCGGTACTGTTCCTGGCGGGCATGGTCGCATTCGTCGCGCTCCTGGTTTTCGCATTTGGAGCCATCGTCGATGCGCGGGTTCGCTTCATGCACGTCTTCAGTCTGTTGCTCACGATCGGGATGATCACGGCCCTGCAACAGATTGCGACGTTGATTATTGTGAAGGTCCACGCCGAGGACATCCACACGTTGCGGGATTTGACCCAGCAACCCCTGGGACTTGACTTGTTCATCCATGCACAAGGAGTTCTGGCTTCAGTCCTGGCATTCTTCTCTATTTTCCAGGTCTGGGCGATCGTAATGACGGTCCTGTCCTACTCGCTCCTCGGGAAGACCTCAAAGATAAAAGCCTTCTTCGTCACCTGCCCGGGATGGATACTGGGACTGCTTTTCTACATTGGCATCGGCTTCATGAGCGACAAGTTCTTCCAGTGAGCCGATGTCTGACGGTGAAGTGGCGTTCGATCCTCACGCGCGACGGAGCACCCGCGCCCGATCCGCGGGCGTCATCTTCTCGCAGGCGTAGCGCAACATGAGGCGCGGAGCGCCGGGCCAGGCGGTCAGAAGTTTCACTACTTCGCGCGGACGGCGCGGGTAGGTCTCCTTCAGGAGCCAGCCCACGCCCTTCTGCACCATGTCATCGGGATCGTCGCGCATCATGCCGGCGATCTCGAAGACCTGCTGCGTGCTGCGTCCCTGTTTCGCCTCCTGCAGCAGCGCCACGGCCGCCGCCCGCCGCTTCCAGCGATTCCGCGAGTGCGTCCACGACGGCAGCTTCTTCATCAGCGCGGGCTCGTTGGCGATGCACGCGGAAAGCAGCCACGAAGAAACTCCGTCGCAGTGCGCCCAGTTATGGACGTAGCGGTCAATCCAGCGCTCGAACATGCGGAACTCCGTCGCACCGTACTCTTTGGCGAAGCGCCGGCCCAGGTGGCAGACCAGACCGCCCTCTTCCATCTTGCCGCCTTCCCACAGGAGCGCATATAACCGGTTGCGATCGGCTACAGGCCAGTTCTTCACCGCCCGCCAGACCTCTGGCACCAGTCGGTGCAGGTCGCGGGCGCGCGTACCGATGACGTTCACGGGCTCGCGAAAGAAGTTGGTTGCGCCCGCCGCAAACGCCGGGTCCGCCACCGCTTCCAGACGCGCGCGAATGGATGCGGCAAGTTCCTTGACCGGGTCACTCATGGGTGTGTCCGAAACCACGCTATCACCCGGCGCTCGAACTCGCCGGGCACGGACCCAAGCGCGCAGGTGTGGCATGTCCTCGGCGGTTCCCACAGGACCACGCGCGGGTTCCGGGCGGCTATCCGCTCCGATTGCACCGGGTAGACGTTGTCGTCGGCCAGCCCGTGAATCAGCATCACGGGCACACGCGTCCGGGCGACGGCCTCTTCAGGCGCAGCCTGTTTGAGATCAACCCCATACCACCACCGCGCATACAGGATACCCGCCTCGATGGTGCCGAAGAACATCGGCCGCTTCAGGTCCATCCGCGTTCCAAAGTGCTGCGCCACGCGATCGTAAGCGACCTCACGGAAGTTCTGCCAGGCACATTCGGCGACAACGGCGCGGAAGCGCGGCTCATCGTCCAGCGATTCCAGCATCACCCCCGCGCCCATGCTCTCGCCAAGGCCGTAAAGCCGCGTGGCCGGCGTATGCGCGAACAGCCAGTCAGCCCAGGTGTGCGTGTCCCGCCGCTCCAGAACCCCGAACGTCTCGATGTCGCCACCGCTCGATCCATTGGCCCGCTCGTCCGCCGCCAGCACGCGATACCCATGTTTCAGCAGGAGCCGCGCATAGCCCAGCCCGCTGAGACGAGAATCGGCCATACCGTGGAAGAGCATCACGGTGTCTCTGGAAGGTCGGGAGGGCTCGAACAACCAGCCGCGCAACGTCGCGCCGTCGAAGGCACGCACCTCAACATCACATATCCTCGCATCCATCTCACTCGCGAGCGCCATCGCAGGCTCACGTGTCACAACCACCCGGCTGGGGTGTAGCGCGCCCTCGCAGAGAATCACGCCCCCGGCAACCCACCACGCCATCACCGCCAGAACCAGAACTACCGTGGTCACGCGCCAGATATGGAACCTTCGACGAGAAAGTACTGTGAGAATCGCTGTAGACATCGCTAATCAGATGATACGAATCGGCCTGCGGCAGGTTCCTCCGGCCGCCCGGCGATTTAACGAAAGAATCCCGGGCATTGGGCGATAAGCCTATAGGCTATTCATGCACTGTCGAACATTGCTGTCGCTCCTGCTCACGGTTGCCGTCCCGGGAATCGCTTCGGTACCCGATAAATCCTCGCCACGGCAGGCCACAGCAACAAGTAAGCCAACCATTGCCGTGTTCTCAGCCTCGCCCGCTAAACTGATCACCGGACAGTCAAGCACGCTCACGTGGACGGTCGCGGATGCAACCACGCTTTCGGTCAGCGGCGTGGGTACCGTCACCGGGACCTGGGTCAAAGTCGTCCCCGCCGTAACTACGACCTACACCCTGACCGCCACGAACAGCCTTGGATCAACGACGGCTTTCGTCACCATCACAGTGGGGGATGTGCCAAAGATCTCCAGCTTCACGGCGGCTGCGACCACGCTCACTGCCGGGCAATCGACGTCTCTATCCTGGGCAGTCGCGGGCGCAACAACAATCAGCATCAACCAGGGCATCGGGGTCGTAACGGGAACGTCGGTCACGATCACCCCGGCCGCCAGCACCACTTACTCCCTGACCGCCAGCAATAGCTTCGGCAGTGCGACGGCGATGACCACGGTGACTGTGGGGAAGGCGCCAGTCATTGTGAGCTTCGTCGCAAGTCCGGCCAGGCTGATCGCCGGTCAGACCGGCACACTGATCTGGGGCGTGAGCGGTACAGCGACCATCACGATCGATCAGGGCATCGGCAAGGTCGCGGGCACATCCGTGCGCGTGACGCCGGCCACAACAAAGACGTATACGTTAACCGCCGCCAATACCTTCGGGTCGGCAACAGCCACTGTGACCATCACCGTCGGCAGCCGACCTGTCATCACCAGTTTCGCCGCCACTCCGGCAAAGATCCCCAAAGGCCAGTCGAGCACCCTGACATGGGCGGTCACGGGCGCTTCGACCATTTCGATCAATCAGGGCGCCGGCACGGTGACTGGAACTTCTCGAACCGTGACACCGACCGCCACTACGGTCTACATGCTCACCGCCACCAACACATTCGGCACTGTGACCGCCACGGCTACAGTCACGGTGGGGACGTTGCCGGTCATCGTCAGCTACTCGGCGGGTCCGCCTAACATCAACCCCGGACAATCGAGCACGCTCACATGGGGCGTGAATGGCGCCACAACACTTTCGCTCAGCCCGAGCATCGGTACGGTGACCGGGAGCTCGCGCAAGGTCACTCCCGCGGCAACCACCACGTACGTACTCACGGCCACCAACACATACGGAACCGTGACTGCGTCCGTGACCGTGGCGGTCGGCAACAAACCCGCCATAAGCGCGTTTACTGCCACGCCGGCCCTGGTTATCGCCGGGAACCCAAGTGCGCTCGGCTGGACGGTAACGGGAGCGACCAGCCTCGCTATTAACCAGGGATTGGGTACCGTCACCGGATCATCTGTCTCCGTAACGCCGTCCACGACAACCATCTACACGCTGACTGCGACTAACCCCTTCGGTTCGTCCACCGCCACGGTGACAGTGACGGCGGGTAAACCGCCGACAGTTACGAACTTCCGCGGAATACCGGCCATGATCGCTCCGGGGCAATCCACCACTCTGAGCTGGACGCCAACGGGCTCGCCCGCGATCAGCATCAGCCCCGCCATCGGACCCGTGACCGGGACATCCGTCAAGGTGTCGCCCACGGCCACCACGACTTACACCATTACGGCGACGAACCCGTTCGGCAGCACGACCGCTTCCACCACTGTGCCGGTGGGGACTGCGCCGGCCATCACAAGCTTCACCGCATCTACCGCGAAGGTCGTGGCAGGGCAGCCGGTCACGCTGAACTGGGCGGCAACCGGTTCGCCAACCGTGGATCTGAGCATCAGCCCGAGTGTGGGCGCTGTCACCGGGACTTCGGTCACCGTCAACCCCCTCACCACGACCGCCTATACGTTGACCGCAACGAACGCGTTCGGGACAAAGACAGCTCAGGTCATCGTGACGGCAGGGCCGACGCCAACGATCACGAGCTTCACCGCCACTCCGGCGACGGTAGCACCGGGACAGTCCGCAACATTGAGCTGGTCTGTGACCGGTCAATGGGGACTGAGCATCCTGCCGGGAATCGGCACGGTTGCGACAACATCGATGAAGGTGACACCGACAGGTACGACTACGTACACGCTGACAGCGACCAACTCGTTTGGCTCGGTGACCAGCACGGCAACCGTGACGGTGCTGATATCCTCCTTCCCCATCGCCAAAGTGACCGACCAGCTTTATTACACTGAGCACGCCCTTTTCATCATTCCTACTCCAAGCGCGGTGGACTGGAACGCGGCCGACACATGGGACGCGGTTTATGCGAGCGCGAACATCAACAGCTACGTGAACACGTTGAAGACGACGTTCCCGAGTGACTACTTCTTCGTTGTGATCGCGGCGAACAGCCTGACTCCCAACAATGTGCCGAACGTTCTGACTTACCGACACCTCGCCGATGGGATCGGAGAGAACACCATCACCGGCGTGGGGGTTCCCAACATTTGCCGCTACAACATCGGCGGGGGCACTGTCCTGAACAGTGCTTTTGGCGTGCTCGATCACGAGATCGGTCACAACTGGGAAGTGTTCATCGGATCCGAAGTCGGAAGCGGCCACTGGCTGCCCAATTCCACAGCCACGGGACAGATGGCAGATACCTACTCGGACGACGGCTATGTGACGGTGAAGCAGATTTCCGGCGACCCGATCAACGGGTTCACCTGGGCCGCGGTCGACAACATCACCAGGAACGAAACCGAGACCTTCTCCGATCAGGACCTCTATCTGCAAGGTTTCGCGGCGAGCTTCCCCGATGTCTATGTGCTGACCTCGCCCGTCTACAACCCTGACCACACCGTTTCCTACTCCTCGGTCGCGAAATACGATCAGACCTGGCTGGAGCAGAAAGACGGGGTTCGTTACCCGTCCTATCAGAACAGCGAGAAGCGGCTGCGGATGGGCTTCGTCTACGTCGCGCGAGATCTGGCGGAAGTGCAAACCGTCTACCAGCAGATTGAACACTCAGCGAACCAGTTCGCCAATGCCGAGCAGATCGACACGACGAACTACCGGTTCCAGGTGCCCTTTCTGGTCGACACGCAGTACCGCGCCAGCGTCGATGCGTTGCTCGCGGACCTCGATGGCAATACGACACCGACGCTTTCCATCCAGGGTTCCACAAGCCTTCTATCGAGCGATGGAACGGCCACTGTTCCCTTTGTCGCGGCCGATGCGGACGGCCCGGCGCCCACCGTTTCCTGTGTTCCTGCGTCGCCGAACTGCTCGATTCAGGGGAGCAGCGTCGCGCTTTCCGGTTTGTCACTGGGCACGCATTTCTTCACGATCAAGGCGCAGGACGCCGGCGGGAAGAAGACCTTCGCCCACTTTGTGGTGGACGTGCAATAGCCGCCTATCTGGCGAAATAGCCTGTCTTTGTGCGAACGGTGAGCCCTGGCCGTTTGGCGCGGATAGTGATCTTGCGGAATGTCCCGTCGCCGGCGCCCTGCGTCGAGCGATAGGCCAGCTCATAAGACGACCGCAGCACGTCGCCGATCTCCTCGAAGTGCTTTCGCAGATCGCCCTGCCGCGCGTCGAAATCCAGCGCCCCCGTCTCCTGCGCCAGCCGCTCGATCACGCTGGTTCCGTACTTGTTTCGCGCGGTCAGGCGCCCGTGTTCCGTCTGGGTGTAGCGCAGTGAAAAGCAGAGGACGTTCTCCCGCTGCGCCTCCTCGATCGCGTCCAGCATGTGGTGCGCGCTGGAATTGTCCTCGCCGTCGCTGAACAGGATGACCGCTCGGCGCGCGCCCTCGGCCTTCGCGAGCTTCTCCGTGATCGAGTAGTAGATGGCATCGTAGAACGCCGTCCCCAGTTCCCGAATCTCGCCCGGCGGTCCCAGTTCCGGCACTTCGTCATGCCGGGGACGACGATCCTCGCGGCCACGACCGTCCAGGCGGTCGACAATCTCATCGCTCACGCCCGTCAAATCGCTCAGCAGCCGCACACGATTGCCGAAGGTCACCAGAAACGCGCGATCCCGCGGTCCCAGCACGCTCTTCAGAAACACGCGCAAGTCGCGCCGATGCTGCTTGTCGAAGTGGTCCTGGCTGCCGCTCACATCCACGATCAACCCGATGGTCAGCGGCACGTCGGCGCTGCGCGAGAAGAAGGAGATGTCCTGTGGGATGCCGTCCTCGAACACCTCAACGTCGTCCTTGTTCAGGTTCATTACCAGCGCCCCGCGCTCGTCGCGGACGCTGAAAGCGACATTCACCAGATGTACATCCACCTTTATGGTGGGCTGGCTTGAGCAAAGCCCTACCGCCAGAACAAACAAAACGCACAAGCGCATCGAAATCTATACGATCCAATAGTGCATGCAGTTCCCGCGCCCTCCAGCATCCCATACAGAAATGCGAAGGATGTGTAAAAAGCACGACTCGCGCAGTCTGCTGCGTCCCTTTCACCGTCCAACCGACATGAAGAATCAGGTGCCACGCCCGAACTGGATTCTTCTGACTCTGATTACAAGGAACCACTGTTTTGAAAACACATGTAACACTTGCCGGAAGAATCGCAAAGCCGGTTCTCTCCAGTCGCGCCATGCGAATCCTCCGCGGCGCATTCGGCTTCGCTCTTCTGTTTGGCGGAGCTGCTCTGGCTCAGGAGTTTCAGGCCAGTGAGTTTACACCCTGCCAGAACCCCTGTTCGTCCATCGTCCTGTCCGGCGGCAACCAGTTGGTTGCCGAAGGTGGGGCCCAGTCCAACCACGCCCTCCTGCTGTTCGTCGACCAGCGAGGCGACCAGCTCAACTTGCCCTCCGTCGCCGGTCTTCCCGCCGGAAGGACCCGAAACCGGTCGACCTTCGGTCCCCTCGCATTCGCCCTCGACGGCGACACCATGTACATCGCAGTCGGCGAGTCGGATCAGTTCCACACCACCGGGCCCGCCTTCATCCGCGCAATGGCCACCGTCTTCTCTCCCGACGTTATTCGGATCAGGTTCCCCGGCGATCCTTCCAACTCCGGCCCGTTCGTCCTGGACGCCGCCACCCGCCAGCAGTTGCTCAACGGACAGCCGGTAGTCCTCACCGACTTTTCGGGACGCACCGCCACCTTCGACCTTGTCGCGCGGCTCGGGACCAACGCCCACCCCGTCGCCCTCGCGCTGCTTCCGGCAGTCCCAAATCGGCTGTTCGTCGTCGATTCGCGAACCAGGAGACTAAACGGCATCGATCTCACTACAGGTCAGGTGAGCGTGGTTGCGCAGTTCCCAACAACGGTCGAGAGCATGCGCGCCTTCGGCGACCGTCAGCTTCTGGTCACGTTCTATAGCTCTCAGGCCAATGGATCGAGCGTCTGGCTGATTGATCCGGTGGCCGGCCAGTCGCGCCTGATCATCGACAACCTGAGGTCCGCCATCGACCTCATCGCGCGGAATAACGGCGGTGCGACCACGTTCTTCGTTCTTGAGGCAAATGCCGCGGCCGATGGCACCGGGCAGGTTCTGAGCATCGATTCGACTGGCACTCGCAGGACTGTCCTCGCCAACGAATTGAATGACCCGACCAGCCTTGCCATCGACGAGTTCACCGGCAGGCTGTTCATTCACTCCCGCGGCGACGGATTGATCTATACCGTGCCACTGCCATAGCGCCCGTAGCCACAGGGTAGCCCGTCGACGCCGAACCCGGTGAGGCGGGCTGCCCAACGCTCACGTGGCGCGCGGTGAATCGCCGACTGGCCGGTTCTCTGGGGCAGAGTCTACAGCTTTTTCGATCTTTTCGATCCGCACGCGCGCAATCCGGTTCCCGTTCATTCGCGTGATGGCGAATTTCCTGCCACTGTACTCCAGCAGATCGCCCTCTTTCGGGATGTCGCCCATCTGGAACAGCAGAAAGCCGGCCAGGGTCTCGAACCCGGCGTCGGCGGGCAGCTCAATCTGATATTGCGTGTCGAGGTCGCGAATCAGCGTGGTCCCGTCAAGGTCCAGCACCGGCGCTTCCAGTTGCGGCGCGGGCGGCCGGTCGTCGTGTTCGTCGCCGATCTCGCCGAAGATCTGCTCCAGCACGTCCTCCATGGTCACCAGCCCGGAGATGGTCCCGAACTCGTCCACCACCATCGCCATGTGGATGTGCGTCTTGCGGAATTCGTCCACCAGCTCGTTCAACGGCTTGGTCTCCGGCGCCACCAGGTGCTTGCGAACCATGCTGCGCAAATGGAACACGCGCGGCTCGCGCTTTTTCTCCAGTGCGACACGCTGCTGCTCGAGTACGCCCAGCAGGTCCTTGATGTGGACGTAGCCGACAATGTGCTCGGGCCGGCTCTCATACACCGGCACACGCGAAAACTGCTGAACGCGCATGACTCGCAGCACCTGATCGAGCGTCGCCTCCGACGATACCGACACAATCGCGTTGCGCGGCGTCATGATCTCACGCACGTTGTAGTTCTGCAGGTCGAGCAGGTTCTGAATCGCGTCTTCTTCAAATGGCGGCAGATGCCCCGCGTCGCGGCTCAGTCCGATGATCAGCTTCAGCTCTTCGATGGAGTGCACGCCGCTCGTGGTGCCGCGCAAGCCCAGCGCACGCGAAAGCGTCATCGCCGAGCGCTCCACTACGTACACGAAGGGCTCGCTGATACGGAATACCAGCAGCAGCGCGGGCGCAACGATCAGCGCCAGCCGGTCGGCCTTCTCGATGGCCAGGTTTTTCGGCACCACCTCGCCGATCACCACATGCGCCCACGTCATCACCACAAACGCCAGGGTGAAACTGATTGCGTGCAGGTACGGCGCGGCTACCGTGGTCGCCAACGGCCCCAGCCAGCCCGTCAGGATGGCGTCGATGGTCGGCTCGCCCGCCCACCCCAGCGCCAGCGAAGCCAGCGTTACCCCCACCTGCGTCACCGAGAGCAGCCGCTCCGGCCGCGCCAGCAGACTCAGCGCCGCCTGCGCGCCGGTCATGCCGCGCTTCGCCATCGCCTTCAGCCGGCTGCGCCGCACCGAGACGAGCGATACCTCAGCCGCGGCGAAGAAGCCGTTCACCGCGATGATGGCTGCAAGAACAAAGAGACGATAGACCATCAGTTGATAGAATCACCGGGTGAGCTCCGGCAGATTCCTTCGTGCGATTAATCTGAGCATAGCGGTTTTGCTCGTCGCGCTCGCGGTAGCCGTCTGGTGGTTCGTCTGGCGCCCGCTCCCTCAAACCACCGGCACTGTCACGCTGCCCATCTCCGCGGAAGC
>Ga0335085_10006730_pt1 | contig 18048 bp, 18 predicted proteins | sample Lox_Sample_45_FD_206712 | JGI IMG/M metagenome (GOLD analysis project Ga0335085, IMG submission 206712) | Soil microbial communities from Loxahatchee National Wildlife Refuge, Florida, United States - Lox_Sample_4.5 | ecosystem: Environmental > Terrestrial > Soil > Wetlands | place: USA...
CGCACCGACGGACGCGGCACGCTCGGCAGCCTGCGTTGCGTACCGGAGGACGGCAGCGGCGTCGCCGGCCGCCTCCGCGTGGTGTGCAAGCCGGGCCGCATCGGCGCCCGGGGCAGCCTCGAGAGCGCCGAGGGCGCGACAGTGGAGCAGAAGCAGCCGATCCGGAGGGATCGCCTCCTCGATCGCCTGCCGCGCGAGCTCGTGCCGGAACTGCAGGGCGCGACCGCCGTCCGCCGCCGCGAGCAGTCCCGAGTCCAGGCACTCCTCGACGCCGCCGAGGGCGTCGGGGACGACGGACTCGAAGAGCGCGAGCTCCGCCTGCGGAGGCATGACCGCGACGGCCTCGAGCAGCGCCCACCCGCTCTCCGTCAGCGCTGCCGCGCGCGCGAGCACGGCGTCGCGCACCGTTCCCGGAAGCTCGTCGCCCGCGGCGACGGCCTCCGCGACGAAGAAGGGGTTGCCGCCCGTCCTGCGGTAGATCTCCTCCGCGTCGGCGCCGTACGGCGCGGCCACCGCGCGCACGCCGTCGAGCGTGAGTGGCCGCAGTCGGATGCGTCGGAGCGACTCGCTCGAGCCCAGCTCCCCGATCGCACGGCGCAACGGATGGAACCGGTCGAGCTCGTCGTCCCGGTGCGTGACGAGCACGAGCGCGGGCCAGCCGCCGTAGCGGCGTCCGAGCAGCCGGAGGACGTCGAGTGTCGCCCCGTCGGCCAGGTGCACGTCCTCGAGGACGAGGACGCTCGGAGGCCCATCCCGCAGCTCGTGCTCCAGCGCGAGCACCACCTCGTGCGGCGATGCCCCTCGCTCGAGCGCCTGCTCGAGCTCACCGCCGCACGACCGGGCGATGTCCGCGAGCGGGGCGAGCGGCCGGGGTGCGAAGAGCGGCTCGCAGGCTCCCCAGAGGATCCGTGCGGCGGAGCGCCGCTCCTCGCAGTGGCGGCGGACGAGCGCCGTCTTGCCCACCCCCGCCTCGCCCGAGACGATCACGAGGGCGCCACGGGAGCCGGAGCCCGCGACGCGGGCGAAGGCAGCAGCGAGCATGGCGAGCTCGACGTCTCGCTCCACCAGCCCGGTCCCGTTGGCGGGGGCGGCCTCCGTCGAAGCAGTCTCCTCGGAAATCCCGTCGCGGATCACTGCATCGTGCAAGAGATGCGGCGGCGGAGCAACTATCGGGCGAGGTCTCGGGCCGCTCAGGCCGGCCGCGGACAGCCCGCGCCGCGCGAGGCGCCTTGACGCGGGCGGACGCGGCTCGTAGCGTGGAGATCCCGTGGCAACCCGTGATCTCGTATGCATCTCCCGCGCGGCCGGAGCCGGCGGCGAGGAGGTCGGCCGTCTCGTCGCCGAGCGCCTCGGCATGCGCTACATCGACGAGGAGATCGTCCTGCAGGCCGCGGCGAGAGCCGGGCTCGATCCGGAGACGGTCGCCGACGAGGAACGGCGCAGGCCGTTCCTCGCGGGCCTGCTCGAGTACCTGGCCGCAGGCGCCGACCCCGCGATCCTCCCGCTCGACACGGAGAGCCTGCCGAGCGAGAGCGTCCGCACCTTCATCCGCGACGCGATCCAGGAGGTCGGGGCCGCCGGCGGGGCAGTCATCGTCGCGCACGCCGCGTCGTTTGCCCTCGGGAAGCACGAGCCGCGGCCGCTGCGGGTGCTGATCACGGCGCCGCCGGACGTGCGCGCGGCCCGGATCGCGGCCGCGGACGGGCTCGGCGAGCGAGAGGCGGCCAAGGCCGTCGGCCGCTCGGACGCCGACCGCGCCGACTACCTGAAGCGCTTCTACGGTGTCTCCCAGGAGCTTCCCGTCCACTACGACCTCGTGGTGAACACGGAGGCGCTCTCGACCGAGCGTGCGGCAGCGCTGATCGAAGCCGCTCTCGAAGACACGGCAATCCTGACGGACAGGCCGGTCTAGCCCTTCGGTTCGTCACCGGGCCGGCCGCCGGGCAGAGGATACGAGCGAGGCGGGCGTGCCCTGCGTCCACGACCGCGTGGTCTTCTCGGGCCCAAGGTCAGAACGCTACGCGCGAGCTGCGCGCCGGCACGTCCGCCTCGCCTCGTGAGTATCGGAACGAGGGCCCTGCGGCCTTGAGCGCGGCGAGGCGTCCCCGGGTCGGGTCGGCGGCCGTCGGCGATGCTCGGCCGCCGATCTCGTCGAGCAGAGGCCGAAGCGCGCGCGCGCGCGCTACATCCGCTCGATCATCGCCTGCCCGAACGCAGACGTCGAGATCTCGTTCGCGCCCTCCATCAGGCGGGCGAAGTCGTAGGTGACCTGCCTGTCGGAGATCGCCGCCCCGAGCGAGTCGAGGATCAGGTCGGCCGCCTCGGGCCAGCCCAGATGGCGCAGCATCATCTCGGCCGAGAGGATCAGCGAGCCCGGGTTGACCTTGTCCTGGCCCGCGTACTTCGGCGCGGTGCCGTGGGTGGCCTCGAACATCGCCACGTCGTCGGAGAGGTTGCCGCCGGGCGCGATCCCGATGCCGCCGACCTGGGCGGCGAGCGCATCCGAGATGTAGTCGCCGTTCAGGTTCAGCGTCGCGATCACGTCGTAGGAGGCCGGCCGCGTCAGGATCTGCTGCAGGAAGGCATCGGCGATCACGTCCTTGATCGTGAGCCGGCGCCCCTCGTGCCGGAGCGTGAGCCAGGGGCCGCCGTCGAGCGGCGCGGCTCCGAACTCGCGCGCAGCGAGCGCGTAGCCCCAGTCGCGGAAGCCGCCCTCGGTGTACTTCATGATGTTGCCTTTGTGGACGAGCGTGACCGAGTCGCGCCCGTTCGCGAGCGCGTACTCGATCGCCTTGCGCACGAGCCGCTCGGTTCCCTCGCGGGAGACCGGCTTGATCCCGATCGCCGACGTCTCGGGAAAGCGGATCTTGGTCACGCCCATCTCGCCCTGGAGGAAGCCGACCACCTTCCGGGCGGCCTCCGACTCGGCCTCCCACTCGATGCCCGCGTAGATGTCCTCGGAGTTCTCCCGGAAGATGACCATGTCGGTCTGCGTCGGATCCTTGAGCGGGCTCGGGACGCCGGGAAAGTGGCGCACCGGGCGCAGGCAGACGTAGAGGTCGAGCTGCTGGCGCAACGCCACGTTGAGCGAGCGGATGCCGCCGCCGACCGGCGTCGTCATCGGGCCCTTGATCGAGACCGAGAACTCGCGTGCCGCCTCGAGCGTCTCGTCGGGCAGCCAGACGTCGCTGCCGTAGAGGCGCGTCGCCTTCTCGCCGGCGTAGATCTCCATCCAGTGGATCCGGCGCGAGCCGCCGTACGCCTTCTCGACCGCGGCGTCGACCACCTGCCGCATGACCGGGGTGATGTCGACGCCGATGCCGTCGCCCTCGATGAAGGGGATGATCGGGTTGTCGGGGGTCGGCTCGCCGGGAACGATCCGCGTGCCGCCGACGGGGACCTCGATGTGCGTCGTCGCGCTCATTGACCTACCGTGTGCTCGTGGAAAGGACGGAAGCCCAGGCTATCGCAGCCGTCCCGGAAGGGGCGGCCCGGCGCATCGCGTCCGTCCTCGTCGAAGGCTTCGACCGCCACTACCGGCTCTTCCGCGCGGCGAGCGCGCTCGCCAAGCAGCGATTCGAGACGGGCGCGTGGCCGGCGCTGCAGTACGCAATGCAGCAGCGGATCCTCTTCTACGACGAGCGCGTCCGCGAGTGCGTCGACCGCCTGGCCGCCGAGTTCGAGGTCGAGGCGCTCGGCGACGAAACCTGGCGCGACGCGAAGCTCTACTACATCGGCCTGCTCGTCGAGCACGCCCAGCCCGAGCTCGCCGAGACGTTCTTCAACTCGGTGATCAAGCGCATCCGCCACCGCACCTACGTCGACAACGACCTGATCTTCGTGCGCCCGGCGATCTCGACCGAGTACATCGAGCCCGAGCCGCCGATCTACCGCAGCTACTACCCGCACGTGGACGGCGAGCGGGAGTGTCTCGCCCGGATCTTCCGCGACTTCGGCTGGAGCCGGCCGTTCACGGACCTCGACCGCGACGTCGGGTACGTCCTGCGCGCGCTCGAGGAGCGGCCGCGCGGCCGCTGGACGCACCTGGAGCCGAACTACCAGATCCAGGTGCTCGCCTCGGCCTTCTACCGGAACAAGGCGGCCTACGTGTTCGGCAAGCTCGTCAACGGCCACGAGGAGCTGCCCTTCGCCGTCCCCGTGCTCCACGACGACGAGGGACGGCTCGAGCTGGACACGATCCTGCTCGACCCGCAGGAGATCAACGTGCTCTTCTCGCTCTCGCGGGCGTACTTCATGGTCGACATGGAGGTGCCGTCCGGGTACGTCGCGTTCCTCCATTCGATGGCGCCGCGCCGCGCCGCCTCCGAGCTCTACACGATGCTCGGCCTCGGCAAGCAGGGGAAGACGGAGTTCGTCCGCGAGCTTCGGCACCACCTGCACCACTCCCGTGACGCCTTCGTCGAGGCTCCGGGCATCCGCGGCCAGGTGATGCTCGTCTTCGCGCTGCCGTCGTTCCCGTACGTGTTCAAGGTGATCCGGGACCGCTTCGGCGCCACGAAGGAGACCGACCGCGAGACCGTCCGCTCGAAGTTCACCATGGTCAAGCACGTCGACCGGGTGGGGCGCCTCGCCGACACGCTCGAGTTCGTCGACCTGGCCCTCCCGCGGGAACGCTTCTCGGAGGAGCTGCTCGGGCAGCTGTACGAGCTCGCGCCCTCGATGGTCGCCGACGACGACCCGCTCGTGATCCACCACTGCTACGTCGAGCGCTGGATGGTGCCGCTGAACCTCTACCTCGACCGAGCCTCGGCCGAGGAGCTCGAGGCGGCGGTGGACGACTACGGCAGCGCGATCCGCGACCTCGCCGCGGCGAACATCTTTCCCGGCGACATGCTCTGGCGGAACTTCGGCGTCACGAGCTACGGCCGCGTCGTCTTCTACGACTACGACGAGATCGAGTACCTGAGCGACGTGCGGTTCCGCCGCATGCCGGAAGCGCCCGACGACGCATCGACCCTCGCGGCCGAGCCGTGGTTCGGGGTCACCCGCAGCGACGTCTTCCCCGAGGAGTTCGCGACCTTCCTCCTCGGCGACCCGCGCCTGCGCGAGATCTTCATGCGCCGGCATGCCGACCTGCTCGAGCCGGAGTTCTGGCAGGCGGCGCAGAGCCGCATCGAGCGCGGCGAGCTGCTGGACTTCTTCCCCTATCCCGCGTCGCGGCGCTTCCGCAACCGCGAGACGTCGTCTTTCTAGTACGCCTGGCCGGCGACCGCTTTCGCGATCGCGAAGCTCACGACGATCAGGACCGCCGCGAAAAGCACGATCGCCAGGAGCGCGATCGGAAGCGTGCGCCACGGATGCTCGTCGAAACCGGCGTGCGGATGCGGCACGTGCGGATGGGGCGCATGCGGGTGCGGCATGTGCACGGGGCCACCACCTCCTTCGTGCCGAATGGTACAACGAGCACGGCGATCGACGGCGCCGGTCAGGGCAGCGGCGATGCGTGCTCCGCGCGCAACTCGTCGAGCCGGTCGAGGCTCGGGGCGTCCCTGATGGCGGGGCTGAGCGTTCCCCAGAGCGCGAGCACGACGTTGAAGAGCGTGAAGAAGGCCACCGTCGCCCGGGCCGAGACGACCTCGAGCAGGAGCCCGGCGACGAGCGGGCCGAGCGGTGCAACGGAGACGGCGATCATCGTGCGCACGCTCTCGACGCGGCCGACGAGTCGGTCCGGCGTGATCACGAGCCGGTAGCCGTCCACGACCGAGTCGCTGTTCGGGATCGCGAGCGCGACGGGCAGCATCGCCACGGTCAGCACGTACACGCTCGGCCAGACGATGAAGAGGCTGCTGCCGAGCCAGCACCAGAACTCGGCGAGGAGGATCGCCCGCACCGGGAGCGTCCGCCGCACGAAGGGCCCGAGCAGGGAGCCGAGAAGCAGGCCGGCGCCGAAGACGGAGAGGAGCACGCCGATCCAACCGCCGGTCAGCCCCTGGCGCCGGCCGACGACCACGAGCACGAGCAGCACGCCCGGCCCGGCGAAGTTGCCGAGGCTCCAGAGCAGCGTCGTCGTGCGCAGGAACGGCCGGCTCCAGAGGAAGCGGAAGCCCTCGGCGAGTCGAGTCGCGAGCGACCCCGCCTCCCCGGCGCGCACCTCCTGAAACGGCGTCCGCATCAGCGCGAGCGAGAGGAAGGAGAAGCCGTATGAGGCGACGTCGACGAGGAACGGCACGGCGCGCCCGAGCTGGAAGAGCGCCCCGCCGAGCGGCGGCGAGGCGAGTTGGACGACCGACGCGCGGGCCGTCTGGGCGTTGACGGCCGCAGGCAGCTGCGCCGGCGGGACGACCGAGCGCAGCGCCCCGGCCTGGGCGGCGAGGAAGACGGTCGTTCCGGCGCCCTCGACGAACGCGACGACCGGCACCTGCCAGAACGCGAGCCGATCCGCGAGGATCGCCGCCGCAAGGCTGCAGATCGCGGCCGCACGAACGAGATCGGCGCCGATCATCAGACGCTTGCGGCCGAAACGGTCCGCGGCGAGGCCGGCGGGAAGCCCGAGCAGGGGGCGCGGCAGCACGTTCGCGAAGCCGACGATGCCGGCCCTCGCCGCCGAGCCGGTGACCGCCAGCACGAGCAGCGGGTAGGCGATGTTCGTCACGCCCGAGCCCATGCTCGAGAGCAGCCGCCCGCCCTGCAGCAGAACGAAGTCTCGGTTCCGCCGCAGCGGGACGAACGTGCCCACGCCCGCAACACTGCCCGAGGAATCGGCTCGCATTGGTAGCCTCACCCCGCGATGCGCGTCCTCGTGACCGGCGGAGCCGGCTTCATCGGCTCCCACCTCGCCGACCGGCTGCTCGTCGACGGGCACGAGGTGCGTGCGCTGGACAACCTCGACCACCAGGTGCACCCGGAGGGCGAGCGCCCCGACTACCTCGATCCCGCGGTCGAGCTGCATGTCGGCGACGTCCGCGACCACCAGGCGGTCGCGCGTGCGCTCGAGGGGGTCGACACGGTCGTCCACTTCGCGGCAGCGGTCGGCGTCGGCCAGTCGATGTACGAGATCGAGCGCTACACGTCGATCAACGCGATCGGAGCGGCCGTCGTGCTCGAGGAGGCGCTGGAGCGGCGCGACGCGATCGGAAAGCTGCTCGTCGCCTCGTCGATGTCGATCTACGGCGAGGGCCAGTACAAGAACCCGCGCACCGGCGAGTCCGGAATCGCACCCGGAATCCGGCCCGAGAGCCAGCTCGCGGAGAAGCGCTGGGAGGTCGTCGGCGACGACGGGGGCCCGCTCGAGCCCGAGCCGACCGCCGAGACGAAGCCCCTTCGCCCCACGTCGGTCTACGCGGTCGGAAAGCGCGACCACGAGGAGCTCTTCCTCTCGGTGGGCGCGGCCTACGGAATCCCCGCTGTCGCGCTCCGTTTCTTCAACGTCTACGGCGAGCGCCAGGCGCTCTCGAATCCCTACACCGGGGTCGCCGCGATCTTCTCCTCGCGCCTGCTCAACGACCGCGCACCGCTCGTCTTCGAGGACGGCAGCCAGACGAGGGACTTCATCGACGTCCGAGACCTCGTCCGCGGCTGCGCGCTCGCGCTCTCGCAGGACGGAGCCGACGGCCGGACGCTCAATCTCGGTACGGGCCGCCCGACCTCGATCCTCGAGGTCGCGCGCACGATCGCCCGCGGGCTCGGGAAGGAGATCGAGCCGGAGATCGCCGAGCAGTACCGCGCCGGCGACATCCGGCACTGCTACGCCGACACGCGGCTCGCCGACGAGCTGCTCGGCTTCCGCGCCGAGATCGCGTTCGAGAACGGGATGCGCGACCTGCTCGCGTGGCTCGAGGGCCGGCAGGCGGTCGACGCCGTCGACGTCGCGCGCGAGGCGCTCGTCGCCCGCGGCCTCGCCCGCTAGCCGCGGGAACCCATGGTTCCCGCGCGGGCCCCCTTCCGTCGCCGCCGCGAGTACCGGGAGCTTGCGAGCGCTCCGGCGAGAGCAACCTCTCCCCTCGGCGCGACCGACCGAGCGTCACCCAGAACCGCCGCTCGTCGACGCCTCTTCAGAGCCAGGTCGTTGCCCTGCACGCGACGGCGGGGCGCAGCCGCCGAGGCAGGTCCCGGGGCCCGGTCCCGGGACCTGCCTCGGCGGGACAGACCCGTTGCGGACCGGACCGCGGGAGGCACGTCCCGGGACCTGGTCCCGGGACGTGCCCGCTCCAGACGGGGTGCGGCTCTCTGAGCGACGTCTCGATCTCGCTCGTCAACACAGGGAGCCGCGAGCTCCTGCTCGCGTGCCTCGAGTCGCTGCACGCCCAGCCGCCGAGCGGGCTCGATGTCGAGATCGTCGTGCTCGACAACGCCTCCGAGGACGGCTCGGTCGACGCGGTGCGGGCCGCCTTTCCCGACGTCCAGGTGATCGCGCAGGAGCACCGGGCCGGCTTCGGCGCGAACCACAACACGGTGATCCGCGCGACGAGCGGCCGCTACGTCTACGTGCTGAACGAGGACACGACGAGCGACGCCTGGGGCCTCGACCGCATGGTCGCGCACCTCGACGCCAACCCGCGGGTCGCGGCGCTCGGGCCGCGCCTCGTCTACCCCGACGGACGCCTGCAGGACTCCGCCTGGCGCTTCCCGAGCCCCGCCGTCGCCGCCCTCGGCCTCGTCACCCTCGGCCGCGCGGCGGTGAAACAGTCCGGCGGCAGCGCGAGCCGCGACGTCGACTGGGTGATGGGCGCGGCGCTGCTCCTGCGCCGGGAGGCGCTCGACGCGGTCGGGCTCTTCGACGAGGGCTTCTTCATCTACTCGGAGGAGACCGACCTCTGCCGGCGCCTGCGCCGGGCCGGCTGGCGGACCCGGTACTTCCCGCAGGTCACGGTCGTGCACCACGAGTCGCAGTTCAGCTCCGGCATCCCGGAGCGGCGCGTCAACGAGATGTGGCGCAGCCGGCACCGCTACTGGCGCAAGCACCACTCGCCCGCCGGAGCCAGGCTGGCGGCGCTCTGTACGGGCGCGCAGTACGGCCTGCGGGCCCTGCTCGGGGCCCGCGACCGCGAGTTCGCGGCCCGGATGCGCCTGCACGCGCGCGACGCGCTCCGAGTCGAGGGCCCGGGTCTGCGCGAGCTCGCGGACGAGTGGAACCGCGGCAGGTCGTCCTAGGCGGCGGCCGGGGACGCAGACGCCGGGAAGCCGGGCGTGGCGAGCACCGCTCCGTCGGCGAGGATCGCCAGCACCTCGTATGCGCGCAGGCGGGCCGCCCAGTGGAGCGCCCGCTCGGCACCCATCGCGAAGGCGGCCGTCGCGTAGGCGTCGGCGGTGCCGAGCTCGGGGCCCGTGACGGTGACCGAGAGGAGCCCTCGCGGCGGCGCGTGGGTGTGCGGGTCGACGACGTGCTCGCCGCGGGCGTAGTCGCCGGAGGTGGCGACGGCGAGCTCACCGGTCTCGATCACGCGCGCGACGGCTTCGGCGAGCAGCGGATGCTGGATGCCGACGCGCCAGCACCAGGCCGGCGCGGCACGACCGCGCAGGCGCATGTCGCCGCCCGCGTTGACTGCGTAGTTGCGGATGCCGAAGCCGTCGAGGATCCCCGCGGCCCGGTCGACCGACCAGCCCTTGACGAAGCCGGAGGGATCGAGCGCGGCCGGGGAGGCGGCACGGACGTCGAAGTAGCCGTCCGTCTCCCAGCGCAGCTGCTCGCAGCGCGCGAGAACCGCGCGCACCTCGGGATGCGCGTCCCGAAGCGCGAGCTCGCCGCGGCCGAGGCGGCTGACCTCGCTCTCCGGCTTGTAGGTGCTGAAGGTCGCGTCCACCCAGCGCAGCCAGGCGAAGACCTCCCGCAGGGCTCCCTCGCCCGCGTCCTCGTCGCGCAGGTCGACGACGACCGCCATCCCCATCACGTGCTCGACGCAGCGGAGACCCGGTGGCGCGGACATCACACCGTCGTCTCCTTCAGCAGAGCCGACTGCAGCGAGTCGATGAAGGCGCCGCTCGTGTCCGTCGCGCCGGAGATCATGTCGATATTGGCGGTGTAGCGCGCGGTCAGCACCTCCTGCTCGAGCAGCGGGAGCGCTTGCTGGTTGATGAAGATCGACCGGTCGGTGTGGTCGGGGTAGACCGGGACCTTCAGGCCCACGATCTTCCGCTGCACCGTCTTGCGCTTGCCGACGATCGTCGTCGTCTTCCGGACGACCAGGGTGACCTGCACGGTGCCCCACCGTCCGGCGGAGCCCTGGTCGCCTGCGACGGTCTTCTTCACGGTGACGACTCGCTTCTTGGGCTTCTTCGCCTTGCCCGCGCGGGTCAGCGCGACGTCGGCGTTCGCGGTGGGCGCGGCGAGGGCGAAGGCGCCGAGCAGTGCCGTGACGGCTCGTCTCATACGGTCGATCTCCTTCCGGTCAGAGGGCGAAGCGCTCGGCATGCAGGTACCGCCGGTGGACACCGGCCCGGCGCAGCTCCCGGCGCAGCACGTCGGCCAGTGCGGGCGGGCCGCAGACGAAGACATCGCGCTCGGCGAGGTCCGGGACGAGCTCGCGCAGGTGCGGCGCGGTGAGTAGGCGGCTCCCTGCCTCGGTGCGGTGGTCGCCGACGACCTCGTGCACCGCGAACCCGCGCCGCGCCGCCAGTGCGTGCAGCTCGCCGCAGAGGACGAGGTCTTCCTCGGCGACGACGCGGTAGAGGACGACGATGTCGCCGTGCAGCTCCTCGAGCAGGGCCCGGACCGGCGTGATGCCGATTCCGCCGGCGATCAGCAGGACCTTCTCCCGGCGGCGGGCGGCGGCGGTGAAGACGCCGAAGGGACCCTCGACGAGGACGTGCGTGCCGGGCCGAACGGAGGCGAGCGCGGCGGAGTGGTCGCCCAGCGCCTTGACGGTGATCCGTAGCGTGCGCCCGTCGGGCGCAGCCGAGAGCGAGAAGGGATGCGCCGTCCACCATCGTCGGCGTGTGAGGAAGCGCCACACGAAGAACTGTCCCGGGCGGGCCCGCAGGCGCTCCAGCCGCCGCCCCTCGATCGAGAGCGAGACGACGCCCGGCCCCTCCTCGACGACCTCGGCGACGCGGAGGTCGTGCCGGAAGAAGCCGATCGCCGGCGCGAGCACGCGGAAGACGAGGAGAAGGGCGAGGGTGGCCGCGTAGAGCGCGCGCCAGTAGTCGGCGGCGGTCGTGTCGAGGACGAGCTCGTTGCCGGTCGGGATCTGGTGGAACCAGGCAAGCGCGATCCCCGCATAGGCGAGCAGGTGCACTGCGTACCACCATTCGTACGGGAGGTTGCGGCGGGCGATCGCGTACGAGGAGCCCACCACGGCGACGAGCAGCGCCGTACCGATCGTCGCCGTGATCATCCCCGGATAGACGCCGCCGCCCAGCATGGTCGAGAGCTCCTTGCCGAGCGGGTAGTGGTCGAGCAGCGCGTAGCCCCAGACGCTCGCGACGACGTGCACGATCACGAGGTCGAAGGTGACGTGGCCGTTCCAGCGATGCCAGACGGTGAGCCGGTCGAAGCCGACGAGCCGCTCGAGCGCGGGCACGCGTGCGAGCAGGACGACCTGGAGCAGCGCAGCGTAGGCGCCGAGCAGGCCGGTGATCCGCGCGACGCTCGTCAGCCCCTTGCCGGCCGTGGAGACCTCGAGATTGCCGCCGTGCGCCCAGAGCCAGACGATCGCGGCCGCGTTGCCGAGCACGACGAGCCAGACGAGCCCCAGTCCGAGCCCACGATGGAGAGCCGGGCGCTCGAACGCTTCCGCCGGTGCACCGACCCGGTCGGCGAGAACCCCTGCGTCGGACATGGGCCGAATGAACCAGTCGAACCTGAGGATCGGGTGAGAGAGCAAGCAGTCTTAGCGACGTCTCACGTCGGCGGGCACACTTATCGTTAGAGATGCTCGTTTTAGTCGTCGACGACGATCGCGCGGTGCGCGAGGCGCTCGAGCGCGCGCTCCAGCTCCAGGGCTACGAGGTGGAGCTGGCGAGCGACGGCGACTCCGCGCTCGCCGCGGTCGAGGCTCGCACCCCGGACGCGGTCGTGCTCGACGTGATGATGCCCGGGCTCGACGGCCTCGACGTCACGCGGCGGCTGCGCCGCGAGGGCAACCGCGTGCCGATCCTCCTCCTCACCGCCCGCGACGCCGTCGGCGACCGGGTCGAGGGGCTCGACGCCGGCGCCGACGACTACCTGCCGAAGCCGTTCGAGCTGGAGGAGCTGCTGGCCCGCCTCCGTGCCGTCCTGCGCCGGGCGATGCCCGAGGCGCCCGGCGAGGTGCTGCGCTTCGCCGACCTGACGCTCGACCTCGGCTCGATGGACGCGCGCCGCGGCGGCCGGCGCTTCGAGCTGACCACGACCGAGGCGCACCTGCTCGAGCTCTTCATGCGCAACCCGCGCCAGGTGCTGCCGCGGTCGCTCATCTACGAGCGCGTCTGGGGCTACGACTTCAGCCACTCCTCGAACGCCCTCGACGTCTACGTCGGCTACCTGCGGCGGAAGACGGAGGGCGGAGACGAGTCGCGCCTGATCCACACCGTTCGCGGCACCGGGTACGTGCTGCGCGAGCCGTGACCCTGCGCCTGCGCCTGACGCTCGTCGCCACAGGCGTCGTGGCCGTCGTCCTGGCGGCCGCGTCGCTGACGACGTACTTCGTCATGCGCCACGAGCTCTACGCAGGCGTCGACAGCACTCTCGCCTCGTACGCACGCCAGCTGCAGCACGACCCGACCGACGTCTTCCACGGGCCGGGCCAATACGGCAACGATTTCGTCCAGCTCGTCGGCAAGAGCGGCAGCGCGGTGCCGGGCGGCTCGGGGCTGCCGGTCGACGCCGCCGCGGCCGCCGTCGCGCTCGGCAAGTCCGACGGCTACTACCGGGACGTCTCGATCCAGGGCTACCCGTTCCGCGAGGTGGTCGCCCCGCTGCTGCCGCCGTACGCGGGCGCAGTGATCGTCGCCCAGGAGATCGGGTCGCTGCACCATGCGCTCGCCCGGCTCCGCCTGATCCTGATCCTCGTCTCGTTCGGCGGCATCGTCGGCGCAGCGCTCGCCGGTGCGCTCGTCTCCCGGACGACGCTCGCGCCGGTGCGGCGGCTGACGGCGGCGGCAGAGCGAATCGCGCAGACGGGAGAGCCGAGCGAGCGGGTGCCCGAGGGCGGCCGCGGGGAGCTCGCGCGGCTCGGCGCCTCCTTCAACACGATGCTCGCCGCGCTCGAGGAGTCGCTCGAGACGCAGCGGCGCTTCGTCGCCGACGCCTCGCACGAGCTGCGGACTCCGCTCACGAGCCTGCAGACGAACATCGAGGTCCTCCGCGGCGAGGGGCAGCTCGACCACGAGGCGCGGCAGGCCCTGCTCGCCGATCTGCACCGCGAGTCGCAGGAGATGCGCTCGCTCATCGCCGGCCTGCTCGAGCTCGCCCGGGGAGGCGAGGGCCGAAACGATCGCAGCCGCTTCCAGTTCGACGACCTCGTCGAGAGCGCGGTCGACCGGGCGCGCACGCGCTTCCCCGCGGTGCAGTGGCACACACGGCTCGAACCGACCGTCGTCGACGGCTATCCCGACCGGCTCGAACGGGCGGTGTGGAACCTGCTCGAGAACGCCGGCAAGTGGAGCAGCGAGGGCAGCGTCGTCGACGTCGCGCTGATCGGCGGCGACCTGAGCGTGCGAGACCACGGCCCCGGGATCGCGCCGGAGGACCAGCCCCTCGTCTTCGACCGCTTCTACCGCTCGGCCGCTGCCCGCTCGATGCCCGGCTCCGGCCTCGGCCTCGCGATCGTGCGCGAGATCGCGGAGGCACACGGGGGGGCGGTCGCGGCCGAGGACGCCCCGGGGGGCGGCGCGCTGCTCCGGCTGAGCCTGAACGGCGCCGCGCGTGCGAACGAAACGCTCACGACTTCTTAGCCGCGTTTCATCTCCGCATGGTCTGCTGTAGGGGCATCGGCCCCTCCCTGGTGGAACCGTTCCTCCCTCCACCAACCGTCCGGTCCGGCGTCTTCCCGATCCCCTGCGGTGAGGACGCCGGACCGTTCTCGAGCAAGAGCGCGAGCGCCGGACAGGCCGCCACCGCGCGGCGCGGGTGGTGCCGGAGTGCACGCGGCACGGCCTCGCCGGAAACGATCGGGTAGCCCCATTCGTCGAGCTCGACAAGCTCGGGCGGGAGCTCGGCGCAGAGGCCGTGCGCGTCGCATGCGATCGGGTTCACGCGCAGGCGCTTGCTCACGGCTCGGCCCGCAGCGTCCGTCGCGGCAGCGGGAGCACGGCCTGCGCCGCGCGGCCGGAGCAGCGCCCGTGCGCGTGCAGCTCTGCCTCGGCGCCGAAGACCTCCAGGGCGCTCGCGACGAAGCGCGCGGCACCGTCGGGGTGCCGGCACGCGCCACGGCCCTCGACCAGCCCGAGCCGCCGCTCGAGCGAGCGCTTCACCGCCGTCCCGCCGCGGCCGCGGGCGAGCTCCTCGAGGTCCGAGGCGACGGCGTCGAGACCGTGCACGCACGGCCCGCACTGCGCGGCGCTCTCGGCCGCGAGCCAGCGCGCGACGCGTGCCGTCTCGCGCACGCCGCACGAGGAGGAGGGAAACGCCACGATCGCCCGGGCACCGGGTCCCGCACCGAGCGGCGCGAAGCCGGACGCCGAGAGCGGCGCGGCGAGGGCGTCGGAGACGGCGACCCAGCTGCCGAAGTAGCCGCCGACGAGGAGCGCGCCGAGCTCGGCGGTCGCGCCGCCGCACACCGCCGCCGAAGAGCGGTGCGCCGCGCAGCCGCACGAGGACCCGCTCGCGCCCGCGGCCGAGGCGATCCGGATCGTCACGGCGGCGGAGGCCCCCGAGCGAGAGCGCGCGATCGTGCCGCGCACGTGCGCAGCGGGCCTGAAGGCGACCGTCGCCGTCCTAGGCGCCGCGGGCGGCGGGGCGGGAGCCGGAGCAGAGGCGGGCGCCGGAGCAGGTGCGGCAGCGGGGACGGGGGCCTCCGGGCGCCGCCGCAGAGGCGGCTGTGATCGTAGGCTGCGGGCGGGGCTTCGCCGGCAGGCGCAGCTCGCCGCTGCCGCCGGGGCGAGACGGAGCCGGCGCGGGTGAGCCGCCGAGCTTTCGGCCGGGAACCGCGTTCGCGGCCAGTCCGGCGATAGCGCCCGCCAGCGCGGTGCCGACCGCGGTCGCGAGCACGGTCAGGCGACGCAGACGCCGCAACGCCGCATCGCGTGCCAGGGGCGCGTGGTGGCGGCGCTGGCCCATGCCTCCAGTCGACCAGCGGGCGATGAGACCGGAATGAGCGCTCGCTCAGCCCCGGGCGGCACCGACCGGCTGCAGCGGACGAACGCCCTCACCGGGGAGGCGCGGGACGCTGAACCAGACGTCGGCGCCGCCCCGGGGTCGATTCCCGGCGCCCGCCTGGCCGCCGTGCGCTCTTGCGATCAGGTCGACGATCGAGAGACCGAGGCCCGAGCCGCCCCGGCTGCGCGCCTCGTCGGCACGGCTGAAGCGGTCGAAGGCGCGCTCCCGGAAACCCTCGGGGAAGCCGACGCCGGCGTCTCGGACGTGCAGCTCGACCACGCCGTCCGCCTCGACCGCCGACAGCTCTACCGGGCCGGCGCCGTACTGGAGGGCGTTGTCGACGAGGTTGCCGAGCGCCTGCTCGACCCGGAGCGGATCCGCCCGGAGCAGCACCTCCGACTCCTCGACACGCAGCTCCCGCCGAAGAGCGTCCGCCCGAACGGCGAAGCGCGAGGCGACGACGACGAGCACCTCGGCGGCAGCGACCGGCTCCGGGCGGATCGGCAGCGGCCCCTGGTCGGCGCGCGCGATCAGCAGTAGGTCCTCGGCGAGCCGGACGAGGCGCTGCGTCTCGTCGGCAGCGGAGCGCAGCGCCTCCTCGAGCTCTTCCCGCGGACGCGGGCGCCGCAGCGCGAGCTCGAGCTCGGTCTGCAGGAGCGCCAACGGCGTCCGCAGCTCGTGGCTCGCATCGGCAACGAACCGGCGCTCGTGCTCGAACGCGGCCTGGAGCCGGGCCAGCATGTCGTTCAGCGTCACGGCGAGCCTCGAGATCTCGTCCCCGCTGGATGGGACGGGCAGTCGGCCCGGCTGCTCGGCGGTGACCGCAGCAGCGCGGCGGCGCATCGCCTCGACCGGCCGCAGAGCACCAGCGGCGAGGGCGTAGCCGCCGAGCGAGGCGGCGAGCAGGGCGAGCGGCAGGATCAGCACGAGCTCGTGCCGGAGGTGGTCGAGCGACTCGGCGCGCGGCGCGAGCGACCGGGCAAGTACGATCGCCCCGGAGCCTGACTCCGGCACGGCGAGCACGCGCCAGTCGCCGGCGCGGCCGGCGATGTCCACCGTCCGGAGCACGCGCCGGCCGTGCAGCACGGGTGTCAGCTGGGCCGACGTCAGCAGCGGTGGCAGGCCGGACGGCTGCGAGGTCGCGACCGCGCCGTCGGGGCCGACGAGCTGCGCAAGCGTCGTTCCGCCCGACGCATCCGGGTCGACGATTTGCTCGTGGCCGTGATGCGACAGCGCCTCGGCGGCCTGCAGGCGGAGCGTCTGGTCGACGGTGCCGAGCAGCTCTCCCGCGACACGGTGGTGGACGAGCAGGCCGACACCGGCCAGCACGATCGCCATCACGAGCGCAAAGGCGAGGGTCAGCCGGACGCGAATCGGGACGGCTCTCATCCGTCCGCCCGCAGCCGGTAGCCGACGCCCCGCACCGTCTCGATCGAGTCCCGGCCGAACGGCCGGTCGATCTTCTCGCGCAGGTAGCGGACATAGACGTCGACGACGTTCGAACGGCTCTCGAAGGCGATGTCCCAGGCCCCGTCGAGCAGCTGCGCGCGGGAGAGGACCATTCCCGGGCGGCGCATGAAGAGCTCGAGTAGCGAGAACTCCTTCGCCGACAGCTCGAGCTCGGCGTCGCCGCGCCACGCGCGGTGCGAGGCAGGATCGAGGCGGAGGTCGGCGACCTCGAGCACGGCAGGCCGCTCGACCGGCGCGCGGCGCGTGAGCGCACGCAGGCGGGCGAGCAGCTCTTCGAACGAGAACGGCTTGACGAGATAGTCGTCCGCACCGGCGTCGAGGCCGACGACCCTGTCGTCGACCGCGTCGCGGGCCGTGAGCATCAGGACCGGTGTCCAGACCGAGCCGGCCCGCAGCTTCCGGCAGACCTCGAAGCCGTCGACGCCCGGTAGCATCACGTCGAGGACGATGGCGTCGTAGTCGACGGCGTTCGCCATCCAGAGCGCCTCCTCGCCGCGGTCGGCGAGGTCGGCGGCATAGCCCTCCTCGCGCAGTCCGCGGGCGAGCAGCTCGCCGAGCTTCTTCTCGTCCTCGACCACGAGCACGCGCACGACACGATTGTGGCGCCCGCAGCCTGAGAACGGGATGAGCAGCACTCATGGCCGCTTCATTCCCCGGTGGTCGACTGCCCCGGTGCACACGATCGACGCCCAGCGCCGGCGTCGCGCGTCCGCGCCGCCGCCGCCCGAGCCCGCCGGACACAACGGTGGGGTCGACGGCAACGAGCGGCTGACGGCGACGACCGCGGTCGTGCTCATCCTGCTACTCGCGGCCGAGGGTGTGACGATTCTCTTCCTGCGGCCGCTCGTCTCGGTGCACGTGTTCGTCGGGATGCTGCTGATCCCGCCCGTGGCACTCAAGCTCGGCAGCACGGGCTGGCGGTTCATCCGCTCTTACGGCGGCCGCCGTGAGTACGTCCGCCGCGGGCCGCCGGTGCTGCCGCTGCGGCTGCTCGCGCCGCTCGTCGTCGCCTCGACGCTGGGCGTCTTCGCGACCGGCGTCGCGCTCCTCGTGGTCGGGCCGGCGGGCGGGATCGTGCTGGGCCTGCACAAGGCGTCGTTCGCCGTCTGGCTCGCGGCGACCGGCATTCACGTGCTCGCGCACCTGCGCCGCATTCCCGGGCTCGTGCTGGCCGACTGGCACGGCCCTCACGTCCCGGCCGAACGGGAGGTGCCGGGCTCTTTCCGGCGAGCGCTCCTGGTCGCGCTCGCGCTCGTGGCCGGCGCGGTGCTCGCGATCTCGACCGTCCACTACGCGCAGCCGTGGGTGGACTGGATCGCCACCCGCCACGGCCACGACGGCTAGCGCCTCGACGGAGCTGCGCGAGCCGGAGAGCGCGGTTTCCG
>Ga0335085_10006731_pt1 | contig 18047 bp, 18 predicted proteins | sample Lox_Sample_45_FD_206712 | JGI IMG/M metagenome (GOLD analysis project Ga0335085, IMG submission 206712) | Soil microbial communities from Loxahatchee National Wildlife Refuge, Florida, United States - Lox_Sample_4.5 | ecosystem: Environmental > Terrestrial > Soil > Wetlands | place: USA...
AGAATCCCTCCAGAATGTTGGAGACCAGAGTGCGGGCGAAATCCTGCGACAGTCGCTGGAATGCGGGCGAGTCTTCCTCAAAAAAGCTGTTCAGGTCGCGGGAGACTTCGTACTGCTCGCGGAAAACATAAGCCGGATTCTGATACAGCACTTTGCCATGGCGATCGGTAAGAGAGACTTTCATGCTGACGGTAATCAACATGCTGGCCACGCGACCCGTCTGCGAATCGTAAGTCAGCGGAGCCGTATAGGTGGAGAAAACGGTACCGCGAAGGGTAGCATCGGCGGCATCGCTGCTCGTGTTCAGGATTTGGTAGTGCGTGCGTGTCGTGAATTCATGGATCACCGCCGCGGTGAGCCGCTGCTCAATCTTGTAGGTTTCGGTGTTGTTGGTAAAGGCTGGAACCGCGATGGTGCGTACGTCCGTAGGCAGCGTCACCGCATGCCCGGCAGTGTGATAACCGCAGGCAGCCAGAAAGCAGGGCGCGAACAGGAAAATCAATCTGTTGGCGGATAGACGTGTCCGCCCCGCACGGGGGACCGCAGGACTCATTGAATCTTCCCTCGGGGGAGGCTGGCCGCCATGGCTTCGGCGCATTCGACAGCAGTGGAAGCGGCGATGCGCAGATTGTCCGCCGCCGCCCACAGCCAGACAGCGTTGGGATCGCTGACGTCGGCATGAAGAGAGACCAAAATATTCGCCTGGCCGGCCGCATTGACGTTACTGGGTGCATCTTCCGCCAGGCTGGTAACAGTCACATGCTCACCAGCCAATGCCCGGGACATGCTGGCGACATCCACGGCGTCTTTCAGCTGCACGCGCAACGCAAAAGCGTGGCCGTGGAAGATCGGCGCTTGCACCAACAGAAGTGAGGCCAGAGGCGCGTCATTGCCAGCGATGCGCCGGTAGTGCTTGAGAATACGGCGCTCAATGGTTGCCAGTGTGGGTGCCGAATGAACTCCGTAACGGGCCAGCATATTAAAGGCGACTTGCGCGTCAAACACATTCTTCGGCAGTTGCTGGAAGGAGAGCAAGTTGACCGTTTGCTGGTGCAGTTCATCCATCCCCTTTTGACCATGCTCGGAAGCCGGCTGGAAAATCGTGCCGACGACCTGCTCCACCACACCCGCGTTCTTCGCGCGCAGCAATAGCAGAGCCAATACCACTGCCGCGGGATGGGCGATGACCGAGGGCCCAGGCTGTAATTCCACTACCGGGACGCGGCCCAACTGGCGGTCAATCCAGGGCGAGCGAACAACCGCCTGCGGCTCATCTTCGAGTGCGTAGGAAAGATCCACGATGGCGCTGCCGGCGTCCCGCGCAATTTTCCAGTTCTTGTCCGTGCAGTCGGCATCGGACGCGAAAAAAGTAAGATCCAGATTCTCAAACTGCTCGGCGCGAACGCTCTGAATAAAGCTAATCTCGTCGCGCACCGATTCCAGCTGGCCGAGCGATTCGTCATCGTCCAGCAGTTTGACGTCCACGGAAGGAAAGTTGCGGTCGTTGAGCACCTCGGCCACTTCTTTGCCCTTGAGCGTACTGGCCCCAACAATGGCCACGCGGTAAAGCGAGCCTGTGCGTACCGGGTCGGTTGCTGGAGCGGAGGGCTTGGGATTGGGATGGGAACTCATGGTGTTTGTGAAACCTCTCTATAAGGCGGAGGCGGACCCTTTTTCCGGAAGACCCACTGCAGCCGCCATACCACGCCGGAGCACATATAGGCCAGCGCCATTACGAAAAGCACCCACTGGGAAAAGTACCAGATGGCCGCAAACAGCAGGCCAAAGAGAACGATCAGGCGAAAAGGCTGGCGCATGCGCAGATCGATGTCTTTGAAACTATAAAAGCGCCAGGTGCTGACCATAAGATAAGCTACCGCAACCACCAGCAGCAGCCAGGTGACGGCTGTCCAGAGCGCCGAAACCGGCGTCCCATTGGAACGGTGAACGACCGCCGCGATGACCGCCGCTCCGGCGGGAATTGGCATGCCAACGAAATATTTCTTACCGGGGCGTCCGGGATTGGAAGGCTGAGGATTGGTGGTGATGTTAAACCGAGCCAAGCGGCTGGCCCCTGCCATCAAGAACAGGAAACTGCCAATCGCTCCCAGCTGCACCAGGCGGCCGAGCCATTCCTGGGGCAGAGACACAGCGAGTTCCTGAAAGCCCCACATCCAGGCCAACATGGCCGGAGCAACCCCGAACGTGATGACGTCCGCCAAAGAATCGAGTTCGCGCCCAAAGTCGCTGCTGGTGCCGGTCATGCGGGCAATCCGGCCATCCAGACCGTCAAATAAAAAGGCGAAGCCGATAGCTTTGGCGGCATTGTCAAAATGCCAGGGCTCGGCCGGCGTGCCGTGCGTGACCTGCAGGATCGCGTAATATCCCGCCGCGATATTGGCGGTGGTGAACAGCGAAGGCAGAATGTACATGCCCTTGCGTTGGCGACGCGGGCGTTGATCCTCCCGGCGACGCCGCGGGATGATGTGAAATTCATGTTCCATCATCGGGCTCCCTGCGTCGCGCGCCCGGCGCCGCACTTCGCGAGCTCTGCGGATCCCACTGGAAGATGGGCCAAAACGCTGGCGCCGCCTTTGACGCGAGCGCCCACTTTCACCAGCACGGTCGCCTGCGCGGGCAGGATTACGTCCACCCGCGATCCGAATTTGATAAGGCCGATTCTCTCTCCACGTTCAACGCGGTCGCCAATCTTGCGGGTAAATACGATGCGCCGCGCCAGAAGTCCGGCAATCTGCTTGAAGATGACGGTGTGCCCTTCTCCCTCGACGGTCACCGCATTCTGCTCGTTCTGCTCGGCGGAAGCGGGATTCATGGCGTTGAGGTATTGCCCACGACGATATTGGACCTCCCGGATTACGCCCGCAATCGGGGAACGGTTCACATGCACGTCGAAGACGTTGAGGAAAATGCTGATTCGCGTCTGCGGGGTTCCGCCAAGTACGAGCGGAGAAACGTCAGTGATTTTCCCGTCCGCCGGGGAGACTACGGCGCCGGCCTCGGCGGGAATGGACCGTTCCGGATCCCGAAAAAACCACAGGAAAAATACCGCCAGCAGCAATGCCGGCACTGCCCATACCGGCGCAGCCAGCCACGCCAGCACCCCGGCCGCGACAAGCAGGAAAAGACCGTAATAATAACCGTCTGCCACCATGGAAGTTAGTGGAATTATAGAGCAGGCGAGAAAAGAGGTGTGCTTTTTACCAGCCTATGGACTGTAGCGAAGTATGCGGGCCGCATCGGCATGTACAGCTCCCCGCGCGGCCCTGACCGTGCAAACATCGAGAAAAAATCAGGCCACCTGGCTAGGCTGCAACTGCGACCGAAACTGCCGCTCGATGGACTCCATCTGGTCCTTGAGCCGCAATTTCAGCTTTTTCAGGCGAATTTCTTCCAGCTTTTCATCATCGGTAAGGTAACGCTTTTCTGTGAGGAAACCCAGACGTTGATCGTACTGCGTGTGCTCCATTACCAGCTTGCGGAACTCCTCATGGCTGGCGAGGAGCTGGTCTCTAGAAGCGAGCATCCAGCTGACCTCCTACCGGGATTTCGCTTTACCCTACCACAGGATTTTGGAGCCATCAATCCCGGAAACTAGGGGCCCAGCCTTACGGGTGTCACTAGCGGTAATGATTCGAAAGTACTTAGCCAGAGTGCCCTTCGTAATTGGACATTCGCAAAATTACTGACCAGGGATGGCCCAGAAAACTCAGGTCAACGGGAGGCGGTAGACAAGAGCATCTTCTTCCGGTTCGCGATAGTAGCTCTGGCGGCGGCCGGTCAACTCGAAACCAGCTTTTTCATATAACCGGCGGGCTCGCGAATTGGATTCGCGGACTTCAAGGAACACAGTTGTTGCATTCTCCTGCCGAGCTACTTCCAGAAATGCCTCGATGAGCCCACTTCCCAGGCCGCGCCGCCGTTCTTTTTCGGCGACAACGAGGTTTTCTATTTCCCATTCGCGGACGATTTGCAGGGCGCCCAGGAATCCAGAAATAGCCTCCCCTTCTTGCACCAGAAAGATGAGGCGGCGAGGCTCGGACGAGGTGACAGCCTGCTTATATTGATCGGGTGACCAATGGGCAGCGGTGGCTGAGCTGCGATCCAGTGCCAACAGGGCGGGAATATCGTTTGCTGTGGCTGGACGAATGGGCAAATAGCCTCCCGTCGAAAACTACGAACCGGGCTTCGAGAAGATCTCCGCGTCGGAGCGGCGGATGTAGTTGGCGTCCAGATCTCCAGGCGAGACAATCACCGCGGCCTGGATTTTCTGCCAACCTAAGCGGGCAATGGCATCGCTGCATGGCCGGTCGATCAGTTCGACGTGCCCTCCAGCGCTGTGAGCGATTTCTGCGATGCTCGCGTCGGGCGTGACCACCGGGAGGTCAAGAGCCCTCGCCAGGAATTCGTCGCGTGACAAAAGTTGCTCTCGTATCAATTTCAATTCCGGCTGCGTCTCGTATTCCCCGGCATAAACCTCCTTTCGCCCGGCATCCAACGCCGCGAGAACGGCCCCCTTTGAATGGGCCGCCGCGACCAATTCCAGCAGGGAAACCGTAGCGATGGGTTTACTCAGAATTTCCGCGAGCGCCTTGATGGCAGCTAATCCCACACGAAGTCCGGTGAAAGAACCAGGGCCGGAAACAACCGCGAACCCACCGATATCTCGCTTGGTGAGGCCGTGTTTTCCAAGAAGCGCGGCAATTTGCGGGACGAGTTGCGCGGAAAACGTTCCCCCCTGGAGGGGAACGACTTCCAGAATGTCGCAGGTTCCATCCTTGCGAGCCTGGGCGAGAGCGATGCCACCGTCTTTGCCTGAAGTATCAGCGGCGAGCAGAAGCATTTGTAAGCCTTTGTCGAAGCCTTTAAGTCAGGCTCTCCTCCACCAGTTCCAGCAGCACGCCGCCGGCACTGGAAGGATGCACAAACACGTATCTGTGGCCGCCTGCCCCAGTCTTGATATCTTCAGAGACCAGGCGCACTCCGTCCTTTTTCAATTTGGAGACAGTGGCGACCAGGTCGGGCACGCGCAGGCAAACATGGTGCAGGCCCCCGCCGCGTTTGCTGAGAAACTTTGCCACCGAGGATGTCTCCGAGGTGGGCTCCAGCAGTTCCAGCCGGCTTTCCCCCACTTGCGCCATCACCACGCGCACCTGCTCGCCCTCAATTACTTCCTCGGGTGAGATGTTCAGTCCAAGCTTCTGGTAAAAGGGCTTTGCCAACGCGATCGATTTCACCGCAATGCCGAGATGATCAATGGCTGTCATGGTTGTCCTCGATGCCCCTCGTGGGTAACACCCCTACTCGCCGGCGCGGCTCACAATTTCTTCGATCAGGGCATATGGATCGCGCTTATGTTCAGCAACTTCTTCCGCGTAGTGACGCAGATTGCTTTCGCTCATCTGGTCGCGAGCCCTGTCCAACAGCGCATCCCGCAGCATAGTGACCAGCCGCTCCCGCCAATTCTGGGTGCTTCTCTTGAGCAGCAGCGCTTCCTTTTTTAAGTAGCCCTCGAACTCACGAATGACGGACGCCAGGTCTTCAACGCCCCGACCCTCGCTGGCGACGGTCTTGACCACCGGCGGCGTCCAACCATCGGCGCGCACTGAGAGCGATTGTAACGCACGAATCTCGCGCTCCACCCGTTCTGCGCCTGGATAGTCGCTCTTGTTGACGACAAAAATATCGGCGATTTCCATGATGCCCGCTTTGATGGACTGCACGTCGTCCCCCATGCCGGGCACCAGAATCACGACGGTGATATCGGCGAGGCGGACTACCTCGACTTCGTCCTGTCCCACGCCGACCGTTTCGATGAGGATGACATCGCGGCCCGAGGCATCGAGAACCGTTGCGACATCCGCCGTCGCATTAGCCAGACCGCCAAGCGAGCCGCGGGTCGCCATGCTGCGGATGTAAATTCCCGGATCGGCGAAGTGGTCCTGCATGCGAATACGGTCGCCAAGAATCGCGCCTCCGGTATAGGGGCTGGTGGGATCCACGGCAACGATGCCCACCGTCTGACCGGCCTGGCGAAAATGGCGTGCCAGTTGATCCACCAGGGTGCTCTTGCCTGCACCCGGCGCCCCGGTAAGGCCAACGACTCGCGCATGCCCGGTGTACGGGAATAGGCCTTTCAGCAGATCGGACGAGCCGGGCGCACGGTTCTCCACCGTGCTGATGGCACGGGCCAGCGCCAGCACATCGCCGGAGCGCAGACGGTCTATCCAGGATTGGAGATCGGAGTTCAGACGGAACAGTGTAAAGCAGGAACGGGAGCAAACAAACCGGGATGCCTGCAACCGTGGAAAATCCGCTTACGTCCAGTCGGAGGTACGGCTCCTGTCCCTTGGTACCTGTACCTGTCACCCAAAGTAAGTGACCGAAGTGCCAAAACTCTGGCACGGGGGAGCTATTCCCTGCCCAGGCAGAATTGCTTACTATCGTTCCATTGCGAGAAGCCTTATGCAACAGGAACTGATCCAAAACGAACTTCTTGATACGCTGGCGGGTTGTTATGAAGAAGATCCCGATCAATTCATCACTTTGTCGAAACAGACGGTAGACTCGTCTTCCTCGCGGGTGATGGTGGCAGAATTACGAAATGAGGGAATCGTTGAAGAGCAGATTCGCGGGGTGATCCGGCTGACTCCTCGAGGCTATACGGTGTTCAGGAAAAGCCGCCAACGCACGGCATAAGAGCTTCGCTGCCGATCGGAGGCGCCGCCGAGGAGGCCGCCCCACTCAGGGCTGGCTGGAGTCGGCCGACGGCTTGGATATCGCGATCGCTTTCGCCGAAGTGCAAGCTTCGGTTCCCGGATCGTAAGTTGCCGAGCCTTCCAGACCGTCTTTAGTCGCCGAAAACTCCAGTGGCGGCCTTTTCACCCGGTTCGGCAAGCCATTGAAGCGCGCCTTGCCGTCCACGTTGGTTCCCACTTCCAAGTCCATTTTGTGAAACACCCCATAGGCAATGTGCACACGAATCCTGGAGTTATAAACCGGGGAGCCGGATTGGTCTTTTACCGTAAAAGCTACGGAACAAGGTCCGATGCCGCCGTCCACCACGGGAACCGAGTGAGGGTCAGGCGGCGGGTTATCCTTGGCGCGCAAGGCCAGCGCACCGCTCCCCAGGAGCGCCATTGCAATGAAGGCCATGCGAAGGGAGGCGGCCGCGGCCTCGAGGGTACCGGTAATTTTCATAGTAAAGAGCATACCGCGTTGGCGAGGCTCAGGAAAAGATTCGCGAAACTCCCGCTTCAGTTTGGCGGCCGACGAGTAATTCGCGGACAGATTACTCCGGCTTGTAACTATAGTCATCTTGTTCTTGGGCGGGGGCTGAGTCACTCTGGTATTGGCGATGATCACCAAAGTCACGCCACAGGTGGCAAAGCTCTGCCTATGAGTGATCCTAAGCCTTTGGCGAAGGGAGCGGATTGGACGCGCCTTTTGGCCGATCCCGATCTTGTGACCCATCTCGCGGAGCTGTTGCGGACTTACCGCGATGCGCCGCCGGCAGAGCGGGAGCACGCACTGCTGCAGGCGATGCGTAAGATCAAGGAAGGACAGGCCAAACTGGCCAGCGACGTTCAGGATTCGGCGCCTGCGCTGGAACCGGAAACGCCCGAGCCCACCGCCACTGATCCCTCGGGCACACCTCCCTTTGAACCAAGCATTTTCAGCCGTTCTTGGGGAGATGATCGCCGGTCGCATCCGCGAATGAAGTGTTTTGTGGTGGTCGAACTGCGCGTCGGCGATGCTGAGAAGCCGAGCTGGGGCAATCTATCCAACATCAGTATAGGCGGATGCTTTGTGGAAACTCCCGTGGGTTTCGAGTCGGGATCGAAGGTGGGAATCGGACTTTGGGTGGCCAGCGGGCAGATCTGGGTGAAAGGGCTGGTGCTGAACGGCGTCGTCTCGCATACCAGTACCAGTCACGGACTGCGTCTCAGGTTCGCCGACATGGAACCGGCGGAGCGTGAGACCCTGCGCCAATTCCTCAAGTTCGTAGAGACTTCCACGAAAAGCTACGACACCGATCACGGTTACCTGGCACAAATGAAACGCTGATTGGCGCGCTGCCAATCCGCTTTCCCTTCTTCTCAGCGCACCCGCACCCTTATCCGTTTAGAGTCATCATACTTTCATAGAGCCAGCGTATCCTGTATGGGTACGCCCTCGGGAAAGTTGGTAAACTGAATAGCGGGCCAATAACTGTAACCATCCCTCGGCGAGGGACTTACTCCGCAAGCACAACCGGCGCAGACTACACGCCTTCCTAAGGAGAGATTCCCACTATGGTGGCCAGCGATCAGGCAACATTGACCGGTCAGCAAGTTCAGCTTCTGAGCATTAACACCATCCGCACGTTGTCCATCGACGCGGTGCAAAAAGCAAATTCTGGCCACCCCGGCGCGCCGATGGGCTTGGCACCGGTGGTGTATGAGCTGTGGCAGAATTTTTTGCGCTACGACCCCAAGGATCCCCTCTGGCCCAACCGGGACCGCTTTGTGCTTTCCGCCGGACATGCCTCCATGCTGCTTTATTCCATGCTGTATCTGGCGGGAGTGAAAGGCGCCAACGCGAACCGAGAGATCGTAAATACGCCCGCCGTTTCTCTGGATGACATCAAGCGTTTTCGGCAACTCGACAGCAATACCCCGGGACATCCTGAATACGGCTTAACCACCGGCATCGAGACAACCACCGGGCCCCTCGGGCAGGGCGTAGGCACCAGCGTGGGGATGGCGATTGCTTCGAAGTGGTTGGCGGCCCGTTACAACCGGCCCGGGTTCGAAATTTTCAATTACAACATTTACGTCATCTGCAGTGACGGCGACATGATGGAAGGCGTGGGAAGCGAAGCGGCATCGCTCGCTGGCCACCTTCGCCTGAGCAATCTTTGTTGGATCTACGACAGCAACAACGTCACGCTCGACGGACCGGCAGGGTGGTCCTTCAATGAAGACGTGGGAGAACGATTCCGCGCGTACGGCTGGAACGTGTTGCATGTGACCGACGCAAACGATCTGAACGCGCTAAATAAAGCCTTCAGCAGCTTCGCCAAAACCGGTGACAAGCCGACCTTTATCATTGTGAATAGCCACATTGGCTATGGCGCTCCTCACAAGCAGGATACGAATGCAGCCCATGGTGAACCGCTGGGCGAAGAAGAAGTGCGACTGGCCAAGAAATCTTACGGCTGGCCGGAAGACGCGAAGTTTCTGGTGCCGGACGGCGTGCTCGAGCACTTTCAGGAGGGCATCGGCAAACGCAGCGGGGACTTGCGTGATAAATGGACGAAGCTCTATGCGGGCTACAGAAATCAACATGCGGAGTTGGCCGGACAGATTGAATGCATGCAGCGGCGCGATCTTCCCGCGGGATGGGACAAGAACATGCCCGGTTTCCCTGCCGATGCGAAGGGTTTAGCCACTCGCGAGAGTTCGGGGAAGGTGCTCAATGCGCTGGCACAGAACATCCCCTGGCTGCTGGGCGGCGCCGCCGACCTGGCTACCTCGAACAAGACTGATTTGAAATTCGAAGGCGCGGGAACCTTCGCGCCGGATAACTACGGCGGCCGCAATTTTCACTTTGGCGTGCGCGAGCATGGAATGGCGGCGGCGCTGAATGGCATGGCGGTTTCGGATTTACGTCCGTTTGGCGGCACCTTCTTCAATTTCAGCGATTACATGCGGCCCAGCATCCGGCTGGCGGCGCTCATGGAAATACCGGTCGTGTATGTCTTCACGCACGATTCCATCGGCCTGGGTGAAGATGGGCCAACCCACCAACCGATCGAGCAGTTGGCTTCCTTGCGCGCCATGCCTGGATTGATATTGATTCGGCCGGGAGATGCCAACGAAGTCGTCGAGGCGTGGAAGATCGCGGTGCAATCGCGCAAGGCGCCGGTGGCGTTGGTGCTTACGCGACAAGCCCTGCCCACCTTGGACCGCTCAAAATTCGCGCCCGCATCGGGTGTGCAGAAGGGTGCCTATGTTCTGGCCGACGCGCCGGGCGGTAAACCGGACGTCATTCTCATGGCCACCGGCAGCGAGGTGTCACTTTGCGTGAGCGCCTACGAACAGTTAGTCAAAGACGGCGTCAACGCGCGCGTGGTCAGCATGCCGTGCTGGGATATTTTTGAAAAGCAAAGCGACGACTACAAGAAACAAGTGCTTCCGCCCAACGTCACCGCCCGGGTCGCAGTCGAGATGGCCTCGACATTCGGATGGTCGCAGTATGCCGGACCTTCTGGCGTGGTCATTGGCATGCACCGCTTCGGGGCTTCGGCTCCGATAAAGGACTTGCTGAAAAAGTTCGGCTTCACCACCGAGAACGTGGTGGCAGCAGCGCGCCAGGCGATCGCCCGAACGAAGTAAGGCAAAATCTAAACAGCAATCATTATTCAGGAGAGTGGAATGAATCCTACTGGAGTTTTGGAGACCGCAAAAGCCACCAACCCGTTAATCGGACTGCAGAAGTTCGGCCAATCCATCTGGCTGGACTACATTCGGCGTGACCTGCTCACGGACGGCGAACTGAAAAGGCTCATCGAGGAAGACGGATTGCGCGGCATGACCTCGAACCCGGCCATTTTCGAGAAGGCCATCGCGGACAGCACATTGTATGACGACATCCTGAAATCGCTGCAGTCTCGAACCGATCTCGATGCCACGGGCCGCTATGAAATTCTGGCGATCCGCGACATTCAGGATGCTGCCGACATTCTGCGCTCCGTCTACGACAGCACCAAACAGCGTGACGGATACGTTAGCCTGGAAGTCTCGCCTTACCTGGCGCGCGACACACAGGGAACCTTGAACGAGGCGCGGCGGCTGTGGAAAGCGGTAAACCGGCCGAACATCATGATCAAGGTTCCTGGCACGAAGGAAGGCATTCCAGCCTTTCAGCAGTTGATCGGTGAAGGTATCAACGTCAATGTGACGCTGCTCTTTTCGCAGGAGGTTTACCAGCAGGTGGCCGATGCCTACATCGCGGGCGTGGAGCAATTGGCGGCCCGCGGCGGCGATCTTCACAGGATTGCCAGTGTGGCCAGTTTCTTTATCAGCCGCATTGACAACGCCGTGGATGCGGCCATTGGGACCCTGCTGAAAAATTCCAAAGACTCGCGTGAACAGGGACAGCTCAAAAGCATTCAGGGAAAAGTGGCAATCGCCAACGGCAAGCTGGCATACCAGCGTTACCAGAAGACCTTCGGCTCGGAGCGCTGGAAAAAACTCGCCGCCAAAGGAGCGCAAACCCAGCGCGTTCTCTGGGCCAGCACCAGCACTAAGAATCCAGCCTACAGTGATGTGATGTATGTGGAAGAACTTATCGGCCCCGACACGGTGAATACTCTGCCGCCTGCCACGCTCGAAGCTTTCCGGGATCATGGGCATCCGCGGGTGAGCTTGACCGAGGACATCGCCGGAGCCCAGCAGGTCATGAAAACGCTGGCGCAGGTGGGTATCTCGATGGACGAAGTCACCGAGAAGCTGACTGAGGACGGTGTTCACCTCTTCGCCGTGGCTTTCGACAAGCTGCTGAAGGCGGTCGACAAGAGCACGCAGACAGGCGCACGATGAACCGGCTGAGCTATAAGCTGCCGGAGGCATTGGCCTCCGCGGTGAAATCCAATCTGGAGGATTGGCGCTCCGGAGACAAAGTCCGGCGCCTTTGGCAGCGTGACGCGTCGCTGTGGACTGGCACGGATGAGGCCAGCTGGCTGGGATGGCTGGATGTCACCAAGGAGCAGTTCGCCAACCTCTCGCACCTCCAACTACTGGCCGGCGAAGCCAAAGCTGGCGCCTATACCGACGTCCTTTTGCTGGGCATGGGCGGTTCGAGTCTCTGCCCGGAAGTTCTAGCGCTGACATTTGGCCAAATCGGCGGATTCCCGAAACTTCATGTTCTTGACTCAACCGACCCGGCACAGGTGAAGGCGTTTGAAAAGAAAATCAACCTCCCTAAAAGCCTATTCGTTGTTTCCAGCAAGTCTGGGTCTACGCTCGAGCCGAACATCTTCAAGCAATACTTTTTTGAACGCACAAAGCAGGCCGTTAGCGCTGAAGAAGCGGGCCGTCATTTCATTGCGATAACTGATCCGGGTTCGAAGATGCAGAAGGTCGGCGAATCCGATCGCTTTCAACACATTTTCTTTGGTCTGCCCAGTATTGGAGGACGCTATTCGGCCTTGTCCAATTTCGGAATGGTTCCGGCGGCGCTGATGGGGCTGGACCTGGCCAGATTCATGGATTCCACACAACAGATGGTAGAAGCCTGCGGCCCCCGAGGCCTGGTCGAAGACAATCCCGGCGCATTGTTAGGAGTTATCCTCGGCACAGCTGCAAAAAACGGCCGCGATAAAGTCACGATCATTGCCTCTCCGGGAATCTTCGATTTGGGTGCCTGGCTCGAACAACTGCTGGCCGAATCTACCGGAAAGCAAGGCAAGGGGATAATTCCGGTAGATCGGGAAATTCCTGGTTCGCCCGAAGTCTACGGCCACGACCGAATCTTTGCCTATTTGCGGCTGGAATCCGCCGCAGATGCGCAGCAAGACGCCAAAGTCTCAGCCCTGGAGCAGGCCGGCCAACCCGTGGTGCGAATTGCAGTCGAGGATATCTATAATCTCGGCCAGGAATTCTTCCGTTGGGAAATTGCCACGGCCGTTGCCGGTTCGATCATCGGAATCGATGCTTTCAATCAGCCGGATGTCGAAGCCAGCAAAGTTGCCACCCGCAGTCTAACCGAAGCCTACGAAAAGACCGGTTCCCTTCCCGCGGAATCGCCCGTGCTTGAAGACGGTGGAGTAAAGCTATTCACCGATCCCAGCAATGCTGCTGCGCTCGCCAAGGCTGCCGGAAATGACAAATCGCTTTCTGGCTACTTGCGCGCACACCTGAACCGGCTCGGCGCTGGAGACTATTTCGCGCTGTTGGCATTCATTGAAATGAATGAAGCTCATGAAGCCAGCTTGCAGAGGATTCGTCACGCAGTGCGGGACAAAAAACGGGTAGCGACTTGCCTCGGCTTTGGGCCGCGCTTTCTACACTCTACCGGGCAGGCCTATAAAGGCGGCCCGAACACGGGAGTTTTTCTGCAAGTCACTTGCGACAACGCCGCGGATTTGCCTGTACCTGGGCAAAAGTATACGTTTGGGGTTGTCAAAGCTGCACAAGCGCGCGGAGACTTCCAAGTACTGGCCGAGCGTGGGCGCAGAGCTTTGCGCGTGCATCTGGACAAGGACTTAAAAGCCGGATTAGACACCCTGAACCAGGCATTTCTCAAAGCATTGGACTGATTCACCCGGTTACACCCTCACGTCCTCGGTGGTTGGCATGCAGAGGAACCACTGAGTGTGCAGACGTTCACCAACGAACAAAGGAGCGACGATGCGGATAGGAATGGTCGGACTGGGACGGATGGGCGCCAACATGACACGGCGTTTGATGCGGGACGGGCACGAAGTTGTCGTCACCGACCTGAGCCCGGACAATGTCAAGAAAATTTCCAGCGAGGGTGCGATAGCGTCCGCTTCCCTCGACGACTTTGCCGGCAAACTAGGCAAACCGCGCATCGCCTGGCTGATGGTTCCGTCTGGCGGGGCTACCGAGCAGAGCGTCCAGGCATTGGCCCAGCGTATGCAGGCCGGCGATATTTTGATTGACGGGGGTAACTCCTATTTCAAAGACGATGTCCGCCGTTCCCAGCAACTCAAAGCCAAGGGCATTCACTACGTGGACGTGGGCACCAGTGGCGGCGTTTGGGGCCTGGAACGCGGCTACTGCATGATGATTGGCGGACCAAAAGAGGCGGTGCAACAACTTGATCCGATTTTCAAAACTCTGGCCCCCGGCCGCGGCGACATTTCCCGCACGCCGGGCCGCGAAAAGATGCCCGGCACCGCCGAGCAGGGATACGTTCATTGTGGCCCCTCGGGCGCGGGGCACTTCGTGAAAATGGTGCACAACGGAATTGAATATGGCCTGATGCAGGCCTACGCCGAGGGCTTCGACATCTTCCGCAACGCCACCAGCAAAGAATTGCCGGAAGAGATTCGCTACGACCTCAATCTGCCCGACATCGCCGAAGTGTGGCGGCGCGGCAGCGTGATCAGTTCGTGGCTGCTCGATCTGACCGCGATGGCGTTGGCCGAGAATCCCACGCTCTCCGAATACACTGGCTTCGTGCAGGACTCCGGCGAGGGCCGCTGGACGATTGAAGCCGCGATCGCCGAGGCTGTGCCGGTGGATGTGCTATCGGCTGCGCTTTTCACCCGCTTCCGTTCGCGTCAGGAACACACTTTCGCCGAAAAGGTACTTTCCGCCATGCGGCAAAAATTTGGCGGGCACGTCGAGCCCGGCGAAAAGAAAACAGCGTAAACTTTTCGAAGATCTTGCACAGGAGTACGGATGGCTCAAACGCTAACCATGCCTGCAACGCAGCGAGTCGGGAAGATCGGTGATCCCTGCGTAATGGTCATTTTCGGCGCAGCCGGCGACTTAACCCGCCGCAAGCTGATTCCCGCCCTCTACAACCTCGCGAAAAGCGAGCTGCTTTCGCGTGAGTTTGCGGTGGTAGGCGTGGCCCGGGCTCCCATTTCGACCGAAGACTTCCGCAAAAAGGCCGCCGAAGATATCAAGGAGTTCGGCACGGATACGGTTGACCCCGACATCTGGGAGTGGTTCGACCAACGGCTGTACTACCTTAACGGAAACTTCAACGACAAGGACTTGTACCCGAGGCTGAAAGAATTCCTGGAAAAAGTGGACCAGGACCATGGCACTCACGGCAACCATCTCTACTACATGGCGACCGCGGCCGATTACTTCGGCCCGGTGGTCGAGCAGCTTGCCGCCATCGGCCTGATGGAAGAAAACGACCATTGGCGACGCGTGATTATCGAGAAGCCGTTTGGTCATGACCTCGAATCCGCCAAGGCGCTGAATCAGCAACTGCTGCAGGTCGCCGCCGAACATCAGATCTACCGTATTGACCATTATCTTGGGAAGGAAACCGTCCAGAATATTTTGGCTCTGCGTTTTGCCAACGGAATCTTCGAGCCGGTGTGGAACCGCCGCTACATTGACAGCATACAAATCTCCGTGGCCGAGACGGTGGGCGTCGAAGACCGGGGCAGTTACTACGACAAGGCCGGCGCTCTGCGCGACATGGTGCCCAACCACATCATGCAACTCATCAGCCTGACCGCCATGGAGCCCCCGGTTTCGTTCCGGGCGGATGCGGTCCGCGATGAGCAAGCCAAAGTTTTGCACGCCATTCAGCCGCTCAGCTCCGAAGAGGTCCTGAGTAAGACCGTGCGCGGACAATATGGGGAAGGGGTCGTCCGAGGCAAGCGGGTGCCGGCCTACCGCTCGGAACCGGATGTGCCCGCAGACTCCAGAACCGAAAGCTTCGTGGCAATGAGGCTGCAAATTGATAACTGGCGCTGGGCCGACGTTCCTTTCTACCTGCGCACCGGCAAGGCGCTGGCGGCACAGAATACCCACGTGGTCATTCAATTCCGTCGCGCGCCTTTTGTGCTGTTCCGGGATACGCCGGTGGACAGTCTCATGCCCAACCAATTGGTCCTGCACATCCAGCCGGAAGAAGGCATCTCGCTGCAGTTCGCCGCCAAAGTCCCCGGCCCTTCCATGCGCCTCGGCGCTGTGGACATGAGCTTTGAATACGCCGACTATTTCGGACAGCAGCCCTCCACCGGCTACGAACGCCTGCTGCACGATTGCATGATCGGCGACGCCACCCTCTTCCAGCGCGCCGATATGGTGGAAGCCGGGTGGTGCGTTGTCAGCCCCGTGCTCGACGTATGGAAGGCACTGCCGCCGCGAAATTTCCCTAACTACGCCGCTGGAAGCTGGGGCCCCAAGGAAGCTGACGACCTGCTCGAGCGCGACGGCCGCCGCTGGAGAAACTTCGAGAAATGATTCTGGCCGGCGACATTGGAGGCACCCACGCCCGGCTGGCTCTCTTCGGCGTTTCCGGAGGCCAGTACGTTCCGGTTTCCCTCACCGTATTTCCAAGCCACGATTATCCCAGCCTCGACGCCATCGCGCGGCGTTTCGTTGAGACCACGAAGATAAATCCCGAGACGGTTTGCTTTGGCATCGCGGGTCCGGTGGTCAATGGCAGGGTGGAGGCCACGAATCTTCCGTGGATCGTCGACGCTCGAAGTCTGGCGAATGAGTTGCGGATTCCGAACGCCATGCTGATCAACGATCTGGAAGCCAATGCGTGGGGAATTCCCGCTCTCACCGCCAAGGACCTCGTTCCCCTGAACCATGCGGGAATTCTCTCGGGAAATCAGGCGGTAATTTCGGCCGGCACCGGCCTGGGCGAGGCGGGCATTTATTGGGACGGGTTGAAGTTTCACGTCTTCGCCTGTGAAGGCGGACACAGCGACTTTGCTCCAGGTAACGAACTTGAAGTGGAATTGTTGCAATATCTCGCGAAGAAGTTTGGCCATGTGAGCAACGAGCGGGTTCTTTCCGGGCCGGGGCTGGTAAATATTTTCGATTTTCTCCGTGACAGCAAACGCGGAGCCGCCCCGGAATGGTTGCTCGAGGAAATGCAGAAGTCGGATCCGGCGGCGGCCATTTCCCGCGCTGCCACAGAAGGAAAATGCAAGCTTGCCGGTGAGGCATTGCATATTTTCGCTTCCATCTATGGAGCGGAGGCGGGCAATCTCGCTTTGAAACTCCTGGCCATCGGTGGCGTATTCGTCGGTGGCGGGATCGCCCCGCGCATCATCTCCCAGCTTGCGAAGACGCCGACCTTCATGCAAGCTTTTGTGGCCAAGGGACGCATGCAGCCGCTGATGGAGAAAATTCCGGTTAAAGTTATTGTGAATGACGAAACTGCGTTGCTGGGCGCCGCGCGTTACGCCGCGCTCAATTCGCGCTAAACTGATTTCCGTTTAAACTGACTCATGCCCACTGAGCCGGAAATCCGCATCGTTGAGACTGCAGCCGATCTTTTTCAGGCCGCTGCTGAAGAATTTGCGCAGATCGCCGCCAAAGCCATTCGCGCCCGCGGACGCTTCACCGTGGCCCTTTCCGGCGGCTCCACTCCGCGCGGCCTGTATTCGCTGCTTGCCACAGGCAAATTCAACGTTGCCTGGGACAGCACGTTCTTTTTTTGGAGCGATGAGCGCCACGTCCCGCCGGACGATCCTCAAAGCAATTTTCGTATGGCGAACGAAGCCCTGCTCTCGAAGATAAGCGTGCCGCCAGAGAACATTTTTCGCATTCTCGCCGAAAAGAATGCGGACGACGCCGCAACCGCGTACGAAGCAACCTTGCGCTCCGTCTTCGCCGTGGGGCCGAGCGCGATTCCGCGCTTTGACCTGATTCTTCTCGGCCTCGGCACCGAAGGCCACACGGCTTCTTTGTTTCCCGGCAGTCCTGCCGTCGAGGAAACCAAGCGTCTGGTTGTAGCCAATTGGGTGGAAAAGCTGCACAGCGCGCGCATTACTTTCACCTATCCCTTGCTGAACAATGCGGCGTGCGTAATTTTCCTGGTGAGCGGCGCGGAGAAAGCGGACATCCTGGAGCAGATTCTTGAAGGCCCAGGCGGCCTGCCCGCACAAAGGGTGTGTCCCGTTAACGGAAGGTTGTTATGGATCGAGGATCACGCCGCCGCCGCCAAAATGCCCGATTCCGACTGGTCGGCCGCCCCATAATCCTGGCCCGTCGTTCTTAAGCCGCCAGCTCTTTGCACAACCCTAGCCCTAACTCTATCAACCGGTCCATCTCTTGCGCATTGGTCTCTTCCAGATGAAGGTGCGGCTCGCGCAGGATTTCGTTTTTCAGAATCCCGCGCCGTTTCAGCATGCGCTTGTCGAGAAACAACCCTGCCTCCAGATGCTGCAGGCAGAACGTCAAATAGGGCATCACCCGGTAGAGCAGCTTCCGCGATTCGTCTTCCCTGCCTTCATCGAACAGGCTGATAATCTTCGCGTACACTTCGACGATCCCGGGACCCGCCATAATTCCACCCGCACCCTTTGG
>Ga0335085_10006734_pt1 | contig 18044 bp, 19 predicted proteins | sample Lox_Sample_45_FD_206712 | JGI IMG/M metagenome (GOLD analysis project Ga0335085, IMG submission 206712) | Soil microbial communities from Loxahatchee National Wildlife Refuge, Florida, United States - Lox_Sample_4.5 | ecosystem: Environmental > Terrestrial > Soil > Wetlands | place: USA...
CGTGGTAACCGTGCTCACCTTTTGGAGCCGACCTGCCTGGGCTATTCCGGCTTTTGCTCGGAAGTATGATTTACCCTGCAGTGTCTGTCATGTGCCATCCTTTCCAAAGCTGAACGACTTCGGAAATATCTTCCGAGACCATGGTTATCAACTTGAAACCGAGCAAGATCTACCGACCTTCGAGGGCCTGACCAAAGGCTACTGGCCGGTCTCGCTCCGTACCACGGTGGGGTACCAATTGGCCAACCTCACAAATGCTGGTGGTACAGGAGGTCCCCCACCAACAACAAACGTGAACACCGCGACCGGGAGTTTTGGTTTCACCGGACTGGACGTTCTGAGTTTTGGGGTCCTTGCCAGGGATATCAGCTTTGGAATCGTGTACACACCTCAGTTGCAGAGTGGCGGTTTTTTTACCGACGCCGGTAAGAACGATCTGGAAGCAGTTTTCCTAAAGCTAGACAATCTCTTTCAAAGCAGCTATCTCTTAAACCTCAAGGTTGGGAAGTATGAACTGGATCTTCCCGCGAGTGAGCATCGAAGCCCCACGCTCAATACCCCATTTGTCATGTACCATTATGTGGCTGGGACACCTTACTTAAGCGCAGGCCTAGCCGAAAATGCTTTTGCTTTTGTGAACCCGAACAACTTTGGCATCGGCGATAACCAGACCGGGATCGAACTCTTTGGGATCAAGGACATTCCCGGCGGGGACTATTTTAGGTATTCATTAAATGCCCTGTCGAACAGCAATATTACCGGTTCCAATTCAGCTGGCACCCTTGACGGTGGCCGAGGGATAAATTTCTACGGGCATGTCACGCAGTCTTTCGGAGGCTACGGGGTTGTCTCAGGTCAACGGGTCGGCGTCTTCGGGGCGTACGGCGACGCCCCCACGCTGCAGAATCCCGGTTGTCCTGCCGGGGGCTGTGGCCCGATTGCAGGGAATGGGGAGCCGTTTTATCGCGTGGGATTAGATGCCAGTTTGACCGCCTTAAACCAATTCAATCTCATATTAGCCGGGATGCGTGCCGTGGACAGCAAAGACCTGCTTGCTACAACAGTCGGCGCTCCAAATTGTGTAGCTCCTTGTACTGCAAAGGATGCCGTGTGGTACGGAGGATTTGCAGAGTTTGATTACAACCCTATCCAACTTCCGACATGGCTCTTCAGCTACCGGTGGGATTTCATCCGGAATGACCAACAGGGTCAATCTACCAATCCTCGGAAATACAATGACGTGGATTCTCACACCCTGATGGCCCGGTATAATTTTCTTGTCTCATCGCGCACAGACGCCACACTGCATCTCGAATACAACTACACTCAAGATAAAGGAGTGGGGTCGGCCTTTGGGGATCGAATCGCAAACACCTTTCTTATTGCTTTCGACTTTGCATTGTAACGAGATATACTGCAACTACAGAGACTGCTACACTGCTTGAGGAGGCCACGTGGTCCCAACGATTGAGTGGCGAAACGGCATTGTCAAAATTCTGGATCAGACCCGTTTGCCTTTTGAGGTGCAGGTCGTGGACTGCCAGGATTATCAAATGGTGGCCCGCTGCATCAAAGAGATGAAGATCCGGGGTGCGCCAGCCATCGGAGTCGCAGGAGCCATGGGCGTCGCTCTCGGTGCACAGGCAATTCAGGCAGAAGACTTTGACAATTTCTACCATCAACTCCTCCCCATCTGTGAAGGCCTCGCCAGCACGCGTCCCACTGCGGTTAACCTCTTCTGGGGCATCAACCGGATCAAGCGATTTGTTCATGAGAATCAGACAAAATCCGTTTCTGAACTCAAACATCTGATCGTGAAAGAGGCACAAAAGATTTTATCCGAAGACATCGAATGCAACAAAGCTATTGGGGCGCATGGCTCCAGCCTGATCCATGATGGCGATACAATCCTGACCCATTGCAACACTGGCTCACTGGCCACGGCTGGATACGGCACCGCCCTGGGGGTCATTCGGTCTGCCTGGTCGGAGGGAAAACTCATCCGGGTCTTGGTAGATGAAACCCGTCCGGTGCTCCAAGGGGCCCGACTGACAACTTGGGAGCTCTTACAGGAAGGAATCCCCGCCACTTTGATTACGGACAGCATGGCGGGATATTTCATGAAGAAGGGCATCGTCCGGCTCTGCCTGGTCGGCGCGGATCGCATCACGGCAAACGGTGACACCGCCAACAAGATCGGAACCTACGGCGTAGCCGTCCTGGCCAAAGCGCACGAGATCCCTTTTTATGTTGCGGCACCCGTCTCAACAATTGATTTCAACCTGGCCTCGGGCGAAGAGATTCCCATTGAGGAACGAGATCCGCAGGAGGTTCTAAAGGTCCTGGGCCAACCGATCGCTCCAAAAGAAATAGAGACCGCGAACCCTGCCTTTGATGTCACGCCAGCCGCATATATCACCGCAATCATCACGGACCGAGGCGTCTTTCGACCCCAAGATATCAAACAACTGCGAGACGGCGCTGTTGGGACCAAGAAATCTGGTCCCTCTCCTATTTCTTGAGTTTCGCAAGATACTGTTTTCGGAATTTTGCGACCTTGGGCGCAATCACCACTTGGCAGTACGGCTGCTCCGGGTTGATTTTGAAGTATTCCTGATGATAATCTTCGGCTGGGTAAAATGCCTTTAACGGCGTGATCTCTGTCACGATCGGTTCATCCCAAATGCCCGCCGCATTGACTTCCTTAATCACCTGCTCTGCAATCTTTTCCTGTTCCGGTGTGTGGTAAAAAATTGCAGAACGTACTGGGTACCGACATCTGCTCCCTGGCGATTCATTGTTGTTGGATCGTGGATTGAAAAGAATACTTCAAGTATATCTTTAAATGAAACAACCTGCGGATCGAACGTCACCTGGACCACCTCGGCATGTCCGGTGGTTCCCGAGCAAACTTGGCGGTAGGTGGGACTGGCAGACGCACCGCCGGTGTAGCCGGACTCAACCTTCTCCACTCCTTTAAGTTCTTGAAAAACAGCCTCCAGGCACCAGAAGCATCCGCCTCCAAGTGTCGCGACCTCTTTCTGATTAATTTTAGTCACTGGACCGTCCTCTTATAATAACTTCGTTGACATGACTCCGGGCTTCTTGGAACCCGCCCTCTAACGGAGAAGCCATAAGATCACCAGCGCTACCGCAATGCGATACCAGCCGAATGGATTCAGCGTGTAACGGCCGAGAAGACGGATAAACCCTTTCACGGTGAACCAAGCCGTAACAAAGGAGACCACAAACCCAACGCAAAAAATTGCCAAATCAGATGCCTGCAGGAACGAACGACTCTTGTAGAGGTCGTAAGTCGTTGCCGCAAACATCACAGGGACCGCGGCGAGAAAAGAATACTCTGCCGCCGTTTTGCGCTCCACCCCGATTATCATCCCGCCGAGGATGGTCGCCCCCGAACGAGAAGTTCCCGGCCACAAAGCCAAACATTGAAAAAATCCTATGGAGAGCGCTTCTCTCCATGTCAAAGAATCAATCCCGCGTCTCTTGATCTCGGGAAGGAATCGTTCAATCAGTAGAATCGCCACTCCGCCAACTCCCAAACCCAGCGCTACAGTTTTTGAGTTGAAAAGATGGCTTTTGATGAAGTCGTGGGCAACCGCCCCGAACAGAAGAGCCGGGAGGGTCGTCAAAAACAAAAGGATCAGCCCGTTGATTCCCGCAAGCCCTTTTTCTTTATTAAAGGGATTTAGGCCGTAAAACCTTTCTTTATACAGGAAGACCACCGCCAAGATTGCGCCGAGCTGAATGAAAATGTCAAAAGTGGAGGCCTTCTCACTTTCAAAACCCAACAAATGGCCCGCCAAGATGAGATGACCGGTCGAGGAAACCGGAATAAATTCCGTCAGTCCCTCTACCAGTCCTAAAATAAAACCGTTCAGCAATTCAACCATTCATCCTCATTCATGACCCGTCCCTGCAGAGGACGATTGATCGTTCTGTGGAAACCATCCATCGCATTTTAACCGATACCAAACTAATTTCAACTGTTTTTTTAGAATTATTAATCAAGGCAGGCATCTCCCTTGCCACTCAACCAAACGCCGTACTCAACAAACCTATTAAGGCTCCGCTCGCTATCAACCAGGTCGAGTTAACTTTGAACCGAACCAACAATACAAAAGCGATCATCGCAATCAGAATCGTAAGCGGGCCGGTCACTGAAGCCCGGCCCAGTTGCCATGTCACGGCCACCATCAAGCCGAGGGAAGCCACATTGACACCGTCCAGTAAACCACTGACCCATGCCGAATTGCGTATTCGAGGGATCAGCGGATTGGAAACGGCAACGAAGATGAATGAAGGAAGAAAGATGCCGGCCGTTGCCAGAATTCCCCCCGGCATCCCGCCGAGGACAGAGCCGATGAACGTGGCGGTTGTGAATACGGGGCCGGGGGTTACCTGCCCGACAGCAACGGCATCCATCAATTGTTGATCCGTAAGCCAGCCGAAGCGGACGACCAGATCGGCACGCAGGAAAGCCAGTAGGACATATCCGCTTCCATACAGAACCGAGCCGATCTTAAGAAAGGTAAAGAATAACAGCGGAAGGCTAAAAGGTATAGAAGCCTGTGACAATACACCTGCCGCGCTAAGCGGAACAAGAAACGCTCCCAAAACCTGCCTTCGAGACCGTCGGTAATTCTCGGCCAACATCACGACCGACCCGCCAGTGAAGAGCAAGGCAATTTCGTTGACGCCGACAAAATACAGAACAATGACAGCGACCGCGACAACAGCAGTCAGGCGATTCTTAATGGCTTTTTTTCCCAGGTCCCAAAGTGCTTGTACGATGATCGAAATCATGACGGGCTTTACGCCGTACAACAACCATGTGGCCTGCGGCGTAGAGCCGAAATGCACATACAACCATGCCAGCATCATGACGATCAGCATCGCGGGCAAGATGAAACAGAGGCCGCCGACCATCAGCCCCGGCCATCCCGCCCGTAGGAAGCCGATGTGGATTGCCATCTCAGTGGAGTTCGGTCCGGGGATCAGATTTGTCGCGCCGACTAAATCGAGGAATTCTTGGTCGCTCAGCCATCTGCGTCGTTTCACCGTTTCATCATGCATCATGGCGATATGGGCCGCGGGCCCTCCGAAGCCGATGACGCCCAATTTGAGAAACAGCGCGGCCAGTTCGGTCAATCTCTGAAACGATAATGGGTTCATTACAGATTGATCCGCCGAGACAACGAGAAATTAAAACGGCCGTCTTTTTCTTTCCGGCTCTCTGACGTCATGGAGATCATATCAAAATCTATAGACCCTGTGGCATGCGTTGCAAGTGCGGATCGTTTTCGCCAGTTGCTGAAGGATAGCGGCCGTTTCTTTCGCGGAGATCGCCTCGGCCAGTTCTTCTGCCGCCTGGTGATGCTCGATGGCAAGTTCCTGATACTTCTTCGGCAGCGAAGCGTCCTTTTCACGCTGCATCGCCTCATGATGCTTCGGAAAGCCAAGCTCGGAATGGGCAACGGCAGCCGCCTTTTGGTAATCCTGTCGGGCCAGCGCCGCGACAATAGCCTCGAGCGCGGAGAGATGCTCGCGCATCGTCTCCTTCAGCGCCTCCTTCTGAGCTGGATTGAGATCGAGTCGTACGCGTGGACCGGGAACTTTGTCCGGTTGAATGGATTCCCGTGCAGCGGCTTCTATCGCGGAGTGCGACACACCAGCGGTCAACGTACTTATAATGATGAAAACGATGATTCCTATCCTAAAACTTCTACGTGCCATAAAGAACTCCTAGTTGATGGAAAAGGTCGGCTTCAGTGCAGGTGAGACGGCCTCCTACCGGCAGAGCACAGGGTATATCGTACCCGGGAGGGCCTTAACAGCCAGCCATGTACATCTCTGAGTCTTTGCTCACGGGGTAACGGCCCCGCCGCAGGACGATCCAGCGCCGGCGGTGCAACCGTAGCAGTGGTTCGCAGTGACAATCCGCCGATGGTGCAGTTTTGCTGGATCAAAGTCGCGGATATGCCGTGGCACGCCGTTCGCTACCGGCAAATCTAGCATCTGATTAAAGTCGCAGTCGTACAACGTGCCGTCCCAACCAACAGACAACGTGTAGCGGCACATCACGCCTGATGTCGCTGCCGGATTGAAGGCGTTCACCAGCCGTTCCATGTAACGCTCAAAGTTTCCGGTGTCGACCAAAAATTCAAGGAAGCGGCTGATCGGCATGTTGGTGATGGTATAGAGGTAGTTGAATTGGATGCCGTGCTGAAGCATCAACTCCCGACGGAACTGTGCCTCAATCGCGTCCTGTTTTGGAGGTAGGAACGCCCCCACCGGGTTATGCACCAGGTTCAGCACCAGTTCGCTGCCCTCGCGTCCGTATCCCAGCGCATTCAACTGCTGCAACGCGCGGATTGATTTTTCGTAGACGCCGTCCCCGCGCTGGGCATCGGTCTGTGCGGCACGGAAATACGGCAACGATGCGACCACCTCAACCCGATGGGCCGCCAGGAACTCGGCGAGGTCCGCCTGGGAAGGCAACAACAGCACGCTTAGGTTGCAACGGTCCATCACATGCCTGCCAAGCGCGCACGCTCTCTCCACTAGCCAACGGAAATTCGGATTCAACTCTGACGCGCCGCCGGTGATGTCAACTGTCGGAATATCGGTTGCGGCCAGTGCTCGGATGCACAGTTCGGCCGTCTCACGGTCCATGATCTCTTTTCGGTCCGGGCCGGCATCGACGTGACAATGTCTGCAGGTCTGATTACAGAGCTTGCCGACATTGATTTGAAACACCGTGATCCCGGTCGCGGCGAGCGGGGCCAAGCCGGACTCCAGGAGCCGGTCCTCAAAAGGTTTGCAGCGGGATGTATTCAGGATTCTCCGCTGTGCGGATGAATCAGCAAGTGGGTTTCCCCTGGCCAACAGGCTGGGTTGGGTCAGCGCCATTGTTCTTCCCTACATCGACATTTTTTCAACGACATTGCGCATCTGAACACCGTGCACCAGCGACGCCCCGCCCCGGATGGCACAGGTTACATGCACCGCTTCGGTCATTTCCTCAACGGTCGAGCCTTTCTCCAGGCAAGTCTGGGAGTATGCATCGATGCAATACGGGCATTGGACAGCATGCGCCACCGCAAGCGCGATCAAAGACTTTTCTCGTTCCGTCAGCGCACCTGCGGTGAAAACCGCGCCGTAATAGCTTGAGAATTTTTCCCAGAGATCTTTATTGCCCTTGCCCATCTCGGCAAATCGGCCGAGGTCGTGCGAGTGGTAATAGGTGTCCATATTGTATGTTGTCTCCCCTCTTTGTCGGTTGCTTGTATCGATTAAATTTGACGGCTTGGTCTGTTTTCCATCTTGTTAACAGTCACATTGTAGCAATTTCTTCCCGTGAAGTCTATCTTGCGGCTAAGCCGACGACTCTCGTGCAGATTGATGATTATCGACTAATGTCGTGTGCTAGTTATTATGGCAATCGCGGAATGGGCTAAAACCTAACGACCTCGCGGCCACGAATTTGTCTTTCTTTATCCGATAGACGTTAACAGAACCAGTGGTTTGCCCACAAACCGAAGCTCTGAAAAGGCAATCATGCGAACGGCGTGAAGAAATAATTTCAATTCCCTCGTTGGTCAAAGTGAGCTGCATCTCCGACAAGGATATTCCCGAATCCTCTTTACATTGAATTGACCCATCAGATTTAGCTACTTCGATCATCTCTGTATCAGACGGTTCCAGAGCAGGAAGTGCACCGGTCACCAACAACCAACCAGCTAAACTTGCTGCAATGTACCACACGATTATCATATATCATTCTTTATCCTGACTTTCCAGCGTTTAATGTTACAAGTAGAACCGCCGTACGGTTGGCTCTGCGCATGAACCCCAAGGGCATAAACCAATGTGGATCAGAAAGTCTCAGTCCTTGCAGTCACCCGTTCTTTTAGCCTGTACCGATTCCTTCGTCCTTTGCTTACCCGACCGTGTTACGATCTTAAGGCTGTATGCACTGTCATTTTTGACCGTGATGGTGATCTTGGATTGCCCGGCAACATCCTGAGTCTTACAGTCTGCGGTGTAGCTGTAGGTGTTCCCCTTTTTGCTGATTGGAGAGAATTTACATCCATTCTTGGTGTACGCTTCGTTCTTCTTCTTCATATCCTCGGTTGGGTTCATGCATTTATTGCTCTTCATCTTCTGAGGCTTTCCGGGGCTGGGGCTGCCCGTCTCTTCGAACGTCCGATTGAACTCCCACATGCCTTGACGAAAGGCCGGCAAGTCTTCAGCCGTCGTGATGCCAGTAAGGAAAACGCAAGAGATCCCCCCTGCGATCAATATATACAAAAGGACCTTCTTCATGAGCTTCAGAAAATACTGTCGCTTCATCGCTGCTCCTCCTCAAGTTGATTTTGATAAAACGATGGGCGCCGACTGCATCGGCTCCAGCGTATTATACCCGACTTTAAGCAATGAGCCAAGAAGAGACTCGATCCCATGATACAACAATGTCAGGACGTGAGAAGAATGGGAGAGACTCCAATGATCAGTCTGCGTCATCTGGCGACGCCTTATGACTCTGACTTCGTTTAAACCGAATAAGCGCTTGAATGCCCGCTGCCATAATCAAGTATGTAAGAAACGATATGCCATAGAAAAAAACCTCATTGACCATACGAGGATTGCCGATGAGGAGCCCTACGAGCACATAGGCTGGAAGGGAAATTAGATCTATAAGCCAGCCAAGAGGATAGACTATCGTTGGCCATCTATATTCATTAACATAAAGATATGTTGCAACCACTCCAAGGGCGGCAAACATTACCAACTTCCATTGCGAGGAAACTTTCTCTAGGTTCATCATTCACCCTTTATAAGAACGGGCGATGTTCTGTTGATACTGTTTGAGATCTCCAGGAAAGACATTTTACTATACATTCGGCAAGACGTCCATTGCTTTGCTGACGGCATCCAAAGAAAAGAGCGAGTTGTGCTTTGTCCCTACTTGGGAACAAACACGGTCGTGAATACTATTATTAATGGTTTAATATCTATTTTGTGACCATCTTTTTTATTGAGAAGTCTAAGAAATAAAGACCGAAGCGATTCACATGCTCCGGCAGTTCAAACAATGAGTCAGGACGAGGTGCGGCCTGCCCTTCTCCGACCGAGAAATGCTCCCAGCGATGCAGCCAGCAGAGCCGGAATCGACAGCACAAAGAAAACTACAAGTCCCAACGGAAACATGTTTCCCAGACCTTGGCTAACGACCATCCAGATTGCTTGGGCCGCAAAGGGCGTCACGGCCCATCTCCATGACCGTTCTGGCTCAATATACGCAAGGCACGCTGCCACAACACAAACTACTGGGATACCGATCAAAAAGTATAGTTCCGAGTCCCACGCCTCTCTTCTGTGCGAAACCTTGGATAGTATAATCCATACCGCAGCACCACTTGCTGCCGCAATGACAAGGAGACAATGTTCCTTTTTCATTTGCACACCACTGCTGTTAGTAGCTTCAAAAGTCTCTTCTCCGCAATCAGCCATTGTTAAAACATGCAAAACAAATATTGCGGGCGGCGCAACGCCTCAAACTGAACCACCGGTGATTCGTGTCGGCTTTGGCACGGTTTAGGTTGTTCAAATCCAGTAGACCATACAGTTCTTATTTAAGATGGAGAGTGCTGGTATACAGGAATCCAACAATACCACTCATCCGTCGCTAGGGGGTCTGCGTCCGTCGTTCACCGACGAGGTTTCGTATGAGGTCTAAGACCGCTTCGGTTTTGATCTTCTTCACCTCTCCGGTGCGGCGCTCCTTGAGCTCGACCAAGCCGTCTTTAAGGTTCCGCTCGCCGATGATCACCTGGTACGGAATGCCGAGCAGGTCGGCATCGTTGAATTTCACGCCGGGTCGTTCTTCTCGGTCATCCAGGATTACCTCAATTCCGCCTTGGTAGAGTGTTCCATAGATCAGCTCGGCAGTGATCATCACTTTTTCGGACTGATCATTCACAGGCAGGATGAGGACTTGGAAAGGAGCAAGTGCTTGAGGCCAGATGATCCCCTTGTCATCGTGATTCTGCTCGATCGCCGCCGCGACGGTCCGGCTGACGCCGATCCCGTAGCAGCCCATGACAAAGGTTTCAACTTTACCCGACTGATTAAGAAACACGGCCCCCATCGCCTCGCTGTATTTTTTCCCCAGCATGAAGGTGTGCCCCACTTCAATTCCGCGCGTGATCGTAATACGACCCTCTGCACACCGGGGACACGGATCTCCCTCCATCGCCGATCGGAGATCCGCAAACTGCTCCACCGTAAAGTCGCGTCCATCATAGACATGGAGGAGATGGACATCTTTTTCATTTCCGCCGACCACAAAATCGGTCATCAACTTGATCGCACGATCCGCATAGATCTTGACCTTTTTCAGTCCAACCGGCCCGGAGAAACCGGACGGCGCACCGGTTACCCGCTCCACCAGTTCCGGCCCGGCCAGAGCGATCTCACCGTGAATGCCAACAATCGCAAGAAAATTTTTGAGCTTCACCTCATTGACTTCATGATCGCCTCGGACGAGGACCGCAATCGCTTGGGCCTCTGATTTATCACCGGCTTGGTACAGAAGCGTCTTGACCAGTCGCTCAACCGGAACCTTTAAGAAAGCGGCGACTTCTTCGGCGGTTTTCTTGCCCGGCGTCTGGACATGCTCGATCGGCTTCTGAGTGTCAACCGCTTGCTCCGGCTGGACAGGCTTGACCTCTGCACGCTCGATATTAGCCGTATAGGCGCAGCTTATACAGCTCACGATGCGTTCCTCACCGGTCTCGGCTAAAACCATGAACTCCTGCGAGTAGCTTCCGCCGATCAATCCGGCATCCGCTTCCGCTGCACGAAAGTTTAATCCGCAGCGCTCGAAAACCCGGTGATAGGCAGCGACCATCTTCGTATAGCTTTCCATAGCCCGTTCTTCATCCCGGTCAAAACTGTAGGCGTCCTTCATGACAAATTCCCGCGCGCGCATGACACCGAAACGCGGACGGATTTCATCCCGAAATTTGGTCTGAATTTGATAGATGTTGAGCGGAAGTTGCCGATAGGATTTGACCTCCCGGCGGACCAGATCGGTCACTACCTCTTCATGCGTAGGGCCGAGACAGAAGTCCCGGTCATGCCGGTCTTTGAACCGGAACAGTTCTTTGCCGTACTGCTCCCATCGGCCCGTCTCTTTCCAAAGTTCGGCAGGAATGGCGATCGGAAACAATACTTCCTGCGCATTGGCCCGATCCATCTGTTCTCGGACAATCGCCTCGACTTTTCGGAGAACACGGTAACCCAAGGGGAGATAAGAGTAGATTCCGGCCGTGAGCTTTCGGATCATTCCGGCGCGGATCATGAGTCGGTGGCTGATGATCTCGGCCTCGCCCGGATCTTCACGAAGCGTGGGTATTAGAAGTCTCGAATACCGCATTAAGATCCCGGTTTAAATATACGCATGATGTCGTTGTAGAAGGCAAAGAACATCAGAGCGAGCAGGAGGAAGAGACCGACTTGCTGAGCCATCTCCCTTTTCTTTAGGCTGACGGGTTGGCCCATAATCGCCTCAATAACAAAGAACAGGAGATGCCCCCCATCCAGTATCGGGATGGGAAGAAAATTAATGACGCCGAGATTGATGCTCAGAATGGCAATAAAGAAGGAGATGTTGATCAGACCCTCTGCGGCCTGCTGGCCGGCCAGTTGTGCGATCAGAATCGGTCCGCCGATCGTACTCGCCGGAATGCGGCCCTCGATCAGACGAACAAGGCCCATGAAGGTCAGCCCGGTCACTTCCAATGTCCGCTTGGCCCCCAACAGCGTGGCGGTAATCGGGTCATAATGTTTCATAATAAACGACCCCTTCGGCGAAATACCGATTCGCCATTCCTTGATGTTATCTCCAAGGAGGCTCTTTCCGTCCTTCTCCTCAGGGGTGAGCTTGAGGATTTGCTGCGTCCCCGCGCGCTCTTCACGGCAACGGGACACATCCTGGTAATTCTTGCAATCCACCACGGCCAGATGAATCTCCTTCCCGCCGTAATTCTGGACCGCCTCTTTGAGGTCGTCCCATAACATCACGGGCTTTCCCTCAATCGCGACCACGACATCGCCGGTATTCAGACCGGCGCGTTCCGCCGGCGTGCCCTTCTGGACCTCACCGATCTGGGAAGACAGGTTCGGATAGCCGATGATGAAAACCACCATAAAGATCAGAAAGGCAAGAACAAAATTAAAAATGGGGCCGGCCGCCACGATCGCGATGCGTCGTCCCACGCTTTGCTTCGAGAATGAACGAGCCTCATCTTCCGGAGCCGTCATATCCGCCGGATCTTCGCCCAACAGCTTGACGTATCCGCCGAGCGGGAAGAGCGACAGGAGGTACTCAGTCTCACCGATCTGTTTCCCGATGATCTTCGGCCCGAATCCCAGCGAAAACTTCAGGACCTTCACGCCTAATCGCCGGGCGACCAGAAAATGGCCCAGCTCATGGAAAAATATCAAAATGCTAAGCACCACGATTACGGAAACGATTGCTTGGATCACTGCTTATACTCCTCTGTTTAAATATTTTGTTTAAACCACTTCCGCCATTATCTTTTTCGCTTGTCTCCTCGCCGAGGCATCCGCTTCGAGGATGTCCTCCAGCGTCTTCGGTTCTCTAGGATGAGAGGCGTCCATCGTCTTCCGGATCACCCGGCCGATATCCAAAAAGCCGATCCGTTCCGATAAAAACGCACCGACCGCTTCTTCATTCGCCGCGTTGAGAACCGTCGGCAAGATCCCGCCTGCCTGAATCGCCTCATAGGCGTAATCCAGGCAAGGAAAGCGCTTCTTATCCGGCAGATGGAATGTGAGCCGCCCGATTTCACTCAGATCGAGGGGCGGAAGCTCAAGCGCCAAGCGATCCGGATAACTCAAGGCATACGACAGCGGTCCCCGCATGTCAGGGATTCCCAACTGAGCGATCACCGAGCCGTCCACGTACTCCACCATCGAATGAATCACGCTCTGCGGATGGATCAAGACCTCGATCCTGGAGGGCGGGATATCAAACAGCCAACGCGCCTCGATCACCTCAAGTCCTTTATTCATCAGCGTCGCTGAATCAATCGTGATCTTGGCGCCCATCTTCCAGTTGGGGTGTTTTAAGGCCCGCTTGGGCGTTACCCGCCGCATCCCGCTCAGCGGCGTCTTCAAAAGCGGGCCGCCTGATGCGGTCAGTATAAGCTTTCGAATATTCTCTCGTCGGTGGCCTTCCATGGATTGAAAGATGGCGCTGTGCTCGCTGTCCACTGGAAAAATCGTCACCCGGCGGCACTTCGCCTCTTCGGTCACGAGCTGCCCGGCCATCACCATGGTCTCTTTATTGGCAAGCGCAATCGGCTTGCCGGCCCGAATTGCCGAAAGCGTGGGCACCAGACCGGCCGCTCCCACAATCGCCGCAACGACAAGATCGCCCTCCGGATGGGTGGCTACCTGATTCATCCCCTCCATCCCGGAGACGATAGCCACATCCAAGCCACGGCAACGATCCCGAAGCTTTGCGGCCGCCTCTTCGTTCATCAACGCGGCCATCCGCGGCCGAAATAGTCGGATCTGCTCTTCCAACCGATCGCCGTTCCGTCCGGCCGCCAGAGCAACCACTTTAAATCGGTCGGGGAACTTGGCGGCCACGTCCAGCGTGTTGACTCCAATTGAGCCGGTGGAACCAAGGAGGATGATCCGCTTCATGCTGCACCTATCACGCTTTTAACAAGACCATTGCTATACGAGAATTGCTTGGCCGTAGCCCTTAATCAGGACAAGATAATAATAAAAGACCGGTGCCGCAAAGATCAAGCTGTCCACCCGGTCCAGCAGTCCTCCATGGGCAGGAACGATGCTCCCCGAGTCTTTGATGCCCGCGCCGCGTTTGAACATAGACTCGGCCAGGTCGCCCAACTGCCCCAGAATCCCCAACAGAACTCCCAACACCAAACATTCCTGCCGGTTCAGCACCGGGAAAAACCAGGCACGGGCCAGCAGAGCAGCGATCGCGCTTGCCACGGCCCCTCCCACCGCACCCTCAATGGTCTTATTCGGACTGACGATGGGCGACAGTTTATGTCTTCCGACCGAAGTCCCCACATAATAGGCGCCCGTGTCGCCCGCCCAGGTGACTAAAAAGAGAAAGAAGACCGCTCTGCCCCCATCCTGAAAGTCCCGAATGAGAATCAGATGGCCCAAGAACCAGCCCACGTAGGCCAGGCCGAACAACACGACCGAAGAGTCCACGAGACTGGAAGCAAGGTTGCCGGAGAAAAAGAGATGAAACAGTAAGATTATAAGAACCATCGCAATCATGAGCGCGAAACCGTCGATGAGATCGCGCCGGTAAAAACCGATCGCAACAAGACTTCCCAGGATAAGACCAAGCCGGATCGAAGGGGAAAAGACGGGCCCATAATGGAATCGGTAAAACTCATAGAGTCCGATCAGGATACCAGCCATCACGAAAAGAAAAAAGAAAAGAGGAGGCAGGTACTTCACCAGAAGATAAAACAGGGGAATAAAAACGACTGCCGTCAAAACACGATTAAACCCCATCCTATCCCCTCTTCTCCTTATCGGCTTCCTGAATCTGTTTGCCCGCACGCCCGAATCGTCGCTCTCGCTGATGGTAATCCCACAGGGCGAGCAGAAGATCGGCACGACGGAAGTCCGGCCAAAGGGTCTTGGTAAAGTATAGCTCGGTATAGGCCGATTGCCAGAGAAGAAAATTGCTGATTCGCATCTCGCCGCTCGTGCGGATGAGAAGGTCCGGATCCGGCAGCCCATCCGTGGCGAGATAGCTGGAGAAGAGTTCTTCGGTGAGATCTTCCGGCGTAATCAGCCTGCGGTCATAGTCTTTCAGAAGACGCTGAACCGCATCGAGCATCTCCATGCGGCCGCTGTAGCTTAACGCGATGATGAGAGTCATCTCTTTATTCGAAGCGGTCTTCTCTTCCACCTTTCGGATCCAGTCCACAACCGAGGCAGGAAGACGGTCTATTCGCCCGATGGTCCGGAACCGAATCCCGTGACTGATCATCGTTTCCAACTCACGCTGGAGATACTCTTCGAGCAGGCGCATGAGCATGGACACTTCTCCATGCGGACGCTGCCAATTCTCGGTCGAGAAGGCATACATTGTTAAGGCCTGTATCCCAAGCTCACGGCAGAGAGTAACCGCCTCCCTCACCGACTGTATCCCGGCCCGATGGCCCGCAATTCTGGGCAGACCCTGTCGTTCCGCCCAACGGCCGTTGCCATCCATGATAATGGCCAGGTGCTTGGGCAGATGCCCGTTCCTCAAGCGGGAGAGGAGTTCTGCCTCCTCCGAACCTAACATACTTAAATTGTTATTGGGTCCCATGCTTCTCTCCTCCGCTCGGAATCCGATAAATGCGCAACTCCGACCCTCTGCTAAAAAGACTCTTGAATGTGGCAAGACTCAGTCCCGATTTGAGCAACAAGACCACTTGAGGCTGGCCTACTCCCATGACATCGCTCAACTGGATATCCGAGACCACCTGATCCGCGGCTTGGATCTTCCAGTCCTCACTGAACTCCGCCGGCCCATCGGACAAGCCTGCTCCCTCCAAACTGAGACCGTACACCTCACTCTCGTGATAGCCCCGCGAACGGGACAACATGTAAGTTGCAGGGATATTCTTTGTTACAACAATCCAGAGACCGCCTTGAGGATTCTTCATGAGCTCGATCCGCCCTTTGATTTTGACAAAGTCCTGTTTCTGCTGCGCGATCTGAACGCTTTCGGGAATGATATGCTCAAACCCATTCTCATACCCGCCGTACCGTTCGGACGTCCGGACGAGCAGTTTGCCGTCTTTGCTGAATACCAGTAGATGTTCCGCATCATCCACCTGGATGAACTCATCCACGCCGTCGTTGTCAAGATCCACAGCAGCAGAACCGTAAAGACCCACCTCGGAAGGCAAACTAAATACCGGTCCCTCTACAAGGCCGCCATCAGACCATGTCATCTCATGGATCGGCCCCGAAAAAGGTTCTGTCAGACTGGTGCGCTGCGCCAGGAGCTTTGGAGGTTTTCCCGGGGAGCGCCATACGCGCAAAAAATATGGGAGGTTTTTGACCGACTTTAGATACTGGCTGTCCCGCCATTCGATCACATAGGAGGATAGGTTTCCATTGATCATGTTCGTGACAAAGAGTTTTGGGAAACCTCCCTGATTTAGATCCATCGCATCGAGGGCCAAGTGTTGATTGTTTCTATTCTCTTCTTTCTCTTCCCAAACCATCTCCGGTTTATTTTTCACAAGATGATAGATCCGTATCTTGCTCCCATCGCTTAAGATCCATTCAGGGCTTCCATCTTTATCCATATCGGCCAGGACCAGCTGTTTCGCCTCGAAGGGCAATGAGATTTTTACCGTGGACTGCTTTTGATTCATCTGGACGGAAGGGGGCTTAGATTCTTCAAGAAAAGCCAAGCCCACCTCGGAGGAAAGATCCACGGTCGCCTCCAAGGTCACCAAGGGATTGTCGTCTTGGGCCGTTAGGATCTTGATCGACATCTCGGCGACTCCCGCGCCAGGAACGGACGTCACCTGAAAGAGATAGTCTAAATCCAATGCCGCGCCAGGCTGACTTTCATCCTCAGTATGGGCTTGATCAGGTTTCGGTTTCATGAGGGTCGCTTCTGCAATTGCTTCCGGACTCAACGGTTTGAACCGACCTGTATCTTTTAAGGCCGCAGAGAATTCTTGGAGGAGATTTCGATTCGTGGTAGAACTGCCGGGCAGGATCGCGACCGGAAGTCCCGCGCCGGAGAGCCGAACGCCATCCCCGACCTTAAGACCATCTTTAGGCATCGGGCCGAGAATCTTGGCGATAGACGTTTTGGCATCCACCTGAGATACTTTGACGCGACCGATCTCATGCTCGAACAGGCCCATCGGCTCCTTCGTTATCGGATGAACAAACGCTTCAGAAGGCCGGTAAAGTCTCAGGATCATCCCCGGGAGAACTCCCTGCTCTTTGCCGATATCAATCGTCATGGCCTGATCTTCAAGCGATAAAACCTTCCCATCGAGTTTCGGGAAATAGGTCGTCATCACCCTGGAGATCTCATCCAGGCTGGCCCTGATTTTCGCATCGCTCTCAGGCACCCCCCAGATGATGAACCCAAACAAGGCCGAGCACACAATAAGTTGTAGAGTTCCTCTCGAATGGTTCATCGCTGATAAAGAGCCTTTAGAGATTTTAAACGATGTCGTCTAACGGGTCAACTGCTAAATTGACAAAGGCTTTTTTAGGTTTTAAGCATCTCATCCCACACCAACGGTTTTTTTAAGGACATCCCGGATGATCATGAGCCCGCGGTCCAACTCTCTTTGGCTGATCACCAAAGGCGGTGCGAGACGCACAACGGTGTCGGAATGAAGCGTCCAGCCCAACAGGAGCCCGGCCTTGCGGCATGCCGAAACAAAACGGCGGGTCAGATCCGGATGCTCTAACTCCAACCCGACCAACAGACCTTTTCCGCGAACTTCTCGGACGCTCCCATGCTTAGCAATTTTCTTTAGACCCTGCAAAAGCCTCTGACCTTTTTGGGCAGCCTGCTCAGCAAGATCCTCTTTGATTAATATCTCGAGCGCCGCCAATCCGGCCGCGCAGGAGACCGGGTGGCCTCCGAAGGTGGTAACATGCGAAAGCGACGGATCCGTCGAGAGAGTCCTCATGATCTCCGGCGTTCCGATAAACGCCCCCAGCGGCATCCCACCGCCCAGTGCCTTGGCCATCACCAAAAGGTCCGGCACAACATTCCAGTGCTCCAGCGCAAACATTTTTCCGGTTCGGCCGAGCCCGGTCATCACTTCGTCGAAGACCAACAATGTCCCCATCCGATCGCACCGTTCTCGAAGGTTCGATAAAAAATCAGCGCCCGGCACCCGCACACCGCCCTCGCTCTGGATCGGCTCCACGATGACCGCTGCCGTCGTCTCATC
>Ga0335085_10006735_pt1 | contig 18043 bp, 15 predicted proteins | sample Lox_Sample_45_FD_206712 | JGI IMG/M metagenome (GOLD analysis project Ga0335085, IMG submission 206712) | Soil microbial communities from Loxahatchee National Wildlife Refuge, Florida, United States - Lox_Sample_4.5 | ecosystem: Environmental > Terrestrial > Soil > Wetlands | place: USA...
ATGATCTTGACCTTGTCGTCGGCGATCACGGTGGTGAGCGTGCGCGCGACGTCCGCGACCGGCTGGTCCGGCAGGATGCGGCAGTTGACCGTCGCGCGGGCCGATTGCGGCAGCGCATTCTCGGCGTGACCCGCTTCGAGCAGCGTCGGCACGCAAGTCGTGCGCATGATCGCGTTGTATTCGGGACGGGTTGTGAGCGGCATCAGCACCGCCGGATCGGTCGAACCGGCGAGCAGCGCCTTGATGGCGTCGGCCGTCGGCGGCGCCTCGGTTGACGCAGTTTTCTCGAAATAGCTCCGCGTCACCGGATTGAGCCCGACCGGAAAATCGAATTGGCTCAGGCGCCGCAGCGCGTCGGCAAGCCGATATATGGCGTTGTCGCGGCGGCCCGATGCGCTATGGCCGCCCGGATCGGTCACTTCAAGCACGTAAGTCTGATAGACCTTCTCAGCGTGCTGCACGCTCATGCGGAACGGCTTGCCGTTGCGCAGCGCACCGCCGCCGCCTTCGTTGATGGCGAATTCGGCGTCGATCAGGGCGCGGTCATGGTCCAGCAAATAGTGTGCGCCATCATCCGGCGAATCCGACAGCTCCTCGTCGGTGGTCAGCGCCAGGATGATGTCGCGATCGGGCTTGAACCCTTCCTTGGCGTATTCGATGAGATTGGCGACGAAGATCGACGCCATGGCCTTGTCGTCGATGGAGCCGCGGCCGCGAAAATAGCCGTTGATCTCCTGCAGCTTGAACGGGTCGAAATCCCAGTCCTCGCGCCTAGCCTCGACCACGTCGATATGGGCAATCAACAGCATCGGCTTGCGGGCGCCGGTGCCGCGCAGGCGCGCGACGAGGTCGCCTTTGCGGGGCGCGGAAGAAATGACATGGACGTCTTCCGCCGGAATGCCGCCGCTCTTGAGCTCCGCCGCCATCGCTTCGGCGGCGCGCAGCGTATCGCCGACCGAATCGGTCGTGTTGATCTCGACGAGTTCCTGATAGATGCGGCGGAATGCTTGTTGCTGCGGCGTCAGCGGCTGCGGCGCTCTCTCTTCGGCCAACGTACCGGTCGAGACCAGGACGGCAACAAGCATCCAGAGCGCGCGGCCGAGGCGGAAAACCATGGAATTGCCACCGTCATTGCGAGCCAACGCGGCCTCGCGACGGCAAGCTTATCACCGCCTCGCTGATTTTTAAGCCCGATGATGGGAGACGTGAGACGCGCGCCTGTGCTTGTCGATCATATTGATCGCCCGCCGCGCCGACAGGATCGCGCCTTCCTGCCAGGCGCCGACATGGCTCAGATGCTCGCCCGCAAAATAGAATGGGCCGTCGGGCTCGCTGAGCATGGCGTAGTTGGGATCCTGATCGGTGCTGTAGCGCGCCGCGATGCCGAGGCTGTATGGCACCTTCGACCAGGCGATACCGATGGGCTTTTCGAGCTCCGCGCCGCGCCCGGAATGCAAGCCTTCGATCGCCGTGCGGGTCATCTCGAACTGCGCAGCGAGCGGCTGTGAGGCGAGCGCATCGGCTGCGTCAAAAGCCGCATAGGCGCCGAGCACGATGCCTTTCGCCGAGAGCAGACGGTCGCTCGGATACCAGACAAGCGTTGTCGGTCCCTTCACCCAGGAGATGCCGCCATAGATGTGATCCTCGGCCTCCCAGAAGCGGCGCGATTGCCAAGCAATCTTGACGGCATTGCCATATTTCACCGCACCGATGGCGTCGCGATAGGATGGCGAAAAGTCGGCGTCGATCCGCTCGAGCACCTTGAGCGGGATCGTCACCAGGCAATAGGCCCCCTCAACAGCGCGCTCACCGCCACGTTTGTCGCGATAGACGATGCGAACGCCGCTTGCAGTGCGTCGGATTTCCTTCACTTCACTCGCAAGCCGCACCACCGCGCCAAGCTCGCGTGCAAACGCCATCGGAATGTGGTCGATGCCGCCGACCGGCTGGAACATCGTCGCCTGAAAATCGAAACCCTCCTCGAACAGCATGCCGGCCCACATGTCGGCGTCGAGCAGCGTGTCGAACGGCACCGGCTTGCGCGCAGCGCCGACCTCGCTGCCAGCTCCCGGCAGCGTCACATAGCCGGACCGTGACGAGCCCTCGTAAACAAAATCGGACGACAAATCGCCGTATCGGCGCAGGAACGCGAGCAGCCGTTCCTTGTCATGGGCGGTCAGTTCCTGATCGAGCGCGCCGCGGTTCACCGCCTTGCCGAGCAGTTCCGCGATGGCGCCGCGGCTGTCGTTGACGGCTTGCCGCATCTCGATGGGCTTGCCACCATTCGCCGCCGGATTGAGCAGCCGCGCGCCGCGGCTGGTATTGATCTCGACCTCGAGCGCGACACCGAGCTCGCGGCAATAGCCGAGTACGGCCTGGTGATGGCTCGGGATGCGCGCGGGCCCGGCGTTCCAGTACTGGCCCGGATCGAATTCGCAGACTTGGCGCGAGCCGTCCGTCATATCGAGCCTGGTGCCGCGCCGGATCGTCCAGTTGCGGCCGCCGACGCGCTCGCGCGCCTCCAGCACGGTGCAGGCATAGCCAGCTTTGCCGAGTTCGTAGGCGGCCGACAAGCCGGCAACACCGGCGCCCAATATGATCACTTTTATGCCGTGAGCACCGCGCTCGAGCGCCAAGGGCTCGGCGCTCGCCGCTGTACCCAGCAGCCCCATGGCCTGCATTGTCAGATGAGTGGCCCGGTAGCCGCCAACGGCGGAAACCTGGCGCAAAAAATCCCGGCGGGTGCGGCTCATTCCATCTCACTCTTGCTGGGCGACGTCAGCGATGACTCAGAGCCGCCCCGCAAACGCATCGGCGATGAAGCGGTGCGTAATGTCGTAGCTTTGCCGGCAAGTCGGCTCGTGCCAGGCGGAGACGCCCGGCATGTCGAAGCCCTGGTCGGTATAGGCGTGGAGCGCGCCGCTGAAGGTCAGCATCTGCCACTTGGCGCCGGCCGCATCCATCTCGGCTTCAAATCCGTCGCGGTCGGCCTTGGGGACAACTGGATCAGGCGCCCCGTGGGTGACGAGGAGGTTCGCCTTGACCGCGCCTTTCTTCGCCGCTTGCGCGGTCTTGAGATCGCCGTGGATCGAAACCGCAGCGGCGAAGTCGACGCCGTCGCGCGCAAGCTCCAACACGTTGCCGCCGCCGAAGCAGAAGCCGATCGCGGCGCGGCGATCATCGATGAGATTACGCTTGTTGCCTTCGGCGATCATGGTGTCGTAAGCGGCGCGGATGCGCTTCCTTTGCTCGACCGCGTTTTCGCGTAATGGATTGGCCAAGGCGGCAGCCTCGCCGAAATCCTTTGGCCGTGTGCCCTGCCCGTACATGTCGGCGACGAATACGACGTAGCGATTGCCGGCGACCAACTTGCCGCGCTCCACCGCGGCGTCGGTCATGCCGAGCCAGTTCGGCGCCACCAGCACCGCGGGGCGTTTGCCGGCGACGGTCTCGTCATAGACCAGCGCGCCCTCGGCAGTGAGCGATCCCATCGGATATTTGATTTTTTCGACCTTCACGTGCGTCCTCCTCTTCGTCGTTGGCGGGCTTGATCCGGCAACCCATGCGGCAACGACGAATGCACGGCAAGCCGGGATTCGCCATGGACCGCCGCGTCAAGCCCGACGGTGACGCGGCAAAGTATGCACCCAACAATTTGCAGCGCAAATGTTGTGTTCTGCGCGAAAACTTATAGTCTGCCGCGCCGTGAAGGCGTACCTCCCCATTCCCTCAGGCGTTGTCGTGCCGCGTTGCGTCGAGGCACAGCCATGATCGTTGTCGCCATCGACATCGGCGGGACCTTCACCGACCTCGTCGGCTTCGACGAGAAAGCCGGCCGTTTCGCCGAGGCCAAGAGCCTCACCACCCCGTCCGACCTGTCTCAGGGTATTCTTGACTGCATCCGCAAGAGCGGCATCCAATCGGCCGCCATCGCCGAATTGATCCACGGCTCGACTATTGCCATCAACACGCTGATCGAACGCAAGGGCGCCAAGACCGGCCTGATCGTCACCCGCGGCACGCGCGACGTTTACATCATCGGCCGCGGCAATCGGCCGGAATCCTACAACCTATTCTTTCATCGCCACCGGCCGCTGGTGCCGCGTCACTTGTCGCGCGAAGTCGACGAGCGCGTCATTGGCTCGGGCGAGGCACACCGGCCGCTGAACAAAGCGAGCGTGACCGAAGCCTGCCGCGCGCTTGCGGCTGAAGGCGTCGAGGCGGTCGCGGTGTGTCTCCTCCACGCCTACGCCAATCCCGAGCACGAACGCATCGTCGGCGCCATGGTGCGCGAGGCGCTGCCGCACGCCTATCTCTCGCTGTCGCACGATATCCTGCGCGAGTACCGCGAGTTCGAGCGCATGTCGACGACGGTGGTGAATGCCTATATCGGCCCGAAGGTCGGCGGCTATGTGAAAAGCCTGAAATCAAGCCTCGGCGAGACCGGCTTCCGCGGCGACCTCTCGATCATGCGCTCGAACGGCGGCGTGATGACGCCCGAAGTCGCGACCGAGCGGCCGGTGGCGATGATGGAGTCCGGCCCGGTCGGCGGCATCATCGCCTCGGCGCGGGTTGGCGAGGCGCTCGGTTTCGGCAACGTCATCTCCTTCGACATGGGCGGCACCACCGCCAAGGCGAGCCTGGTGCGCGACGGCGAACCGACGCTGGCGCCCGGCTACTATGTGGGCGGTTATGCGAGCGGCCACCCCGTGATGCTGCCGATGATCGACGTCGTCGAGGTCGGCGCTGGCGGTGGCAGCATCGCCTGGACCGACGACGTGGGCGCTCTCAAGGTCGGCCCGCAAAGCGCCGGCGCCGATCCCGGCCCGATCTGCTATCGCGGCGGCGGCACCGAGCCGACCATCACCGACGCCAATGTCGTGCTCGGCCGGCTCGATCCGCATAATTTTCTCGGCGGCCAGATGGTGCTCGACGCCGCCGGCGCGCGCGCCGGCATCGAGCGGAAGATCGCAAAGCCCCTGGGCATGGACACGATCGCCGCGGCGCAGGCGATCGTCGAGATCGCGATCTCGAAAATGTCGCTCGCGGTGCGCGAGGTCTCGGTGGAGAAGGGCTACGATCCGCGCGACTTCGTGCTGGTCGCCTCGGGCGGCGCGGGGCCCTTGCATGTCTGCGCCATCGCTCGCGAACTGCACATTCCGAAAGTCGTCGTGCCGCTGTTCCCGTCGCATTTTTCCGCGCTCGGCATGCTGCTCGCCGACGAGCGCCACGATTTCATCCGCACCTTCTATTGCGACCTCGCCGGCCTCGACTTCGCCGCACTGCTCGCCGTGCACGACGAAATGGCACACGAGGCGAAGAAGAGCCTGCGCCATGCCGCCAAGGCGCAATGGCAGATCGAGCTCGATCTGCGCTACGTCGGCCAGGAATTCACCCTGTCGGTGCCGCTGTCGCGGGACGACCTCGTTCACGGCAAGCGGCAGAAGATCCGCGCCGCGTTCGACGCGCTCTACGAGCATCGCTACGCGCATCATTCACCGGACGAGCCGGTGGAGATGGTCAATATCCGCCTCGCCGCTATCGGCAAGCGCGCCAAGCTCAAGTTTCCGAAGCTCGGCGCCAATCGTGCCGCCAAGCCGAAACGCCGCGAGGTTTACCTCGGCGATCCGCGCAAGCCGGTCTCATGCCCGATTTATCAGCGCACCGATCTCGGCGCCGGCGCCCGCGTCAAAGGCCCAGCGCTGATCGAGGAGCACGGCACGACCACGGTGCTGTTCAAGGGCGACGCCTGCCGCGTGGCGCGGTCCGGTGAATTGATCATCGACGTGGGAGGCGCGTAATGGCGAAATCCCGTAAGACACCGCCGCGAAAGTCACGCAAACCGGGCCGCCGCAAACCTCTCGACGCGGTCACGCTCGAAGTGATCCGCAATGCGCTCCCTGCCATCGCCAACGAGATGGCGGCGGACCTGCAGCGCACGTCCTACAACATGATGATCTACGAGGTGCGCGATTTCTGCACCGCGCTGATCAATCCGGCCGGCGAATTGATTTCACAGAACGTCGGCGGCGTCTCGCATTTCGTCGCCGATCTCGGCGTCATTATCGCTGACGGCATGAAGCGCTACGGCAAGGGCGGCTTTGCGCCCGGCGACGTCATCATCACCAATCATCAAGCGGTTGCCGGCCAGCACCTCAACAATATCGTCATCTACACGCCGTGCTTCTACAGGGGCGAATTGCTGCTGTTCGCCATGGTGCGCGCGCACTGGATCGACGTCGGCGGCATGAGCACAGGCTTCGGCGCCGGCCCAAACGTCACCGATCCGTGGCTGGAAGGGCTGCAACTCGACCAGTTGAAGATCTACGAGGCCGGCAAGCTTAACGAGACGCTCTATCGCGTGCTCAAGGACAACATCCGCTTTCCCGAATCCTCGCTCGGCGACATGAAATCGCAGATGGCGGCCTGCCGCCTTGCGGTCCGGCGGATGAACGAGCTGTTCGACAAATACGGCAAGGACACCGTCCTCGACGCGATCGCGCGGATTTTCGACGAGACCGAGCGCAAGTGCCGCAATGTCGTGGAAAAGCTCGCCGACGGCGTCTACGAGGCGAGCTCCTTTATCGACGACGACAGCGTCAAGCGCGGCGAGCCGGTGCCGATCCACGCCAAGGTCACGATCGATCACGGCAGCATGACCATCGATCTCTCCGGCTGCTCGGGCGAACGCAAGGCTTCGGTCAATTCGCGCACCTACGCCGGCGCCCGCGTCGCCTACAAGGCGCTGACCGGGCCGCTGGAGCCGGTCAACGAGGGCTCGTTCCGCGCCCTCAAGGTCATTATTCCCGAGGGCAACATCATGATGGCGCGGTTTCCCGCGCCGATGTCGGGCTGGAGCTTGATCGTGCCGACCGTCGTCGACACCATCATCAAGGCGCTCGGCGGAGCGATGCGCGACCGCGTGCCGGCCGGACATCATGGGCTGCTTGGCGGCTCCATCGTTTTCTTCGGCGTACATCCGAAGACCAAGCGCCGTTTCGTGGTGCAAAGCATCGAAGGCGGCGGCTGGGGCGGCCGGCCCACCGAGGATGGCGAATCCGGCACCGTGTCGGTGTGCCAGGGCGACGTTCGCAACGCCTCGATCGAAGGCATCGAGCTCAAATGCCCGGTCGTGATCGAAAGCCGGGCGTTGCGTACCGATTCCGGCGGCGCCGGAAGGCATCGTGGCGGGCTCGGCATCGACACCTGCGTGCGCAACCTGGTCGAGGGCCGTTGGAATTTCGACCATCCGCGCCGCGAGCAATGCCCACCCTGGGGGCTTTGGGACGGCAAGGCCGGCACACCCGGCGATTTTTTGCTGCGGCTGCCGGGCGAGAATGATTTCCGCTCGATGGACGCCGTCCATTATCCGGTGCCGGTCGATTCCGAGGTAATCGTGCGCACCGGCGGCGGCGGCGGCTGGGGCGACCCGCTCGAACGCGAGGCGGCCCAGGTGCGCGCCGACGTGATCGAGGAGCTGGTATCGCGCCGCGTCGCCGAACAGGACTACGGCGTCGTCCTCAGGGACGATTTGACGCTCGACGAAGCCGCGACGGCACAGCGCCGAAATGCGCTAAGATCGACGGCGAAGAATTAGGGAGGAGGACGATGGCCGCCGTTGAGGCGTCGTGCACGGCCCTGCGCCGGGCAACAGCGTCGTGCACCGTCGAAGCAACGGCGTGGATGGCCGCGACGTTCGCGGCCATGACGATCATTCTTTGGCTCGCGATGGCTTCGGTCGCCTCGGCTAACGACTTGATCCGCGTCGGCAATGCCGGACGCGAATCGTTCTCTTTCACGCCGGCCAATATCGGCAAGGATGTCGGCATATTCGCCAAGCACGGCCTTGATCTCGACATCGCCGGTTTCGGCGGCGACGCCAAGCTGCAGCAGGCGATGGCCGCCGACGCGGTCGATATCGGCCTCGGCTCCGGACCCGGCATGGCCTTCATTGCCAAGGGTGCGCCGGTCAAGGGCATCGCCGAAATGGCCGGACCGCCGCTCATCTTCGCCATGGTGGTGCGCGCCGACGGCTCGATAAAGACGATCGACGACCTCAAAGGTCACAAGGTCGCCATCTCCACCGTCGGCTCGGCCACCAACTGGCTGATGAACGAAATCTCGCGCCAGCACGGCTGGGGCTTTGACGGATTCACCCAGGTCCCGATCGGCGAGAATGCGTCACGCATCGCCGCGCTCAAAGCTGGCGTGGTCGATGCCTGCGTCGTCGACATTGGCTCCGCGCTAAACTTCGTCGAGCGCGGCGACGGCCGCATCCTGATGCGCTTCGGTGAAGTGGCGAAGCATTTCATCATGCACGTCATCTTCGCGACCGACAAAGCGATTGCGCAGCGTCCCGACGCGCTCAAAGCTTTCGTTGCCGGCTGGTTCGAGACCATCGCCTACATGCGCAAGAACAAGGCGAAGTCGGTCGAGATCGCCACGGCTGTGATGGGGACCGACCCGAAGACCACCAGCGGCATTTATGACGAGCTGATGCCGATGTTCACCGACAACGGCCATTTCGATCCGCAGGCGCTCGATGTCTTGCGCCGCTCTTTCGTCGAGATGAAAACCCTGCCGGCCGAACCCGATATGAACAAGCTTTACACCGAAGCATTCCTGCCCAAGAACTGAAAGCCGCGCGTTGGGGAGAGTCCGCGTTGGGGAGAGTCATGGGAGTGAACCGGACCACGGCGCTGCTTGCCGCCGCGATGGCCTGCGCTCTCGCCGCCGCGCCGGCATGCGCGGCCGAAACGCTGCGCGTCGGCAAGGCCGTGCCGGAGGCATTCTCGTTCGTGCCGCTCGATGTTGGGATGCGTAAGGGCTTGTTCAAGCAGAATGGGCTCGACATCGACGAAATTTCGTTTGCCGGCGACGCAAAGATGCAACAGGCGATGACGGCCGACAGCCTCGACATCGCGCTCGGCTCGGGACCGGCCATGGCGTTCATCGCCAAAGGCGCGCCGGTCAAGGCAGTCGCGGCGATAGCGGGTCCGCCGTTGGACTTGACGATCGTGGTGCGGCCCGACGGCCCAAAATCCGTCGCCGATCTCAAGGGCAAGAAGATCAGCGTCTCCACTGTCGGCGGACTGACCTATTGGCTGACGAGCGAGACTTCGCGCCAGCAAGGCTGGGGGCCGACCGGCATCGATATCGTCCCGATGGGTGCGATGGCGCCGCAAATCACGGCGCTCGAGCGCGGCGATATTGACGGCGTGGTGACCGACGTATCGACCGCGCTCGAACTCGAAAGAGCCGGCAAGGCTCGCGTGCTTATGCGCTTCGGCCAGATCGTCAAGGACTTCCACGTCCACGTGATGTATGCGACCGACACGCTGATCGCGAAGAAGCCCGATGCGATCCGCGCCCTACTCAAGGGCTGGTTTGAGGCGATCGCATTCATGCGCCATAACAAGCCCGAAACAGTCGCCATTGCCACCGAGGTCATAGGCAAGGACCAGGACATCAATGGCAAGACCTATGATGACCTGATGCCAATGTTCTCCGACGATGGCAGGTTCAATCCGAAGGCTTTGGACACGCTCGCCAAATCCTATGTCGAGTTGAAGAGGCTGCCTGCCGAGCCCGATATGAGCAAGCTCTATACCGAAGCCTTCTTGCCGACGAAATGACAGAGATGCAATCGACGTTTGCGCAGCGATGGACGACGCGGACGGCTACGGCGCTTGCCGCCGCGGCAATCGCTGGCGCAATGTTTGTCGGCGACACGGCTTGCGCACAGACCACCATCCGCCTCGGCAAGGCGCAGGCCAATCAGTTCGCCTTCGTGCCGGCCGACGTCGGCGTCGATACCGGCATTTTCAAGAAGCACGGCATTGCGCTCGAGATCAGCGCGTTCGGCGGCGACGCGAAGATGATGCAGGCGTTGACCGCAGGCGGCATCGATATTGCGCTCGGCGGCGGTCCGGCCTTCGCGGTGATCGTCAAAGGCGCCCCGATGCTCGCCGTCGCTGCAGAGGCCGATGCGCCGAATACCATCATGCTGGTCGTTCTCAAGGACGGTCCCGTCAAATCGGTCGGCGATCTCAAGGGCCGCGCCATCAGCGTCTCGACCGTCGGCTCGCTGACCTATTGGCTGATGCAGCACCTGTCGCGCCAACAGGGCTGGGGCGACGACGGCATCAAGATCACGCCGCTCGGCTCGTCGGAAGCGCAGATCGCCGCGCTCAAAACTCATCAGATCGACGGCGTCACCACCGACAGCATGACCGTGTACAAATTCGTCGAGACCGGAGACGGCCGCATCCTGGTCAAGTTCGGCGAACGCGTCAAAGATTTTCATGTCCATGTCATCTACGCGAGCAACAAGCTGATCGGCGGCAATCCCGAAGCTCTCAAGGCTTTTCTCGCCAGCTGGATGGAAACCATCGCTTTCATGCGTGACCATCGCCAGGAGACGATCGATATCGCCGTCAAGCATACCGGCGTCTCGGCCGCCGTCGCTGCCGCCGGCTATGACGACACCATGCCGATCCTCAATCCGACCGGGCATTTCAATGCCAAGGCGTTGGATGTGCTGGCGGCCTCGTTCGTCGAGACCCAGGCGCTGCCGACAAAACCAGACATGTCGAAGCTCCTTACGGAAAAGTTCTTGCCGAAATGACGTCGGGCGATGTCGCAGTCCGCATCAAAAGCGTCTCGCACCAGTTCGGCGAGGCGGGCGAGGCGCAACACGTGCGCGCATTGCTCGACACTTCGATCGACATCGCGCGCGGCGAGCTGCTTTGTCTGATCGGCCCTAGCGGCTGCGGCAAGTCAACGCTGCTCAACGTCATGGGCGGGCTGATGACGCCGACCAGCGGCGCTGTCGAGGTCGCGGGCAAGCCGGTACGCGGGCCGAGGCCGCACGACATCGCCTTCGTGTTCCAGGAGCACGCGCTGTTTCCCTGGAACACCGTCGACGAAAACGTGCGACTCGGCATGCTGTTTCAAGGGGTGCCGAAGGCCGAGCACGAACCGCGCGCCCGCAAATCGCTCGAGGCGGTCGGCTTGGCCGAATTCGCCAACCACTATCCCGGCCAGCTCTCCGGCGGCATGCGGCAGCGCGCGGCTCTGGCGCGGGCGTTGTCGCTCGAAACCGGCATTCTGCTGATGGACGAGCCGTTCGGCGCGCTCGACGAACAGACCCGCATGATCCTCGGCGAGGACCTTTCGGTGCTGCTCGCCCGCACCGAAAAGACCATCGTGTTCGTGACGCACAGCCTCGGCGAAGCGGTATTCCTCGCCGACCGGGTGGCAGTGTTTACGGCGCGGCCGGGTACCATCAAGAAAATCATTCGTGTCGACGAACCACATCCGCGCAAGCCGGAATTCGTCACCTCGGAGAAATTCACCGAGCTGCGCAACGAGCTTTATGCGCTGCTTCACGACGAGATCCGCAAGACGGTGTCGGAATCGGCACGCGCGCGGGAGGGAATGTGACGTCGCGCCGCAACGACCGGGCGGCCGGCATCGGCAGCCGTGCGGTGCAGGTCGGCTTTCTCGTCGCCGTATTCATTCTCTGGTATCTCGCAACCACGCGCTGGGGCGTCAATCGCCTGCTGCTGCCGAATCCGATCTCGGTGTGGCATCAGCTTCTCGACGTGCTGCGGACCGGCGAATATCTGCCCGACCTTCGCGTCACGCTCACCGAACTCGCCGCCGCTTTCGTGCTGGCGACGACGAGCGGAACGATCGTCGGCTATTTCGTCAGCCGCACGCGCTATACGATGCGTGTCTTCGATCCGCTGTTCGCCGGCATCTATTCGATCCCGATCATTCTATTTCTGCCACTCTATGTGCTGTTCTTCGGGCTCGGCCCAGCCTCCAAGATCGCACTCGGCACCACCATCAGCTTCTTCCCGATCGTCATCAACACCATCGCGGGCTTCGGCAATGTCGATCGCACGCTGGTCACCGCGGCGCGTTCGATGGGCGCCTCCGACTATCAGCTCTTCCGCTACGTGCTGCTGCCCGCGGCGCTGCCGGTGATCCTGACCGGGCTGCGCATGGGCTTCACCGTGGCGCTTCTGTCCATCATCGGCAGCGAAACCATCGCTTCCCTGGCCGGCCTCGGCCACCACATCGTCGAATTGGCCGAAGGCATGGATATGTCGCGCATGTTCGCCTACATCGCCTTCGTGGTGATGATCGCCGCGATCCTCAACGGCGCGGTGTCCTATCTCGAAGCCCGCGGCAGGCGCCGCGGATGAGCGCGGCGCAGAATTTCCTGCTGCGACACCCCGGGATGGTTCGCCTCGGCGTCGTCGTGCTTCTGCTGATCGTGTGGGAGATCGCCGCGCGCTGGTTGATCGATCCGCTGTTCATCAGTCCGCCGTCGCGCGTATTCGCGTCGCTGGGCACGGTGTGGAATACGCCCGGCGTGCCGGCGGCGTTGCGCCTGACGCTGTTCGAGCTTGCCGTCGCCTTCGCGATCGCGGTGGTAATCGGGCTCGTCGTCGGGCTTGCCGTCGGCCTGCAGCCGTTTGCGCGGCGCAGCCTGATGCCGATCATCCTGCTGCTCTACGGGCTGCCGCAGATCACCATCCTGCCGCTGTTCATTCTCTATTTCGGCATCGGCGCGGCGTCGAAAATAGCGTTCGGCGTGACCCACGGCATGTTCCCGATCACGGTCACGGTCGTCGCCGGCGTGCAGAACCTGAAGCCGATCCTGCTCACCAGCGCGCGCTCCATGGGGGCAAGCCGCTGGCAGATTCTGCGCTGGGTGATCTTCCCGCACATGATCCCGAACTTCTTCGCCGGCATGCGGCTCGGCATGACCGGCGTGCTGCTCGGCGTGCTGCTTGCCGAGCTTTATGTCTCGACCGCAGGCATCGGCCACTTCACGACAATGTTCACGCAGAACTTCGATCCGACCAAGCTGTTCGGCCTGATCGCGATGCTCGCCGCCATGGCGATCGTGCTCAACGAAATCGTGCGCCGCGCCGAAGTCAGGTTCGGCCGCTGGCGATAGGAGGACAATTGGATGGCGAAACTGAAACTCTCCGTCGCCTGCGGCGACTATGAGATCGTCCGCGCACTCAGCGACGGCACCGTGAAGGCCGACGGCATCGATCTCGTCATGCTCACCGGCATGGGCTCCCGCGAGCGGCATTGGCGCATGGCCCGCAAGACCGAGTTCGACGTCTGCGAGATCAATATCGGCGGCTTCTATATGGGGCGCGACCGCGGCGAGGCGCTGACCGCGATCCCGGTGTTCCTGCATCGCCGCTTCCGCCACGGCTTCGTCTTCGTCAACGCCAAGTCCGGCATCCGCGAGCCGAAGGACCTCATCGGCAAGAAAATCGGCGGCACCAACTTCCAGCCGGCGTCCAACATCTGGATGCGCGGCATCCTGGAACAATATTACGGCGTGCCGCACCGGCAGTGCACCTGGGTCGTCGAGCGCAGCGAGGATGTCGAGTTCACGCCGCCGAAGGACTTGCGCATCGAGATGATCGCCCCCGGCAAGCGGCTCGACATCATGCTGGCCGAGGGCGAAATTCCCGCCATGCTGTCGCCCGACCTGCCGCGGCTGTTCATCGAAGGCGACAAGCGCATCGTGCGGCTGTTTCCGAACTACAAGGACATCGAGATCGAGTTCTTCAAGAAGACCGCGATCTTCCCAATCATGCATGTCACCGTGGTGCGTCAAGACATCATCGACAAATATCCGTGGGTGGCCACCAATCTGGTGAAGGCGTTTGAGGAGGCGAAAGCGCTCGCCTATCGCCACACCGCCAATCCGCGCACCACGCCGCTCGCCTGGGTCCGCACCGCATGGGAGGAACAGCTCGACGTGCTTGGCTCGGACCCGTGGGCCTACGGCCTTGGCGACGTCAACCGCAACAACCTCGAAACCGTGCTGCGCTACTGCCACCAGCAGGGCTTAATCAGCCGTATGATGACACTCGACGAATTGTTCGCCGACACCGACCTCGGCGACGCCGGCGGCGGGGCGGAGAATATTTGAATCCCCTCCCCCTTGTGGGAGGGAGAAGAACGAGCGAGCGCCCATGGACGCGAAAAAAGATGATCCCGCCTTCCTCTACTTCCCGGACAATTATCGCTGGTCGATGGGCCTGCTGATCTGCCTGTCGGCCGCGCCGTGGACCGGCGTGGAGATCGACGAGGTCAATCGCGTCGGCCGCGCGCTCGCCGGCAAGGTCGGCGACGACAATGCGTGGTTCGACGAATGGGTCCGTATGGGCGACAAGATCGAGGCGCGCGGGCGCGAGGCCGAGCGCGCCGGACACCGCCTCACCGCGGCGGCATGCTTCATGCGCGCCACGCGCTATTACCAGACCGGCGAGCGTTTCATTCACCCGCGCTCCCAGCGCAGCATGGACGTCTATGCCAAGTCGGTGAAGATTTTTCGCGAAGCCGCCGCCGTCATCCGCCGGCCGCGCATCGAGCCGGTCGAAATCCCCTACGGGGACACGACGTTGCCCGGTTTGCTGGTGCACCCGGATGCCGAAGCGGCGCGCGGCCGCCCTGCCCCCGCCATGGTGTTCTTCGACGGCTTCGACGTCACCAAGGAGTTGCAATACGGCTACGGCGTCCCCGATCTCGCGGCGCGCGGCGTCGGCTGCCTGATCGTCGATGGCCCAGGCAACGGCGAGAGCGTGCGCTTCCGCAAACTGCCGCTGATCGCGGAGACCGAACGCTACGCCACGCCGGTCTATGAGTATCTCGCCGGCCGCGGCGAATTCGATCCGAAGCGCATCGGCGTGATGGCGCTGAGCCTCGGCGGCTATTATGCCCCGCGCGCGGCTTCGCTCGAGCAGCGCTTTGCCTGCTGCGTGGCCTGGGGCGCGCAATGGGACTTCCACGACATCTGGGTGCGCCGCTTCGAGGCGCTCGAATCCGGCAAGGTGCCGTCGCTGTCGGTGCCGCCGGAGCACCTGCAATGGGTGCTCGGCGTCCCCGACCGCGCCTCGGCGATGAAGAAACTTGAGGCCTTTCGACTTGACGGCATCGTGCAGAAGATGACCTGTCCGTTCCTGGTGCTGCACGGTGCCGGTGACGAGCAAATTCCGCTTTCAGTCGCCGAAAAGCTGTACGCGGCATCCGGCTCAAAACAGAAAGCGCTCAAGGTCTTCGGCCGCGAGGAAGGCGGCTTCCACCACTGCCAGGTCGACGACGCCACCATCGGCGTGCATTACATGTGGGATTGGATCGCCGACGTGCTCAATGCGGGCTGATGAGCAGGAGCCATGAAGAAAGCCAAGGCCAGAACCAAATCGAAAACAAAGACCAGGGCGAAAGCCAAGGCCGCGCCAAAGGCAAAGACCAGGACCACCGCCAAGATCGCGCCCACGAGGGCAGGCTCGCTGTATCTCACCGAAGACGACGTGCGAAAGCTCGTCACCGTCAAGGACGCCATCGCGACCCTGGAAAACCTGTTCGCCACCTGGGCTGAGCCGTCGACCATCAACCTGCCACGGCAGCGGGCTCGCATCGGTCACGGCTCGTTCAACCTCATGGGGGCGGCCTGGGGACCGAAGCAACTGTTCGGCCTTAAAGCCTATTACGGCGGCGGCAACGGCACGCGCTACCATGTGCTGCTCTACTCCGCGACCGACGGCAAGCTTCAGACCATGATCGAGGCCGACAATCTCGGCCAGATGCGCACCGGCGCGGCGAGCGGGCTCGCGACCAAGCTTCTTGCCAATCCGGCAGCCGCGACGCTGGGCGTCATCGGCGGCGGGCGGCAGGCCTTCACTCAGGTTGCCGCCGTCTGCGCGGTTCGGCCGATCAAGACCGTGCACATCTTCACCCGCACGCCGGAGAACCGCGAAAAGTTCGCCGCGCGGATCGAGCGCGAGCTTGGCGTCAAAGCTAGGCCCGAAACGACCGGCGAGGCCGCCGTCGGCGACGCCGACGTCGTCATCACCATCACCCGCTCGGCGGAGCCGGTGCTGCGCGCGAACTGGCTCAAATCCGGCGTGCATGTGAACGCCGCCGGCGCAAACACCCCGGCGCGGCGCGAGCTCGACGCCGAGACAGTCCTGCGCTCCACGGTCCGGGCGACCGATCAGGTGGCGCAGGCGCTGCATGAAGCCGCCGAGTATCGCGACCTTGTCGCCGCCGGGCGCCTGAAATGGGACGACATTGTCGAGATCGGCAACTTGGTGATCGGCCAAGCCCCCGGCCGCCGCGGGCCGAACGACATCACCTTGTTCAAATCGCTCGGCATCGCGCTCGAGGACATCGCTTTCGCGGATTTGATCTTGCGCCGCGCCAGGGAGCGCGGCGTCGGGAGGCCGATGCCATGACCATCCATCGCCTGGACGCCGCTCCCGACACGGTGCACTGGGGCTATTTCGATGCGGCGCTCAAGCCGCTCATCACTGTCGCGCCGGGCGACGAGGTCGTTATCTCCACGGTCTCGGCGTCGCCTGGCCAAATGCCGAAGGCCGACGCGGGCTTCACCGTGCCGGACGCGCTGCCGGCGATCCACAAGAGCGTGACGCCAAAGCTCGGCGGCCCGCACATTCTGACCGGCCCGGTCGCGGTGCGCGGCGCCAAAGCCGGCCAGGTGCTCGAAGTCCGCATCAAGGCGATCGAACTCCACTACGATTGGGGTTACAACCTGATCCGGCCGCTTGCCGGAGCGCTGCCCGACGATTTCGAGACGCCGCGCGTCATTCACATCCCGCTCGACAAGACACGCATGGTCGGCACGTTGCCGTGGGGCCTCGAACTGCCGCTGAAGCCGTTCTTCGGCATCATGGCGGTGGCGCCCCCGCCGGCCTGGGGCGCGGTGTCCTCGCCTCCGCCGCGGCGCAATGGCGGCAACATGGACAACAAGGAGTTGGTGGCGGGCACGACGCTCTTTCTGCCGATCCACGTGGACGGAGCCCTGTTCTCCGCTGGCGACGGCCACGGCGTCCAGGGCGACGGTGAAGTCTGCGTAACGGCGATCGAGACAGGCCTGATCGGCACCTTCGAATTTCACGTCCGCGGCGACATGACGCTCGAATGGCCCATGGCGGAGACGCCGACCCACGTCATCACCATGGCGTTCGATCCCGACCTCGATGACGCGGTGGTGATCGCGCTGCGCGACATGATCAAGCTCATCTGCGCACGCACCGGCATCTCACGCGAAGACGCCTATACGTTGTGCAGCCTCGCCGCCGACCTGCGCGTGACGCAGGTGGTGAACGGCGCAAAGGGCATCCATGTGATGCTGGAAAAGGCGCTGCTGGCGAAGCGTTGAGCCTCAGCATCCGCGTCTACGCGGCGTCGAACACCGCCAAGGTCGCGCCGGTATTGCCGCCGGCCGCCATGTCCGGGCAGGTGCTGAGCGCGGCGAGCAAATCCATCTCGGCGCGCAGCGCCACGTGAGCGCCGGGCGGCTTGGGCCGGATATGCGAGTGCTCGAGCTCGCCGGTATCGGAGTGAATGATCATATGCTGGAAAATGTTGAACGGGCTCGGCACGTCTTCGACCGCGATGCCGTAAGGTTCCAGGATGCCGCCCAGATTCTCGGTGCAGCCGCGCGGCGGCATGTCCGAGAGGGGCCGCTTGTAGGTGATCTCCCAAATGCCCTTCGCCGCGGCGAGTTCGTGACGCTTGCGGCTGCACATGCCTTCCTGCAAGTCGTGGGTGCCTTCCTTGAAGGTGTCCTCGGTGATCGTCATCATCGTGTTGTTGAGCTTCGAGATGAGCTGGTCGCCGGTCGAGATGAACACCTTGCGCTGATTGGCCTTGGTGCGGGCCTGGTCGAACCGCTCGCGCAGGTTATGGCGATTGAAGCAGACGAAATCGATGATGGTCTGCGATGTGATGCGCGCCGACTGGCCGGCTTTCAGATCGAAGGCGAAGCCGATATTGCGCGGCAGTTCCCGTTCCCACAGAAGTTTCCCCGGCATTTCCCCGTAGACCTCGCTGGCACCCTGAACCTCGCCGCTATTCGGCAATCGCCTTCGCCGCCTTGGTGACCACGTCGGGCGGGATGGCATAGAGCTGACCGAGCAGCACATCGATGTCGTGACCGCTCATCGGGCCGATGTCCATTTTTTCGCGCGCGGCT
>Ga0335085_10006736_pt1 | contig 18042 bp, 13 predicted proteins | sample Lox_Sample_45_FD_206712 | JGI IMG/M metagenome (GOLD analysis project Ga0335085, IMG submission 206712) | Soil microbial communities from Loxahatchee National Wildlife Refuge, Florida, United States - Lox_Sample_4.5 | ecosystem: Environmental > Terrestrial > Soil > Wetlands | place: USA...
GTTGGCGTCCCCGACGGGATTTGAACCCGTGTTACCGCCGTGAAAGTCGTCCTAGAGTTCGTAACCGATTGAAATCAAACGGTACGGATAGCGCTCTAGGACACTTATCGGACTGTGGAGACGGGTTATCGGACTGTTATCGGACTGTGATGGCCAGGTGCCAAGGAGCCTGAAAATCATGGACCCGACCCTTCTTTCCCTGCTGGAAACGATCCCGCAGAGACCACCTCGCTCCAAACTCGAAACTCACCGCGAATTGATCCGCCAACTGCGGCGCAAGGGTTGCACCTATCGCGACATCGTTCGCATTCTTCACGAGCGTGTCGGCCTCGACGTGGCAGTCAGCACAATTCACTCCTTCATCAAAGTTCGTGCCAAACACCGAAAGCAGGTGCAGTACGAGCTGCCACCGCCCGAACCGGCATCGTCCGTAAGCACGCATTTGAGTGCCGACGATGTCGCCTCTCGAATTGCTACGCTCAAAGCAAAACCAGTCGAGCAGAAGGCAAAAACCAAGCACTTTCACTTCGAAGAAAGCGAACCATTGAAGCTCCTCAGCCAAGGAGGATCGCGATGAACGCCGAAAACAGAAACAAACGCGTCGTCTTCACAATGGGCGGCAAGGGTGGAGTTGGTAAGACTGGATTCATGGTCGCTTTGGCGGAGTGGTTCGAAGCGCACGAGATCCCATTTACGTTGCTTGATCTCGATACCGAGAACAAAGCGCGCGGTTCATTGAAGCACTTCTTCAATGGGTCCGTCACCAAGGTGAACATTCACACGCCGGCTGGCCTTGATACCTTCGTCGACCATCTCGAATCGGGCACATCGATCATCCTTGCTGATCTGGGGGCAGGTTCCGGGCAGGTGGCGAGCGACTGGTTCGACGCCATGTATGAAGACGTTTCCGCCACTGGCGCGCGGTTCACTGCTGTCGGCGTCATCACGCCAGACCCGGCCAGCGTCGAAAGCGTGCTTGCCTGGGCAAACCGCCTGCAAGATCGTGTCCAGTACATTGTCGTCCAGAATGCGACCAGCCCACAGTCAAACTTCAGCTACTGGGATTCGGCAGAGCAGGCGGTGCGATTTCGGGAATCTCTGTCACCAATAGTGGTTCGGATGGAATTTCGTCTGGCGGAGTTGGAGAATCCCGCACGGCAGCACGGAGTACGACTGGGGCAGGTTGCGACGCGGCAGAATTCGGTCGATGACCTGAAGCGTGCCTCGATCGTAATGCGCGCTGAAAGTTATCGCCGGCGCCTCTTCTCCGAATTCGACATGGCCAAGGAGATGTTTCTGCCATGAATGATCAAGAGACATTAGCAACTGCAGAAACGGAAGCCGGAACCCGAACTCTCTTCGATGAACTAGCAGGTCTGGTCCCGGAGGAGCGTCAGGCAGAATATTACAGAGTCATTGCGCACACGCGCACCCTCAACCCGAACGATGAGATGCTCCGGATACTCGAAGCAATGGGCGTCCTTGCGTTGCTCACGCGGGAAACGCCCGCTGCCATCGCCGCAGAGCGCAAGCTGTTAAGGAAGATTCTGGAAAGCTCGGCGTCACAAGCCAGCGAAGTCGAAAGGCGAATGGAAGCTTACACAACACGACTTGAATCACGCCTCACTCAATTGCCGAAGGAACTGGAAACAGGGCTAGACCCACCCAGAATTGCGAAGTTGCTGAGCGAGAGTCTGCGGCAGTGCTTTCAGCGGTCAGGCCTGCCAGATACAGGCTCAGCCCTCTCCCAATCCTGCGCCGAATTGAATTCCGTTCAGAAGCAACTGTTGAACGTCCTCCGTGAGGTGGCGCACCCTGACATCGGGATAGTAGCCAGAACCAAGAGTGCCAACGACTCACTGCTGCGAAACATGGCAGCTCGTGCTCAACATGTGGACGATCTCCTTGTAAAGCTGGAAAAACAAGTTTGGGCCGTCTGGCTGCCAGTCATCGGGAGTGCTGCATTGGCGCTGGGATTCTTCCTAGGAACGCGGTTTGCCAGCGTGCCTAGAGTAGCGTCGGGGCCGCCGGGTACCAGTACATTGCAGCAACTGCCAATACAGACAACTCCTCAGCCGCAAGCCATTACGCAGGGAAGTGGAAAGCGCCATTGAGTCGAGTGTTGAGAAATCTAAAGTGTCAGTTTAGATTTCTCATCGCGGTCATTGTTGATCAAACGCCCTGCTCAGCGACAGACGCAGATGGTCTGGTCCTGGCCAAACTGGCGTGCTTCCGCGCTCCAAGTCGAGCCGGCCTTGTTTATTAAAATATAATGCCGTATCCTTTAATAGCGTAGCGACTTATTAAAGGAACCCTTCATAACGCGAGTGGTCACTGAAAACAAGTCGAGGCTGGGGACCTACGTCACGACCACGGTCACTGGAGAGCCGGTGCGCGCCTTTATTCCGCCAGGGCTGCCGCCTAATCCGCCTGTGGAATTGGCGGGACTGTATCAGCATCTTGACCGTGCTAACCAGGCGCTAGGCCGACTCGATGGCCTCACCACCTTGCTTCCGGACACGAAGTTCTTCCTGTACCTGTATATCCAGAAAGAAGCACTACTATCGTCCCAGATTGAAGGAACGCGATCGTCGTTTTCGGATCTATTGCTATTTGAAAGTGATGCTGAACCGAGCGTTCCGATTGACGATGTCGAGGAAGTCTCAAACTACGTCGCCGCGATGCAACATGGGCTTCGGCGGATCGCGGGCGGCTTTCCGCTCTCTCTTCGACTCATCCGTGAAATTCACGCAATTCTCTTGCGCGGTGGACCGGGCGCCAACAGAACACCCGGTGAATTTCGCCGGTCGCAAAACTGGGTCGGCGGAACGCGTCCTGGCAATGCTGCGTTTGTTCCACCTCCGCCAGAGCGATTGATGGAGTGTCTCGACAGCCTTGAGCGTTTTCTCCACGACGAAGAACACAAGTTGCCCATTCTGGTCGAGGCCGGATTAGTTCACGTGCAGTTTGAGACCATTCACCCCTTCTTGGATGGCAATGGCAGACTCGGGCGTCTATTAATCACACTCTTGCTTTGCGCCAAGGGCGCGCTGCGAGAGCCGTTGTTGTACCTCAGCTTGTACTTCAAAAGTAATCGCGATCGGTACTACGAGTTGCTTCAGCGTGTACGAACACACGGTGCCTGGGAAGAGTGGTTGGCATTCTTTCTGGAAGGGACGGAGATCACGGCGCGCTCAGCCGCTGAGGCCGCGAAGCAGATTCTCACTCTCTTTGCGAAGGACCGAGATCGCATTCAGACAATCGGACGCGCTGCCTCTTCTGCGTTCCGGGTTCATGAGTACCTGCAGAAAAAACCACTGGTCGGCATTGGTGTTGTCGCCGAGGCGCTTAAACTGTCCATCCCAACGGTGACGGGTGCCTTGGATCACCTGGTTCGCCTCGGCATAGCCAAGGAGGTCACCGGAAAGCGCCGAGCCCGCGTCTTCGGATATTCACGTTATCTGAAGATCCTGAGTGAGGGAACAGAACCCCTTAAGCAATAGAATTAGGAATCGCGCTGCGACCGTCCATTCCTACGGCGAGCAGGCGACGGGGTAAAGCGTCGGCCGCTCGTTCGGCCGGCGGTGCCAGTCCGCAAATCAATTCCGGCAAGCGGTGCAGTTCAACCTCGTCGCTCAGATCAAGCAGTGCGAAGAGCACCTGACCTGCGAACTCGCGAAATCCGAACTTCCCCATTCCGATGGCGATGATGGAATTGTCGCGAGGTCACTCCAGAGCATTCCTCACCGGCGCTCCACAAAATGATTGAGATGAAATCAGGTCGCAGAAGAATATGATTCGCCGCATCGATGAAAACGTAAGCCGTACGCCCCACTCATCCACAAAGTCCCCCGAGAATCCGAGAGTTTTTACCAGTGCTTCGAATGTGAGAGTTTTCACATAGAATGACATGGGCACGCAATGGTAAAGAGACAATGTGGAACCTGATCCGGAACGACTTGCAGCGCGGTCTGACCTCGGCTGCGACGCTACTCCTGTTGTCTGTCCTCCATGCGTGTTCAGGGCCCGGTTCCACCTCTCTTCCGCCTCCCCAAGGTTCCGCCACTTATTACCTCGATTGCTCTGCAAGCCGAAACGGCAACGGGACGCAAGCCTCGCCGTGGAATCCGGCACTCAACGTCGAGTTCTTTTGCGCTGGTGTTTCTGGAGATACGGTTTATGGCGGATAACCGGCGACGGGGCGGCTTGCGCGGGATGTCGTTCCCTTGAAACCGACCGTGGTGACGGTAATGTTAGGCATGAACGATCCGGGGTATGTGCCGTTTTGACCAGCACATCGTCGAAGTCTTTAAGACCGGCTATGAGATCCTGATCGGAAAGATGACATCTGCACTTCCTCAAGCCAGGCTTATGCTGATCGCCTCATCCCCGTATGACGAACTGATCCATGGCGCAGATTTTCCGGGACTGAGTGGCACGGTTCAGAAATCTGGAACGTTCGTGAAGCAGTTTTCAAACGAGTGGCATGCTGAATTCGCGAACTGCCACAGCGCCCTCGATGAGGCGCTGCATGCCGCGATGAAAGAAGACTCGAGTTATGCGACGCTGTTGATTCCCGATCGCGACGTAGGTCTTCAAGACCTTAACGTCTCAGTTCTTCGATTGGAACTCTCAGCTTGGCGAGTTAAGTGATTGACCACTAATGGAGAGCTGAAGTGCAAGAATGAAACCCGGCAGTGTAACGATGTCGAGGAACTCAGCCGCTTGGCGGAGGTTCTTGCGCACGTCGAATCGCCCAATCTGCCGAGGGGGGAGAACCGATCAAGACCATCGGTTCCAGAAACAATTGCGCGTAATGCCTATGTCTTGCGGACCGAAATAACGGAAGCAGTGTAGCGATCAGCCCGCAACAGCGAGACACTGTATTCAATTGGGATGCGCTGCACATCGTAGGTGGTCTCCTTAATCGAAAGTAGAGCACTTCCGGGCGATGTCTGCAAAACTCGCGCCTCCTCCTCGCCGGCCGTGACCGCGCCGATCACTTCCTCGGCCCATTGCAGCTTCCGGCGGTAGACGTTTTCGAAAACGTGGTACAGAGACTGCGTAGCCAAGTCCTGTTTCTCGATGCCGGAAAAAAGACGTACCGGCAAGTGACTGGTAACGACTGCCACCGGTTTCTTGTTTACGAACCGAAGGCGCTGCAAGCAGTATGCCTTTTCATCCGCGGCAAGTTTAAGGGCTTGCGCTGTCTCAGGATCCGGCTCCTCAATCTCAAGAGCCAGGACCTTCGCCGATGGCACCAAACCCCGCCGCCGCATCTCTTCGCTGAAGCCGCGCAGTTGCTGGAAATCCCAAGGAACCCGTCCGGAACCAATGATCGGCCGTTTCCCTTTGGCCATGATCAGTAGGCCCTCGGAGCGGAGCTTCTGAAATGCCTGCCGGACGGGCATCTTGCTGATGCCTAACGCGCGGGCGACCTCGCCTTCGGAGCAGAAAGTCTCTCCCTGGTGAACTTCGCCCCTTTTAACCAGATTGCGCACCTGGTCGACGATTTGCTCGTAGTAAGGGACGAAGCTCGCATTGTCGATCACCAGACCTAGAGACTCAGTTTTGGGTGCCTCGCCTCGCTCGCTTCTGGAAACGATCGTTTGCTTAGCCGACATGGATACATAGTATACAACGGTGATATGCCAGTTGGGATAGATTCTCTAACAGGAATTCTGTCGGAGGGGTGAATACGTCATAACCTACAGATAACAAACTGGTTGGTCGTTCGAGTCGCTGGCTTCGCTGCTGCCCATTAGCCCTCTCTGATTAAATATAGATTGACAACATATATACATATGATGTTTTCGTGTTGGCATGCTCGAGTTTGACGACCACGGTTTGCATATTTTGATTTGCGCAACCGGCGAACCGGTTCTCGATCACAGACGCATAGTACGGAATCGAGTAAGAATGTCGACGCGCTCGGGATGGGCGATGGTTGCGACGTTCATCGTCCTGGCTTGCTTGTCGGCAGTGGGGCAGGATTGTCCGCGCCCCGCGCTTCGCGGTTCGTTCCTGCAACCGGCCTTGGGGGACGCGTGGAGCTTAAAGCAATGGCGCAACGAGTTCCACGTCATGAGGAAAGCGGGACTCGATCAGATGGTCCTGCAGTGGACCGCCGACAGCAAGGAGAAGACGACCATCTATCCCTCCGGACTCGCTGGCTATATGCAGAACACGGAGCATGATGTCGTCGATCGAGCTCTTGATGCTGCCGACGCCAGTGGCGCACAGGTGTACCTCGGCCTGCAAATCAACGATGACTGGTGGACGATCTACCTCACAGACAAGATCTGGCTCGACAATGAGGCAACACTCGCCAACGCTCTGGCCGACGACCTTTGGAAGCGCTACAGCCACCACAAATCCTTGACCGGGTGGTATCTGGGATTTGAGGTAGACAACACGGCAACCACTTCCGCAGAGTGGGACAACCTGGTTGCCTTCTACCGGACCGTGGGCAATCACCTGCATAGACTCACGCCGCGGAAGCCCATCCTGATTTCGCCCTTCTTCAGCACAAAGGCGGACCTTTCACCTTCCCAGTGGCAGACCATGTGGGAGTACATTCTGAAACGGACCCCCATCGACATTCTCGCGTTACAGGACGGAGTGGGTGTGGGGCATGCCACGAAGAATGATCTACCCGCCTGGTTCAGCGCTGTCGGAAACGCGATTCAGAATTCCCGTCCGCAGATGCGATTTTGGGCTGACACGGAAACCTTCAACGTGGACAGCGAACCCCAAGTGATCCATTCGATCGTGAATGACATGCGCGCAGTGCAGCCGTACGTCAGTAGTTATCTCAGCTTCAGCTTCAATCACTATTTGAGTCCGCAGCAAGTAAACCCGCTGTACTACGAGACCTATCTGAAGTACTTCGCGAATGGGACTGTTGAGTCTGTGCATCCGACGAGGCCAGTGGACCTGGGCAGCAAGGCCATCGATTCCACAAGGATTCGTCTTTCGTGGACAGCTTCGACGGACAACGTCGGCGTGGTTGGATATAGAGTCCGCCGAAATGGCAAACGCGTGACCACGCTGTACGACGCGACGACGACCTACGTGGATTCCGGACTCGATTCGAGTACCACCTACACGTACGAGCTAAGGGCATTCGACGCCGCAGGGAATGAGTCCGCCGTAAGCAATCACACAACGGCGACGACGCCGGAGCCACACCTGTATCCGACCAACATTTCGCTGGACAGGCCGTACGCGGCGACGATGCCCGCAGATGCGAGCTATCCCGATACCGGTGGTGTTGAGTTGACCGACGGCATCTTGGACTCGACGAATTATGCCGATCCGGCTTGGCAGGGTAGAGCGACCACGAAGATCTACTCATTCACCATCGATTTGGGCAGCACACAGGTGATCAAGGAAATCCGCAGCCACTGGCTTCAGGACCAGCCGTCGGGAATTTTCCTGCCAAGGCAGCTCATGTGTTTGGTATCTGACGACAACGTGAACTTCACCGTGGCTGGGACAGTGAACCATCCGTCTCCTGGAGACGAGAATCTATCGCGGTGGTACACGCTAACGGATTTGAACGGAGTAAACGGGCGCTATGTGCGGGTGCAGGTCAAGCCAGGATGGAATGCGGGCTGGACCTTTCTCGATGAAATCGAAGTGCGCCAGTAGTGCACGAGCGCAAAAAAGCAGGAGGAGGCACGGTGCGAGACATGAGACTACTCCGACTGATGGGAGTTGGAATAATCGCCTGTGGGGCGCTGCTACTGCGAGCACCGCTTCTGTCAGGCCAGCAGACGAGTCCAAAGGCCACCACTGTCGCAACGATCAAGAAGCTGCCGCCTGTGCATCTCGATGGCCAATACTTCATGCGGGATGGCAAGCGGTTTCTGCCCGTGGGAGCACACTGGGTTCCGGCGAAGGCGGCAATGCAGTGGCCGGTTCAGTGGGCCCCAGTCGACATCGAAGCCGATTTCGCGAAGATGCACGAACTCGGCTACAGCATCGTCCGCTTCGACATGATGTGGGCATGGTTTGAACCACGTCCCGGCGACTACAACCCAGTCGCATTTCAGCAACTCGACTACTTGGTTTCACTCGCGCACAAATATCAAATTTACCTGCACCCTTCGCTATTTATCGGTGGCGAAGTCGGCGAGGCGTACTGGGACGTACCTTGGCGGCATGGCCGTCATCCGCACTCAGATCCTGAAATGCTGAGGCTGGAGACGAATCTCGCCGCCGAGTTTGGACGGCGCTACGCCAACGAGAGCGGAATCATCGCCTGGGATCTCACCGATGAACCTCCGTTCTGGATTGTGCAGGCGCAGACCACCGACGCCATGGCGATCAATTGGACTCGCTTGATTGCCGGCGCGATTCGCCGCGAAGACAAACTCCACCCGATTGTCGTCGGAACCAGCGGGGAAGAAATCGGCCATGGGCCGTTCCGTCCAGACAACATTGCGAAGGAAGTCGATTTCTTCAGCGTGCATCCCTTCACGATTTATAGTTCCGATCTTTTTCCCGATCCCATGCTGTCTGAACGTGGGACTTATGGCGCTGCTTTCGAAATCGCGTTGTCCAGCGGGGCCGGGCGTCCAGCGATGATCCAAGAGATGGGTGGTTCCACCGCCCAGTATTCTCCCGAACGAGTGGCACTGTATGACCGTCTGCAAATGTATTCGGGGCTGGCTGCGGGATCGATTGGCGTAGATCTCTGGTGCTACACGGACGCATCACCAGCACAATTTCACAAGGCACCCTACCTGCGAACTCCCCAAGAGACTCGCTGGGGCATGACAACTTGGGACCGCCAGGACAAACCGCTGGCCACCGAGTTCAAGAAGTTTTCCAAGGTTGTCGGCCAGTTGGACCTGACCGGAATAAAGCCCGCTCCCGCCGAGGTTGCCATTCTCATTCCTGGTGAATGGGCGCGAACGCACGGAGATTTTTCGCGTTTCGGCTTGACTGGTCCTGAGGTCACACCTTACCTCTCCACTTTCGACGGAGATGCCATACCGGGGCAGGCTCCGCCAAGTACGGGCGCAGACAACTCATGGCTGATCAGTTCAGCGCTGAACTCTTTCATCCTCGCTCATCGTGCGGGCCTGAAAGCGAATTTCCCCCGCGAGTATGACGACTGGACGAAACGCCCGATGCTATTCCTGCCGTCTCCATTGACCAGTACAGCCAGCGTGATCGCGCACGTGCATTCTGACTTCTACGAAAAAGCAAGAAAGTACGTGGAAGGCGGTGGATTCCTGTACGCGTCGGTTGCCGCCGACGCAGCCATCCCAGATATGGAAACCATTTTCGGCGCGAGGCTAGTGGATACCGCCGTCGTCTCAGACGTTACGCTGAAAATCGTCGAGCCCTTTGGTGGCCTGAAGGCGGGTGACACCTTCCACTACTCTGCTCCCGGCGCAAACCCGCGTGTGTGGGGTTCGTTGCTCGAAGTGAAGGGCGGAAAAATCATCGCCGTCGATCAAGACGGAAGGCCTGCTCTCGTCGCGAACACCATCGGCTCCGGGAAGACGCTGCTCTCGGCCTATCCGATCGAGACCTACCTGGCGAACACTCCGGCGGCATTTGAAAAGCCAGAGAGCACGTATCGCATTTACGAAGCATTTCGCAACTGGACCGGTGTGAAAGTTGCCTTTCAAAGCGACCAGCCATCGGTGGAAGTGACTTCATTGCTCGGAGACGATCACGGTTATGCCGTGGTCGTGAATCACAGCGCGCAGCCGTACAAGGTAACGATCTCGACGTCGTTGCCGGTGAAGTCGGTCCGGCAGATTGGGCCTGAGAGGTCCAACGCGCTGCCCGTCGAAGGCGCTACCTGGAAGATGGACATGGAACCTTACGAAGCGGCGATCGTGGAGTGGAAGTAAGGAAGGAATAGGCATGATTGGCGCGGTTGACATTGGCGGCACAAAAATCGCGGTCGGGCTGGTCGATGACGGCGGCCGTGTGCTTTCGCGCACGGAGTGTCCGACCGATGCGGAGCGTGGCTACGCAGAGGCCCTGTCGCGGACTCAACAAATGTTGCGTACCGCGTTGTCGTCCGCCGGCGTCGAACTAACTGGCATCGGGATCGGGAGCACCGGTCCGGTCGATCCCTTCACCGGCGAGATCGGCGACGTTAATTTCTTCCCCGCTTGGCGCGGCAACAATCCCGTCGTCGACCTGGCTCGAATATTCGGTGTGCAGGTTGCGATGGAAAATGACGCCGATGCCGCGGCCTTGGCCGAGGCGGCGTGGGGCGCAGGGAAAGGCAAGAAGCGCCTGATTTACGTGACCATAGGAACCGGCATCGGAGCCGGCGTCGTTCTGGACGGAACCCTCTATCGCGGAGTTGATGGCGCTCACCCGGAGATTGGCCATCACGTCATCGAGTCCTCCGGGCCCGCGTGCATGTGCGGCTTTCACGGATGCTGGGAGTCGCTCGCGGCTGGACCGGCGATGGTTAGCTGGATCGAGAAGAGGATGCCGGTGGATTATCCGCACCGCTCCAACCTGACTGCGAAGCAAGTCTGCGAACTCGCGCGCAACGGAGATGAGTTGGCTCGGCACGCGGTCGAACGAGAAGGGCACTACCTAGGGCTGGGGTTAGCGAATCTGGTCACGATTTTTGCGCCCGACGCGATTGTGCTTGGCGGCAGCGTGATGAAGAGCGCCCCACTGTTTCTCGATGGCATTCGCGCAACCATCGTCCGCTGCTGCCGCTTCGTTCCTTTTGAAAAAGCGGATGTGACCCTGGCTTCCCTGGGCGACGACGCCAATCTTATCGGCGCCGCTTGCGTTTGGTATCACCGGTTTGCTCGAGAGGAGGAAGACCGTGCTTGAAGATCTCTCGATCATCGAAGGCGAATATCTTCGGGATCTTCTTCATCAACCCCAGGCTCTGGAGAACACTCTCGCCAGCCTGGAAATTTCAAAGTCCCTGCAAGACGTGGCAGCGCGACTGAACAAAGGCAAGTTCCAGAGGGTCGTATTGACTGGGATGGGTTCTTCGTTCCACGCTCTTCATCCGCTAAGCCTGGAACTTATCAGCCATGGTATTACTGCGCTCACCGTCGAGACCTCCGAACTGGTCCACTACCACCGTGAGTTCTTTGATCCCAAGACGCTGATGATTGCCGTGTCGCAGTCTGGGCAAAGTGCGGAGATGGTGCGGTTGGCGCTGACGAACCGTAAGCGCTGCACGGTGGTGGCTGTGACCAACACGCCAGACAGCCCGCTCGCCAAGCATGCGAACGCTGCAGTGTTTACCAAGGCCGGCAGTGAATTCTCCGTGTCGTGCAAGACGTATGTGACGGCACTGATGGCCCTGAAATGGCTTGGGGACGTTTTGCGCGAACGCAGTCTCCGCCAGACGCGCAAGGAGTTGAAGGAGGCGTGCCCAGCGGCGGGTGCCTATCTCGCTGACTGGAAGGACTACGTCCGCACTCTCGCAGATGTGCTCAACCACACGCGGCACTTGTTTCTGGTGGGACGAGGTGTGTCGCTAGCGAGCGTCGGTACCGGGGCGTTGATCGTCAAGGAGTCCGACCACTTTCATGCAGAAGGCATGAGTAGCGCCGCGTTCCGGCACGGTCCGTTTGAAATGCTGGGAGTCGAAACTTTCGTACTTGTCTTCGCCGGCGACGCCAAGACACAAAAACTGAACCAGCGTTTGCTTAGTGATATCCAACAGCAGAGCGGTCGCGCAGAGATCATCGACCAGGATTCCAATTTGCCTTGCTGTCGGATCGTCGAACATGGCCCGAGCATCCGGCAAATTCTTGAAATTCTGCCCGTGCAGATGATCACGCTGGCACTAGCGGCACAAGCCGGGCGCGAGCCGGGCCGCTTCGAACTGGCGACCAAAGTTACGACGACGGAGTAAGGGAACCAAAAAAGGATTTGTAACAATGCCACGAAATCGCTTCATGGTCGGCCTGGTGTTCCTGACATTCTTTGTGATGTCGCTGCTGACCAACATCCTGGGGCCGATTGTACCTGACATCATCACCAGCTTCGGCGTCACCCTAACGGCTGCGGCACTTCTGCCTTTCTCCTTCTTCATTGCCTATGGCGTGATGTCAATTCCAGCTGGCTTCTGGGTAGAGCGTTTTACCGAAAAACCTGTGATGCTTGCTGCCTTCCTCGCTGGCACCATCGGATCCTTGAGCTTCGCTCTCTTTCCTACTCATCACGTTTCCGTGGTGTCCCTGTTTATCATGGGCGCGGGAATGGCGACCCTTCAGGTTGCCATCAATCCGCTGCTCCGAGTGGCCGGCGGGGAAGAGCATTTCGCATTCAACTGTGCGTTTGCTCAATTGATCTTTGGCTCTGCCTCGTTTGCCAGCCCTCGAATCTATTCCTATCTAGTGGAGAATCTAGGCAAGCCTTCCGCCAAGGGAAATCTGCTGCTGGCAACGCTCGCCAGGCTGACTCCTCCCGCGCTCCCTTGGGCATCAATGTACTGGATCTTCGCGGTTTTCACCGTGCTGATGATTGTCGTGCTCGGGTTCGCACGCTTTCCCCGAGTCGAACGCACTGGGGATGAGGCCGCTGGTTCGCTCCAGATGTACGGCAGCCTTCTGCGCAAGCCGATGGTGTGGATGTTTTTCCTCTGCGTTTTTGCCTACGTAGGATGCGAGCAAGGCACAGCAGATTGGATGTCGAAGTTCCTCGATCAGTATCACGGATATGACCCGCACACTACGGGAGCGACCGCGGTCTCGTGGTTTTGGGGAATGCTGACCGCAGGATGCTTCGTCGGAATGGGGCTGCTCAAGCTGTTCGACAGCCGGAAGGTGCTGATCGGGTTTTCTGTTGGAGCCCTGCTTTGCCTCACGGCAGCGCTGTTCGGCCCCGCACGCGTTTCCTTAATTGCGTTTCCCGCCATCGGACTCTTCGCTTCGGTCATGTGGCCGGTGCTGGTTTCTCTTGCGTTGAATTCTGTCTCTGAACACCACGGCCCGTTCGCGGGAATTCTAAGTACCGGAATTATGGGCGGAGCAGTCGTGCCCCTGATCATCGGACGCATCGGAGACATCGCGGGTCTCCGCTCGGGTGTCGCTTTCCTGTACTTAACGTTCGGATGCGTTCTCAGCGTTGGGTTCTGGGCTCGGCCGATCATCACAAACGCCACGATTTTGGATCGGGGAAGTGCAGTCAAAGATGTACCGCACGGCGTGAGGGGGGAATGACGTCGGCAAGAACGTTCGGAAGACGAAAAATTGTGGTACAGAGGAGGATTGCGGCTGTCGCTGCTTTCATCCTCGCGCTCTGCGTGTGCTTCCAGGGTCAGACCTCCATACCCGAACCGATCCACGGTGTGACCGTCGACAACAAGCACGACATTCGCGACAGCGCGTTCCTTGCAAAGGTGCTTGACTCAATTCGACATCTCACGGTCAAGCCCACGGTCAGGATCGTCTACACACCCGGAAACAAGGACGAATACTTCTCCGCAACCTCATACCTCGATCCCACGAAGCAGATCAAGAGCGTGGGCTACATTTTCGGGCAGCCCGTGGATTCCTACTACATGAAGTGCTTCACGCCAGCGGAGCACCTTGCCCGTTTCAAGGATTACGTAACCACGCTGGGTTCAATTGTTGATATCTGGGAAGTGGGCAATGAAATCAACGGCGAGTGGCTCTTTGGGGAAACGAAGGACTGTTCCCAAAAGGCTTCCGTGAGTTCGACCTCTGAACAAGACGTTGTCACCAAAATGACCGAGGCCTACGACTACCTGAAGTCCCAGAGCAAGGTCACGGCCCTCACGCTCTACTACAACACACTGTGCCGGCGGCCGGCGGCCAACGAGATGTTCACATGGGTGAACGCGAATGTTCCGGCTCGAATGAAAAGTGGCCTCGATTACCTGTTGGTGAGTTATTACGAACTTGACTGCGACGGGCAAAAGGCCGACTGGCAAAGTCTGTTCAGTCGGCTCGCAACCTTGTTTCCCAACGCCAAGCTGGGTATTTCGGAGTTTGGGTGGTCAGAAACAAGACCGGCTGACTCGATCGTAAAGGACTTGGTGCAACGGCACTACGCCATCCATCCCGACGTTTCGAAGTGGGTGGGCGGAGGCTTTTATTGGGAGTTTGCTATCGACATGGTTCCTTACGATCCATCTTCAGGCTCGCTGTGGAACACGATCAATACAGCGATGGCAAAGCAGAAATGAAGACATGCAGTGAATTTTCGATGAGGAGCATACATGTTCAGCCCTAGTCAAAAGGTTCGAGTTCTGATTGCAGTGACGTTTTCCGTGCTTGCCCTAGCAGGGATTGCCTTTTCGGAGGAACACCCCAAGGCTGCTCCGTACCTCAAGCTCACAACACCGCGCCACGTGCTTCCCGACGCGCAAAAATGGGAAGGCGACGAGTTTCCCCACACTATGTCGGTGCTGGACCTGAACCGCGGAGGATTCCGCTACTGGGGATGGTATGGACTGAACGAAGGCCGCGGTATCGGCCTAGCCCGCAGCAACGATCTCGTGGCGTGGACGAAGTATGACCAGAATCCACTGTGGACGAATGCTCGCTGGCCCTCGGTCCTAGCAGGTGCCGACGCGAAGGACAAAGAGCTACTCTATTTCGCGATCACCCGAGAGTATGACACTCCCAGCAGCCACATTGTGCTGGCCAGTTCCCGCGATGGACTGCATCTTACTGAAGTGAAGATTCTGGTGGCCAGTGTTCCCAACCAGCGCAACCAGAATCCGAATCTATTCCGCGATCCACGCACCGGGCGGTTCTATCTCACTTTCTATCGCGGCAACGACAAGGATCATTTCGAGATCATCAGCAAGAGCGCCGATTCCGTCGTCGACCTGGACAAGGCTCCCGAAAAACTCCTGCTCAAGTCAGATACGACAATCGCGGCCCCCACGTTGCTGTATGTCAAGGATGCAATCAGCGTCGGAGGAAGGAAGGCCGGAATCTACTATCTCGCCACCGAGATTTATCCACACCGCTACACCGACGATCCCGAAGGCGAATGGCAGGTAAAGGTTTTCGCCGCGGACTCGCCCGATGGCGATTTTCAGCCCGTGCAAGGCGATCCCATCATGCGAGGCCAGCGCGCTTGCCTGTTCCAACACATCTTCAACGACCGGTTTTATGGATATGACTGTCATCTCGAGTCACCCGATCACTGGGTGCTCGAGGAAGTCGAGGCACCGTTGCCCTAAGGTCAGCATGCGTCGCGCGTTGCAACGTTAATGACCGGAGCATGGCCAGAAACAGAGATTAGAGATCAAGGAGACTGCTATGACTGAACCCACTTTGTGCAACATCGCATCCCAGGGCACCTGCAGAAAGTCGAGCCGGCGCATGGTCGCCGTGACATCTCTCGTGGCCGCTCTGATCTTCTTCCAGTTGGCAATTCCCGCCCGGGCCCAGCTCTATGCCGGGTCAGTTACAGGAGTGGTCACCGACCAGACGGGAGGCGTAATCTCCGGCGCGAACGTAACATTAGTAGATGCGGAGAAGGGCTTCACCTTCGCCGCCAAAACCGACACCAACGGACGCTACCTCTTCCGTTCCGTGGCGCCGGGCACCTACAGCATCTCGGTCAAGGCTTCCGGGTTCAAAGATCAAAACCGAACCGGGATCAGAGTCGACGTCAGCCAGAACGTAGGCGTGGATTTCCCGATGTCGGTCCTCGGTACTCTCGAGACCGTCACTGTCTCCACCTCCGCTCCACTGCTCGGTACCCAGGACGCGGTCAGCGGGCAGGTTGTCGACCGCAAGTTCATTAATGACCTCCCGCTGAACGGAAGAGGCGTTTTCAATCTCGCATTCCTCACTCCCGGCGTCACGGAAGTGGACGCGGCTTGCATGGGTTGCTCCGCCAACAACTTCATTTCGAACGGCAGCCGCAATGCCACTGCCGACATCCTTATGGACGGCGTTACTACCACGAACTACGAGCAGAACAGCGGCATTCGCGTGGATACCTACACTCCTTCGGTAGATGCCGTCGAAGAGTTCAAGGTTCAGGAATCGAACTTCAGCGCTGAATTCGGCTTTAGCGGAGCCACGATCATCAATCTCGTCACTCGCTCGGGCACGAACAAGTTTCACGGCAGCGGCTATGAATTTCTCCGGCATTACAAGATGGACGCGAATAGCTACTTCAACAATCAGGAGGGAATTCCGATTCCTGCCTTGCGCCGCAACAATTTTGGCGGGACGATTGGCGGGCCGATCATCACGAACAAGACTTTCTTTTTCTTCGACTACGAGGGCATGCGCCTGACCTCCGCCGCCGGCCCTGTCTTCTACGGAGTACCCAGCGATGCCGAGCGGCTCGGGGACTTTGGCGAAACCTGCGGAAACAACGGTGGAACGTTCGACGCCCAGGGAAATTGCTCCACCCCGGAGGGCCAGCTGTGGGATCCTTACTCCGGGACCTACGATTCGGCGGTGGGCGGCGCGAGACGCACGGCGCCCATCCCGTACAACAACCTGGCAACCTACACCAGCACCGTGGATGCGAACCATCGCGGCAATCAGGTGCTGGCCGATGATCCTGGTGGCGCTCCTTATCGCCTCCCATCGGGACCGGGAAACCTGATCGACCCGGTGGCCTTCAAGCTCATGCAGTACTTCCCGGAGCCAAACCGGAACGTCGGCAGTTCGAGCTACGATCCCTTCTTCAATCGCGTCGACTCAGGCTCAACCAGGAGCAGCAACAATCAGTGGGACCTGAAAATCGATCATCGTTTCAGCGAGAAGAACTTGCTCAGTGCGAAATATTCGCAACAGGCCAGCGATTCAACGCCTTTCAACTGCTTCCATAACTTTGCTGACCCGTGCTCGAGTGGACCAGTTACAGGTAGCGCCCACATGTTTGCCCTGAATGACAACCATATGTTCAGCCCCACCGTGCTGCTGAACATTTCTTACGGCGTCTCGCGCGGCACATATTTCTATCCCAGCAATGCCGGCACGTTCCCTAAAGGGACCTCCGCTGTAGACCTGCTCGGAGAGCCAGCGTACATGAAATCTTCCGGATATGACTGGTTCCCCGCAGTCGGCATCGGCGGCAACTACGGCTCCGCCGGGCCTTACAACAACATTGGCACCGAGCTCTACAGCTACGCCAAGCAGGGACAAGAAACCCATCACCTGATCGGAACTCTGAACTGGGTAAAGGGCACCCACGAGCTCAAGTTCGGTGCAGAAGGACGGCTGCATCGCCTCAACTTCACGCAGCCGAACTACGCTCCGGGCGGATACTACAGCTTCGATCAGACCGGCACTTCGAACTACGAAATCGGCTGCACGCCGAATCCCCCTGATGTGAACTGTGACCCGCATGGCGGCGACGGGATGGCAAGCTTCCTGATCGGCGTACAACCGAACTCGTGGGGCATGTACGAAATTCCAAACTCAGTTGCCAGTCAGAATTTTGAGTTTGGCGGATTCGCGCAGGATAACTGGAAGGTTAACGACAAGCTGACTCTTAATCTAGGTCTGCGTTATGAGCTGGTTTTGCCTCGCACCGAGCGGCGCAATGAGCTGAACTGGCTCGATCCGAATGCCGTTTCTCCCATCACCCTCAATGGCCAACACCTGATGGGTGGCGAGAGGTTCGCCAGTTCGAGTGACCGGCACTCTTATGCAGCTGACTTCAAAAACATCCAACCTCGCTTCGGCTTCGCTTACCGCGCGCTCCGCAATACCGTCGTTCGCGGCGGATACGGCATCTACTACTCCGCCTGGAGAGGCGCGGTAGCCGGAACGTCCGGCGTGGGCCAGCAGGGCTTCGACCAGTTGTCCTATTTAGTCACCTCGTTTGGGGGAGATGGGGCGACGCCCGCCGCTCGAATGAGCAATCCTTATCCCAACGGGCCGATCCAGCCTCCGGGTGCCAGCCTAGGCCTATTGAATGATGTTGGCTACGGCGGATACGGGCCGATTCGCTACATCAGCAACAAGGTGCCGTACGAGCAAAGCTGGAGCTTCGGCGTTCAGCACGAGACCCGTGGGAACCTGGTACTCGATGCGTCCTATATCGGTAAAAAGGGAACGCACCTCTACTACGCCA
>Ga0335085_10006738_pt1 | contig 18041 bp, 26 predicted proteins | sample Lox_Sample_45_FD_206712 | JGI IMG/M metagenome (GOLD analysis project Ga0335085, IMG submission 206712) | Soil microbial communities from Loxahatchee National Wildlife Refuge, Florida, United States - Lox_Sample_4.5 | ecosystem: Environmental > Terrestrial > Soil > Wetlands | place: USA...
ACCGACATGGCATTTCCTGATGCCGTTCCCCCCGTCACAGTTACCGTTCCGGTACTTCCCGTTCCCTTCGGAGTGGTGTTATATAATAGAGTCGAATCTTGATGTGATTCCGCGTTATGGAGCGTTGTGAATCCGGTCGCCGTCTCGCCGCCAGCCGGGCTGTTGTACGACCCGGTCGCAATCAATTCCCACGCTTGGTTCGTCACGACCGTGACAGCGGGAGCCGACAAGGTGGCCGATCCGGTATTGGTCGCGGTGCTCCCCGTCGCGTCGATCGGAGTCGTGTTATCCACTCCGGTGAACGTCTGGAGAACGATTCCCATGTCCGTGCCAGTCGCGCCTGATGTGCTCGAGGCGCTGAACGACCAGGTTGAATCGCCTGACTGATAGACGCGATAATAGGATGATGCTTTGAAATATATTGCCCCCACGTTTTCTCCAATGGCCGTCCAGCCGGTCGGCGCGGCGATCGTGGTGGTTTTGCTTGTGTCCGTTCCGGCAGTTATCGACACGACCATCACGTCGCCCGTCGTGGTTCCCGACGGTTTGGTGACAGTCTGAGACACGGACGTGCTCGCGCCGTGAGTATCATAGTTGGCGCTTCCACTCGCGCGGACACCGATGGCCATGTCATGTCACTACCAGATTATATGAGGGCATTGCCACGTTCGATGCGAGCCGATAAGCAGTTGTCGAGCTTGCCGGATGGCGCGTTGTACCGCTAGCCGTTGATCCTCGGCCGCTCGCGATTACTCCGCCGACGTCAGCCCACTTGCCGCCGCCCTCGCGCTGCTGAACGATGATCCACTGGCTAGACGCGGCGTCGGCGATGGGTCCAAGCGAGACCGTGAGCGCGATCGATTTGGCCCACGGCGGAACAGGGAGATAAGTCAAGAACGGGGATTGGCCCGAGTAGGTCACGGCCGCATCATCTCGATGTAACCAGCGTTTGTCGTGATGATCGATTGAATGCCGCCAGCGCCGATGAATACGCCTTCTGCTTCTGCCACGAGGAGCGCCGTCGCGGCCGGAAGGACCGATTGCACGTCGGCATCGGCTAGCGCATTCTGACCGCCAACGCCGTATCCGTCCGCTGTGAACTCCGTGCAAAGCTCCTCGAGCTGATTTGAATAGGCGAGAAAACCCACCCACGCATCGGAAAATCGTTGCACGAAATTCTTCTTCTTCTCTGTCCAGTCCTGTGCCATCGAAAAGTCCTATGCTAGAATGAAACTATCATCAGTCGATCGGCTTGCCGACAAGAATCAAGTTGCCGGGATCGCATTTCATCCCGTAATTCCTGCCACCCGCGGCATTGATCGAGATGGGCTCGCATGACTTCGCCGCTCCGATCAGATCGTGGCCCAGTTGCGCGGCCTGATCAGTCGTCAAGCGAAACTCGCCATGTGCGCCGGGAATTCCCAGATCCACGCCGATGATCACGACGTTGGTTTCCTCAGGAACGTGGATCGATGTGATTTTCATATTCTGAATCATGTGATGCCTCACGCTGGTTGTAAATCAGGATTCGTGATCTTCGCGATCACGCGACCAAATGTCCCGCTCGCCCGGATCGATGCATGAATCTGCGGATCTTCTAGCATTCTATTAAGCGATTCCATCTGAATATCTACATTGTTATCAGCGTAGAAATGCACCGAAAACAGAATCGTCGCTGTCGCGCCAGGGTCCGAGACCAGAACTCGCAACGTGTTTTCCATGGAATTATCTTGGCTCAGAAGGCCGATGTCTTCAAGATGCCGTTTCGCGGTTTCCACCGTCAACTCAATGGAAAACTGCAATTCTTCCATTCTGTCTGTTTTCATGGGTATTCTCACGCAAGAGTCAAGATGCCGGCCGATAGATCCACTGTGAAAGTATCTGTGTTGATGAGTGTGATGCTTGATCCGTAGTCCCAATATCCGATCAAGTTTTTACTTGATGCCGTGTTGTTGTAGATCACGACATACCGCAAGGCTCCCCAATCAGACGCTCCGGCTGTCCAGGTGAGCGAAGTCGTGGTGACTGTCAGTGTAGCCGTGCCGCTGGTCTGCGAATAGGCCGAGGTTCCGGTTGTCTTGCCGCCAGCCGTGTAGCCGGTTCCCGTGACTTGTGTGATGTCGGTCAGGACATGGGCTGTCGATGCCGTGATCGCGTTGGTCAGGGCAACATAACAGGTGTCAGTTCCGAAGTTGTGTTTCGCCTGCCCGACATCCAGGACGAAGTTATTGATTTTCGAGAATGCAACGCTCATCGTTTAGCCTTTCACCGCTGCTCGCGGAGTTGTTCCGGGTAGATATTCCGTTGCTGGACGATTCTGGGAAACAATAGGTCCATTGATTGTCACGAGTTGCGATGGTCGGTCTTTGATCTTGTTCCGGGCGATCCAGCGATGAGTTTCGCTGAACTCTTCGTGATCGGCCGTGACGGCGGGAAGACCTTGCCGTCTCATCGGGATGCCGCAATGGTGGCAATGCGTGTTGATCTGATCGGCGAAATCCTCAATCGGTCTCTTCCACCATCCGGGTTCAACCGCGAGACCGGTGTCAGGAATGGGTTGGCCGGTTTTCGCGAAGCTGGGATTGTCCTGATGAAGTGCCGATTGCGAGTAGGCAACTTCACAAAAATAGGCTCTCAGTTCCCCACGAAAAACGCCGATTGCTGCTGACCAGAATTGATTGATATCGCACTTGCTGATGCGTTCGATCCTTTCTTCCTCGCTCACTCCCAGGTCAATCATTGAGACCCATGGAGAACCATGCAGCGAATCTTCTTTTTCGCCCTTGATGAACGGAGCCGATTCCGGCCAGTCTCGCCGGAATTCTTCAGCGGCGTCCGAGTTAAGGTGGACATTGATATTCGAGTGTCTCGGATTGAACGTGATCCTCGCATGTGCTCCGTTCCCTCTGAGATTGTTGGACCACAACCCACGCTGAACGAACGGGAAATGTCCCCGCATGATCGCGCAGAGTTCTCCGAACTTGGGATGCAGACAGGGATTGCCGCCGAACATTCCCACGACGCCGAAATAATCATGAAGCGATGCACATGCCTTATCGAATTGATCAACCGTCATCATCGCGGGCTTGCCGGCCAAGTTGCTCCCCTGGGTGCAATGTGTACAAGCCAGATCGCAAGCTCTTGTCACCTGAATCTGGATGATGCCGCCACGCATGATTTGCGGTCGTCGCATCCTGGGAGGGACCATCTTATTCAATAGATCCGTCATGTTCCGCACTCCAGCGGAGCGACCCAAGCCACATCATCGGCATCCCATGCTACGCTTACCCGGAGCCCATCATCGATTCCGTTTCCTGAGGTCATTGTGTCTTGAGAATCATTGAGGACATCGATCGTTTCCAGCGGTCCATCTTCCGTGGCCCCGCTGTACGATCCGGAACCGGAACGATAGAGGTCAACCTGGCCGCTTCCTGGAGCGGAGCCGGACCTTGCGGAGATCGCTCCATTCGCGACACCAACTGAGAAGCATGATCCGGTGACTCCCAGCATGACTATTGCCCATTGAACGCCAGTGTCTTCCCCGTAGCCAGACCCGGGAAAGTGACCGTATGGCCCCTCTCCTTCTCGCCAGAGGATTCGAGCATGACCAAATCGGCTTGATACGAGGTTTGCTGAGTTGCCATCATCTATATTGGCATACTCATGAGAGATATCTTTGATGTCGATCTTGACCGGACAGACTCCCGAAAGGAAGGCTCTCGCGAATTGGCTTCCGTTATCGTAACCATAAACCGTTCCGCTCCCTGCTGGTTCGAGAAGAACGCAATATCTCCGCTTGTGCTGATCGGCTGTCGGAGTTGTTCCGCGGAAGATCACCTCGCGAAGAAAGATATCCTCCGACGTATCCGCTGGCGTGAAAAGAGGACCATCAAGACCAAGAATGCTGCCTCGCACCAGAGGAGAACCTGTTTCATTCTTCACTCGAATGATCGTGGCTGATCTGGTCGTTGTGAGCGGGTTCAAGACCGCTGAATGTTGCTCGCGGAGATATCCCTTGGCGGCATCCAGCATGGCATTCCACGCTTGAGCCGAGAACCGTACTGGATCTCCGATTGCGACTTTGGCGAATGGGTCTGTCATATCAAGAGACCGCCGAAATCACCCGGCAGAAGGACCCGCTCCACATAGACGGCGATCGGCCGCTTGACCAGACAGTAAGCTGTTGTATCCTCGAAATCCGCGTATCGGACCCAGAGATAATCCCATCCGAGTTTTGAGATCGGCCCGATGCTGCCGACCATGAGCCCTGTAACGTTTGGGCTCCGCGAGAACTTGTAGGTAATGGCATATTGTCCGCTGGCCCTGTTTGATCCAGTTGCCCCTTGAAAGAGAATTTCGCCAGCGGGATATGTCCGCCACGTCGCGACATTCCACTGTCCAGTGAGAGCCGCGAGAGCATCCTCGTATGTACTTGTGATGTCCGATGCATTCCAAAAATGAGTCTCTGAAAAGTCGAACTTGGGAACCGGAACATCCACGCCTTCAACGCGGTCTTCACTGACTCCAATCGCCCCACCGAAATCTGGAGCGGGACCACCATCGACGCCATAAGACGAGATCGTTGCGTAGCTCTGAGTGATCTTTTGGGTTCCGCCGCCGGTATCGAATGTGTACTCAATGTTCGGGGAGACGTATCGAGCATGACCTTTCCAGACGCCTGTGCTCGAAGTCTCATCAGCCCAGACCGGTTCAGCTTCAACGGAATCGAGGATCAGCCCGTTATAAACCGCTGGGGCAACGCCAAGAATGAGCGTTTGGACTTCAGCTTCATCATCTGTATCGAAAATATCATAGATCAACTCGCGTCCAGAGGACCGGAGCCCGACCGTGAACGGGCGACTGAGATAACTTTCGCTGATCGTTCCGGCCATTATTGGAACACCAGTTGGGCCACGGATGCCTTGCGGTTTAGTTTCTCAAGCTGAGCATTAGTCATCTTCTGTTCTTTGAGTTGATCGTCTGCTATCTTATCTTTGGTGCTGACGCCAGCCCCCAATCCCCTCAAAGCTGCGGCACTAAATGAACCGGCTACGTCTACCTTGGCTTCTTTCTTAGCCTTGTCCATGGCCTTGTCCAGGCCCTCGGGAGTCATTTCCTCTCCTGGCTTAGCTTTACTCGCCATGACCTCATTTGCCGCGGCAGCAACCGCACCAAGAGCCGCTTCGCCGGCCCCGCTAGCCTTCCCCACGGTTTCTGTCTTCAATTTGCCCAGAGCGTTCCGGGCATCTTCCAATTCTTGTTTTGCCGCCTTGACCGCATCATCTGCGGCCTTTCTCCGGTTCTCTTGATCGATGGCCGCTCCAGATGCCAGGGCTGCTTGTTGCTGTTGCCGTTCTGTTTCAACGCCCCCTATCGTTTCTTCCGTGGGTGGCTTCATAATTGATTGCCTTAGTCCGCCTTCCGGCAAGAAAAAAGCGAGTTTCTTGAATGCATTGGCGAGATGCTCTGGAGCATTTTTGTGGAACCACGCCATGAAACTCAATGAGTGACTCTTGAGTGACGCCATCAGATCGATCCACGTTGACGCCATCGAAGTCGAGATATCAGCGAACGCTTGGCGGATGTCGATTCCCCAATCCGCCCATATCTTGGCTAGTTCCGTCGTTCCTTTGAGCCATTCGACCTTGAGAGAACTCATTAGAATCTTCGCTGCCAGTGCAATGTCTCCCGCCTTGAGGGCATCGGCAATCCCCTGGAATGCCGAGATCGCGTCTTCTTTGAGCGTGCCCAGAACTTCAGAGATGCCACCGAACGAATCTGAGATTGATCTTGAACTGGTCATCGCATAAGCGGTCCAGGCCCCCATGGCCGCGACCACAAGCCCGATCTGAAGAGGAAGGGCCGTGATCGGAATGAATAGAAGACTGAGAGCAACGCGAAATCCGGTGAAAACCGAAGTGGCAAATCCGATCGCGACAGCAAGCGTTTTAACCGCCAATCCCAGCGTGATGAATGCCGCCCCAGCAGCGACGAGGGCAACCCCGGTCTTCGTGATGTTGACGATTAATTCTTGATGCGTCTCGGCAAAGTCCATCATCCCCTTGCCGACTCGAGCTACATCGACCGCGAGTCGCTCCAGGACGGGAGCCAGAGCAGATCCGATCGTTGCCGCCAACTTCGATCCGACAGCGTGAAGCAAGTCAAAGCTGTCGCTCAGATGCTTGGCTTTATCCGCTTCCTTGTCAGTCCACGCGAGACCAAATTCCCTAGCTTGAGCGGTCAATTGCTTGAGATTGCCGAGCATCGGCAAGAGCATAGTCCCCGATCGACCGAATAACTGCATTGCCACCCCGGCCTTGGCCGATGGATTCTCGATCTTATTCATGGCTTCCGCGATGGCCGAAAACTGTTCATCCGGGCTCATCTTGAAAAGGTTCTCGACGGAGATTCCAAGGAGATCGAATGCCCGTTTCGGCTCTTCCAGACCCTCCGCTGCTTCGAGGATCGCTCGCTGCATTCTGCGGATTGCCATTTCGGCCATGCCGATATCGGTTCCGGATTGTTTGGCGACGAACCCTAGCGTGGAAAGCGTCTCGGCAGAAATTCCAGTGCGAAGGCTCATGTCGTGAAGAGACGCGCCGGTCTCCGCGAATGTCTTTGCTGCTTCGATAAATGGTGCCGTGATGGCCGCTCCTGCTAGACTCAGTTTCTCGCCGATTCCAACGAGTGCTTCACCGAGTTTGGCAACCTTCTCCTTGGCTTCCGCGAGCCCTTTCTCAAGCAAAGTGTCTTTGGTGAATAGCTCAACAAAAGCCCCGCCTGCCCTGATGTCACCCGCTCTGCCGGCTGCCATTATTTGACCGCCTTGGTTTCTCGCCGCGCCTTGGCGCGAGCGGCTCTCCCCAGGGCATCGGGAAGGTTCGGCATCATGGCGTGAAGTTCTCGCATGCTCATCTTATGCTCTGGCTTTTTTTCTTTCTTCTTCTCGATGTACGGATTGAAATCAATCGGAGAGAACGGCTCTGGCCGCTTGTTGCGATCTCGATGAACTTCCGCAATCGTCGCGATAACCGTTGATGTGTGAGTCCACAGGGCCTTCGATCGGCCCTCCGCCATGAGCGCTAGTTCTCGAAGCGTGAGAGGATTGGGGTCGATACCAACGGCTCCTGACCATTCCCAAATGAGTCTCTCAATTTCTTCGCCTCTGCATCGATCTTTGCGATCGGCCCCCGCGCCATCATCTCCACCGTGAGACTTCTCATCACTTCCATCGCGTGATTCGATATCGCTTCGCTCGCTGCCTTCCCCTTTTCCACCATCGTCCTGAGAGCTGCCCGAACCCGGGCATCGGGGAAAAAATCAGTGAGTTCCTCAAGGAAAGCGTTGGCGGCATGCTCGATCACATCACCGCCCATGGCTCGCCCGAACTCCTCATCCGAGATCCCGAGCTTGTCCGCCTCTTCCTTGCACAAGCAATAAATCACATCAATAAGCTGAACTGGATCGGCCAGCAGTTCTCCCAGCGCCTTGAACTTATCATCGATCAGCTTATAAAGATCGATGCCCAACAGACCGCGTACGCGCTTGATCGCCGAAACGTGGATGGAAATGATCCACGTTCTTCCTGCCGTGTCTTTGAAAGCTCTCACGGGGTTAACCACTGCGGAGGATGGGATGGATCGTATGTAATGGTCATCTCAACATCTACGTCGAGGGCCTGTTCAAGCGGCTCATTCCGGGTGAACCCTGTGACGACCATGGTAGCCTCGAGGCCGAACCCGTCTGGATCAAGGGCCGCAGCCTCAACGGTATTGGCTGGAGCCGAGTTCGCCATAAACGAGGTCATGACAATCGAGAGCGATGGGTCAGTATTGTCCCAGATCATCTTGAAAGAGATCGTCGCGTCTCGCAGAACGGCGACCTTGGCACGCCAGCCATTGTTGCCGCGAGTGGTGACATCGGCCGTGTTTTTCTCGAGCTTGAGCGTGAGATCCTTGCAGTTGTTTACCAGCGTTCCGCTGCTATAACCGCCCGATCCTCCGGCGGAAAGGTAAAGCTGAGCATTGAGACCAAGGACAATTCCACCGGCCATGACTGTTTCCTTTCCTCGCTAGCGATGTTACGCTAACATAGAGAGACAATTTCTAAAAATAGACCGCTGGAGATTGCAATGTACACAGATGCCGATATCGAAAAAGCAATTAAGAAACATCCTCTCCCATGGAGCGTAACTCAACAAAGGACCAAGAAGACATCCAGGACATTTGAACTCATGGATTCAGATTCCAATCTCGTGCTGGTCGTTGATGAATTTATTAACCCGGAGGCCGAAGCCATTGCGGAATTCTTGTGCGATTTGGTCAATCAGCATTTCATAAAGCCCTTCGCTCCGATCAGAAGTTTCAAGATTTCGGAATGACCCCTCCGTATCTGTCGCGGATCAACGAACCGAGTTTTGCCACAATTCGGCCAGCCGCGGCTTGGCAAGCGCCAGAGCTGGCTTCATGTACGGCCTCGGAAGTACATGGATTATTTTATATTTTGAGACGAGCTTTCTCTGGCCACCTACCGTTGCCCACCGATTTTCTGGAAATTGGGCATCTCCCCCGTATTCCAAAGTTTTTGGCGCTCCCGTAGGCGTATTGATAATAGCTGGACCTATGACTTCTGACTTTGTGGCAACATCATAACTGAAATACAAGAATTTCTTTATCAATCCAGTATGCATGTGCGGAGGTCTGCCGGGAGCACTTGGTCCCTTGCCGGGCCAGAGCAGACCCTTGGCTTGATATTGAACTTCCTGACCCTGCGCGGAAAGCACTCTGACATTAGCCTCCCCCAGGGCTCTAATCACACTGCGACGATCGAAGAACCCTTCTTTCGCAGCCTTAAAAGAGAGTTCGATCATGCGTTTACCAATTCCTTTCGCACGATCCTGATTGCTCGCTTCTCCTCTTTCCAGCAAGGGCAAGTTTCGGGAGTCACGTCGATGATCTTGTCTCCCTCTTTGATCTTCCTCCGCCATGTTTCGTCCTCTGGAATCGGCGTGGACGGATCGCTTGCCCATGCCAGCGGAATCACGCCGTCCTGTCCCTTAACGTAATATCTGATGGTGCCGGTCTCATCGTCGGCATACCAAACGTCACAGTAAGGAGGGTCCATCGAGAGAGGCAAACCGGACTCAACATCAATGATCTCGAAGTCAAAAGGTTTCACGGTTGCCGAATAGTCAATGATCATCGTCCGAGTTTCCACTTCAAGGTAATCACGCTGGTATATAGCCTCATCTCATCCACATGCTGAGGAGCAAAAATCGGATCGTGCACGTATCCCACACATTTCGCGACAGGATCGCGGTCAAGCGTGTAGTTTCGGAATAGCTTCACGATTTGCTCAGCAAACGCCATCAATGGATCGGTTGCCGTTTTGATTTGAGCGTTGGTCATCATCCCCTGTCCGATCACTTGCTGAATGCCTATGGCAACCTCATATTCGTCCATGTAATGACCGCCGCGATCAAGCTGGGTCCCCGCCGTGGTCATGGGCACGACAGAGAGGGTGAGCCCTGTCAGATCACGCAAATCACGGATCGGTACATACCAGCGATCGGCCGTGAAATCTAGAGAAAGCACGGTCCCGTTAAGAGCGTCCAGCATAGCGTCGGCGATATCGCAAACAGTTGCGGTTATCGGCATCAGACGATGCAACCCTCCGAGTCAATGTACTTCGTGTGAATCCGCAGCATGGTTTGATTCGGTTCTGTCCACCTCCACGGAGGGTCATTCCCGAATGGGAAGACCTCGAAAGTCTGTCTCTGGTTGCCGATCGGCAAATGGATGATGTCGCCACGATGCGGTATGATCGGCTCAACATCGAACATGAGAACCGCCGAAGCAATCAGGAAATCCATGTCGGTCCACTGGATTCTCCATCCGCCGAATCCATCGTCAATCTTGAGCAATTTCTTGCCCAGCATTGCCGGAACGTCCACGCTCTGGTATTTCCGGGTGTATGTCACCATCTGGCTGGCGAACTGCTGGAATTGCAGGGTTTGCCATGCGAGACCGGCTTGTAAGATGTCGGTCATCAGGTGACCTCGATTACATGGAGCACATTATTCGTGCTGGCGGAGACCGCGTACCACGGATCATCAGAGGCGTTGTCGGTAAATGATGTCCCGGTGAAGAGGGCGAAACCGATGTCTGATCCCGAATTGGTCACGCCAGCATTTCCGAGAAAGACCGTCTCCCCTCCCTGATTCTGGATCGTGATCGATTTACGGTTTCGGTTTGCCGCCGCAATCAATAAGGCGGACGTGCCAACAGTATAATTCGTCTCGGTTCGCGGTCCCTTGCGGGAAGTGACAAGCCACATCAGTATACGTCCTCACCTATGAACACGCTGAGCGACCGTGCCGCCATGCCCCCCAGCGGAGGGCCGCTTTCGTTACCTGGATTCCCTCCGGACGGGGGAGTCGGAGCGGGAGCGTTCCAGATATCGCCAAAACCGCCTGTCACCAGCAAGGGCGACAAGAGGCCACTCACCAAAAACGCATCAGATTGAACTTCGGGTTCTTCCGGCATGGATCAACCCGTTGTCGTTTCGGCATACGGGTCCATTAGAACGTCGACATAGAGATCACCAGACGCCGCACCATAGATCGCTTTGCCGATCGTGGCCGCGCTGGTGTAGCCTCCCCCGGTGACAAACGCAACCTGTGCCGTGCTGTCCCAGAGGCAAATTGCTCCCCGTGTGATGGCCGATCCCGTCTCTTTCGCGAATGAGGCCACGCCGCGAATCGCGACACCACCCCATTGGTTGACTGGGATCGGAGCGAGAGTGATCCCGACATAGGTGCCGAAATCGATCACTGCTCCCGCTACCATGTCGGCGACGCCGGTATTCTGATAATCAATGATGAATCCGGCCTGCTTGTATTGAGCGACAACTTGCTGCACTGCCATGTTATTTGCTCCTCTTGAGGCCGGTTAGACGACTGGCCAAACTCGTAATGGGGTTGGAAAGATTTGCGGTGGTTCCTCGACGAGCCGTGGTTCCGGTTCCGGGCTCTCGGGAATGCGTTCCGTGGCGGGTTTGGTTCCCGGATACCACGGTTGGTTGTATTGGCGTGGGTTCTGGACCTGCTCGTTGTATCCCGAGGGCCTCGAGACCGGTCCCTGAACGCCAGGCGGATTGGTTGGACGCTGAACTCCCATGACGATCTCCTTCGGCATCACGCCGTGTTCTTGATCGCCCCGCGTGGATCGAGAGCGGCAACGCCAAAATCCCAATAAGCTCGCATCTGTAGGCCCAGCACATTGAATTGTGCATCGTGGGTTTCAATCGTCGGTTGTCGGCGACCATCCAGATAGGCCACCTCAAACGCGGGCAACATCAGCGGATCGGCCAGCATGTACCATGTGGTCGCGCTGTAGTTGGTCAATATTGGAGCCGACATAAAGGGAGAAGTAACCGGCTCAAATCGTCCCGCGAACGGGTTGTCAGTGGGCCGTGGTCCGCCAGCGTAATCATTGACCAGCTTGGACGAATAAAGCTGGCTCCCCAGGTAACGGAGCTGCGGAGGAACGAGGATGAAACGTGGGATAGCATAGATCGGATCTTTGTTGGCGTCAGCCATCTGGAGCAAGGCCGCTTCAGCCGCTCCAAGCTCGGTTACTCCGAGACTTGAGGAAGTCAAAAGATTGCCGTTTCCGGCCGTGTAGAAGGTGTTGGTCGGGTCGAGGACCAGCGTATAAAGAGCTTTCTCAACAGCAATCCGGGCCTTGCGAGCGAGCTGAGCCGTGAGGCTTCGGAATGCGTTCAGGTCATCGTTGATGATCTGCTGTCGGGTCAGAGTGAGCAACTGACCGTATGTGTCCACCTTGTTCGTGAAGTAGTCTTGCCCTAAGGCCCCGTGCTTGAGTTCGCCGTTGTTTGCGACAAGCTCGAAATCACCGAGGTGCTCGAGACGGAAGATGCTGTGCATGTAGAAGTTGGCGTAATCGGCTTGCTGGGCCACCCGATCATACGTGGCGTCAACCCGCGTAAAGGCTTCGAGTAAGACTTTGTTGGCGACATTGCCCAAAATTCCGGGCAAGTTGATCGTGGAGAATCCACCTGCTCGAATCTCCCTGTGTTCGAGGACAGCCTCGAACATCTCGCGGTTTCCGTGAGGAGCCCTTACACCAGCGGCCTCAAGGGCCGCGCGGACCGTGCCGACAAGTCCCCGGTTGCGTCCGGACCATGCTTCGGTCACCACGTCAGGACCGTAATCGCGATCTTCCGCGAGCGTCTTATCTGGAATGCCGCAAGCCAAGGCCAGCGAGCACTCAAGCACTTTCTGGGTTGGGACCTGTTCGTTGGAGATCGGGTGAACCGGTCTTGCCCGCGATGCCCGGAGAAGTTCAAGCTCCAACTTGGTCGTATCCCAACCCTCCGCGAATGCCTTCTGGGCCACTTCCTGAATTGCTCTGAGGTCCGCGCCTTTCTTCTCGGATGCCGCACGGATCATGACCTTGATAGCTGCTTCGCGAGATTCCTTCTCTCGCATTCGCGAGAGGTGGACCTCAGTTTCTTCGGCGGCAGAGAGAGCGACGGCACCGCCTCCGCTCTCTCCGTCCTTAGATGCGTGGATCAACATGGGTGAGTCTCCTGTCGCGGTAGCGATTAAAGCATTCGTCTGCGGATCAGCGGCGAGATCGACGAACGAAATCTCACCCAGGTTGGACTTTCGGACAATATTGAGCGGTCCCTCATATTCTTTGCCGTTTACCGCTCCTTTCTCACCGGGCTTCAAGAATTCGACATCCTGAGCCGTGGCCCCGATCGATGCCTTCCACGGGAAACCATTCCGGGCCGATTCGCGGACATCTTCGGCATCAATGGTCTTCCGGGAGATGATCCCTTTCGCCATCAAATTGCCCTTCTCGAAACTCAATTCCGTTGTGTGTCCCACGCCCTGATTGACGTCGTGATTCTTGCGAATTGGCACGACTTGTGATGGGATCTGCATTCCGCTCATGTCCATGACGACTGGGTGCTTCCAGCCAGCCAGCCGCATGGGCGATCCGGTATTGGCCGTCATCTTGAACCGGGCCAGAGGCGGGCTTGTGGTTCCCTTCGGATTCGCGGTTTCGGGCTGCTGGGCTCCGTCTTCTTCGTTGCCAGTCTGCTGAGCCACAAGCTCCATGATGGCTTCGCCGAAAATGGTCATCGCGTCACCAAGCGCCTTGGCCTTGTCCTCTCCACCAGGCTTCTTTTCTGCTAACTTTTTTTCCATCGGTTCCACCGCGTTCTCGATTGCCGTCTCACCCTGTGCGGAAGCACGAGACGCAATCGCGTGAAGGGCATGAGAAAAGAGCACCATCTTGCCGCCAACATCTTTCGCGAATGGGTAGCCGTACCGCTGTTCGGTTTTTTCGGGCTGGCTCCGGTCGATCGCCAGATGGACCTTGCCGTATTTCTCCCAATCGTCCCCACCCGGGCCGAGAATTTTATGCCCATCGGCGGCATCCCAGGACCATGGCGCTGTACGTTCGACGGCTCCCGATGAAATAAGCGAATGAGCAAAGGCCGCTCCCTCGCTATTGAGTTCCCATGCCATGATCAACCCTCCAGAAACTCGAATTCGACCGAGGCTTGAATGTCGAGATGGTTCTCGCTCGACTTGGCTTTCTTCTTCTCGCCGAACTGCCGGAAGCAGACCGCGAGCCGCTGCTTCTCGTCGGGAAAATCGGTCTTCATGACGTCCGCGGACATACAGCGATTCATGAATTCGTCTTGCTTCTCGCCGTCGTGCGGTTCAGGCATCGGCATGATCAATCGCCCTCTTCCGGTGTCGTGTCGCTCTCGTCTTCTTCCTCATCCGGCACAAATGCGGGCTCCGGAACGGGAGGAACCATCATGCCCGGAGCCGCTGGAGCAAGCGGAATTCCCAGTTCGCTCATGAGAGCAAGTTCCTTTGCTCTCTGCCTGATCTGGACTTCCCAGTCTTGACCGCGACGCGCGTACTCATCAGCAAGTGTCGTTGTGTGATTCGCCAGACGCTTCTCTTGAGCGGATGCTTCCTTGAGCGGATCAACATGCTCGAAGCCATCCCAGAACCACTGATGGGGCCATCCTTCGAGCGGATCGGAGCCGCGATCTCCGATGAGATTGGTCGAAAGCGATGCTTCTTCGATCCATGCGGTAAGAATTCGATCGAGAAGAGTCAGTTCAATGTCGGACTGATCTACATGAATTGACTTGTGGTAGGTCTGGTGAGCAAGTCGCCCGGTCGCGTAGTTATCGTTGCTATAGTCACCGGACACCTTACTATAAGGCATGTGTAAACATCGACCGATCTGCATGAGCAGACGTTTCTCGAACATCTCGAATGTAGTCGTGGGCTGTTCTGCCCGGAATTGGCTCATCTTGTAGCCGTTGGGCAAAGTCATCATCATCCGGCGTTCGATATCGATATGCTCAAATGGTTCCCCGTAGATCGGATTTCCGTTTTCGTCGATCTCGGGAGGAAGCTGAGATTCCAGGACTGCCGCGAAATCAGCCGCGGTCTCGGCGGCAGCTAAAACGGCGAGCGTATATCGCCTAAGCTGATTGAATAAGTCCAGAGCTGGCATGATGTCTGGAAGGCCGCGGCGTTGTCCTGGACGATCCTTGCGGAACCAGTGGAGAACGGACCGGGCATCGTAATAATCAGCAAGCAATCCGATCTGGTAGATATCTCCAGGATGCCTCCGGAGAATGGAGTAAAGGATCGGATTTCCTTCGAGGTCATAGCGGATACCGTCCACTGCCAGAGGATCGATAGGGTTCAAAAATGGGGTTGAAACCTGATCGGCTTCGATCAAGAGGAGGTCAAGTTGAACAGCCGTGGGAAGGATGTAATTCGTGATCAAGAGAGCGAATGCTTCTCCGTCTTGAGCCAGAGACATCCTCATCGTACGGAGTTTCGACGCGAGATGGGATTTACGAGCCCACTCCATGAACGCCCGCTCGATCGCCCGGTTCAAGTCGTGATCGTCAGTAAGCATCTGGAGCCGCGGACCCGTTCCGATCGTGTCATTCGCAAGAGTAGTGACGATCCCGCGAGCGTACGAATTGTTGGCGACCTCGTAGCGTGCTCTGGTCCTGAGACGGAAGCGAACTTCCTTCGAGTTCGCGGCGCGAGCCGACATCATATCGACTAGTGCCCATGACTTCCGATTCTCTTCAGTCCAGATCGCCGCGTCATAACGGGCCTGGATATCGCGGAGCCGCTCGTATTGAGCACGCGCGGCCTGATTCCGCGAGATGAACGAGGTGCGAGAGGGACCGTGAGAAATCGGGGAACCGTTTGGTCCCAAGATCCTCACCATGGCGTTCCCCCGTCCGTCCAGTGTGGCCATCGCCAAGGAGTGTGGACCGTCCCATCAGGGACCAGTCGGTTGAATCTCAGGCCCCTTCGCCTGCTGTTAGCCGCCGCAATGCCGGCCAGGTAGTTCGCTGCCTCGATTTGATCGGGAATCGAATGCTGCTGAACGGTTCCGGCATCGCTGGAGACTGAGGCCGGTCCAGACAGATTTGAGATCACGGAGGACAGCGCATTATTGGCGTCGTCAATCGCGGACATGGATCACCTCCATGATCTCAGGATTCCGAATTAAGAAAGAGCGTGTCAAGAGATTGCGTGAAAAGATCAAAAAATCTTACTAGGGGTAGCGTTCAGGCCCCTAATTGCTTCTCGTAAGTGACCATTCTCTTCCCACAATGGCGGCATTCACGACGCCGCATGATGCGGCCACCTGCTGCCCTGCGGGTTTCGAGCACGTAGAAATGACGGCAACCGCAACCGCGGCAGACGATGCCCTTGTCCTTATCGCTGGTTTGCTGACTCTGATCTGGAAGTGTAGCGATCACGCGAAGCTGTCAGTCCGTGGTTCAGGCAACGGATTCATCGCTTCTTCGCGCTTTCGCCGCTGCAAATCGGCGAAACTGATACGGGTCGGAGGTGCCGACGGGCGCACGGCGTGCGATCTGGCCAGGGAAACGGCTTGCATTGACGCCGCCACGGCTGATCCGACGAGACAATCTAGCCAGTGATTGTCTGGCCTGCCCGGATTTGGCTTCCATTCGTCAACTTCTCGGCCTCTTCCTTGGGTTCTGATCCGGAATTCGGCCTTGAGATGATCTGCGAAAAGTCGGTGTCGAGACGGATCATCACCGAAGAGGCTGAGGCAACCACGATCTCCCATTGCTGTTGCCAGACGGGCAAAGACGAACGACTTCCAAAAGTTTGTATCATAGATCACCCTCCGCGTTGGTCGTTTCTCCCGATCCAGCGTGATTCTCCAGTTAAAACCGGCCTTTGCCCCCTCTTCCGGGCGATATTCGCTCATCGGAATGCCCGCGGCACCGATCCCGCGGCCATGCGAGGGCATCAAAACCCCACGAAATTCGCTCTGGCGGCAGAAGTCATAAACCACCGTGGTTGACTCTCCCCAGTTGGCATCGATCAGGCATCGCTCGATTTTGAGGATTGCTCCGTCGTCTCGTCGCCAGTCTCCGCCCAGGAGGATCTTGCAGAGCATATCGAGCCCCGCGCGGATCTGACCCTCCATGCCCATGCCCGCAAACACACTGGAGAGCGGAATTTTCACGTCTGAGGCTGTAAAATAGGCCAATTTCTGGTCTGGGAAGGTCCCATAATCGATCACATAGCCGGTGAAATCGTCTTCCCAAGCTGAGACAACGTAGTACAGAACGGTTTTCTGGACGTCAACGAACGCCGTGACCTTGTTGCAAGCCAACGGAATCAGGCCCCGCTCGTGCCGATTGATCTTGCCCGCAATCTGATCGTGAGTGAGATCGGAAGCAGAGAGAGCTTGTTCAGGGAGGGGTTCGTTCTGATATTCCGCGAAAAACATCTCTGGATTAAGTAATTTCAGCGTCATTGCATGCTGTAGAGCCGAAATATCCTCGTCATACTTGCGAGCTGGCCACCCTACGAGGCCTCCTTCGTCCATGATTGCCCGATTCGCGAGGTAAATCTCGAGTGCTCGAACTGGCTCTTGCTGAGATGCCAATGCCTCTTTGTAGGCTTCCCCGTAATCATCCCAGAGCTTCGTTTCCGTGGGGAATGAGTAAATCATCTTCGTCCGCTGACCCGCCCATTGCGGATTTTTATCCCGATCAAGCATCAAATCGGACATATCCCCCTGCCGAATCACCGTACAGGTCATCAAAGCGGAAATTCTCGTTCCAGGAGCGGCCATCCCGAGCACGTCACCCTTGATGATGTCTTCTCTAGTCTTGCTCTGAATCGGCGACATTGCGGATTCGCGCGTTTGAGGGTCGTCCAGCAAGACAAGTTCTGGACGGATGATCGTTCCATCCGCCAGCGTGCTGGATTGGCCGCGGATCGCTCCAGTCAACCCGGCAACGGTAACGGTCGAACCACTCACATTCGGGCCATCGCAAACGGAATCGGGCATTGTGGGGAACACGAGACGATCAGATCCCCACGTAATTCGCGTCTGCTGGTCGTTGAAGAGCTGGCCTATGCATTTCCGAGCGTTATTTTCGAGCTTGATGCACGGGTAGCAGACTTGGCGGAAATCCGCGGCGAGTTTCTCATTGAATTGGATCTCGCTCTTGATCGGGAGCATCAGATCGCAAGCAAGCGATTCTGTAGCTGCGATGAGGCAGACAAATCGACGATGACCGTATAGAAGAGCCCAGAGGGCTGCACGCACACAGAGAGCAGTCTTGCCGGAGCCTCGAGGCATCGCAAGGGCAAGCAACCCGCCTCTGAGAACGGCTCGCTCGATGGCTGCGATGACCTTGATGTGGTCTTCTGACCATTCGAGGCTGAATGCATTGGGGAAATAGACCTCGCAAAAGAGCCGGAAATTGGTCGAGCATGCTTCCCGGGAGGCGAGATCGCCCGGTCCAGGATATCCCTTCGCGATGTCCCGGACCTTCTTGGATTCCTTGAGCCCCCAAGCAAGAGCATCTTCTTTATTCTGCTCGTAATAAAGTGCAACCATGCGAGGAATGAATTAAAGTGAGCGCGATCATTAAATCAATGCAAATCTGCGCTA
>Ga0335085_10006739_pt1 | contig 18040 bp, 15 predicted proteins | sample Lox_Sample_45_FD_206712 | JGI IMG/M metagenome (GOLD analysis project Ga0335085, IMG submission 206712) | Soil microbial communities from Loxahatchee National Wildlife Refuge, Florida, United States - Lox_Sample_4.5 | ecosystem: Environmental > Terrestrial > Soil > Wetlands | place: USA...
ATCTGGGAAGAGATGCGTGCGCGCGGCGTGAGCCGGCGTGATTTTGTCAAGTTCTGCACCTGGATGGCGGCCTATCTCGGCCTCGAATCCAGTGGCGTCGCCGACGTGGTCAAGGCGCTGGAGAAGAGGCGCCGGCTGCCGGTCGTGTGGCTCCATTTCCAGGAATGCACCTGCTGCAGCGAATCGTTCATCCGCTCCTCGCATCCGCTGGTGGCGGACATCCTGCTCGACAAGGTCTCGCTGGACTACACCGAGACCCTGCAGGCCGCCGCCGGCTTCCAGGCGGAGGAATGCATGCAGCGCACGATGAAAGCGCATCCCGGCGAATACCTGCTCATGGTAGAAGGTTCGGTGCCCATGGCCGATGACGGCATCCACTGCGTCATCGGCGGCCGCACCGCGCTCGAGATTGTGCGCGAGGCCGTCAGCGGGGCGAAGGCCGTGATCGCGTGGGGCAACTGCGCCTGCGCCGGCTGCGTGCAAGCGGCCAAGCCGAATCCCACCCATGCCATGCCGATCCACGCCGTCGTCACCGGCAAGCCGATCATCAACGTGCAGGGCTGCCCGCCGATCGCGGAGGTGATGGCCGGGGTGGTGGTGCATCTGCTGGCGTTCGATCGCATCCCGCAACTGGACGCGCTCGGGCGCCCCAAGGCGTTTTACTCGCGCCGCGTGCACGACACCTGCTACCGCCGGCCGTACTACGACGCCGGCTTGTTCGTCGAATCCTTCGACGACGAGAATGCGCGCCGGGGCTATTGCCTCTACAAGATGGGCTGCCGGGGTCCGACGACTTACAACTCCTGCGGGGTGATGCGCTGGAACAACGGCGTCAGCTACCCGATCCAGTCCGGCCACGGCTGCATCGGCTGCTCCGAGGCGGGTTTCTGGGACAACGGGCCCTTCTACCAGCGGCTGGCGAGCTTCCCGGGCTTCGGCATCGAGACGACGGCCGACAAGATCGGCCTGGCGGTTGGCGCGGCGGCGGTCGCCGGCGCCGCGGCCCACGCGGTGCTCACCAACGTTCGCAAGCGCCACGAGATTGGCGAACACCCCGGCGAATCGGCGAGCCTCGCGCCGCCGCCCGCCGTGGCGGAACTCGACGACCAAGCCAAGGAGTGAACCATGAGCACGCGCATCGTTGTTGATCCCATCACCCGCATCGAAGGCCACCTGCGCATCGAGGCGGAAGTCAAGGACGGCCGCATCGCCGACGCCTGGAGCGCCGGCACCATGGTCCGCGGCATCGAGACCATCCTCAAGGGCCGCGATCCGCGCGATGCCTGGGCGTTCACCGAACGGGTGTGCGGCGTGTGCACCACCGTGCACGCGCTCGCGTCCGTGCGCACCGTCGAGGACGCCCTCGGTATCGCCGTCCCGCCCAACGCGGAGCTGATCCGCAACCTGATGTTCTGCGCGCAGTACCTGCAGGACCACGTGGTGCATTTCTACCACCTGCATGCGCTGGACTGGGTGGACGTGGTGAGCGCCTTGAAGGCCGACCCCGCGGAGACCTCGCGCATCGCCCAGAGCATCTCGCACTGGCCGAAAAGTTCGCCGCAGTATTTCCAGGATCTGCAGAAACGCCTGACGGCGTTCGTGGAGAGCGGCCAGCTCGGCATCTTCGCCAACGCCTATTGGGGGCATCCCGCCTTCAAGCTCCCGGCGGAGGTCAACCTCATCGGCGTGGCGCACTACCTGGAGGCGCTGGAATGGCAGAAGGAGATGGTGAAGGTCCACACGATCTTCGGCGGCAAGAACCCGCACCCGAATTACCTCGTGGGCGGCGTGCCCTGCGCGCTGAACATCGACGAAGCCAACGCCATCAACGCGGAACGCCTCGCCTACGTGGGCCGGTTGTTCGAGGAGGGCGCGCGGTTCGTGGAGCAGGTCTATCTGCCCGACCTGCTCGCGGTCGCGCCGTACTACCTCGACTGGACGGAAATCGGCGGCGGCGTCTCCAATTACCTCTGCTACGGCGACCTGCCGACGAACGGTTTTGCCGACGTGGCGCGCTTCAAGTTCGCGCGCGGCGCCGTCCTCGACCGGGATCTCTCGAAGGTGCACCCGGTGGATCCGCACGATCCCGACGGCGTGCGGGAACACGTCAACCACTCCTGGTATCGCTACGCCGGCGGCGAGGAGCAGGGGCTCAATCCGTGGGACGGCGAGACCGCCTTCAATTACACCGGGCCCAAGCCGCCCTACGACAACCTGAATGTCGACGGCAAATATTCGTGGCTGAAGACGCCGCGCTGGAAGGGGCACGCCATGGAGGTGGGCCCGCTCGCGCGCATGCTCGTGGGCTTTGCCAGCGGGCAGGAGGAGATCAAGGAGGCCGTGACCGAAGTGCTGACGGCGCTGAAGGCGCCCGCGTCCGTGCTCTTCTCGACCCTCGGCCGCACCGCCGCCCGCGGGATCGAGACGCGCCTGATCGCCCGTTGGGCGATGGAGTTCTACAATCAACTTCTTGCCAACATCCGCAACGGCGACACGCGGACCTTCACCAAGGAGAAGTGGGAACCCGCCACCTGGCCGGCGCTGGCCCGCGGCGTGGGCGCCTCCGAGGCGCCGCGCGGGGCATTGGCCCACTGGATCGTGATCAAGGATGGCAAGATCGACAATTACCAGCTCGTCGTCCCCACGACGTGGAACGCGTCGCCGCGCGACGGCAAGGGACAGCGTTCGCCCTACGAGGCTTCGCTGATCGGCACGCCGGTGCACGATCCCACGCAGCCGCTCGAGATCCTGCGCACGGTTCATTCGTTCGATCCGTGCCTCGCCTGCGCTGTCCACCTCTATGATGATCGGGGCGCGCCGGTCGGGCAGGCCTCGACCGCGCCCGCGCTCTGAAAGGAGGGATCCTCATGACTCCGCAAGCCACTCCGGCCGGTCTCTCGCCGACGGCGTCCACCTTCAAGCGCGTCTACGTCTGGGAGCTGCCGGTGCGATTCTACCACTGGCTGAACGCCCTGTGCGTCCTCGTGCTCACCGTCACGGGCATCCTCATCGCGCATCCGCCGGCGATCGCCAGTGCGAGCGAGGCGTCGTTCAGCTATTGGTTCGGCGTCAACCGCTTCATCCACTTCGCCACGGCGTACGTGTTCTTCTTCAACTTCGCCTTCCGCATCTACTGGGGCTTTGTGGGCAACCAGTACTCGGACTGGCGGAATTTCCTGCCCCTGCGCCGCTCGCAGTTCCGGCAGGTGGGTTCCGTGCTGCGGGTCGACGTCCTCCAGGCCGCCCATAAATCGATCAACGCGGTCGGCCACAACGCCCTCGCGTACTTCACGTACTTCGCCATGTTTCTGGTCTTCCTCTTCCAGGTCGTCAGCGGCTTCGCGATGTACGCCTCGATGAGCAAGGCGTGGTTCCCGCAGCTCTTCGCCTGGGCGGTGCCGCTCTTTGGCGGCGACTACGGCCTGCGGCAGTGGCACTACCTGGCGATGTGGTTCTTCGTCGTCTTCACGATCGTCCATGTCTACCTCGTGTTCTACCACGATTATGTCGAGGGGCACGGCGTGATGTCGTCGATGGTCGGCGGCTGGAAGTTCGTGCATCCCGACACGCTCAAGGGCAACGGCAAGTCGTGGTTCCCGCTGACGCCGCGGCCGCCCCGCGACGCCGCCAAGGCACCGCCCCACTGACGCGCGTGGTCGCCGCCCTCCAACCCGCACCCCCGGCGCCGCCGGGACCGCCGCCGGCCGACGTGCTCGTGCTCGGCGTCGGCAATTACCTCGTCGGTGACGAAGGGGTGGGGGTGCATGCGGTGCGAGCATTGGCGGAGGAGGCGTGGCCGCCGCACGTGCGTCTCGTGGACGGGGGGACCGGCGGGCTGCACCTTTTGGAACTGCTCCGTGGCCCCGCGCGCGTCATCCTTATTGACGCGACGCGTGACGGCGCCCCGCCGGGAACGGTCACCCGGTTTCGCGCGCGGGTCGCCACGGACTTTCCCCCGGCGCTCGGGGCGCACGACATCGGGCTGCGCGACCTCATCGCGGCGGCGGCGGTGCTCGGGCCGCTGCCGGACATCGACGTCGTCACGGTGTCCGTCGCCGAGCTGAAGCCCATGGTGCTCGAGCTCTCCCCGCCGGTGGCCGCGGCCCTGCCCGAGGTCGCCCGCCGCGTGCGCGCGCTCGTCGCTTGAGAGGGCGAGGGACGCTCCAGGCGAATGCCACTCCGTCGCGGGAATGGCGTCGCCGGAGGCCGGCATCCGTCGGCGCCGGCGGGAATCCGTCAGGTTGACTTAAGCTCCCGAGTTTCAGAAGCAAGACGGGCCGGACAAGCCCCTGCCATGCACATTCCCGACGGATTCCTTGACGCCAAGACGGCGATCGCCAGCGCTGGATTGTCGGCGGTGGGGATTGGCGTCGCGCTCCGCTCCGTGCGCCGGACATCCTCGGCCCGCCGGGTGCCGCTGATCGGCCTGGCCGCCGCCTTTGTCTTTGCCGCGCAAATGCTCAACTTCCCGGTGGCCGGGGGAACTTCCGGGCACCTCATCGGTGCGGTCCTGGTGGCGGTGCTGCTCGGCCCCAGCGCCGCCGTGCTGGCGATGACCGCGGTCCTGGTCGTGCAATGCTTCGTGTTTGCGGATGGAGGCGTGACGGCGCTGGGCGCGAACATCTTCAACATGGCGGTGGTGGCCCCCGGCGTGGGCTACGCCATCTATGCCTTGGTGCGGCGCGTCGCGGCGGGGAGCCTCCGCGCGCGGCTGCTGGCCACCGCGTTCGCCGCGTGGTGCGCGACCGTCGCTGCCGCCGTCCTGTGCGCCGGGGAACTCGCTCTCTCCGGCACGGTGGCATGGAACGCAGCCTTTCCGGCCATGGCCGGAATTCACATGCTGATCGCGTTCGGCGAGGCCGTGATCACCACGCTGGTCGTCGCGGCGGTGGCCCGGGCGCGCCCGGAACTGCTGGCCCCGAGCGGGGAGATACCCGCCCGGCCCCGCTACGCCGAGCTGGCCGCCTATGGCGTGCTGGTTTCGCTTGGGCTGGTGGCTTTTGTGGCCCCATTCGCATCGAACTGGCCGGATGGTCTGGAGAAAGTGGCGACCATGCTTGGTTTCGCTCAGAGGGCGGCCGCCACCCCGATTCTCGTCGCCCCGTGGCCCGCCTACACGATTCCGGGTTTCAAGTCGGCAACATCGTCGACGATCCTGGCGGGCGGTGTCGGCACCTTGGTCGCCTTCATTCTGGCCTACGTCCTGGCGCGCGGGCTCACGCCGGCAAGCGCCGCCCGGCGTCGCGGCCCGGGAGGCGAATCGTCCCGTGCGTGACGACCTGCTCATTCCCTACCGGCATCGGGCCAGCCTGATTCACCGGTTGCCGGCCGCGGTCAAGCTGCTGGGTGCCGCGGTCTGCGTGTTCGTCTGCGTGCTTCTGCCCCGCACGGCCTGGGCCGCCTATGCGGGCATCGGCGCAGGCCTCCTGGTGGTGGCCGTCCTGTCCCTGGTGACGGCCGGCCATCTGGGCAGACGGCTGCTGCTGGCCGAGCCGTTCGCCGTCGGGATCGCGCTCCTCGCGCTGCTGCAGGTCAACGGCGTCGAGGTGTTCCTGAGCATGCTCGCCCGGAGCACGCTGTGCCTGTTCTGCATCATCCTCCTGAACGCCACCACGCGCTTCACGGATCTGCTGCGGGTGTTTCGCCGGCTGCGCCTGCCGCCGCTGCTGGTCGTCACGCTCGCCCTGATGCAACGCTACCTGTTCGTGTTGTCCGAGGAGACGGGACGCCTGCTCCGCGCGCGGCGCAGCCGTACCTTCACGGCCGAGCGGCGGCGCGCGTGGCGCGCGATGGCGTCGGTCGCCGCCCAGTTGTTCGTGCGGACGTCGGAGCGCGCCGAGCGGGTCTATGCGGCGATGTGCGCGCGGGGCTGGAAACTATGAACGCGCTTGAGGTCCAGCATCTCAGCTACTGCTATCCCGATCGCTCGGAGGCCCTGCGCGACGTGTCGCTGGTCATCGCCGAGGGCGAACGCGTCGGTTTGATCGGGCCGAACGGGGCCGGCAAGTCGACGCTGTTGCTGCATCTCAACGGCCTGCTGCCGGAGCAGCCGCCAGCCGTGCCGGCAGTCCGGGTGTTCGGGACGCCCGTGGCTGAGCCGCACCTGCCGGCCATTCGCGCGCAGGTTGGCCTGCTCTTTCAGGATCCCGACGACCAGTTGTTCTGCCCCACGGTGTGGGAGGACGTCGCGTTCGGTCCCCAACAGTTGGGGCTGCGCGAGCCGGAGTTGTCTGCTTGTGTCGCCCGGGCCCTGGGGCAGGTCGGTCTCTCGCGGTTGGAGGAACGCATGCCGCATCATCTGAGCCGGGGCGAGAAGCGCCGCGTGTGCCTCGCCGGTCTGCTGGCCTGCCAAGCCCGGCTCCTCGCGCTGGATGAGCCGACCAGCGATCTGGACCCCCGCGCGCGCCGCGAGCTCAAAGCGCTGCTGGGCACCCTGCCGGTCACGATGGTGATCGCCACGCACGATCTCGAACTGGTGGTCGAGATCTGCCCGCGGGCGATCCTGCTCGACCAAGGGACCGTGGTCGCCCAGGGGTCGACCGCCGGCCTCCTGAATGATGAGGCCCTGATGCTCGCCCACGGGTTGGAACGTCCGCACATTCTGCGCCACCGGCATCCGCATTGAGGGCGACCCGGACGGCGGCGCGGCGGCGCGCCGGCGTGAATCAGGAGGAAGCGCGCTCCCGCGCCATCCGCTCCTCGTGGGCAATGACGTCCGCGAGCGTGGTCCCGCGCAGGGTGGTCTCGATCTGCTGCCGGGCTTCCTTCCAAAACGTGTGCGCGGGGCAGGCGCGTTCATCGCTGCAGGTGACGAGGCCCAGCAGGCAGCGGCCCAGCCATTGCCGCGCCTCCACCGCTTCGCTGATCTGCAGCAGCGTGATCTCGGCGGGCGGGCGGGCCAGCAATACGCCGCCGTGCTTGCCCCGCACGCTGCGCACCAACCCCGCCGCGACCAGCTCGGGCATGCGCTTCGCCAGATAGGCATAGGGCACGTGCGCCTTCTGGGCGATGTCCCGCAGACCCGCCGGCTCGCCCCCGGGCAGGTCCAGGTGGGACATCGCGGCAATCGCGTACCCGGTGGTTTTCGCCAGGCTCAGCATGGAGCGGTAGCATTACGCGAGACTGCCCCGGCGGTCAACCGCGGGAATCCCGCGGGCGGCGCCCCCGGCGACCTCCGAAAGGCGGGTCGCGGCTTGTCAGGCCCTTGACGGCGGCTAGGCTGGAGTTGTGGCCGAACCCGCCCCCAACCCCGCGCATTATAGTTGTCCCGCACCGCTGTCCGGCCACACGGAGATTCAGATTGCGCACGGCGGCGGCGGGCGGCTGACCCAGGAGCTGATTGAACGCATCTTCGGCCCCGCCTTTGCCAACGCCGCCCTCGACGCGCGCCACGACGGCGCAGTGCTGGCGGCGCCCGCCGGCGGCCGCCTCGCGTTCACCACCGATTCGCACGTGGTCAGCCCGCTCTTCTTTCCTGGCGGCGACATCGGCCGGCTGGCGGTGTACGGCACGGTCAATGACCTCGCCATGTGCGGCGCGGCGCCGCGCTGGCTGAGCGCGGGTTTCATCCTGGAGGAAGGTCTGCCGGTGGCGACCTTGGAACGGGTGGTGGCCTCGATGGCCGCGGCCGCGCGCACCGCGGGCGTGCCGATCGTCACGGGCGACACCAAGGTCGTCGAGCGCGGCAAGGGCGACGGTGTGTACATCAACACGGCGGGCGTGGGCACGATCGCTCATGCGCAGGTGATCGGCCCCGCGTCCGTGCGGCCCGGCGACGTGGTGTTGCTGAGCGGCGACATCGGGCGCCACGGCATGGCGATTCTCGCGCAGCGCGAGGGCCTGGCGTTCGAGTCGCCCATTGAGAGCGATTGCGCGACGCTGTGGCCGGCGGTCCACGCGCTGCTGGCGGCGGGCGTCACGGTGCACTGCCTGCGCGACCTGACGCGCGGCGGATTGGCCACGGCGGTGATCGAGATCGCTGAGACGGCCGGCGTGGCGATGGCGCTGGAGGAGGCGGCGGTGCCGGTCTGCGAGCCGGTGCGGGGGGCTTGCGAGATTCTGGGACTCGACCCGCTGTACGTGGCCAACGAAGGGCGCATGGTTGCCGTCGTCCCGCCGGGCGGCGCGGAGGCAGCGTTGGCGGTTCTGGCCCGGGCGGCGCCGGGCGGGCCGCCCGTGCGCATCGGTGAGGTCCGGGGCGGGCCGGCGGGCGAGGTGACGCTGCGCAGCGTGGTGGGCGTCGAGCGCATCCTCGACCGCCTCAGCGGCGAACAGCTGCCGCGGATCTGCTGATTCAGCCTTTTTGCCGAGGCGGCCGTCCCGGCGCCGTCGGTTCGAAAACATGTCAACCAATAGTTGACACCCCAGCAAAGGGCGAAACGCGGTGGTGGCCGCGTGGTGGCGGTTGCACGGGGAGGGGACGGATCAGCGGGCCCGGCGACGGGCGTCAGGCGCCGGCGGCCACCGCGGGAGCGGCTTTCCGCAGCCGGTAGCGATAGTAGGCGGCGCAGGCGCCCTCGCTCGACACCATCGGCGCCCCCAGCGGGTGTTCCGGGGTGCAGCGCGTGCCGAACGCGGTGCATTCGTGCGGTTTCTTCACGCCGCGCATGATCAGGCCGCTGATGCACTCGGTCGATTCCGGCGGGGCATCGCCCGCCACGCGGAAGCGCCGGGCGGCGTCGAAGTCGGCGAACTCCGGCCGGAGCGCGAAACCGCTGCGGGGGATGCGCCCGATGCCGCGCCAGTTGCGGTCGACGGTCACGAAGACCTCGCGCATCACCTCCTGGGCATGGACGTTGCCCTCGGGGCGGACCGCCCGGGCGTAGGCGTTGGCGACTTCGCTCCGACCCGACTCGAGCTGTTCCACGCAGGCGAGCACGCCCTGGAGGATGTCGACCGGCTCGAAGCCGGTGACCACGATCGGCACATGGAAGCGCGCCGCGAGCGGGCCGTATTCGGCCGTGCCCATCACGGTGCAGACGTGGCCGGCCGCCAGGAAGCCCTGCACGCGGTTGTCCGGCGCGGACAGGATGGCCTCGATGGCCGGAGGCACCAGCACGTGGGAGACCAGCAGCGAGAAATTGCGGAGCCCGAGGCGGCGCGCGTGCACGACCGCCATGGCGTTGGCGGGAGCGGTGGTTTCGAAGCCGACGGCAAAGAAGACCACTTCACGCTCACGCTGCTGGGCGGCCAGTGTCACGGCATCGAGCGGCGAATAGACCATCCGCACGTCGCCGCCACGCGCCCGCGCCGTCAGGAGATCGGCGCCCGTGCCGGGGACGCGCAGCATGTCGCCGAAGGAGCAGACGGTGACCCCGGGGCGGGCGGCGAGCGCGACCGCCGCGTCGATCAGTTCGACCGGCGTCACACAGACCGGGCAGCCGGGACCGTGCACGAGGGTGAGGTTCCTGGGCAGCAGTTCATCGAGGCCGAACTTGACGATGCTGTGGGTCTGCCCGCCGCAGATCTCCATGATGGTCCACGGGCGCGTGACGCGCCGCGCCACCGCGGCCGCCAGTTGCCGGGTGGCCGCCGCCGCGCGGTACTCGTCAACGAATTTCATGGGGGCGCGGTCGGTGGCGGGGTGGCCAGCTCCGCCAGTTCGCCCATCTCCTTGAGGTAAGTGAACACCTCCGCTGCCTCCTGCTCGTCCACCACGCTCAACGCCATGCCGACGTGCACGAGCACGTAGTCGCCGACCTTGGCCTCGGGCACGCAAGCCAGGCTCACCTGCTTGACGATGCCGCCAAAGCTGACGCGACCGGCGCGAAAATACGGATCCTCACCGGTGATCTCGAGAATCTTTCCAGGAACGGCCAGGCACATGGGGGGCGACGGGTTCTGCCCCGGAAGGTACGGACGGCGCGGGTGGCGGCAACCGCAAAGGCCCGATTTTGCCGGCGCGCTCGCGCGCCCGCGGAGGGGCGATCAGGCGGGATTCTCGGGCGGCGTCTTGTCCGGCAGAAAGCGGAAGTAGCTGAAGTCGGCGTGGCCCGGGCTTGCTCCGCCGTTGTCACCGAGGGCGAAGAGGCCGATCTTGGCGCCGATCCAGCCACCTTCGCGGGCTTGGAACGTTTTCTCCAGCGTCCGGAGGGGAGCGTGCGGCGGGGCGAAGGCGAAGGTGCAGCGCGCCGTTTCGTCGATGATGACGCGCAGGCGCACGCCGTCCGCCGGCGCGCCCGTCCGGAAATACGTCTCGCCGTTGATCTGGAACACCAGCTGGTCGCCCTCGGACGTGCGCAGCAGGGCCAGCGAAGCGTGCGCCCCGCCGCCCACGACGACCGCGCCCGCGGCCGCGCCGGGCCGGCCCGGGTGGAACTCAAGCGCGGTCTCGACGGCGAAGGCCCGCGCCGGGAATTTCTGCAGCAGCAGATGGGGGGCCCGGGCCAGGTCACCGCCCGGGGGCGCGGGTTGCGGGAGGAGGCGGAGCCAGCCCGGACGTGCGGCCAGCGAATACCAGGATTCCTCGTGGTTGGCCTGCCATTGCCATTGGAGTCCGAGCGTCGGTCCGTCGAATTCGTCGCTGGTCTGGGGCACGCCGCTCGGCGCCGCGATCCCGCCGGGCTTGCGGCAGGTGGCCACCGGTTCGCCGACGCCGTTGCCGTCATAGTCGACGCCCATCAGAGGCCAACCATCGTGCCATTTGACCGGCTGGAGATGGGTGATGCGGCCGTAGGGGCCGGCATCCTGGAAATGCACGAACCACCATTCCCCGTTGGGCAGATCGACCAGCGCGCCTTGATGCGGGCCGTTGATCTTGGTCGAGCCTTGTTCGAGCACGATCTTGTCCTCGTAGGGGCCGTAGATATGGCGGGAGCGGAGCGCCACCTGCCAGCCCGCCGGCACGCCACCCCCGGGGGCGAGCAGGTAGTACCAGCCGTTGAGCTTGTAGGCCTTGGGCCCCTCGAGCACCGGATGCCGTTCCGGCGCGTCGAACACGATCTGGCCCTCGCCAAGAAGACGGGAGCCGTCGGGCGCCATGGGACGGACATGCAGCTTGTCGCGGATGCCGGCGCGCGACTTGGAGTAGGCATGCACCAGATAGGCCTGGCCGTCGTCGTCCCAGAACGGGCACGGGTCGATCCAGCCCTTGGCCGCCTGCAGGAGGTGCGGCTCACTCCAGCGGCCGGCGGGATGATCCGCCGTAGTCACATAGATGCCCTCATCAGGCATCGGGAAGAAGATCCAGAACTTGCCGCCATGAAGCCGGAGCGAGGGCGCCCAAACGCCGCACCCGGGCTGCACTTCGCGAAAGCGCGGGTGCGGCACGTTTTGGATGGCGTGGTTGATGATGGTCCAGTTGACGAGATCACGGGAATGGAGGATCGGCAGGCCGGGTGTGCAGCAGAAGCTGGAGGCGGTCAGGAAGAAATCGTCGCCGTGGCGAATGACATCGGGATCGGAATAGTCGGCGTGCAGAACGGGATTGCGAAACGTGCCGTCGCCCGCATCGGGCACCCAGGGAAAGCAACAGCGCGTGGGCATGGGAGAGAGCAGATGGATGCAGGGGGGCGGGCATCGGCCAGCCTGGGCGGCGCCCGGCTGTCAGGGGCAGTCAGGATGACGTGCGGGGCGGCGCGCGGTTTCGTCGATCGGCCGCCGCCGACCGCCACCAGCCGGTGGTTGCCCGCAGGGGCCGGGGCGCTGAAGACAGGAAGGGGCGCAAAGGGGTCGCGGGATCGATTCAGGCCGACTCGAGGATCAGGTTGGCATACGGAATGGTGTCGCCCGTGCGGATCAGCCCGATGGCGGCCGGGACACGCTTCTTGAATTCGCTGTGGGGCTCAAAGATCAACGGGACGCCCGTCAGCCGCGCGGTGAGCGCCCCCTGCCGGGCGGCGTCGTTGTGCTGGTGGAATTCGTCGGCGGCAAAGATGCGGCCGATGACGAAGTTGGGGCGGAGCGCGTCAAGCACTTGGAGCACGGTGGGAATGTCGTCCACCAGCGAGAGATCGACTGTCTCGATCTGGGGCCAGAAAGGAAAACCGCGATCCGCGATGACGATCGTGTTGGTATGCCGCACGCGCGCCAGCAGGCTGAGGACGGCAGGGTTAAGGATTCCGGATTTGAGCATGACCGGGGTAAGGGCCGGGTGCATGTTTCCCGCACCCCGGTGAAAAGACAATGCTGGAACCCGCGCTCCGCCCCCGGCGCGAGGCGGCGTCGCCGTGGTACAACGGGATTGACATTGCCCGGGCGGAATTTCTTGTAGACCCTCTTTTTGCCGCACTGCCCAGTAGCTCAGCGGTAGAGCAGGTGACTGTTAATCACTTGGTCGCTGGTTCGATCCCAGCCTGGGCAGCCATTCGACGCGCCTCGCAAAGCTCGGCTTGCTCATGGCCTGCGGCCGGCATAACCGAAAGGCGGTGAACGTGTTGATCGGCGAGGCGCGTCGAAGGGCCCTGAGCCAGGGCCAGCAGCCCGCGTCGAAGGGCACAGCGGTGGTCTGTTTCCTCCGCCTACGCTCGGGAGCGATCTATGTCGTGCGTCCACCGACCTCGAGCAGCGACTTGAGGATCATGCCTCGGGGGCGGCTTGCCGGACCACCCTGCTTGATCCGCCAATAGCGGTGCTCCGGATCGAGGTCTTCGCCTCTTTCGCGGGTGCCCGCCGTCGCGAAGCCCAGCTCAAGCGCTGGCCCCGCGCAAAAAGGAAGCCCTGAGCCGCGGGGACTTGGGTGCGCTTCGGACGTTGAGCCAATCGCGGGCGTGCAGTCGCTGCTCGGAGTGTACATGGTCGCCCTGTCGATTCTGTCGTATTTCGGCCATCTCTTTGAGTGAAGGTATGCCCCCAACCGGGACATTCGACGCGACTGGATCGAAGCGGCCGGGCGGTGCGGGATTGCCTAGGTGGAGACGATCATCGCAGACTTTGTCTCCCACGCGCCGGCGATCATCGACCGCAGGCAGACCGCAGTCCCCCAAGGCTCCCCATCGCCGATCGCGGACGCGATCCTCGCCGGCGTCCATGCGCTCGCAGAGTGACCAGGGATGGAATTGACTGAAGGAATCATAACCTGACCCCTACCTTCCGCAGGCGGCTTGAACTGAAGGTGTCCCTTCGACGGCAATAGAGCCTCCCCGCGAAACGCGAAGGCTCTTTCCCGGGCACTGGCGGCGTCTGGTCGCGGAGCTAATTCCCGGAGGCGACCAAGTCTCTTTGCCATGCCTTGGGCGAGGCGGCATAGATCTCGAGGGCGTTCTGGTTGGCCAGCTTCAGGTCGCTGACCCTGTTTCCGATGAAGGCCACCAGGATGTTATCGCAGCCATCGCGATCCGCCTGGGCGAGGTCGATGGCATGGTAGCGGTGGTCCGGCCTTGGCTCATGGCAAACCACTCGGCGCGAGACCCGGTTCGATTGCCCTCAGCGAGGGCCGGCGGCCCGCGTCGAAGGGCGCCCCGGGCCAGCGCAGCGGATGCCCGGGTGATGCGTCAAAGGGGGCGCAATTCCACGAGCCAGACGTCGTTCTCCCGCAGGTCGAACCGGCGGGAGAAGCGGCCTTCGGCTCCCACCCGAATCTTCTCGTCCAGACAGGGCTCGCCCGAGCAGGCCTGGCGCAGCGTCTGGACCTGGGCCCGCGTGAGCTGCGATGGCGAGCCCAGATCGCGCCAGGCGGACTGGACGTCGTTGGCGCGATAGCCAACCTTGCGGGCGACCAGGCGATAGAGTCCCTTCGGCAAACCCGAAAGCCGCAACTCGGCGGGGTCCTTCGGACGGGACGGATGCTCGGCCCGATAATACTCCTGGTCGATGACGGACGGGCCCGGATGGGTGATGGTGAAATCCCAAAAGAGCGCCTGGACGGCACCGGATCGGTCGCGGCAGACCAATGCATCGGGATCGGAACAAACGAGTTCACGGTCGCCCAGCCGGTGGAGGAACTTGAAGGCGAAATAGGAGGACTTCGGCAGATCCTGGTAATTGAGCAACCCGAACCCGCCATGGAACGGCGTCGTGCGAGGTCCAGCCTCCTCGAAAATATCGGTGAACGTCCAATACGACATCGACGCGGCCGCGTCGCCGATGTGGCGGATCTTGTCCAGAATAAAGGCCGCGCTGTGGTAGCTGTCGTGAATCGGATCGAAGGGCGTGTAAGAGCTGCTCCACTCGGTGTAGTGGAGCTCGGCACGGGCAAAGGCGGAGCGGTCCATGCGCGCGCGCACGCCCTTGACCTCGTCCGTGATGGCGCCGCGGTCGGGGGAGAACACGGTGCCGGCATGGCCGTTCGCATCCAGATAACCGCTGGCGGTGGCGTAGCTGTGCGTGCTCACGAAATCCAGGGGCAGGCCCTGGGCGGCACAGTAAGCGAGGGTTTCGTCGATCCAGCCGCTCCCGGCGGTGGCGGGCCCGCCCACCCGGTAGGCGGCGTCGACGGATTTCACCGCACGCGCGGTGGTCGCGTAGAGCTTGAAGTATTCGGCGCGGGCAATCGGCGCGAACTCCTGGTCATTCTTGCCGCCGGTCGTCCCCATCCAGAAGCCGGTGAGGTTGGGTTCATTCCAAACCTCGAAATACCAGCGCCGGACCTCCTCGGGACCATAACGTTCGGTCACGTGGCGCACGAAAGCAGTGATGAAGGCTTCCCACTTGGCGTAGTCCTTGGGCGGGGTGACGTTCGCCTTGTACCAGAAGATGGTCTGCGGTCCGCTGGCGAGGGCCGCCGGCATGAAGCCGAGCTCCACGAAAGGCTTCATGCCGATGCTCTCGAGGAAATCAAAGAGCTCATCGACATACTGCCAGTTGTAGATCGGCCGGCCCTGCTTGTCCTCCTGGTACACCCCCATGTCATCGCAGAAGAGTCCATGGAAACGAATGTAGCGGAACCCACACTCGGCGCGCACCTGCCGGAGCTGCCGCTGCCAGTCGGCCCGCAGGCCCTCATTGGCGCGCCCCGCGCCCACGCAGAAGTTGTACATGCGGCTCGTGGGACCCCTGACCGTTGACAGATCGGCTGCGATGAGCCGCGAGGGAGACACCGGTCCGGCCGACAGGCCCAGAGGAAATCCGAGCAACAGGGAAACGAGAATTCGTCTTGGCATGGCAGTGGGATGATTGACGGGCTCGCCACCGGGCCCCGGGTGGGTGACCGCTGGTTGGTCCACGATGCGAACCACGCGGGGAATCGGCAAGCCCGCTTGCTAGCGCCGTTGAGATTGAACCGTAGCCGTTTTTCGTCCGTTGTCACAGGCTCACGGCTTTGAAAGAACTCAAGTCGCTGTAGCGCGGCATCCCGACGCACGCGGAAGCGATCGGGTCGGGCCCGTCGGGGCCCGGGCATCCGATCGAGCAGGGAGCGCAGAGCCGCGCCCGAAAAGGTGGACAGCGGAGACCGGCGCCGCTAGACCGGAAGCGCCGATTCTCCATGCCCTTCAACCCGCCGCCTCGCGGGTGAGCCCGCCGGCCAGGCTTCCGCATCCTGCTCGCGGATTCACTCCCAAGGCGCGCCCCGTTTCCCGACGTTGGAGCGTAACTCCGCCCGGCACCGATGAGCGCCCGCCGCACCGCCGCTTCGAAAGCGGCCCCGCGAAAAACCCGCCCGCGGCCCGCCGCCAAGGCCGCGGCGGCCCCGCGCGCGGAGATTCTGTCCGCGCAGATTCTCCACCACCTGAAGCACACGCTGGCGCGCGATCCGCACACCGCGACCACGCGCGACTGGTGGCTGTCCACCGCGCTGGCGGTGCGGGACCACGTGCTCGAGGACTTCATTCACACGATGGGCGTGCACAATGGGCTCAATGTCCGCCGCGTCTATTTCTTCTCACTCGAGTACCTCATGGGGCGGCTGTTCGTCTGCAACCTCTACAACACCGGCCTTTATGAGGACACGGTGGCGGCGGTGGGCGCCCTCGGCCTCGATTTCCAGACCCTGCGTGACGCCGAGGAAGACATGGGCCTCGGGAACGGCGGGTTAGGCCGGCTGGCGGCGTGCTTCCTGGATTCGCTCGCCACGCACGACTATCCCGCCATCGGCTACGGCATTCATTACGAGTTCGGCCTGTTCAAGCAGGAATTCGTCAACGGTCACCAGGTGGAGCATCCCGACAACTGGATCATGTTCGGCGACCCCTGGGAGATTGTCCGGCCCGAGTACACCCAGCGCGTGCAGCTTTACGGCGAGGTCCAGCACGAGTTCGACAGCGACGGCCATTCGCGGCCGCGCTGGGTCAACACCAAGACCGTGCTGGGCGTGCCCTATGACACGCCGATCGCCGGCTTCGGCACCAAGACGGTCAACTTTCTGCGCCTGTGGGCGTCCCAGGCCACCGAGGAGCTGGACCTGGACACCTTCAACAAGGGGGGCTACGTCGAGGCGGTGACGGAAAAAGCGGTGGGCGAGAGCATCTCGAAGATCCTCTACCCGAAGGATGCCACCGAGTACGGCAAGGAGCTGCGGCTGGTGCAGCAGTACTTCTTCGTCGCCTGTTCGCTGCGCGACCTCATCCGCCGCCACCGCAAGCAGCCGGGCAACACCTGGGACAATTTTCCCGACAAGGTCACCCTGCACCTGAACGGCACTCATCCCGCGATCGCGATCGTCGAACTGCAGCGCATCCTCGTGGACGAGGAGAATTTCCCGTGGGACCAGGCGTGGGGGATCGTCTCGCGCGTCTTTGCCTACACCAACCACGCCCTGATGCCCGAGACGCTCGAGAAATGGGGCGTGCCGCTCTTCGAGCGCGTGCTCCCGCGCCACCTGCAGATCATCTACGAGATCAACGTTCGGCTGCTGGAGGCCTGCGAACATCAGTGGCCGGGCGACGAGCACAAGAAGCGCGTCTGCTCGCTGATCGAGGAAAACGGCGGCAAGGCGGTGCGGATGGCGCATCTCGCCGTGATCGCCGCCCATGCCGTCAACGGCGTGTCGGCCCTCCACAGCGACCTGCTCCGGCGCACGCTCTTCCCCGAGTTCGACCAGCTCTATCCGGGCCGGTTCAACAACAAGACCAACGGCATCAGCCCGCGCCGGTGGCTGCTCCAGGCCAACCCCCGGCTGAGCGCGCTCCTCACCCGCACCCTCGGGCACGCCGCCTGGGTCCGCGACCTCGAACAGCTGCGGGGTCTCGAGGCGTTCGCGGACAACGCCCGGTTCCGGCGCGAGTTCATGGCCGTGAAGCACGCCAACAAGGTCGACCTGGCGGCGCTCATCGCGCGGGAATGCGGGCTCACGGTCTCGCCGGATGCCATCTTCGATGTGCAGGTCAAGACGCTGCACGAATACAAGCGCCAGCATCTGAACCTGCTTCATATCCTCGCCCTGTACCGCCGGCTGCTGCAGAACCCGTCGTTCGACCTCCATCCGCGCGTCTTCATCTTCGCCGCCAAGGCCGCGCCGGGCTACGACGTCGCCAAGAACATCATTCGGGCGATCAATGTCATTGGCGACCACATCAACCGCGACGCGCGCATCCGCGACCGCCTCAAGGTCGCCTTTCTGCCGAACTACCGCGTGTCGCTGGCCGAGCGCATCATCCCGGCGGCCGATGTGTCGGAGCAGATCTCGCTGGCCGGCAAGGAAGCCTCCGGGACCGGCAACATGAAGCTGGCGCTCAACGGGGCGCTGACCGTGGGTACGCTGGACGGGGCCAACGTTGAAATCCGCGACGCGGTGGGTCCGGGGAACATCTTCATCTTCGGCCTGACCGTCGAGGACGTGACGGCGCTGCGCGCAAAGGGCTATAGTCCGTGGGACGTCTACGGCCGGGACGACGAGCTGCGCGCCGTGGTGGAGTGGCTGGGCTCCGCGTTCTTCACCCCGGCGGAGGGCGCGGCCTTCGCGCCCGTGCATGACAGCCTGCTGCGGGGCGGCGATCCCTATCTGGTCCTGGCCGATTTTCGCGCCTACAGCGACTGCCAGGCCCGCGTCGATGCCGCGTATTGCGACCGCGACCGGTGGGCGCGCATGGCGGTGCTCAACACGGCGCGGGTGGGGTGGTTTTCCTCCGACCGCACCATCCGGGAGTACACCGAGCAGATCTGGCGGCTGCCCGCGGTGACGGGACCGGAGAAGATCTCCTCGCGCGGCCCGTTTTGACTTGGGGCT
>Ga0335085_10006740_pt1 | contig 18040 bp, 10 predicted proteins | sample Lox_Sample_45_FD_206712 | JGI IMG/M metagenome (GOLD analysis project Ga0335085, IMG submission 206712) | Soil microbial communities from Loxahatchee National Wildlife Refuge, Florida, United States - Lox_Sample_4.5 | ecosystem: Environmental > Terrestrial > Soil > Wetlands | place: USA...
GCTCCAGGCCAGCCACCGCCGTGGCCTCGCGCGGGCGCTCGGCGAGGATCTCGGAGTACGCCTCGACGGCGCGCCGCGGCTCCGGGTCGGCCTCGAGCAGCGCCGCGCGCCGGAGCAGCGTGCCCAGCCGGGCCTCGAAGTCCTGCAGGCCGGCGAGGGCGACGAGCACGTCCACGAGGTCGGTGCCGCCCGGCGCCCGCGACAGGATGCGGTCGAGGCCGGAGAGTGCCTCGAGGGAGTTCGGATCCTCGGCGCGCGCCGCCCGGAAGGCCTGGAGCGCCGTGGACGGATCGCCGAGGTCCTCGCAGACGCGGCCGGCGTGGAGCAGGTGGGCGAGCCGCTCCGGTCCCTCGGCCTGCTCGGCGCGCCGGCGGGCGAGCTCGAGGATCTCGCCCGCGCTCCGAGAGGCGGCGAGCAGCTTCTCGAGGGCTTCGTGCGCCTCGGCATCGCCCGGCGCTGCTGCGAGCACGCGCTTCCAGGCCTCGATCGCCGGCTGGCCGGCGGCGCGGCCCGTGCGCAGGCGTGCCACGGCGCGGCGGAGGTCGATCGCCTCGCGCGGATCGGCCGAGCGGGCGGCACTCTCCCACACCTCGCAGAGCTCGTCCTCGCGGCCGGTGGCGCGGGCCAGCCGCTCGAGCTCGGCCGACGCCGAGGCGCGGACGGCTCCACCCTCGGCGAAGGCCCGGCGCGCGGCGGCGAAGGCGCCGCCCGGGTCGGCGAGGTCGTGCTCGAGCACGCTCCGGACCTCGGCCTGGAGGCGGGCGCGCTCCTCGGGCTCGGTCACCGCCCCGAGGCGCGCCTCGCGCGCGGCCACCCGCCGGGCGTGCTCGCCCGCGGCCGCGAGGGCCGGGTCGGCGGCGGCGAGCGCCTCGCGCCCCACCGGTCCGGGCGTGGCGGCGAGCGACGCGAGGGCGTCCACCGAGGCGGCGCGGGACGGATCGCGCCGGACCAGCTCGGCGTGGAGTGCGAGCGCGCCGGCGGCATCGCCGAGGCGGGTGCGGCGCAGCTCGGCGAGGCGGGCGGCGGAGTCGAGGTCGAAGGCCCTTGCCAGCCGCCGCTCGAGCGCGGCCGCGACGTCCTCGGGGCGGTCGAGCGCCTCGTACAGCCGCTCGAGGGCGGCCTGCGCCTCCCCATCGCCCGGCGCCAGCCCGGCCACCACCGCCCAGGCCGCGGCGGCCCGGGGGAGATCGCGCAGGCGCGTCTCGGCCACGGCCGCCTCCTCGCGCGCGGCGTCCTGGCGGGTGGCCGGGTCCTGGGCCCGGCGGCCGATCTCGGCGCAGATCTCGGCGAGGTCGCCGAATCGCTCGCGTGCCCGGTGCAGGCGCCGGAGGGCCGAGAGGGCCTCCTTGTCGCCCGGGACGGCGGCGAGCACGCGGGCCCAGGCCTCGGCGGCGCGGTCGGGATCGCGGCGGCGCTCGCACCACTCGGCGCGCTCGCGCAGCACCGCGCCGCGCTGCGCCTCGGGCACGCGCTCGACGACGTCGTCGTAGACCTTGATGCAGGCGTCGATCTCCTGCGACTCGCCCGCCAGTCGCCGCATCTCGGCGCGCAGGGCCGGGTCGCCGGGCACGTCGCGGACCGCGTCGGCCATCGCCTGGAACGCCTGGCCGACCTGCTCGAGCTCGTGCTCGTGCAGGCGGGCCGCCTGGAGCCGAGCCTCGACGCGCTCGGCCGGGACCCGCTCGGCGCGGGCGCGCGCCTCGAGGGCCCGCACGCGGCGGCGCGGGTCGGGGTGCTGCGCGAGGGCCCTCGCCGCCGTCAGCGTCGCCTCGGGGTTCGCCCCCTCCAGCACCCGCTCCAGCGCCGAGAGCGTGGACGCGTCCTCGGGGCTCGCCGCGAGGGCGGCGGCGAGCCGCTCGGCCGCGGTGACCGGGTCGCCGAGGGATACCTGGATGCGCGCGCTCTCCAGGGCCGCCTTCGAGGCCTCGGCCGGATCGGCGGCGCTCGAGGCGAGGTCGCCGAGCGCCTGGGCGCGCCCGGAGGCGTCGCCCGCGTCGCCCAGCGCGGAGGCGAGCCGCCCGAGGAGCCGGGCCCTTGCCTCCGGCGCGGTGAGCGAGACGGACTCCCTGAGGGCGGCGGCGGCCGCGGCCGGGTCGCCGAGGTGGGCCTGGAGGATCTCGGCGCGCTGGGCGAGGAGCGCGGCCTTCTCGGGACCGGATGCCCGGGAGGCGCGCTCGCCGAGCAGCCCCTCCGCCTCGCGCCAGTGCTCGGAGGCGAGGGCCACCCGGGTCATCGAAGCGAGCACGCCGGCGTCGCCGGGGCGAAGCTCGAGCGCGCGTCGCAGCTGCTCGGCCGCGTCGTCCGTGGCGCCGAGGTCCTCCTCCGCCACCGCGGCGGCGCGCACGCGCAGGGCGGCCTCGTCCTCGGGCCGGCCCTCGAGCTTCCGCGCGGCCTCCACGAGGAGGCCGTAGAGCTCGCGCTGGGCGCCCACCTGGCGGGCCAGCTCCTCGCAGCGCCGGCGGGCCTCGGCGTGGTCCGGGCAGGCCCGCAGGGCGGCGGCGGCGTCGCTGAGCGCGCCGCGCAGGTCGCCGAGGCGCGTCTCGCGCACCGACGAGGCGTCGAGGAGCGAGCGGGCCCGCTCCCGCGGGTCGGTGTCGGGCGGCAGCTTCCGGGCGACGAGCTCGAGCGCGGCGGCGAGCTTCGCGGGCTCGTTTGCGGCGGCGTGCACCGGGGCGAGCGCCTGGGCGATGCGGAGCGGATCGGCCCCGCGGGCGAGCAGCTTCTCGAGCAGCGTCACCGCCTCCGCCACGAGGCCCGGGCCGATGCCACTCGAGGTCACCACCTTCAGCGCCGCCTCGGCGGCCTCGCCGGTCTGGCCGAGCGCCTCCGCGATGAGGTCCGCGCGGGCGAGCTCCAGCGCGGCGCGCTCGGGCGCTCCCTTCTGGCGAGCCGCGAGCTGGCCGAGCACGCGCACGCGCTCCTCGGCGGCCGGCGTGCCGGGCACGTTCTCGAGGGCGGCGTGGAGGCCCCACAGCGCGTCGTCGTCGTCCGGCGAGGCCATCACCAGCTCGCGCCAGACCGAGGCGGCCCGGTCGTAGCGGGCGGCGTCCTGGTGCAGCTTCGCGAGCTTCACGGAGAGCGCGCGATGCTCCTCTCCGGTGGTGGAGCTCCGGCGCTCGTCGAGCGAGCGGGAGAGCTCCTCCTGCTGGCCGGCCCGGGAGAGGCAGGCGTCGAGCGCCGCCTGCGCGCCGCGGTCGTCGGGATCGAGCTCCACGAGCGCCCGCCAGGAGCGCACGGCCTCCTCGGGCTTGCCCAGGTCGCGATCGTAGATCTCGGCGACGCGGCGGAGCAGCGTCTTCCGCGCCTTGAGGTCGCCGAGGCCCTCGGCCGCCGAGCGGTACGCCCGGGCGAGGTCCGCGAAGGCGTCCGCCCGGGCGGCGGCTCCCTCCATCGCCTTCCGCGTGGTGGCGCGGGCGGGGTCGAGCGCCAGGGCCCGGGCGAGCGTGCGCAGCGCCTCCTTCGGCTTCCCGAGGCGCTCCTGCTGGATCTCGGCGAGCCGCTCGAGGTGGCGGATGCGCTCGGCGCCGTCGCCCTCGGAGGCCACCGAGGCCTCGAGCAGGCGGGCCAGCCGGCCCCACTCGCCCGCATCGGCCAGCATCGGCGCCAGCGCCGCCGCCGCGGGCAGGAAGCCGGGGTCCACGCGCAGCGCGGCCTCGAGGTGGCGCCGGGCCCGCTGGGGGTCCTCGAGGCGCTCACGGGCGATGGCCGCCGAGCGGAGGCGGAGCGGCGCATGGGCGGGCTTCTCGGGGGCGGCGGCGAGGTGGCGCTCGAGGAGCGAGAGGGCTCGCTCGAAGCGGCCGGCGTCCACGTGGTGCTCGAAGGCCTGCAGCGCGGCGGACTCGCAGGCGGGGTCGAGCTCGAGCGCGCGCTCGAGCGACGCGAGCGCACCGTCGGCGTCGCCGAAGCGGACGAGGTCCACCCGCGCGCGCTCGAGGTGGAGCGCCACCTGCGCGGCGCGGTCGCGGGTCGAGGCGGCCAGCTTCTCGAGCGCGTCGGCATGGCCGCGGTGGTCGCCGCGCTCGGCGAAGGCCCGGCCCAGGAGCTCGAGCGCGGACGCGTCGCCCGGGACGAGCGCCCATGCGCGCTCGATCCGCTCGAGCGCGCGGGGAGCGCCCTCGGGATCGTAGGCGACGTGGAGTTGCGCGAGCCTGAGGTGCATCGCGGCCGCCTCGTGGCGGTCGGCCGCCCGCGAGGCCCGATCGTCGAGGGCCTTCGCCTCGTCGCGCCAGGCGCGGGGGATGCCCTTCAGTCGCTCGCGCGCGTCGGCGGCGCCCGGGGCGTTCCGGTCGAGCGCCAGCGCTTCGATGAGCGCGTCCATGGCGAGGCCGTGCTCGAGCGGCTCGTAGACGAGCAGCGCCCCCAGCCGGGCGTACTCCGCGGCCAGGCGAGGGCGGTCGGCGCCGAGGTCGCGGACGGCGTCGAGCATGCGCTTCGCCTGGCCGAAGCGGCGAAGGGCGACGAAGCAGGCGAGCGCGTGCGAGCGCGCCTCCTCGAGGCCTGGGTCGAGGCGGCAGGCGCGGGCGTAGAGCAGCGCGGCCCGGTCGCGACGGCCCAGGCGCTCCTCGTGGACCTTGCCGGCGCGGTAGGTGAGCCGGGCGGCCGCCTTCGGGTCGGCGGCGGCGGAGGCCTCGCGCTCGAGCGCGGCGGCGAGCCCGGGCCAGTCCTCGCGCTCCTCGAGGATCTCGGTCAGGGAGTGGAGCGCCTCGGCGTGGGCGGGCTCGGACTGGAGGACGCGCCTCCAGAGCGATTCGGCCCGGGCCACGTTGCGCAGGCGCGTGCGCGCCAGGCCGGCGGCGCGTGCGAGCAGGGGGGCGCCCGGCTCGGGGACGGCCTGGGCGCGCCCCTCGTACAGGGCCACCAGGTCGTCCCAGCGCCCGGCGCGCTCGAACAGCGTCTCCAGCGCCCGGAAGGACTTCACGTCGCCCGGAGCGGCCTCGAGCGTCTCGAGGTGCGGGCGGATCTGGTCTTCCATTGCCGGTGCGCTCAAGGTGCTTTCGCTCGGCGTGAAAAGAGGTGCCGGATCGAGGGGTTCGCCTGGAGTATAGGTCCGGCCACCCCGGAGGGTCAACGCGAGGACCGCGTTTTCCCCTGCCCTTTCGGGAGGTTGAGGGGCCCGAAGTCGCTCGGGAGAGCTCTCTCTAGAACGTGTACCGCACCGTCGGGTACACGGCGTACCCGACGCTCGCGGCCTTCACGGTGTAGAGCACGTCGGCGACGATGCCGACCGAGAAGTGGCGCAGGCGCGTGTAGTATTCGACGCCCGGGCCACCCGCGACGAGGGTCTCGCGGTCGCCGAAGAGGCCCTTCGGCGTCGAGAGCACGAGCCCGGCGCGGCCGTGGACGAACGCGAAGAAGCGCTCGTAGTCGTTGCGGTCCTTCTCCCCGTAGAACGCCCAGCGCACGTCGGCGCCGCCGCCGAAGAGCGCGAACGCGCCGTAGTCCACGCTCGCCTTCTGGTTCGTGCCGAGGCCGAAGATCGAGGCGGACAGGCGGTTGGAGAAGTCCATGCCCACCGACGCCGTCACGAGCATCCCGGAGGCGGCGCCGCCGCCCGAGCCCGCGTAGGGGAACGCAGCGGCGTTGGAGGTGGGGGTCTTCGAGAGGCCCATCCAGCCCACCTCGAAGCCGACGAAGAGCCCGCGCTCGACGTCCTTGAACTTGGCGGCCCGCGGATCGGTCGGAAGCTCGCCGGCGGCCTCCTGGGCGAGGGCGCCGGCGGGCAGGGCCAGGGCGGCGAGGAGCGCGAGCGCAGTGCGCAATCCGTCTCCCTACTCCGTGCCGCCCGAGCGGAGGATCCACGGGTAGGTGATCACCGCGATGCCGCCGCCCTTGGGCTTCGGGAATTGCCAGGTGGTGATGCGCGACATCATGCACTCTTGGACCTTGGGGTCGTCGAGCGTGGTGGCGCTCCCGTCGATCTGCGGGCTCGAGGCCGAGCCGTCGGCGTTGATGATCCACTTCACCGCCACCTTGCCCTGCAGGCGCGGGTTGATGGCGAGCTGCTGCTCGTAGCAGAAGCGGATCTGCGCGGCGTGCTCCTGGATGACCTTGCGGATGAGCTCCTTGTCGATGGAGCCCATCACCGTGGCGTTGCCGGCCTCCACGTGGACCGGCCGGTCGGACTTCGCGCCCAGGCCACCCACGCCGGTGCCGTAGCTGCCGAGGCCTCCGCCGCGGCCCTTGGTGCCGACCGCGCCGATGCCGATGGTCTCGCCCGTGCCGCCGCCGCCCGAGCCCGAGCCGCGGATGCCGAGGCCGCCGATGCCCTGGCTGTCGCCCACCACCGGCCCGAACATGTTGCCCACCGCGCCCTTCAGGTCGCCGCCCAGGCCGCCCTGCCCCATGACGGTGGAGAGGCCAGCCCCGCCGCCGCGGCCGAGCGCCGCCAGGAGCCCGGTGCGCTTCACCATCTCCTTCGAGTTGGGATCGATCGCCTTCGGCGCCGAGCGGGCGTTCGTCTTCGGGGCGTCCTTCTTGCCCATCTGCCCCTCGTCGTTCTTCGCCTTGGCGGCGGCCTCGCCGTCGTCCTTCTTCTCGACGCTCTGGGCCTGCACCTTCGGCGGGGGCTCGGGGGGCTTGATGATGAACTTCGCCATCCGCTGCGGGTTCTTGAAGAGGTCGTCGGCGACGATGTCGGTGTCGTAGGGCCAGTTGTTGGCCGCGACGATGAACCCGGCCTGGATGAAGAACAGCACCAGGAACAGGTTCAGGAACTGGTAGTTGATGCGCTCCCAGATGGGAGCGCCCTTCACCTGGCGGGGCACGCGGACGGCCGCCTCGATGGCGACCTTGCCCACCTCGGCGCGAACGAGGCCCGCCCTGGGCACGGCCACGCTGTAGCCGCCCTCCACCTTGCTCTCGGGCGTCGCCTTCTTCTCGCGGACGAGCTCGCCGAACGTGTGGGAGACGTCCTTCTCGCGGAGGACTCCGTTCATGCCCTTCGTGAAGGTGAAGCGGTACTCGTCCCCCTCGAAGCGCAGCACCGGCAGCTCCGGCGTGGGCAGGCCCTCGAGGAGGAGGTCGCAGCGCCCGGTCTCGCCCACCAGCACCGCCGTCTTCGGGCGCACGAACGTGCGGGCGTCGAGGAGCGTCTGGCCCCAGAGCAGCCGCAGCTCCACGCCGAGGTCGGCCTCGCTCGAGAGGTCCTCCACGGCTGCGGGGACGGTGCGGACGTGCATCTTCCTCGCGGGCCGGGCCGGAGCGGGCTCGGGCGCCGCGGGGGCGGGCGCAGGGGCGCGGGCGGTCGCGCCGTTCGTCCTCGCCTTCGCCGCCGGTGCCGGAGCGGGCGCCGGTGCAGGCGCGGGCGCGGGCGCGACCTGCGGCATGGACACGGCGCGGTTCATGCCCGTCATCCGGCCAGCGGGCGCCGCGGCAGGGGCGGCGGCGACGGCGGGCGCGGGGGCTGCCGGGGCCTGGGCCGGTGCGGCGGCGGGCGCCGGTGCGGACGCGCCGGCGGCGCCGGGCGGCTCGATGACGAGGCGCAGGCCGCCCAGGGCGACCTGGTCGCCGAACTCGAGCTTGCCGCGGCTCACCTTCTTGCCGTTCACGAAGGTGCCCTCGGCGCTCCCCATGTCGATGATGGAGATGGCGCCGTCCGGGGCGACCTCGATGACGGAGTGGATGCGCGAGACCTTCTCGTCGTCGAGGACGAGGTGCGCGGAGGCCAGCCGGCCGATCTTGATGATGTCGCGGGTGAACTGCTCGGTGCGTACGAGCGCGTCCCCCCGGTAGACCTTGACCGTGATCGGCGTGGGCATGTGGGCCTAGAGGTCCCCCGACGACTGCATCACCTTGTCCCGCCAGTCCTCGCGGATGCGGATGAGGTTCGAGTGCTGCACCTTCTTGCGGGACTCGACGTACTCGCCGTCGGGCCGCTTGAGCGTGCCCTCGAGGGTGTCGTCCTCGAAGTTGATGACCGTCTTCTTCTCGTACTCGACCTTGGCGCCGGCCTCGCCCTCCGCGGGCGGCTTCGCCGCGTCCTGGGCGCGCGCGGCGCCCGGGGCGAGCGCGAGGAGGATTGCGGCGATCGCGAGGGGGTTCGAGTGGGGCCTTCCCATACGTCCGTCTCCGTTCGGGTTTCCGATCCTATCATCCGGGCGGGCGGCCCGACAGGGAGGCCGCCGCCCCGTCAGGGCTTCTTCGCCGGCGCCTCCGGAGCGGGGGGTGGAGGAGGCGGCGGAGGGGCCGCCCCGGCGTCCTTCTTCGCCGCATCGTCGGCGGGCTTCTTCGCGCTCTCCGCCTGCATCGCCTTCGCGGCCTCGAGGGCCCTCCGGTTCTCCTCGAGCTGGGCCTCGCAGTCGCGGATGAGCTTCGTGGCCGGGGAGTCGGCCGGGGCGAGGGCACCGGCCGCCTTCACGTAGGCGTTCAGCTCGACGATGGCCGGCTCGCACTCGCTCTTCACGCGCGCGAGCAGGATGCCGCGGGCGAGCCTCACCTCGGGCAGGTTGCCCCCGGAGAGCTTGTCGGCCCGATCGTAGGCGGCGAGCGCCTCGTCGGGCTGGTCCATGTGCCGGAGCGCGATGCCGCGGGCGAGCACCACGCGCGCGTCGTCCGGGCGGACGAGCAGGATGCCCTGGGCATGCTCGGCGACCTGCCCCCACTGCTCGGCCTTGATGGCCTGGCCGAGGAGCGCGTAGCGCGAGGGCAGGTGGCCCGGGTCGAGCGCGAGCGCGCGCCGCCACTGGGCGGCGGCGGCGGGCGCGTCGCCCTGCCTGGCGTACGCATCCGCGGCGATCCAGGGCAGCTCCGGGTCCTGCGGCGCGAGCTTCTCGGTTCGCTTCGCCACGAGCCGCGCGAGGTCGTACTCCTTGCGGCCCACCGCGGCCTTCGCGAGCACCTTGTTGGCGCCGACCGAGCGCGGGTCGCGGAGCAGCGCCTCCTTGGCGAGGCGCGTCGCCTCGTCGAGCTGGCCGGTGCCGAGGTAGAGCGCGGCGAGGCGCTCGCGCGCGAGCGCGTCCTCCGGGAAGTCGCGGAGCACGCGCGCGTACGCCGCGGCGGCGCCGGCGGTGTCGCCCCGCGCCTCCGCCTGCGCGGCCAGGTTCACGGCGGCCTGGCGGAGCGACGGCTTCGCCTGGAGCACGCGCTCGTATTCGGTGCGCGCCTCGGCGTCCCGGCCCTGCTCGGCGAGCGAGACGCCCAGGTTGAAGCGCGCCTCCGGGATCTCCGCCTCGGCGAGGATGCCGCGCCAGCGCTTCTCGATGGCGGCCCAGTCCGGGCGGCCGCCCTCGATGGCCTTCGCCTGCGCCTGGGCGAGCTCGTCGAAGGACTTGAGCGTCTTCGCCGACGGCTCTCCGGCGGGTGGCGGCGACGGTGGCGTGCCCGGCTTCGCGGGAGCGTCCTTGCCGGCCGGGGTGGGCGCGCGTGCGGCCACCCGGGGCGGCTCCGTGGAGGCGCAGGCGGCGAGCGAGAGGACGGCGGCGAGCGCCGCGCGCTGGAGGGGCGTGGCGGTCACGGCAGGAGGTCCTCCTCCTCGTCGCCCTTCTTCTCCTTCTTGTCCTTGTCCCTCTTCGCCTTCTTGGAAGGTACCTGCGGCTCGTCGGCGATGACCCGGTTCTGAGGATCGGTCGGATCCGCCACCTTCGCGTCGGGCGCGCCGCCCTGCGCGGAGGCGGGCCTCACCTTGAGCGGCGGGAGCCCCGGGTCGGGCGCCCGGCGAGGCGCGGCGGAGGCCGGCGGGGTCGCCTGGATGGAGGCGAGCGGGCCGTAGCCCCGGGGCGCGACCCTCGGCGCGGGGGGCACGATCTCCGCCACCACCTCTCCGGACGTGGCGTAGACCTCCGGCTTCGCCTTCACCAGCGCCGCGTTCACCGCCCGGGCGCAGTCGTTCACGACGCCGTAGTCGCGCGACGCCTTCATGGCGACCTCGTACGCCTCGAGCGCGTTCTTCTCGAGCGGCTCGGTGTACGGTGCGAGCTGGGCCTTGTACTCCTCGAGCAACTCGGGGTTGTTCTTGATCTCCTTCGGGATCGGCACAGCGTTGAACGCCTCGGCGAAGCGCCTGTTGCCGAGCCCGCGCTTGTAGAGCGCGCAGATGGCCGGCTCTGCCTGCTTCATCTTCACGATCTCGTCGTAGCCCTCGAGGAGCTTCGAGAGCTTCTTGGCCTTCACGTCGATCTGGGACTTCAGGTACTTCGGGGCGACGTTCAGGGTGACGCGGTCCCACTCGGCGAACGCCGGCTCCATCTCGAGGTACGAGGCCTGCGCCACGATGGCGAGGCCCGGCCCCTTCACCTTGTCCCGGTTGCGCCGGTAGTAGGCGAGGCCGGCATCGTAGGCGTCCCGCGCGCCCCGGGCGTTGCCGGAGCGGTCGAGGAGGAGGGCGATGCGGTTCTGGATGGAGAGCCACTCGTCGGGGTCGGTGGCGTACTTCTTCTGGTAGGCCTCGAGCTGTGCCTGCTCCTTCTTCGGGTTCTTCTGGCGCGCGTAGAGGTCGGCGAGCCCCAGGAAGAGCTTCCGGGCGTCGGCGCCGTCGGGCCAGGTGTCGAGGTAGGAGAGGATGGCCGACTCGGCCCCGGCGAGGTCGCCCAGCCCCTCGCGGAAGACGGCCACGTTCACGATGGCGTCGTTGGCCTTCTTCTCCTCGTAGACGCCGGCGGGCGGCGCCTCCTCGGCCACCTTCTTGCCCTTGGCGCTCGGCTTCGCCTTCTGCTTGGCCTTACCCTTGCTCGCCCCCTTCGGCTGCGGCTCGGTGGCTGCGGCCTGGGCGTCGCGCTGGCGGCGCCAGTCCTTGAAGTACTTCTCGTAGAGACTGGCCGACTTCGCGAACTCGGCGATGGCCTCGTAGGCCTCCGCGTTGTCGTAGTTCGCCTTTGGTACGAGCACGTCGTTCGGGTAGCGCTGCAGGAACTGCTCGCGGACCTCCATCGCCTTGTCGAGCCGGCCCGCCTTCACGTAGTCCACCGAGGCGTTGTAGAGCGCGGTGGGGGCGAGCTTCGAGTCCGGCCAGTCCCGCGAGAAGGCGAGGTACTCCTCGGCCGCCTGCTCGTACTCGCGGGCGGCCTCGCGCTGCTCGACGAGCTTGAACGCGCTCTGCTCGATGACCCGGGCCAGGTCCTCCTTCAGGCCCGGGTGGGCCTTCACCAGCGCGGCGTTGCCGTAGAAGCGCTTCGCCCAGCCGTTCACGTTCTTCCAGTCGCCGAGCAGGTTGTAGGCGTCGAGCACGAGGTTGGTGGAGTACTTGGCGAGCTCGTGCTGGGGATGGTCGAGCGCGATCCGCGTGAAGAGATCGGTCGCCTCGCCGAACTCGTTGTGGCGGTAGCGGAGGTTGGCGGCCTTGTAGGCGACCTCGACCCACTTGTCCCCGGTGGGCTGGTACTTCACGTAGCGATCGCAGGCGGCGAGGAGCGCCTCGCGGGCGGGGGCATGGGGGATGCGCTTCTTCGGGTCGGTCGGAGGGATCTTGTCGGTCTCGTCGAGCTTCTTCACGACGAGGTCCCAGGCGAACACCGACGACTCGAGCGCCTCCTTCGTGTACTTGCCGGGCTTCCTGGGCGGCTTCGCGTCCATCGCGGCCACGTCGGAGAGCGCCACCCGGTCGTACTCCTCGCCTGCCCCCTTGAACTGGCCCAGCGCGTAGCGCAGCTCGCCGTGGAAGAAGCGCATCTCGTAGGCGGCCGCGGCGTCGGGGAACACGTCGAGGTAGTCGCGGTAGACGGCCTCGGCGTAGCCGGCCACGGGCTCGTCGCGGGTCTTCTTCCACTCGTTGTGGTAGCTCGTGGCGAGGATGCGCAGCGTCAGCTCGGCGTTGGCCTTCGCGTCGGCCAGCGTCTTCTGGCCCTTCTCGGTCTTCGCCTCGGGCGACTTCTCCTCGATCTCCTTGAGGAGCTCCACGAAGCGGTGGGCCTGGCGGACCGCGTCCTCCTTGCGGCCCATGCGGCCGGCCGACGTCACCATGCGCGACTGGAAGAAGGGCGCCTCCACCGACAGGGGCCGCTCGCGGATGAGGCGGGCGTGCACGATGATGGCGGCGGGGTCCTTGGCGTCGCCGTAGTAGAGATCGGCGAGCGTCTTCAGCATGTCCCACCAGTTCGCCTCGCCGCCCACGCGCTTGAACTCGTCGATGGCGGTCTCCGGCCGCCCGACGTACGAGTACGTGCGCACGTAGTCCTTGCGGGCCTCCTTCACGAGCGCGAGCTTGCGGTCGGCCGGCACGGTGCTGGTGGGCAGGTCGCCGAAGTAGATGACGGCGCGAAACATGTCCATCGCCTGCTCGTACGTGCCGAGGTTGAAGTGCACCCAGCCCTGCTTGTAGAGCGCGTAGGCGTAGACGCTGCTCTCCTGGTAGGTGGCCGCCTTGCGGTAGGACTCGAGCGCCTTGTTGAGGTTGCCGACGCGATCCGAGGTCGAGGACTTCTCGAAGTAGTACTCGCCGAACGCCATCCAGGCGTCGGGCACGTAGCGGGAGTCGGGGAACTTCGTGATGAGGGCGCGGTACGCCTTGAGCGCGTCGGGGTCGGCCTTGTTCCGGCGCGAGAGGTTCTCGGCGAGGAAGTAGAGCACCTCGTCGAGCCGGGGGTAGTCGGGGTACTTGGCGATGATGGCCTTGTAGAGCGCGACCGCCTGGACCTGCAGGCGCCTCGACGACGCGTCGAGGTCCTTCTTCTCGGCCATGAGGCGGTCGATCTCCCTGGGATCGCCGCGCGTTCCGAGCGCGATGAGCTGGTCGTCGCGCCGGTTCGACTCGAAGAAGTAGTACTGGCTCTCCTCCCAGAGGAGCTCGGCCAGGCGGAAGTACCACTGCGGCATGTCCGCCTCGCCGCCTCCGCCCAGCTCGATGAGCTTGCGAAGGGAGGTGATCTCCTCGGCGCGCTTCTCGGAGATCTTGACCTCGGTGACCTTGCGGAAGGCGTCGAAGCCGACCGTCGGGCCGGCCGGGCCCTCGGCCTTGCGCTTCCCCTCCAGGGTCCCGCCCAGCGAGGCGTCCGGCCCCACCTCCTTCTTGGCGCCGAGGCTCCCCTCGTGCCCCGCGGCGCGCGGCGGCTGCGCGGGCGCCTGCTGGGCGGACGCCGGACGCGCGGTGAGCGCGAGCGCAACGGCTCCGGCGACGAGGGCTCGGATCATCAGGCGACCTCCCCAGCGGGACAGGAGCGACCGGCGGCGAGGGCGCGTCAGGGCGTCGAGGCCGTGCGCGGCCGGTTGAGCCGGTCCTTGCAGCCCTTCGTGAACGTGTAGGTGAACGTGCCGAGCTCGTCGCGCCAGAACTCGCCCTCGTACGGCCAGTAAAGGTGCTCGTCGGAGACCGCGGTCGAGTACTTCAGGTCCTTCACCACCTCGACCTGGCTGCCCACCGCCAGCGAGCCCTCCAGCGCCTCGCGCTCCTTGCGGGAGACCTCGATCTGGATGCGCAGCGCCTGGGCGAGCAGCGTTCGGAGCTGGTCGCGCTCGTACTCGAGCTTGCCGCGCGCGCGCAGCCCGGCCTCGTCGGCGAGCCGGGAGCGCTCGGCGCGCAGCCGCTCGGCGAGGTCGGCCGCGAGCGGCGACTCGCGGAACGCCTTGCTCCGCCGGGAGAGGCCGGCCGAGGCCTCCTCGTCGATCTCCGCCAGCGTCTCGCCCAGGCGGGCGAGGTTCTGGTCGGTGCGGGCCAGCCGTGCGATGCGCCGCTCGATCGCGTACGCCTTCGGGCGGTCGCCGGCCCAGACGGCGTCGCCGAATGCGGCGGGCGTGCCCTCCCGGGCGGTGAGCGCAGCGAGCGCGTCGTAGAGCGGCTCGTACCGGCGGCCGAAGGCCTCCAGCACCTTGCGCGCCTCGGGGTAGCGGCAGTTCTCGTAGTAGACGATGGCCTCGAGGACGTACGACTCCGGGTAGTACTCCTCGTCGAAGTAGGGCGACTGCAGGGTGAGGAGGTTGCCGAGGGTGCGCTCGTAGTCGCCCACGCGGTAATGCGCGTAGGAGGCCTCCCACAGGCCCTCCAGCCAGCGCTCGCCGCCCCAGGGCATGCGCCCGTAGTAGAAGATCGCGTAGCGGTTCTGGCGGTTCTGGTAGTGGACCCGGGCGAGCTGGAGGAAGGCGAGCTCGCGCACGTCGGCGTCGGGCCGGCGACCCTTCTTCGGGTTCTGGAGGCGGACGACCTCCTTGAACTGGGCGATCGAGCCCTCCTCGTCGCCCTGCGCGTAGAGGACGAGGCCGGTGAGGAAGCGGGCCCGGGCGTAGGTGTCGCCCGTCTCCGCTGGCAGCGCGTCGCCCTTCCCCTTCGCGTCCTTGCCGGCCGGCTTCGTCTCCTGGCCACCGGCGGACTCCCGCACGAGCCCCGCCAGCCGGCGCGACTCGTCGAACGCCTTCTGCGCCTCGGCGGCGCGGCCGGCGTCGCGAAGCGCTCGGGCGCGCTCGAACTCGTACTTCGCGAGGAGGAGGTGGAAGCGGTCCTCGTGCTCGGGCGGGAATCCCGCCTGGGCGTTCCGCGCCACCCGGGCCATCACCGGCTGCTCGTTCTTGAGGCTACGCCCGACGTAGAACACCCACTCGAGCGCGCTGTGGAAGAAGCGCGAGCCCTGCGGGCCGCGGTCGAGCACCTCGTCGAAGGCGGAGAGCGCGGAGTGGTGGAGCCCAGCCTTCTCGAGCGCCTTGGCCCGCTGGTAGCGCGCCTCGTCGTGGCCCTCGGCGAGCGCCGGGTCGCGCAGGATGGCGTCGAAGGCGAGCGCGGCCCCCTCGGCGTCCCCCGCCTCGAGCTTCTTCTTCGCGTCCGCGAGCTTCTCCTTCGCCGCGCCACCGGAGAGGTCGAGGGCGAGGCCCGGCTGGGTCGGGGCGGGCTTCGCCTGCTTCGCCGGCTTCTGGGCCGGCGCCGGGCCGGGGCTCGCCTGCGCGGGAGGAGGCGGCGGCGCCGCCGAGGGCGCCGCGGCCGGAGGCGGCTTCGCGGCGGGCGCGGACGTGGCGGCCGGGGCCGGCGAGCCGGGAGCAGCGGCGGCGGGCGCGGACTTGTCCGTGGACGACTTCGCGGGGGCCGACTTGGCCGGGGCCTTCTTCTTCGCCGGCGGCTTCTTCTTCTTCGGCTCCTCCTTCTTGGGCTGCGCGCCGAGGTCGAGCCCGAGGTCCTGCGCGTGGGCCGCCGGCGCCGCGAGCCCGAGGAGCAGGGCAGCGAGGACGGCGGAGCGGGAGCCGGGACGCGTCATGGGAGGGCTCACGGATGCGGCCGGTTCGAGAAGGGCAAGAAGAACGACAGGCCGAACTCGGTGAAGAGCTGGTTCTGGAGCTTCTTGTCCGTTCCGCTGTTCGGGATCTCGATGCGGAAGAGGTAGTCCTTCACCTCCGCGCGCAGCGCCAGCCAGGGCGTGAAGAAGAACCGCGCGCCGAGCCCGAGGTGGCCGCCCCAGGTGCGGGTGATGGGCGGCTCGCCTCCGCTCTGCTCGAGCTGCGCCGCCTGCTCCGAGGAGATGACCTCCTTGTAGGCGACGAGGTCCACGCCGGCGAGGAGGGACATGTCGAAGTGGCCGACCTTCTCGGAGAAGGCGTTCAGCTTCCCGTAGATCGGCGACCACGCGCCCTCGAGCCCGTACACCGCCTTCATGTTCCCCGGCACCTGGAACAGCTGGTACGCCGTGGCCTCGTGACAGCCCGCGTTGGAGGGGCAGAGCACCGTGGAGCTCGTGGTGCGCGTGAAGCCCGCCGCCACCTGGGCCGACAGTGAGAGGAACTCGTTGAAATGGTAGCCCGCCTTCAGGCCGGCGAAGTACTTCTGGTAGAAGGCGTCGTCGAGCGAGAAGTTCCCCGACAGCGTGAGCTCGACGCGGCCGGCCTTCGCGAAGAGCTGCCCGGCCACGGGCGGGATCTTGCCGGCGAACACGTCGGACTTGGACTGCGCCCCTGCGCGGGAGGGGGAGCCCGCCGCCGCGAGCGTGAAGGCGAGGAAGGCCGCCGTGGCCGCGTGGTTGCGGGGGGCGCTCATGGGTAGACGTAGTCGAAGTCGGTGGGGAAGAAGAAGGAGAAGCCGACGTTGCCCGCCACCACCTTCTGGACCGTGGCGGGCACCGACTTCACGGGCTGGTCGGGGTAGAGCGTGGTCATGAGCCCGAGCTCCACCGCGAGCCAGCTCTTCGGGTAGAAGCGGACTCCGCCGCCGAAGTCGGTGGCGAGGTGCGGGCCCTCGTTCAGCGGAGCGAAGCTCGTGGCGCTCCACACCATCCCGAACCCGGCCGAGAGGTAGACGTCGAAGTGGATGATGTTCTTCTCGAGGAACGAAGCCTTGCCGTAGATCGGCGACCAGACGCCGTCGAGCATGAGCTGGTCGTAGATCTGCGAGGCGAGCAGCTGGCTGCCGAAGGCGATCTTGCCGGCCTGGCCGTTCTCGGTGCGCAGGATGGCGGGCTGCCAGTCGCGCGGACTGGTCCACTCCGGCTTCCGGTAGGTGACGCCGCGCAAGGCGAGCGCGAAGGTGTCCTGGAAGCTGTAGGCGATGCGGAGGCCGCCGCCGAACTTCTGGTAGAAGGCGTCGTTCAGGGTGAGCGCGAAGACCGGCGCCACCTCGAAGCGGCCGCGCTTCAGGAAGCCCTTGCGCTGGACGGCCTTCACCTTGTCTCCGAGCGCCACGTCCTGCGCCGCGAGCGGGAGCGGCGCGGCCGGCTTCTCGGCGGGCTTCGGCTCCTCGGGCTTCTTCTCGGCCGGCTTCGAGAGGTCGAGGCCGGGCGCCTCCTCGGCGGGCTTCGACTCCGCCGGCTTCTTGTCGGCGGGCTTCTTCTCGTTCTCGGCCGGTTTCGGCTCGGGGGGCTTCGAAAGATCGAGCCCCATCTCCTGCCCGAGCCCGGCGCAGGGGAGCGCGATCGCGATCACGGCGAGCCAGACGTGATTCCGCATGGGGAGGGCCCACCGCATCGTAGCCAACTGTCACGGGGTGGGCAACGGAACGGCCCCCGCGCAAGGTCGTCCCATCGAGTCTGTAGGCCCGACGCCTTCACCGCCGGATCGGGCGTCGCTCACCTCCCGGGGCGTTCCTTGTCGGCCCTGCGGGCGCATGGTAACGATGCCAGTCGGGCATGCATCGCTCCGTACACCGTCCGTCAGGGGCCGTGCTCGCGGTCGCCGCGGGCCTCGCCCTCGCCGCGTGCCAGGGCCCGGACGTGGGCCAGCCCTGCAAATTGGCGTGGAACGATCAGTGGGACACCGATCCGACCTACCCGCCCCCGCCGACGCCGCAGACCGTCGCGGGTGACTACTTCGAGAGCGGCAACCTGGGGTGCGACGACCTCGTATGCATCGTCTCGCCGGCCACCTCCGACGAGCGCTATGCGTCGTGCGCCAACACGGACCCCCAGAACTACATCTGCGGCTACTGCTCGAAGCCCTGCGTGTCGAACGAGGACTGCTACACGAGGAAGACCGGCCTGGTGTGCGACCTCATCCTGCTCGACCCCGCCTTCATCGCCTCGCTCGACCCGGCCGTGCGCGAGCGTTACCTCTCCGACGTCGCCTTCTCGTCCTATTGCGTCGTCCCGAGGTAGCGGTCCTTGCCCGGGGCGCGCCGCATCGCCGCGATGGCCCTCCTCGCCTTCTCCTGCGCCGCCGGCTCGGGGAGCGGAGCGGGACCCCGCGTGGTGCTCGAGAGCGCCGACGGCTACCGCCACGCGGTGCGGGTGGAGCTGGCGCGCGACGACGAGGAGCGCGCCCGGGGGCTCATGTACCGGGAGAAGCTCGACGACGATGCCGGGATGCTCTTCCTCTTCCCCGTCGCCGAGGACCACGGCTTCTGGATGAAGAACACGCTCATCCCGCTCGACATGATCTTCATCGGCGAGGACGGGCGGGTCGTGGGCGTGGTCCAGAACGCCGCGCCTCGGAGCCTCGACCTGCGCTCGGTGGGCGCGCCCAGCCGCTACGTGCTCGAGGTGAACGGAGGCTGGGCCGCCCGGCGGAGCGTCAGGAAAGGGGACCGGGTCCGCTTCGAGAGCGTGCCCCGGTTCTAGGGGCCACCCGCCTCAGCTCTTCCGGAGGAGCTTCGACGCGACCACCGGGCCCAGGCTGTCGGACATCAGCCTCTCGACCGCCACCTCGAACGCGGCGCGATCCCCGTCGGCGGTCCAGACGAAACGGATGCCCATGCCGGGCTCTTCTCCGG
>Ga0335085_10006741_pt1 | contig 18038 bp, 15 predicted proteins | sample Lox_Sample_45_FD_206712 | JGI IMG/M metagenome (GOLD analysis project Ga0335085, IMG submission 206712) | Soil microbial communities from Loxahatchee National Wildlife Refuge, Florida, United States - Lox_Sample_4.5 | ecosystem: Environmental > Terrestrial > Soil > Wetlands | place: USA...
AGAAGTCCGGCGCTGTGGCCGTCATGGCGCTGGAGCGCGTGCCCGCCATCATTCGCGCCGAGGGCGGCGTGTCGCGCATGGCCAATCCCAAGCTGATCAAAGAGATTATGGCGACGGTCTCGATTCCTGTGATGGCCAAGTGCCGCATCGGCCACTTTGCCGAGGCGCAGATTCTGCAGGAGATCGGTGTCGATTACATCGACGAATCCGAAGTGCTGACGCCCGCCGACGAAGAGCACCACGTCGACAAGCATGCCTTCAAGACCCCGTTTGTGTGCGGCGCGCGCAACCTTGGCGAGGCGCTGCGGCGTATCGCTGAAGGCGCAGCCATGATCCGCACCAAGGGCGAGGCCGGAACCGGCGACGTGATCCATGCTGTGAAGCACATGCGCCAGATCGTTAAAGAGATCAAGCAACTCACCGTCGCCAGCGAAGAAGAATTGTTCGCGGCAGCCAAGAATCATCAGGCGCCGTACGAGCTGGTGAAGATGGTTGCAAAGATCGGCTGGCTCCCGGTGCCCAACTTCTCGGCAGGCGGAATCGCTACGCCCGCCGATGCGTCGCTGATGATGCAACTTGGCGCGGAAGCCGTCTTTGTCGGCTCCGGCATCTTCATGAAGGGCGGGGTTACGCCACTCGACCTGTTCAACAAAGATGAGCGCGCCGAAGCCGAAGCCCGTGCCAAAGCCATCGTGATTGCCACCACGCACTACAAAGATCCCAAGATCGTCGCCGAGGTCAGCGAGCAGGTTCCCGGCGCGATGAAAGGCCTGGCCGTGTCGGCGCTCGAAGAGAAAGACTTACTGCAGACGCGGGGGTGGTAGCGGAAAAGCGGCCTTTGGCTATCAGCTCTTGGCCTTTGGTCGGGGGATCGAATGAGAAATTTCGAGGATCTCGAAGTCTGGCAGATGGGACACGCCCTCACGGTCGAGCTGTATAGACTGACAGAGAGTTTTCCTCGTAGCGAGACGTTCGGTCTTACCTCACAGATTCGCCGGGCGTCTAGCTCGATTGGCGCAAATCTAGCTGAAGGTTGCGGACGGTGGGGTGAGGCGGAACTCGCACGATACGTTCAGATCGCGATGGGATCAGCCAGTGAGTTGCACAATCATCTCCGATTAGCTAAGGATCTCGGGTTCGTCAGCCACGACAATTACCAAACAATCCTCAGCAGGATCATCAGCATTCGCAAAATGCTGACATCCTTGCTCAAGACGCTCAGGCGATCACAGAAGCTTCATGCCGAATGAGCCTCTGGCCAAAAGCCAACAGCCAAGAGCCAAAAGCCCCATCCTCGGCGTTCTTGCCCTGCAAGGCGACTTCGACGCACATCGGCGGCGACTGGAGGAACTCGGTGCCGAGGTCGTCCTCGTACGCAAGCCTGAGCAACTCGACGAGATCGATGGGTTGGTCATTCCCGGCGGAGAATCGAGTACCTTCCTGAAGCTGCTGGGCGAAAAAGGATTTCGGAAGCTGAGCGACTTCGTTCACACCAAGCCGACCTTCGGCACGTGCGCCGGAGCCATCCTGTTGGCGAAGGAAGTGGAAAATCCACACCAAACCGGCCTGAATGCCATTGACATGACCATTCGGCGCAATGCCTATGGGCGGCAGATCGACTCCAGCATTGTCCAGGCTATGACTCAACTCGGTAGCGATCCGCTGGAGATGGTCTTCATTCGCGCCCCGCGTATAGAGAAGATCGGCGAGGGCGTCGAGGTTCTCGCCGAACGCGACGGCGATGCTGTTCTGGTGCGCAAGGGCAATGTCATGGCCGCGACGTTCCACCCCGAGCTATCGGACGACAAGCGCGTGCATGCGGAGTTTCTGAAGCTGGTGAGAGGAAGCAGTTAGCAGTAAGCTCAGAGCTAAGAGCCAAAAGCAGCCCTCCTGCGACCTAAGTCACAGCCATATACTCGTCCCTGCCCTAGCATCGGGTCATGGCAACTCTGACAATGTCCGCACAACAAGCACGCAAGAGAACCATGATCGTCCCCCGCGAGCACGGCGCATGGGGAATGCTGCTCGTGCCGTTGGCGACTGGCGCAATCGTGGCTGCACGGTCGGCTTTCAATGGAATTGCGCTGCTTCTCTTCATCGTGGCGACGCTTTCGCTCTTCTGGCTGAGAACGCCGGTGGAAGCGTGGTTCGGGCTCTCGCCCATCAAGGCGCAGAGCAGAGAGGAACGCCGCCTGGTGATGCAGGCCATCGTCGTGTTTTGCGTCATTGCTCTCGCCAGTCTCGTCCTGCTCTTTGCTGATGCCTACGCGCGGGGACTTCTGATCATCGGAGCCGTCTCTGGAATCGCGTTCGGAGTGCAAGCGCTGGTGAAGAAGCTGGGACGCGCCGGCAGAATGCCTGCGCAGATCATCGGCGCGATTGGGCTAACCTCGACCGCCGCGGGCGCGTACTACGTTGCCACCGGCCGGCTCAACTCGACTGCCGTAGCGCTGTGGGCGGCCAATTGGCTCTTCGCGGCCGACCAGATTCACTTTGTCCAGATCAGGATTCGCGGCAGCAAGCTGACGAGCGCGAACGAGAAGTTCGCCCGCGGGAAGTGGTTTATCTACGCCCAGATCGCGTTGATCGTTTTCCTGACCGCGGCTAGCGTATATCACGCCCTTCCCCTCTGGACCCTGGCTGCATTTGTTCCCGTCCTGTGGCGTGGGCTGGCATGGTTCCTTCGGCCCACGCAGCCGCTGGATGTGCACAAGCTCGGATTCAGCGAGCTGGCGCAGGCAATCGTGTTCGGAGTGTTGTTGTCGGCGGCGTTCCTGGTGTGACCGCACACACCCTTGCCCCTCAGGCTCAAAGGCGTTGTCGAATTTCATTTTCATCCAATCCGTGACATCCGTGTGAATCCGTGGCCAGCTTTTCGCGCCGTCGGTTGCCGCCGCCCCTCCTGAAGGACGGGGCTTTCACCTTTCGGCGCCTTCGCACGGCAATCGGGCTCCCGCGCGTCTATTTCGAAGTCGCCGTGTGCCGCACAAAGAATTGCTCCTTGTCCATGTCCGCCGGCACTGCCACGTCGAAGAAGCCGACCATCATCTCCTCATAAGTCTGGCCGCCCCAATGCACCTCGGCGTTGGGATTGGGATTGTGCGGGTTGTCTTCCGAATTGTCATACCACGCGACGGCTTGCAACAAGGTTCCAGCCTTCAGGAACCGAGGCTGCGTCAGCCGATAACTGAGCTGCCAGTGAAAGTGATAGTTCACCCGCAGTAGTGTCTCTTTCACCGAGCCGTCGGGATTGAGAATGTTGTACTCGAAGCGCTTCCCGCGCAGATGCATGTGGGGGAAGAAGCTGAGCAGAGTACAGTCGTTGGGGATGGTTCCGGCGACGTCGACGCGGTAATCGTCGGTGCGCGGCGGAATGATGAAGTTGTGATTGGTGAGCTGCAACGTCAACACCCGCTGCGTTGGTTTCTCTTTGCTGAAGACCATTCCAACGCTCGTCTGGTCGGTGGCGGCGCGCCCGTTCGCGGTGTAATGCATCTGGAAGACCAGATCGGAACCGGCGGGGATGAACTTTGCCATCGTCACAGGCCAATGGTCGGGCTGACTGCCGGGAGCGTAAACCAGCAGCATGTCAGTGGTGGTCTCGTGGGCTTCGGCACGCATCTTCGGATCTTTGAAATCAGAGGCGACGAATGGAACACCAACCGGCGCGGACCGCAGCCAATCCGAGTTTGGCGGCCGGATGTAGACCACGGCGTGATGCACGTGCTCCGGGCTCGACGGCCGGACCTCTGACTCGCGCACCCACATGTCATGAGTGAATCCGGTGGGAACGATTTCGTAGGTGTACTCAATATCACCAGTCGCCGGAAGGGACACGGGCTTGGGCATCTCGACAATTTTGTCGGGTGGGTCGATGTTCCAGCCCTTCGTCCAATTCTTCGGCGGCGGAGCGTCTTTGGGCAAGCCACGTGGCGCGCCGTCGTCCACCCATTTCGCGATAGTGGCGATCTGTTCCGGCGTCAGCGAGGGATCGTTAGAAAACTTGCCATAGCGCGGGTCGGCAAACCACGGCGGCATCTGCCTGGACGCGATGGCTTGCCCGATCGGCGCTGCCAACGCCGCGATCTGCTCGTAGGTCGCCATCGGCGTAGGACCAATTCCCCCTTGCCGATGACACGTTTGGCAGTGGTCCTGCAGAATTGGGAGTACGTCTTTATAGAACGTTACCTGGGGCGAACTACTCGAATGAGCGTGCTGCGAATTCGCGGCGCCAATCAGAAGGAGCGAGAGGGTTGCAGCGAACGCGATCAGGATCGGTGAGCCATGAGACACGCCCGCCGGGCGGGAGCGCAGCAATGAAACCAAGCGACGCAAGCAACTATTTTACTGCTGGCCAGGCGTCAACATCTGTTGAGCGCGGAGGCGTCCTTCTGCAATTCGAGTGCGATAACCCTGCCCGAGTTCGGCCGCCTCATAAACATAGGGGCTCTCCTCCTCAGCGCGATCGAAGGAATTCAGCGCATCTTGCGGACGATCCATCGCCAGCTGAGCATACCCGAGTGCGACATACAACCGGTAAGGTCTGGCTGATCTTTCGACTGCCTGGGAGAGAATTCTAAGCTCGTCCTGATGGCGGTTTTGCTTGTTATACAGCCTCGCGAGAGAATGCGGCGCCTCATCGGAGCCGAGCGAGAAAGCGGTGAGGTATTCGGCTTCGGCTTCAGAGAACCGTCCGAGATCTTGAAGCGCAGTTCCTTTTGTGAAGTGCAGGAAGGGGTTGTCCTGGAAGATCAACTCGGCCTGCTGCAAGGGTTCGAGCGCCTCATAATCGCGACGCAATGCAACCAGAACCGCGCCCGCATTCAGCAGGGATCGGAATCGTTCAGCCTGGCTCCTTCTGCTGCCCGTCGCCGGCGGGACCGAGAGCGGTACGGCCCAGCAGTCGATCCGGTGGTGCTGTAAAAAGCTGTCCGTTTCCGGGGTTACGCGCAGGAACACCGCTCCATAGGCATCCAAAAATACCGGCTGCCAGTTCTGACTTGTGCAGAAGTTATGAAGAGCCAACAAGCCGGCACTTAATCCGTGGTCCAGTGCCAGGATTACCGTGTTAATTCCACGGCTCTCTGCTTCCCGCTGCCAGTCCGGGGAGTCTGGTGATTCGCCAAGAAGCTCAACCATGTGGACAAAGAATGGCGCCCCAAAAGGAATGGAGCGGCCGTCGAAGTAATCGGGATACGCTCCGTACAAGGTCCACGCAAGATAGCCACCGGAGTTGTAATCGTTGAAGATATTGGCCGGCAAACGATTCTCTTGCAGGAAATGTGCGGCTCTCTCAGGAAACAAAATCGTTTCCCCCGGTCCAAATACAGAAAATGTCGAAGGTGCCGTGAGGTAGTACCGGTTGTTGACTAGATCTACCACCCGCAGAAGCACGAGGCAGACGATGGCAAGCGCCAGGACGGGTTGCCCATACTTGATGACTGCGGGCGGTACTCGCCGCTTCCTCTCAACTGCGACCACAGCTTCCGCCAGAATCGAACCGCCCAAGATCACCGCGACGGCGGCGAACGGAGCTTGAAAGCGGTTAGCGTGCAGTACGGCATATGTCGCAGCCCCCAGGACTATCGCCGGAGCGAGTTTACGGCGGTACAGGGCAATTACGATCGCGACTGTGGCTATTACCACTAACCATAAGAGTGCGCTGCGAGGATCTCGCAACGAGAACAATTGCGTTACTGTGCTCGTGGTAATGCGCACTGGCGACCATTCTTCGACCCAGCGCCGGTGAATTCGAAGAATTTCGTTTTGCCGTACGATGGCGACATAAATCCGAGGTCCCCACGGATTCAGGAGCGTGGCAAGGAGTGTCAGTCCCAGCCAGGGTGCCGCGCGCCGCAGGCGATGCAAGGCAGGAAGACGAGTTGCCGGAGACAGGATCTCGCCGGCTTCCAGAGCCAGATACGCGCCGCACATGGCAAGACCGGCCATGAATCCCAGATGTGAGTTGACCCACAGGAACATCAATACCGGAAGCAACCAGAGCGGTCCTCGGCCCGAGCGTTGGTAGAACCAAAGTATGCTGACGAACGCGGCGAAGAATAGCTCCGTGAACATCTCGGGACGCGGTTCAGGGCGGACAGCGATCAACGGCACCGCAATCACCGCCAGGAGTGCGGTTATGAAAGCGCCCCGCCGCAGGAGAATAGCTACTATTCCTGCGCAGGCGGCCGCCCCGATCCATGACAAAAGAGAATATCCGCCCAGCATGAACAGGCCATACAGCAGCACTTGTGAGAGTGCCGGATAAATCCATTCCTTGCCCCGGGCGGTATAAGACAGAACATCGGTCCATGGAATGCTGTGATGCTGAACGATCCAGCGACCGGTCGCCAGCTGCCACCCCAAGTCTGTATCAGCGACGGTTCGCAAGCCGGCCAACCCGGCGTAAAGGAGGGCGATGCCTATCAGTAAATATGTGGTCCAGCGATTGCCAGCCCACAATGGGGCCGCAGTTGTGTCGTGCGAAGTTGGCAGAGCAGCAGCCCTGCTCCTGGTCTGGGAATGTCTCGGCGTTTTTCGCGCGGTCCCTGTCATCGGCGCCGGGGTCCTTCTGCACCCAGTCGGCACAACGGGACCATTTTAGACAGCTCACCGCCCTTGCCAAGTGCACACTCCAAGACGAGGCGGTAAATGCTTTCTACTCGTGTTCGCGCAATTCTTCCGGAGCGCCATGGCGGCGCAGCAATTGCGGCAGATTCTGCGAGAAGGCCGAGCGCGGCAGTACCATGTCGCAGCCTGCCTCTTGCGCTTTCACCTTCAGGTCGCCCTGCACATGCGAAACGAAGCCGATGATGTTGGTCGCCTTCTTCAGCTTCGACTTCAGCTTGGGGATGATGGTCAGCGGCTTGGCCGACAGGTTGTTCAAGTCGACGATGATCAGTGACGGCTTATCGTCGCCATTCTGCCCCATACGCTCGTAGAGGTCCTTCTCCGTCTTTACGAACTCGACCTTCACGTTCAGCTTGCGGCCCGTTTCCTGGATCTTCGTCATGAAGAACAGGTCATCGACGAAGGCGAAGATGCGCGCCGGTCCCGACTCGACGTTTGCCGGCAGCGGCTCCGGCTCGACCGGCAGGAACGGCTTGCCGAATCCCTGGCCTCCCCGCCGACCCGGTCGTTGCTGATTGCCATTGTTACCGTTTTGTGCCGTACGGTAGCTGTGGTCCATGGGAGCGGTGTAGATCCCGCCGAGCGGCTGGTTCTGGCTGGAGCGTTGTCCAGGGCGGCCACCCTTCCGGCCCTTGGTGTGCCGGTGCTGGCCCGGGCCCTGCGAGGGTCCCTGGCTGTGACCTTGTCCTGGCTGATGAGCGCCTTGCGTGGCGGGTCCACGGCGCCCACGACGGCGCCTGCGTCCTTTCCCTCCGCCGGGTTGTCCGGATGGAGGGTTTGATCCTTGATTCATGGTTCTCTCGTAGTCAATTCCCGCAAGATTGCGAGTTCCCACATCTGGACCGCATCGATTGGCCGGTTGCTCGCAAAAACAACTTGCCGAGTTGGCGATTATGCGGTTGGAGTCGTTCCTGAAATCGAGTTCGTTACGTCCATCTGGCGCCTGGACATGTTTTGGCGCATGGAACGCCGGCACGGAGGTGCGGCGGTTGGAGGACTCTCTCATGGTACCCAGCTTTGGCTGTGAAACGCAAGCTCCAAACCGTCTTTTCTGCGCCAGAGCACATTTCTTTACACCTGCCACTGAATGGTGGTTCAATCCAGGCGGTCGTCAATTCAGCCGCGCTAGCAGCTGCCGCACCATCTCCAGCGTTTCCCGGACATCGTCGGCATCCGCGGCATCGGGACACAACTTCAGATAATTCGCCAGGTCCTGCGCGGCACCCACGTATTGATCAAGATTCAACCGAACCAGGGCCCGCTCACGAAGCATCTCCGCCGATCGCGGAGGAATAGCCAGCAGCATGTCGAGCACCATCAGACCCTTGCGGAAGTTGCGCTGCGTAAAGTAAATCTGCCGCAAATTGTTCAACATGCGCGTGAGAATGGAACGGCGCGTTACCGGGTGCAAAAACTCCGGTTTGAACTCCATTTCGCCGCGATAGATCTCGTTGAGACGGGCGTGGCAGTCTCCAATCGACAGCACGCGCCCGCCGTTGAACGCATCGACAATAATCTCGCCCGACAGTGCGTCGTAGTGCTTCAACAGAAAATGACCCGGCATTCCCGTCCCGGTCATGGGAAACCCAATGCGACCGGCTACCTCGACGTACACCACGGAAAGCGTGATCGGAATTCCCAGTTTGCGGTCGAGCACGTCGTTGAGAAACGAGTTTCGAGGATCGTAATAGTCGTTTCGATTGCCGCGTAGCCCTTCTTCCTGAAATAGCACGCGATTCAGTATTGCGATGGTCTCGCGGGCGCTGGAGTTGGCACGCAGGTTTCGTTTTACCCTTCCGGCCAGATCGTTCAGCCGCTGCATATAGGCTGGAACGTCGAGCTCCGGGTATTCGATTCGTGCCAGCGCCAGGGCCGCACACGCCAGATCAATCGCCTCGTCCTGCTGCGCCGGATTTACCAAATCTGCAAAATTCTTCAACGTGCGCTTATGGGGGTCAGGTCCCAGCATCCGAGTTCTACAGCGTCCGAGCTTTAGATGAATGCGGTTGCAAGGCGATTCGGTTACCTCGAGTAGATTTCGCGCCATGTATATTGAAGCGTCATGTCAACTCGGAAGCAAAATTACTCGCGCAAGAAGACGGCAATAGTCCTTTCTTCCAGAACTGCGTTTCGCGGCAAGCTCTTCAACGTGACCTCCGAGCGCGTGGTTGAGCCCAACGGCGTTACGGCAGTGCGCGAAGTGGTGCGGCATTCGGGTTCGGTGGTCGTGCTGGCCATCGATGAAAGCCGGGGCGAGCCCCACGTGTTGCTGGAGCGCCAATACCGTTACGCTGCTGGAGATTTTCTTTGGGAGATTCCGGCGGGACGGATCGATGAGGGGGAACGCCCCCTGGCCGGCGCCAAGCGCGAGTTGCGCGAAGAGACCGGATACACAGCGAGATCGTGGGAGAAGGCGCTCTTCTTTTTTCCCAGCCCTGGCTTCATGGACGAAACGATGACAATCTTTCTGGCGCGGGACTTGAAAGCCGGCGAAGCCCAGCCCGAGGAGGACGAAAAGATCGAGCATGAGTTAGTCCCGCTTTCCCGGGCGGTTGAGATGATCTTCGACGGAAAAATCCGCGATGGGAAAACTATCGCGGCCGTTCTTTGGCTTTGCGAGTACCGGCGTCGGACTGCGGGCTGAGATAGGGCCCAGAATTACTTTGCCCGCGACGAATTTACAAAATAATGGTTTATCTTTTTGACATCATCTGCGCTTGCTAACTCTGGCATATATGCCTAACCCTCTTAAATCCAGCGGAATAGACTATATACTCTCTTGACAACTAAACCACTGGAGAACACAATCAAACCTAAGTAGTTCAACAGGCCGACATCTCCGATCTGCCGCACGTCTCCTGGACGCAAAAGCTCCTTACGATCTGGAACGGTTACCAGCCTGTTAGACGTAATTCTCAAGGAAGCACCTGGCCCAACAGGTGCTAGTGGGCCTTGCCCGGAGGGAAGACTAAAGTGAGATTAAAAGGAACCGTCAAGTGGTTCAATAATGCAAAGGGTTTTGGCTTCATTGGTCGGGACGATGGACCGGATGTGTTTGTACACTACAGCGCCATTCACACTGAAGGGTACAAGAGCCTTCAGGAAGGCGATCCGGTCGAGTTCGAGATCGTGCAAGGTCAGAAGGGTCCTCAAGCGGACAATGTGGTGAAAGTGCAGTAGTTTAGGCCATCGTCGCGTCCCCAACCCAGCCGCCAGGCTGGGTTTTACGTTTTGGGATGTTCGGGAGCTGGCTCGTGCCGCGCTACAATCTCGCTCAGGTAAGCCTTCTTGGATAACAAAGCCATCGCTCGCGTCTTTTACGAGATCGCCGATCTTATGGAGATCAATGGCGACGACGGATTTCGTATCCGCTCCTATCGCCGCGCCGCCGAAGCCGTAGAGGCTATGGCCGATCAGGCAGCCTCTCTGCTGTCCGAGCCGAAAAAGCTGCTGGAGGTTCCCGGTATCGGTAAAGGCATGGCCGGGAACATCAAGGAGCTGTGCGAGACCGGGAAGCTGGCCCAGCATCAAGTGCTGCTCGAGAAGTATCGCCCCTCGATGCTGGAACTCCTCAAGATTCAGGGACTCGGGCCGAAGACAATCGCACTGATCTGGAGCGCGTTTCAGGTCAGCGACCTGGCAGGAGTCGAGCAGCTCGCTCGCGAAGGCAAGCTGCGTGAGCTGCCCCGATTGAGCGAGAAGAGCGAGCAGAAAATCCTCAAGGCGCTTGAGGACTATCGTCGAATCTCAGGGCGGTTCCTCATCGACGAAGCCGATCGCACGGCACAGAAGCTCACCGACCATCTCAAAGACATGCAAGGCATCGAGAAGGTCACGCCTGCGGGATCGCTGCGCCGGGGTAGAGAGACCGTTGGCGATCTCGACGTGCTGATCACCGGACCCTGCTGTGTCGACGATCAGCAGCGAGCCGATCTCATCGAGCAGATCCTCCGCTTTCCGGGCATCGTCGAAGTTCTCGCCAAAGGTGACAACAAGGTGAGTTTCAAGCTGCGTAGCGGCATGCAGGTTGACGTGCGCACCTTGCCGCCTGACTCCTATGGCGCCGCGCTGCAATACTTCACCGGCTTGAAGAACCACAACGTGACGCTTCGGCAGCGCGCGCTGAAGATGGGATACACCCTGAGTGAGTATGGTCTGTTCACGCTGGAGGCCAACCAGCGGGTCGCGGGCGCGAGCGAAGAGGAGATCTACGGCAAACTGGGCCTCGATTATATTCCGCCGGAGTTGCGCGAGAACTGCGGTGAGATCGACGCGGCTGCCAAACACGAACTGCCTGACCTGGTGAAGCTGAGCGACATCCGCGGCGAAGTTCACATGCACACCGTCGAGACCGATGGCCGCTGCACTATCGAAGAGATGGCCGCGGCTGCCAAAGAGCGCGGATACCAATACATCGCCATCACCGATCACTCCAAGAACCTGGCATTTGCCAACGGACTGGATGACGCCCGCGCGGTGCAGCACATCCACCGCATCCGTGCGGCCAACGACGCGATCGAGGGAATCACGATTATGGCGGGGATCGAGGTCGATATCCTCGGCGATGGCGCACTCGACTTATCCGACTCGGTGCTGGAGGAGATGGACGTAGTTGTAGCCAGCGTCCACTCATTGTTCAGCCAGGAGCCGGAGCAGATGACGGACCGCTTGCTGCGCGCCGTGGACAACAAGAACGTATCCATCCTCGGGCATCCTACGGGGCGGCTGCTGCTGAAGCGGGATGCCTACAAGTTCGACATGGACGCCTTACTGAAGCTTGCGGCAAAGAATAGAGTCGCGATGGAGTTAAACGCGTATCCTGACCGGCTCGACCTCAACGACGTCCATTTGCGGATGGCGCGCGATCGCGGCGTGAAGATCGTCATCAATACCGACGCCCACCATACTTCCCATTTCGAGAAAATCAAGTACGGAATCCTTCAGGCGCGCAGAGCGTGGTTGACTTCGTGTGACATCCTGAATACGCTTCCGGAGCATGAATTCCGCAAGGCTATGAAGCACGCCTGGCCAGCTACCTAAACCCATTTGCGGAAATTCGCTTTCGGCGCCACAGGAGGTTTCCATGACCAACCTCACCCACAAGTCTTCCAAGCGCGAGTTCGATGCCGGACACGTCCCTATAACCGAAGAGTTCGATAGCCCCAGACGAACCCTGCCCCCCGCTGCGCCATTGGTAGTTGCACTCGTCGTAGTGATTGTCTTCATTGTCGGCGTCGGCTATATCTTCCGTGCCAAGCCCGTCGCCCAGGGGCAGATCGACGACGTCTTCTTCAGCCAGAGTAAAGATCAGCCCAACTCGATGGTATCGATTCAAATCACGCTCAGGGCTGTGGGCGCCAAGCCGGTATACATCAAAACCATCACCGCTGACTTGAATACCGGGGGTAATTCCTACACCGACGAGGCGGCCTCTGCCAGCGACTATGATCGCTACTTCCAGGCCTATCCCGATCTGCGGGATCACACGATGAAGGCGCTGGCGGTGGAGACCAAGATTCCTCCGGGAGGAGAAGAGCGGGGCTCTGTGATCGTCACATTCCCCGTCGATGCGGGCCAATTTCAGGCGAGAAAGAGCCTGACCGTAACCGTCGAGCCGTATGATCAGAAGCCCATCGTACTGAAGGAAATCGGGAAGTAACTTTAGGCGGCTGGGTTCCCAGGTTTCTCGAGCACAACGATCCTTGTTTCCAACTCGAGAAGTTTGGACTGAAATGCATCCATCTGCTCGGTCGTAGACGCGTTGACATTGGAGACATCGGCTTCGATCTTGCGAAAGCGCACTGTCGCCGACTGCTGATAGGCGCCGAACGCGCGCACAATGCGCCTCTCCGCGTCGTGCGTGCGTTCGTCGATATATTCGCGCAGGCGCTCCTCGGTTTTCACCGCACGTTCGTCAATGTATTCGCGCAAGCGGGCTTCTGTTTGCTGCAGCAGCTGGCGGAATTCGTTAGCTTCCATCATGGCTGTAGTCTACAACGCCCTCGAAGCGTCAAAAGAACCAATTCGAAACGCTTTCGCAGCCGCCGTTCTACGGTGTCACCGGTGTCGGTGCGTTCTTCGGTGTCGATAGATACCCGGTAATAGAATTCTTCGACGCAGAGAAGACCACAACTTCATACAGCAAGCGATCGCGCCCGGTGTAGAACTGCAGCGGCTCGCCAACCGTACGGTCCTTCTTTTCGATGGTCTTGTCATCGGCAATGACGTTCATCGTGAACCGGCTCTTTTTGGGATCGACCTTCTTGAGCTGCAAACTGACGGTCGAGACCGGCATCTTTGCTCCCTTGGTCAGGGTGAAGTCGTAATAGTTACGATCGCCTTTGTGCTTCAGTATCTCGAGTTCGCCGGCATTGTGTGCGACCAGGCCGCTCTGCACTCCCAGGTCGCCAATGGTTTTTTCCAGCTTCTGATTGGTAGCGGCAAGGTCAGTCTGGGTCTTCTGGATGTCCGTCTTAGCCCCGCCCAATTCCGTCTTCACGCCGCTGACTGCTGTATTCACGGCAGCGATCTGTTGTCCCTGCTCCTTCTGCTCAGAACTGAGCGCGGCCGCAGACTGCCTCTGCTGGCGCTCCAGGTCTGCCGCCCGCTTGGCCAGCTCCTGCTTCGTCATCCCGACTTCGGTAGTGAGTGCCTGCTTAAACTCGTTGGAGGTGCTGTGCAAGCGAGCCAGAAGTTGCTGCTGAGCGTCGTTCAGGGCAATCTGCTTCTGCTCGAGCGTGTCCAGCCGCGTTTTCAGCGAATACATGAAATACAGCGAGGCTGCGACATATACGACCGCCAGGCCAATCAGAATGTACTGCAGGATATGACTGCGGGGAGGCGGAACCGGCCTCTCGGCGGTATCCAGGGTTTTACTGGTACCGGCTTCAAACATCTAGGAATTCCTTTCTGTCGATGACCAACTGTCAGGTGGCGGCAAACGCCTACACCTAATATTTTACAGAGAGGTTACGGTTTCGGCGACCTGCGCAAGAGCCCCTCATGGCCCTCAGCGCAGCTTCGGTCGCATAGATCCCAATGCTGCGCTAGGGTCTCCAAGTTCAGTTACTTAGAAACCCCGGCCGATGATTAAGTTTCGACACCCTCAGGCGAGGGCGTTGTTCACGATCTGCTGCGCCTCTTCCACGATGGCATCCAGGTGCGCCTCATCGCGGAAGCTTTCGGCATAGATCTTGTAGATGTTTTCCGTTCCCGAGGGCCGGGCCGCGAACCAGCCCGACTTGGCGACGACCTTCAGTCCACCGATCGGCGCGTCGTTGCCGGGAGCACGAGTGAGCTTGGCCGTGATTGTCTCTCCCGCCAGCGTCGATTCCTTTACGGCGTCGGGTGACAACCTCCCCAGCTTCGCCTTCTGCTCCGGCGTCGCTGCCGCATCGATGCGGGTATAGATGGGCGAACCGAACTCCTCGGTCAACTCGCGATAATGCTCGCCGGGATCTTTGCCCGTAATCGCCATGATCTCGGCTGCGAGCAGGTCGAGTAATGGGCCATCCTTATCCGTCGTCCACACGGTTCCGTCCAGGCGAAGGAAGCTGGCGCCGGCGCTCTCTTCTCCGCCAAAGCAGAACCTGCCATCGAACAGTCCCGGCGCGAACCACTTGAAACCGACGGGCGTCTCACTCAGCCTGCGGCCAAGCTTCTTCACCACGTTGTCGATCATGCTGCTGCTGACCAGCGTCTTGCCCACGATAACGTCCTGCGACCACTTCGGCCGGTGGGTCAGCAGATACTGGATCGCCACCGCCAGGTAGTGATTCGGATTCATCAGCCCGGCGGAAGGCGTGACGATGCCGTGCCGGTCCGAGTCCGGATCGTTGCCGAACGCGACCTGGTACTTGTCCTTCAGCTTGACCAGCGACTCCATCGCGTAAGGGCTGGAACAGTCCATGCGGATCTTGCCGTCGTGGTCGACCGTCATGAACGAGAAGGTGGGATCGAGCTTCGGATTGACTACGTCAACCGACAAGCCATAGACCGAATTGATCGGATCCCAGTAGGGCTCGGCGGCACCGCCGAGGGGATCGACTCCCAGCTTCAGCCCCGCCGCGCGAATTGCCTCCATATCGATGACGTTGCCCAGGTCGTTCACGTAGGGCATGCAGAAGTCCTGCAGGTGCGTGGTCGCGGCCTTCATCGCCGACTCCAGCGTCACGCGCTTCGTACCCGCGTTGCCCGCGCGCAGCAATTCGTTCGCCTGGTCCTGAATCCAACCGGTGACGTCCGTGTCCGCCGGGCCGCCATTGGTTGGGTTGTATTTGAAACCGCCATCCGCAGGAGGATTGTGCGAAGGCGTTATTACGATGCCGTCGGAAAGATGGTCCTTGCGGCCCCGGTTGTAAATCAGAATGGCGTGCGATACCGCCGGCGTGGGCGTGACGCCGTCATCCGGTTGTATCACCGTTTCGACCTTGTTGGCCGCCAGCACCTCAAGCGCGGTCTGCTGCGCCGGTCCCGAAAGGGCATGCGTGTCCTTACCCATATAAAGAGGACCATCGACACCCTGCTGCTTACGGTAGTCACAAATCGCCTGCGTGATGGCCAGAATGTGCGCTTCGGTGAAGCTGCCGTTACGCGGGGTGCCGCGATGCCCACTGGTGCCGAACGCAACCAGCTGGGTAGGGTCGCTGATGTCGGGCTTGCGCTCGTAGTACTCGCGCTCGAGTTGGGCAACATCGATCAGCATCTCCTTAGGCGCGGGCTTGCCGGCCAGGGGAGAAATGTTCTCGCGCTGTTTGGTGGCTTCGGTCATGCTTCGGTCCTCAAGCCTGTTTTAGCACAGGGACTCGCAAAGGATTGTTAACGTTGCTTGCCGGCGGATGAGTATAAGGAGGGCCCATATCCAGAAAAAAGGTTTTTTGGCCCTTCGCAATTTAGCTTGAGAACGGCACTTCTATGCCATTGACCGCCATAGTCAGGGTGCATAAGATTGCGGCCCAGACTAGGAGGAGGTAAGCCGATGTGCGATTCCACACGGTTTCGGCCCTTACGCCTATGCGCCCTGCTGGTTCTGGCGCTCCTGGTTGTCGGCAGCTTCGCGACCGCGCATGCCGATAATTGCGACATCAATACTGAACCGCATTGGGACAATAACATCACCAGCGGATGGACCGCCCAGGCTCAGACTTTTGAAGCTCCCTCCCAGGCATGTAACGTCCTGTCTGAATGGGAGTTTGAACTGGCAGGAAGAACTTCTCCGGGCCAAGTCACCTTCAACATTTATCAGTGGGGAGCGAACGGCCCGGTGGGCAACCCCCTCTATAGCCAGACGCTGGACTGGGGAACCGTCGCTCAGATGTACGACGTCAACAATATCAACCTACAGCTCACTCCCGGCCAGCTCTACGGAGCCGACATCGACTTACAGGGCTACAGCGGGCCGAGCGTGTACTTCAATGGCAACAAGAACGGCTATCAGTATGACGGGTGGTGGTACATGTCCAGCACCGGATGGGAAGATCTTCCCTACAACCAATATTTCATGGCAAATTTCACCGGCGTTCCTGAGCCCGGCAGTTTGCTTCTGCTAGGCACGTCGCTGCTCGGCGCTGCCGGCGTCCTTCGTCGCAAGATTCGCCTCTGAACTCACCGTCGCCCCTGCTAAGCCGGAGCCCCCCAAAGCTCCGGCTTAATTGTTTCCGCAACCCTGCAAGTGAGCTGTGGCGCCTCCGGATGACCCGAATGAAGGGCGTAGGAACACCACGTCGTAATTCGGCTTATCCCGCCCGCGTTATTAACGTCATATTCATCTCAGCTGGGAGCCGGACGATTGTGCTGTGTGAGCCTCGGCAATACACTGGTTGCTCAGGCAAAAGAGGAGAGAGCCTTGCCCGAGCCCATCATCCAAGCCCGCGAGGTCGAGAAGTATTATGCCCAGCCGGACGGCAATCGTATCCAGGTGATAGCGCCGACCAACCTGGAGGTCAGTCCCGGCAAGATCATCGCGCTGCTTGGGCCTTCCGGATCGGGCAAGTCGACGTTGCTTCGCATGCTGACCGGCCTGTCCACCCCGTCCTCCGGCCATGTGCTCTGGCATGGCAAGCCGATGGACGGGGAGATCCCGCACGTCTCCATTGTGTTTCAGAGCTTCGCCCTGTTCCCATGGCTTACGGTGATCGAAAACGTCGAAGCTCCACTGGCGGCGCGGGGCATGGCGGCCATCGAGCGCCACAAGCGCGCACTGCGCATGATCGACGTTGTCGGCCTCGACGGTTTCGAAACTGCTTATCCCAAAGAGCTCTCCGGCGGAATGAAGCAGCGTGTCGGGTTTGCCCGCGCTCTTGTAGTAGAGCCGGAAGTGCTCTTCATGGATGAGCCCTTCTCCGCGCTGGATGTGCTCACCGCCGAGAACCTGCGTTCCGAATTGCTGGAGCTGTGGCTCAACAAGAAGATGCCGACCACCTGCATCTTCATCGTGACCCACAACATTGAAGAAGCCGTTCTGCTGGCCGATCGCGTGATCGTGCTGGGCCGCAATCCGGCGCGCATCCGCACCGACTTCGAGATCGATATCCCGCAGTATCGCGACCGCAAAGCGCCGCGCTTCCTGGCCTACGTCGACTATATCTACAAGGCGCTGACCAAGCCCGAAGAAGAGATGTCTGCGCCCAAGGCCGCAGCCGCTGCGATGGGAAACGCCGAGGGCCAGGCGAAGGAGCGCACGAAGTTTCAGATGCTGCCGCACGCGCGTCCCGGCGGAATTGCCGGCTTCCTCGAGCTGCTCACAGACCGCGGCGGCCGCGACGATCTCTACAAGACCGCCGACGAACTGGCCATGGACGTCGATGATCTGCTGCCCATCGTTGATGCGGCGGTGATTCTCGGCTTTGCCAAGGTGCATGAGGGCGATGTCGAGATCACTCCCGAAGGCCGCGAGTTTGGCGAGGCAGACATTCAGACCCAAAAACGGCTGTTCCGCGATGCGGCGCTGAAGAACGTCGCCATCCTGCGGCTGATCGAGAACACGCTGCACGCCAAGCGCGATCATTCTATCGGCGAGGAATTCTTTCGCGACATCCTGGACGAGCATTTCAGCCGCGACGAAGTGGAGCGGCAGTTCGACACCGTGCTGAACTGGGGACGTTACGCCGAAATCTTCGACTACGATTCTGAAACCGGCAAGCTCTTCCATCGCGAAGAATCTGAGTTCGCTGGCGCCAGGCAAGAGAAATAATGGCTCGCGATCTCTGGCAACCGGTACGCATCCTCGGCAAAGGTCCCTGGTCTTTGCTGCCCGCAAAGACGTGGTCGATACTCACCGACGTCGTCATCTTCGGCGCCGGCCTGTCGTTGTTCTATGGGATCGTGGTGTTGGCGCGAACCTGGTTCGGGCCTTTCAATCCTGAGGTCGAAATCTCGCGCGACCCGCGCATGCTGCCGCTGTACGCTTC
>Ga0335085_10006742_pt1 | contig 18038 bp, 13 predicted proteins | sample Lox_Sample_45_FD_206712 | JGI IMG/M metagenome (GOLD analysis project Ga0335085, IMG submission 206712) | Soil microbial communities from Loxahatchee National Wildlife Refuge, Florida, United States - Lox_Sample_4.5 | ecosystem: Environmental > Terrestrial > Soil > Wetlands | place: USA...
CGAGGGTGGATACCGATTGCTGGCACGATTACGCATTGGGGATGCCGCGGCGGAGAAGTCCGGCTTGGTCGCCTGGCCGGGGAGAATCTTTCTCGACCTGCTGATGCCGGATGCCGATCCCATCCTCAATATCCGCTTGAGTTGTTTCGGTAAGACGGCGAACCGCCTGCCGGAAGCGCTTTGGCTCAGTTTCTTCCCCAAAGCGCCGGACCCCCGCGGGTGGATGCTCGATAAGGTGGGACAAGCGGTTTCCCCCTGGCAAGTGGTTCGTGGGGGCAACCGGCAGATGCATGCGGTCACAAGAGAAATCCGTTATAAGGATACGCAGGGGAGCCTGGTCATTGAGACGCTGGATGCGCCAGTGGTAGCACTGGGCGAGATGTCGCCCATCGCTTATTCCACCGCCCCGCCCGACCTCGCTAAGGGCTTGCATTTCAGCCTGTATAACAATGCCTGGGGAACGAATTACATTCAGTGGTTTGGCGAGGACACTTGCTTCCGGTTCGTATCGCGAGCGTAAGAGAAACAGGCGGGTCCCGAGAACATTCTCGCTGGGGAAGTCTCTCCACCCCATCTGAGGCATCCTCATGTATAATTACTTGTGGGTCAATTTACACGGGGTTAACGCCCGTCACCCTACACCATGCCTATTGAACCTCCCGAGAATCCTAACGGCGTAGCCAATGGGGAAGATATTGCCCGCCTGGTGCGCGACTTCGAGGAGCGCACACTGGCGGGGCTGGAGGGTTACTTTAGCCAGCTTGTCTACCTCGCCTCCCTGCGCGACTACAACACCGGCCGCTATCATCATTACGGCCTGGAATCACGTTACTCTGCACGGGTGATTGACGAAGGCCTGCGCCGCTGCCACACGCGGGTTTTTGAAGAGCTGGTGGCCCTGCCTCTTAAAGAGCAAACCGAGGACTTATTGAATTTCTTCGAATCGCTGAAGGAAGATAAGACACGGTTGGTCGTGGTCTGGAAGCGGCTGAGGTCCTTTCAAATCCTCCCTCCTGAGGACTGCCACCCGCTGGCGCGGGAGCTTTTCGATAAGAATATTGAGATCATGCTGCGAATCTTGCGGGAAACCGACCTCTGGCCTCTACTGCACGATGCGCATGGCGACACCAACGACTTGCCCTAGCACTTCACCATCATCAGGAATGCGGATCAACTGCGGCCCGGCAGGCGATAGTGGGTGCGGCAGCAGGGTAACGTCTTTCCCGCGCTGATAGCACCAGCAGCACTCGTAACTGTAGCGCAACTCGAGAAAGTAAATGGGGCGATCGTATTCGGTGAGCCATCCGGAGTTCACGATCTTGCGCCGCGAGTCGTCAATCTGCACGATCGACCCGGGGCGCAAAATCGGGACCATCATTTGATCTTCCAGGCCGATGAAACCGTAACGGAATTTCTTCAAATCAAGCTGGCTTAAGAGTCCCGCCGGAATCTCCCCCCAAGACTCAATCAAACGGGACAGAAACGCCGTCTTCTCCGGCCGGAAACCGGGGTCAAAGCGGATGGGAAAGCGAATGGGGCGCGCCGGGTCCCCGACTTCCACGGTAAACAAATGAGTGGAAGCCTGCAGCGTGGCGTGCCTGTGTTCCTCCATTTTGCTGAGATTGATTCCGTACAACCCCATCATCTCCTCAATGCTCACCCGGTAAATCACCGTAAGACTGTAAAACTTGTAGATGCTGGGAAGGGAGCCGTCATTTTCAATCTGGTTCAGGCGAGCTGTGGAGACCACATACTCCGAACTACGTTCCGTGTCAGCAATTTCCAGGCTGGCTTCCTCGACTTGACGCAGGGTCAAACCCAAACGCTCGCGGATTTGCTTTAGCTTGAATCCCGCCTGCGCACCGAGTGTCAGCGTCGAAGCCGGCGATATGCCAGAAAGAGGTTGGGACATATCCTAAGTAGATAATGCGAACAAAAAATCTACCCCGCAATCCGGCCTCGATGGTGCGGCATTCTTGGACCGAAGAGGTTGAGCAGAGTCCCGGGGTCCGATAAACAACCAAATCTATTCTACTATACTGTGGGGTTATAAACTCAAATCCTCCGGCCGAAAAGAAAGTCAGGCCGAAACGGAAGAAGTGTCGAGTTGCAGAGCGAGGCAATTGCGAGCGGGGTAGTATTTGATGCGGCAAAGGGTCTGGCACGACATCGCGCCTCGATTTCCAGACAATTAGTCGAATCTGATCCCTTGCGTGCCGCGCGTTTTATTCTAGAAATTTTCCAATAAAAGAGTTGTCCTGCTCATCGTACAGATCTGTCGCATCGCCCAAAATGTAGCGATACTGAAACGGAGGACCGAGAGCGGCGATCCTATTCACCCAGTCGGTGGGATCGGTCCACAGGACGGTGCGATTCCCCATTGCTTTGGCCAAGTCTCCTAAATCCCAGTGCAGGGCAAAGCCTGGAATCATTCCGTCCAGCAGGTCGGAGTTCATACTGGTGTCGAGGGCCACGCGCAGGCTGTAGGGCGTTCGATCCAGCCAGACCTTGTGGATGCGCGAGTCGGCAGCCGCAGCCAGTAACACCCAGACTCCCCCCACGCCACGAGCACAGGCGCGGATTGACTCTGGATCCACATCCTGGCGGGCAGCAAGAACATCCACGCCTCGAAGAATATCGTGCGCGCGCATCGCCGCCAGATTACGCCCGATATGGTCGGCGCGGGTGTTGGCCATCCAATTCCCGATGTAGGGGCGCCGGTCAATTCCTGAAGGGTCGTCACGAACGTGCAAGACCAAGACAATCTGTCCCAGCTTCAGCATCCTCTCCACCAATGTCCCATTGGCAGGAATGAACGGGGACTTAATGTTATCGGATAGCAACAGTACGGCGGGCTTGCGTCCAGGAACATCGGGAATGTATGCCTTGCCCTCAATGCTCACACCGGGCTCGCTTTCAAAACGAATGTGCTCCACGCGCCCGGCCGTGCTGCTCGATTCGTCCAAGACCTCGACCGCGGGCGCCGTGTCATCGGAGGGAACGCCCCACTTGAGCAGTTGGTCCCGTAATTCCGTTATTGTGCCTGGCCGTTTCCTAACTACAAAATCGTCGTGGATCACTTGATACAATTTGCGGCTGCCGGGCAAATCATCAACATGGCCCGTGGGGGTCACCAGAAGCTCCTGGTTAAGATACATGTGGACGGGCTGTTCGTGAAAATCTCCCTTGCCGTCTTTGAGCCAGCGGATCATCCACTCGTAAATGTGCTCGCGCGTTTGGAGAGGCATGCCGTGGGGACCCGGCCCGACGAAGAAGCTCAGCTTGTTCTCGGCCCCGTAAATCCCGTACCAGCGCCGGGCGTCTTTGTATACGAGTTCGGCGGCGTCGGGCGTAAAGAAGTCGCCTTCCGTGGCCAGGATCAGCCAGGGAGTTGGCGCGCGCGCTTCCACCAGGTCTGCGGTATCGAGCCCGTCGGCAAGAAATCTGTGCAGGCCCATCTCGGCGTGAAATTCGCCATGAGGCACAGGCCGCGCGAACATCAGTCGAAACGAATTGGTCGAGCAGGCTGAGGCCACAGCTTTAATTCGCGGATCGAGAGCGCCCATCCACGTGGAGGTTGCCCCGCCGCCGGAACAACCCACCGCTCCAATCCGCGCACCATCCACTTCCGGCCGGCTTTGCAGGTAATCAACGGCGCGTTGAGCATCCCAGATAAAGAACCGCGCCACACCTTCCCCGATCAGCAGGCTTTGGGCCTCCGCCTGAAGGTGTTCGTTGGTGGCGCCGCCTGCCGCGGGCCGGCCCGCCTGCCGGTCAAAGGTCTGCTCTCGCTCACCTCCCCCAAGCGGGTCGAAGGCGAAAACAACGAAGCCCTTCAGCGCGAGATTCGCGGCGACCCTTTGCGACTCTGGCTTTCCCTCCTGCACATGCCCCGACTGCAAGAGGATGCCGGGATAATGTCCGGGTTGGTTGGGCCGGTAAAGATTGGCGGTAACATAGAAGTGCGGCAGGCTCTCAAAGAGGACCTTCTCAATAACATATCCATCCGCCTGGATCTTCCCGGTAACGTGGGCATTGAGCGGCCCGTGGTAATCCGGCAGTCCGCCCATGGCCGCCAGCACTTTTTCGCGCACAAGCTTCTGGCGGGCGGCGGCTTCTCCAACCGTTTGAACCGCGTTGACGGTCTTTTCCCGTTGATCGAGCTGCTGCTGCGCAATCCGATTCATCCATTGAAGGAATGGATCAAGCGGCGGCGTTTGCGCGGGGAGTGCAGCCGACGAGGCGAGGATGGTCACAAGAAGCAATGTGGCGGGTCGCAGTTTCATGAGAGTGATTTGATAGGCTCCGGCGGCCAAATGTCGCGCGGGGCGGGATTCCTTTCCGGGTCGGGCCTTAGTGTCCAATGTCGTGGCAACGGTCGCAATTGACCGGCGCATTTTGCAGCTTATGACAACTGACGCAGGCGTTCATGGAAATATCTTTCTCCTGCCACAAGCTGTCATGGGTTTGTACAGGACCGTGGCACACCTGGCACGCCACCTTGGCGGCCAAGTGCTTCTCGTGGCTGAAGAATACAAACCCGGGCAGCTCATAGAGCCGGGTCCAGCGCACGGGCTGGTGGTCTTTCTCAATTGCGGCCAGGCGTTGAATGGCCGGGCTGTCGATTTTGATGCTTTGGTGGCAGACCATGCAATCCGCTGCGCGGGGAATCTGCATCTTATTGCCATTGGCCGCGGCTTGATGGCAGGAAGCGCACTCCAATCCATTTTCCATGTGCAGCCGATGGCTGAAAGGTAAGGGCTGCGCAATAGCTTCCGCGGGCGCAGCCAGGGTCGCTGGTTCACTTCCCCGCCCCGATGATATCGTTCGCTCCTGGGCCTGCGGTCCGCCTTGCACGACCACATTCGAACCGGCGGGAACGAGGGCATAGGCAGCCAGCGTGTAGGGAGCAGCGGTGCTGGTGTCGAAGAATCCTCCCGGCCCGATTGCCACGACGACGAATTGCTGATGGGTCTTCTTTCCCATGAAGGTCATCGGCGTGGAGTGCGCATTGCCTTCGAGTTGGGCGACCCACAGTTCCTTGCCGGTCTTGGCGTCGAAAGCGCGAAAGCGGTGGTCCACGGTGGCGCCGATGAAGACCAGGCCGCCCGCAGTGGTAATAGAACCCCCCAGGTTATAAATGCCGGTGGGCGGCACGCCCTTCGCGGTCAAGTCATCGACCACGCCGAGCGTCGCCTTCCATGCCAGCTTGCCGGTCTTGAGGTCGATGGCATTCAGGTCGCCCCAGGGCGGTTGTTGGCAGGGATAGTGCTTCTCATCCCAAAAGCGCGCATAGCCTCCCCACTTACTGCTGCGCACATAAGCTTCCGGCGAGCCCTCCGGACCTTTGCGCATGAAGCCGACCGCGCCCACCTCACTGACATTTACAAACAAATAATCCAGTTTGGGATCAAACGAGGCGCCGGACCAATTCCCTCCGCCCAGTGTGCCGGGCAGCTCCACCGTCATGTCCTTAACTCCCCAGGGAGTGAAGATGCCGCCGGGCAGGCTGGCCTGAAAATTGTCGAGGCACCACTTGCGGGATTCCGGCGTAACCTGCGTGATGTCGTCCAGGGTCACGGAGGTGCGGGCAAGCTGCAGGGCTTTGGGCGGGAAGGGCTGGGTGGGCCAGGTGGCTTCGCCGGGCACCTCGCTGGCTTTGACGGAACGCTCCTCAATGGGGAAAAGCGGCTCGCCGGTCACGCGGTCAAAGATGAAGACAAACCCCATCTTGGTCACCTGCGCCACCGCCGGAATATCCCGCCCGCTCCGCCGCACCGTGATCAGCGCTGGAGGGGAGCAGACGTCATAATCCCAAATGTCATGATGGACGAGCTGATGATACCAAATGAGTTTACCCGTTGCGGCATCGAGCGCCACCAGGGAATTCCCGAAAAGCCCCTGACCTTTGCGGTCTGCGCCATAAAAGTCGTATGACGGCGAGCCGAGGGGAATAAAGATCATCCCGCGTTGGTCGTCCAGGCTCATCGGCGCCCAGGCGTTGGTCCCCGAGCGATCCACCCAGGAATCGCCTTCCCAGGTCTCATGGCCGGTCTCACCTGGGCGAGGCACGGTGTGAAACCTCCAAACCAGCTTGCCGGTGCGGGCATCGAAGGCGCGAATATCGCCGCTGGCCCCCTTTGAGGGATTTTCCTGCACTTCCGATCCATTGATCACCAGGTCTTTGTAGATGACCGGGGGCGAGGAGTCATCGTACGGAGCGTTGGGGTAGCTGTCTGCAACGCCCACTCGGAGATTGATGGACCCTTGCTCGCCAAAGTCCGGACAGGGCTGCCCGGTTCCCGCATCGAGGGCGTAGAGGTGGCCATTGAGCGCCGTATAGAAAATACGCCGGTCGGGCTTGTGCTCCTCACCTCGGCAATTAACGGATGAGGACCCCTCCCAGTAAGCCGCTCCACGATTGGGGATGGGGCGATGCGGGCGGGTCTCGACGGTGGCTTCGGCGAAGGGATCGAATACCCACAACTCTTTTCCAGTTTCCGCTTCCACAGCAATGGCGCGGCTGGTTTGCGTGGTGAAGTAGAGCACGCCATCAATCATCAAAGGCGTGCTCTCAAACGCTTCAATGCCGCTATCCCAACCGCGCGCCACTCGGTAAGTCCAGGCGCGCTGCAACTTGCCCACGTTGGCCGTGTTGATCTGGTCGAGCCGTGAGTATCGCATCCCGCCGGGATCGTGGCCGTAATACCGCCATTCCTCATTCTGGGAATCCCCGGATCCCTGGGCGAAGACCAGGGGGCAAAGCAAAATTATCCATCCCAAGCTAAACGTCAATCGTCGCATCAATATCCTTGTTTCTGATTTTACGGATCGCGCAGGGCCCGAAGCGTTCAACAACCCTGAAACCGACGACAATAAGCGATCTTAACATGCCCGGGGACGGACGTGTGCTTCACGGCGAGTCAGCACAAAAACTAACGTGATCGGCGGCATAGCCGAATTTCGGCAAAGCGTGACTTTGTAAAGGAATGGTAGCCACAGTCAGTGCCGTGCTGACCGTGGCATCTTCGCACGTTGGATCAGTCGGTCGTGGCGGTTCGGCCCATCCTCATCGATTGCGTCCAACTGCCGCCCGGTTATGGCACCCGCCAAAGGCCCACGGTCAGCACGGCACTGACCGTGGCTACCGGGTGGAATATCGATCGCGAGATGAGGTCTGGATTCCTGCCGGGGCTGCCTCGTCGGCGTATTTGACTCGTTATAGAGGCTACATGATTGGAAGGACGGGCGGCAGAAGGTTGAAAATGCGGAGGACAAAGCGTCCGATCTCGCCTCGTCTATGGTTTTTGGTAACTGCCTTACTTTTCAGTATGTTCTCAGCTTCGTTTTACAAAAATCGGGGAGCGACGCTCTTTGTTTTCAAGATGTTCTCAGCTTCGTTTTTTTCAGACATTCCGGCCGTGGCAAAAAATGTCAGGTCAGTTCTTTTCAACCGCTGCCTGGCCGAAAGCTAAATCGCTCCTTCCTCTCTTGCCTAGCCGGGCGAAATGTCATGCTTATAGCCTAGCACAAAGTTAGGCGGTTGTCAAGTGAAAGGTGGGGCGGGCAGTTTGAACGGGAGGCGGCTTCACGCCCCCATTTTCCCGGTAAACCTGCCACTAGACGGGTAGCCACGGCCAGCGCCGTCCTGACCGTGGGTTCTTCGCGCTATGCTTGGCGTGCCTTTGCATAGTGGGGGCGTCGTGGAATTCGCTCGAGATTGATTAGGCCAACTGCCGGCGGACTATTGCGCCTGAGACAAGCCCACAGAACGGCACTGACCGTGGCTACCGGCTTGATTGAGGTCAGCGAAATGGCTTTTCCGCCCTCCGCGCGACGTCTTGCGCATCCACGGTTTCAGCTTGGCCAGCCCGGCATTCTTCCCGGCGCCTTGCGGCTTCCTCGGCCCAAAGACGCTCCGCCTCTTCCTCACCCAAGTCATCCAGGCTGGCCAAGAGCTTTTCGGCTACGACCGCGCGGTCGTCCACGTTCAGGCGCAGAGCATCTTTCAGGACATCGGCCAAATCTGCCATGTTGACCTCCGAACTTATTGTATCCTAATCTCGAATAGTCTTTACCGTCTGGCGATGGAAAGGTCAAATTCATGCGCGCGGGTCGGAGGGTCGGCGCGATGGTGGAAACATCAGATTGCGTGGTAAGGGCCGCGGACCGCAATGGCGGTGGTCCGCGCTAAACACTCACCAATTAGTAATCGACCCGTCGGGCCGCTCCAGCATGGGATTGGTACGCTTGCGCTCGGTGATTTCCGCCGCCAGTTGCAGCGGTTTCGTATCGAGAGTCACGCCCAGGCCGGGACGCCGGTTCGGCCACATCTTGCCGTTGCGAAAATCGTAGCAGTCCGGCAAGTGGGGGTAGGTGTGGCGGCCGTCGCCGGTCATCTCCATCAACGCGGGCCCGGAAAAGGCTGCGCACGCGTGGACCAGCGCGGCTTCCGAGACGGGGCCGGTGAAGTGCGGGATGAGGCCCACATAATGAGTTTCGCAGAGCGCCTGGATCTTCATGTACTCGGTGATCCCGCCCACGTTGGGCAGGGTCACGCGCGCGTAGTCGATCAATTGTTGCTCGATCAGCTCATTCACGTCCCACTTGCTGCCGAACTGCTCTCCCACCGCAATGGGCACCTTCACGTGCTGGCGCAACTCGCGATAGACCGCGGGATTTTCCGAGCGCAGTAAATCTTCGGCAAAGTAAGGCGCCAGCGGCTCAATCAAAGTGCTCAGACGCACCGCGTCGGGAAAGTCCAGCCGGGTATGGTAATCAAGCGCCCAATCGCCGTCCTTGCCCACGCCTTCTCGCACCTCAACACAATCCTGGTAGGTTTTATCCACCATCACGTGGGAATTGAAGGACTCACCCTTGGCGGGATCGGCCGTGGCGTAGCGATAGGCGCGAAAGCCCGCCTCAATGCAGGCACGCGCCGACTCCTTCAGGCTGCCCTGCTGGGGGAATCCCGTGGAATAACACTCCACGTGGTCGCGGGAAGCGCCGCCCAGCAAGTCGTAGACCGGCACGCCCAGGGCCTTCCCCTTGATATCCCAAAGCGCCAGGTCGATCGCCCCCAGGGCATCCAGCTTCTCGCGCCCCGCCGGGTAAAAATAGCCGCGATACATCATTTGCCAGAGGTGGTCGGTGCGAAAAGGGTCCTCGCCAATAATCATGGCGGCGCACTGCTCGACCATATCCTTGCTGCCGCCTTCGCCGATGCCGGTTATGCCCTGGTCGGTCTCAACGGTCACGATGTGGAAGCTTTGGTTGAACAGAACGGGTGAAGCGGGATTCAGGTAAAAGCGCACACGGGTAATCTTGTGGGGAGAAGAGGCGGCCTTGGCCAACGGCGCGGCACCCACAATGCCCGCCGCACCTCCCAGGCTGGCCATCTGCAAAAAGGAACGTCGCTGCATCGGAATCCTCCTGTCTTAGCCGAAGCGCTTGCGAATTGCGCCCCTATCATCCTACGTTCCGGGCCTTTTTAAAGTAGAATTTTCGCAATGGCCGTCCGAAGCCGATCTGCCGCCACTCCCGTGGCTCAAGTGCGCCCTTGAAACCCGTCCCCACGGCTGGCGCGTCGTGGGCAACATTATGGCGCCGCTACCGCGGCTCATAATGATATTGACCAGCCACCTTTCGTAAGTCCCAGTTGGGGATTGGGATGTAGCCACACAGCGCGGCAGTGCCGCAACCCAAGCTGTGCCATGGCCATCTTGGCCATGCCCGAGCACGGGCAAGAGAAGCTGTGAAAGAACCACGGTTGTAGCGGCGGTCTACGACCGCCGGATTTTGAAATCAACAACTTCGGCGGTCGTAGACCGCCGCTACAAATGGCCAATTCGATTTTTTCACAGCTTCAGATGCCCGTGGCACAAAATCTTCGCGCGCCGCGAAGATTCGCGGGATTAGTACTACAGGGACGCCAAAACTCGGATCCAAATGTACCGGTATTTCAAGAGCCGTTGACCGAGTCGCCGAATTCTCCTATTGTTTCCCCAGCCCACGACGAATGTGGCTTTGTCCTGCCACCACGTGTTGGGCACCATGACTTCCATGAACCCTTCTCAGAACAGCTCGGCCACTGCGGTTGCCACTTCCGAAGCCCCGCAACTGGTGCGGGCTTTGGGCTGGTGGGAAGCGACCTCGATTGTCGTGGGTATTGTGATCGGAACAGGCATCTTCATTGTGCCGGCGCAGATCACCCGCTCCATGGGCACGCGCGATGGGGCGCTTACCGTCTGGGCCGTGGCGGGACTGTTGAGCCTGTTTGGCGCGCTGTCGTTTGCGGAGCTCGCCGCGATGATGCCGAAGGCCGGAGGGCAGTACGTTTATCTGCGTGAGGCATACGGGCCGCTGGTGGGATATCTCTGCGGCTGGTCGTTTTTCGTCGCCACCCAAACCGGTGGAATCTCCGTGCTGGCGGTGGGCTTCGCCGAATACGCCAACGAATTCCTGCCGCTCACTCCGTGGGAGCAGAAGGCCGCCGCTGCGACCTCAATTGCGCTGCTGACCGCCATCAATTATCGCGGGGTGCGCGAGGGCGGGTACGTGCAGTCTGTGCTGACAGGTGTAAAGATCGGCGCGCTGGCCGCGCTCATCCTGCTGGGTTACGTGCTGGTAAAGGGAGTGCCTAACAGCCCTGGCGCATTGGCGGCGCCGCCCGGCCATCGGCTCGCCGCGTCCTTCGGCGTGGCAATGGTGGGGGCATTCTGGGCCTATGAGGGATGGAATGCCTGCACCTTTGCCGCGGAAGAGGTAAAGCGCCCGGAGCGCAATGTGCCCTTGGCGCTGATCCTGGGCCTATCGGCGACCATCGTCATCTATATGGCTCTGAACCTCGTTTACTTTCGCGTCCTGCCCGTCGATCAGGTGGCGCACTCCCCGCGGGTGGGGGCGGACGCCGCGGTGCGGATCTTCGGCCACGGGGGGTCTCTCCTCGTTTCAATGCTGATTCTGATCTCCACCCTCGGAAGCCTGAACGGCAGCATTCTGGCCGCGCCACGGGTTTACTACGCCATGGCCAGGGATGGACTCTTTTTTCGCTGGTGTACGCACATTCACCCACGGTTCCACACGCCAGACGTTGCCTTGCTCGTGCAAGCCGCGTGGGCCATCATCCTGGTGGCGGCGGGAACGTATGAGCAGCTTTACACCTACGTGATTTTCGCGGCGTTTGTGTTCTATGCCCTGACCGCGCTGGCGGTGGTGGTGCTTCGTCGCAAGCGGCCGGATGCCCCACGCCCCTACCGGGTGTTCGGATATCCCTACGTGCCCATCATCTTCGTGCTGGGTTCAGCATGGTTTCTGGTGAACACCCTCCTGGAAGAACCAGTGGAGGCGGCAGGCGGCGCAGTCATGCTGGGCGTAGGGGGGCTGGTGTATGGATTTTGGAAGCGCCGGTCGGCGTCCTAATTTGGGTGTAACGCCGCCATCCTGGCGGCTGCTGTGCCGACTGGAAGCCGGCGGCACAATCCGAATCGGGAGACCACCGGGCGCTGGCCGGGGTAGATCTCCTGCTCTTTATGTGGGGTTAGTTTTCAGCTCGCCGACGATGAACCAGTAGGCAATCAATCCGGCCACCAGGACGCCGGCGGCGAGGGCGAAGGCGGGAAAATAGGCCCCGGTGCGGAAAATCAAATACCCCGTGATCAGAGGCGCCAGGATGCCGCCAATGTTCCCGGTAAAGTTTTCCAAGCCCGTCCAGGTGGCCACCTGGTCGGGCGGAGCGCAGCACTGCAGGATGGCGAACATATTGCCGGAAGCCAGGCCGACAATCGAACCTCCCGCCAGGAAAGCGAGTGCGCCCAGGGCAGTCTGCGCGCGGGCGGCAGGGATCAGCAGAATTCCGGAGAGAAAGGCCACGGTGATCATTATCTTGCGCGCGCGTGTCTCATCCCAACCGCAGCGGATCAGCCAGTCAGTGATCCATCCTCCCAGGGGCTCGCAGGCGCCAAAGATGAAATAGGGCAATGCCGCGTACATGCCGGCGCGCACCAGCGTCAGGTGGCGGACCGTGACCAGATAGTCCGGAAGCCAGGTGACGAACAAGTACCAATAGTAATCAAAGCAGAAGAATCCCAGGCAGATGCCCAGCAGGTTCCGATTCAGCAGGATCCCCCGCCAGGAAGGCGAGGCGGCGTGGGGAGTGGTGGGCGCAACCTGCAATTTCTTGGGCGTAATGAGAAACCATGGCCCCAGCCAAAGAATTGCCGCGAACCCTACGAACGCGAACATGTGCCGCCATCCCGAGTATTTGATCAGGATGGCGACCAGTGGAGCCCCCACGGCAATTCCCAGGCGCGTGCCGCTGTCGAAGAGCCCGGACGGAAATCCGCGCTCGGAGGAGGGGAAAAGCATGCTGACGATTTTGGTTCCGCCGGGAAGATAGATGGACTCGCCGATGCCCAGCAGGATGCGCAGTAGAAGCAAGACCGCGAGGCTGCCGGCAAATCCGGTCAGCCCGCAGGCCAGAGACCAAATGGCAAACAGGCCGGCGTAAAGCCAGCGCAGATTCCACCGGTCGGCATACCACCCCACGGGAATCTGCATCAAGGCGTAGGACCAGAAGAAAGAAGAAAGCACCAAACCTTTGGTCTCCGGCCCCAGGTGCAAGTCCAGGGAGAGCATCGGCAAGGCGACGGAGATCGTGGCACGATCGAGGTAGTTGATGAATGAGGCAACAAAGAGCAAACCGACGAGCGCCCATCGACGCGTGTTGGCGACCCGTAGGAGGCCCGCATCCGCAGCGCCCTCCGCCAATACCGAATTGACCGGGTTGCTCATTCCCTCGGCTCTCTCCGCATGGATTGGGCAGCATATCGCAATCCCCAATAAGGTCAAGAAAAGAATGCCCACTGAGCCAACCCTCTCTCGCGGCGATTATGAATTGTGGTCTCTGGCCCACCGGGTGCAATTCTCAGGGTAATGCTCGCTGGGTGCTCGCTGGAGCATTAGAGCTTACCATCAAAGGCTCGCCTCGCGATGAAGTTTGAGCCGCGCCTCTTCCCAATGGCAACGAGCCGGACGCGACTCGCATCAAACCGTTTGAACGAGGAAATTCAGGCGAATCTCTGACGAATTGCGAGGTGGCATGGTGACCCGGGCGTCATGGCGTACCGGTGCCTTCATTCTCGTTCTTATCGCCTTGTGGAGCGTGGCGGGGACAGCCTTGGCCGGAAATGCCAAGCGCCATGAGTTTCAACCTCCCCGCCTGCGCCATGCCGCGCTCCACAACGGCTTGCACGCCATGCCTCATTCCTCACGCGTGCTGGCGGATGATTCCCATAGCCACTTTTCGGTGGAAATTCGGACCGTCGAGATTCTCCCTCATTTCGCTTCTCTCCTGGCATACACCTATCCAACGCAGCCAGCGACTGAGAAGGATCCTCTCAGCCTGACGCAGCGCCGCCGCGAATAGAGCCTCACCTACTGCGAATTCCGTGTTCGGCGGGCGAAAGACCGCCTGCCCGTATTGGGTCAACCGAATTAAGCGCGGGCTATCCCCGCCCCTGGCAAGGAAAGTTCACTGCTTCAATCTTCAATTGACCTGCGACTTGCCTGCAATCTTTTGGTGGGTTTTCGCGCCACTTGGATTATACTGGTGGAAAGCGCGGGAATCTGGCCGGCGAACGCCGGGGGAGGAATCCCGTATGACGACTGACAACCTGCATACCGATCCGCAATTCGCTGACACCTTCCGTGGAAAAGCTTTGGTAGTGGACTACAACTGCGACGACCTCCGTTCCTATGCCGAAGTCTTGCGACGGATGGGGTTCGAAGTGAAGACCTTTACGGATTTTCACCAGGCGGCGAGTTGCCTGCAGAGAGAACCCGCGGATTTTGTCTTCGTGAATCAAGGCAGTGCGGCCTTTGAGGCGCGCGGCGTTGTGCAGCAGGCCCTGGCGCGCGACCGGCACACTCCGGTCATCGTCCTGGCGCCGCACCTGGACTTGGGATGTTACCTTGAGGCCGTACAACTGGGGGCCGCGGATTACCTGGAAAAGCCCCTGGCCCCTGCGGAATTGGAGCACCTCGTGACCACCCATTGCCGGCCGTGCGCCCTGAAAATGTCCCATTCGGCTTGACGAAGAGACACCCGCCAGGACCTAACCGCCGGCTTGCCGGCTCTATTCACTACCTTCATGTGACGTCCTGTGATCTTACGTAACTTTGAAACGACGCGGCGACGGAGAGCGATGCGGAGTTGGGCTGCGCATGGCGATGGGGCGGCGGGCCTTCGCGGGGGGTGCGGCCGTAAAATCTTCACAACCAAGTGTTTAATATTTCAACACCCTGGGCTCATCACTGGCGCGTAAAGCTTCCAGAATCTGTTGCTTACGCAGACGCTGCGCATGGCTTATTTCTTGGAATTATCAAGAAAAATATCCCTTGACAGCCTATTATCGAACCGTTACTCTCGGAATGTCCGTAATGCTCTGCGGAAGCATCTTTCGTCCTTCGCGATCGTTGCCTCACCCTGTAGATCCCAGGGTGTTGACGTTATGATGTGCGACCTGACCGGAAGTAGCGCCGATTGATCGGATTCCTCGGACCCACAATTTCGGAAGAAAAGACTATCACTGGGAAGTAGTTGGGCCATCGATCAACGCGACCTGGATAAGGGGTCGACTCAGATAAGTACGGAGAACTCCCATGACAAGCGACGTGTTCGCACAGCGGGGGATGCGGTTTGGGACCCCCTCGAAGAAGGTCCTGCTGGTTGATGAGGAAGCCAGCGATTTGCGGCTCATCCGCCTGACGCTCGAAGGCCAGGGATACCGCGTCTCCACCTGCACGACGTACGACTCCGGCATTCAATCCCTGGAAAGCGAGCCCTTCGATTTTGTGGTGGTCAGCCAGGGTTCGCACGCCTTTGAAGGGCGTAAAGTGGTGGAACGTGCCACCGAGTTGGACCGCAACCAGCCGGTTCTGGTGTTAACGCGCTGCAAGGACATGTCCTGCTACCTCGAAGCCATGCAACTGGGAGCGATCGATTACCTGGAAAAGCCGGTCCCTCCCGCCGACCTCTTGCGATTCGTGCGCGCCCACATTGAGTACGACCGCCTGCAAGGGCGGCAAAGCGCCGCGTAAAGATTACCTTCAGCCGACGGGCTCAAAGCGCCAACCTTACCCCTCCTTAATGCTGTTCACTTCGGCTTGATCACAAAATAGGCAGTTCTTAATGTGGGCGAAGCACGCCGTGGAGTGCGGTAGCAGCAGCTGCCGCCTTACATTCCCTGCCCCATGGAACTCTGAAGAATGAACCGAAGGAAGAAAGCTTTAGCTGCTGCTACCGCACTCCAAGTCGCTCCGCGCAGGTTTACACAATCAAATTTATTAAGTGAACCGTATTGCGGCTACCCGATCTCGGCACGTTCGAGCCGAGGAGCGAGCAAGTGTACCAGGCCCAAAGCGACCAGATAGGCGGAGCCGGCGAGGATAAACACCGGAAGATACGATCCGGTGAGCTGCAGCAGCCAGCCGGTGAAAGTAGCGATAAACATTCCCCCCACAGCACCTCCGCATCCTCCAATGCCCACGACGGAAGCCACCGCGCGGCGTGGAAACATGTCGGAAGCGACGGTGAAGATGTTGGCGGAAAATCCCTGGTGAGCGGCGCAGGCCAGGCTGATGATGGCGACGGCGGTCCACAGCCCGTGTACCCGCGTCGTGACCATCACCGGGATGACGCACAGGGAACAAATCAGCATGGAGATTTTACGGGCGCGGTTTACCGTCCATCCCCACTCCAGGAACTTCGCCGGCAGCAAGCCGCCCACGATGCTGCCCACGGTGGCGCAGTTGTAAATCACAATGATGGGCAGCGCCACCCCCGTCAGCTTCAGGTGATGTTCGCTCACTAGGAACTTGGCCAGCCAAAACAGGTAGAACCACCAGATGGGATCGGTGAGCGACTTACCCATGACGAACGCCCACGTTTGCCGGTAGCCCAGCAAGTGTGACCAGGCAACCTTGGTGGTGGGTTCCACCGGATCGCTCAGAATGTAGGCGAGCTCTTCCTTGGAAACGCGGGGATGCTCCTGCGGGGGCTTGTACACCGCCAGCCAGCAAACCAGCCAGATAGCGCTGAAGGTGCCGGTGAGCAGGAAGGCGTAGCGCCAGCCGTAATGCACCGCCACCCAGGGCACGGTAAGGGGAGCGAGCGTCGCCCCCACGTTCGTCCCGCAGTTGAGCAGGCCAGTGGCCAGCGCCCGTTCCTTTTTGGGGAACCACTCCGCCACTGTCTTGATGGCGGCGGGGAAGCTGCCGGACTCGCCAAAGCCCAGGGCGAAGCGCGCCACACCGAAGCCGAGCGCGGAGTGCACCAGGGCGTGGCCCATGGCGGAAAGGCTCCAGATGGCGATGGACACGGCATATCCCAGCTTGGTGCCAATGCGGTCGATGAACGGCCCCATGGCCAGCAACCCCAGGGCGTAGGCCGCCTGGAAGGCCGTAACGATGTAGCCGTACTGAATTTCGTTAAAGCCGATGGTGGATTGCAGCAGGGGGGCCAGCAGCCCCAGAACTTGCCGGTCAACGTAGTTAATGGTGGTGGCGAAGAAGAGCAGGGCGCAAATGCGCCAGCGGTATTTACCCATTCTTCACCCAGCCGTGCCGCGGATCGTCAGCCCAGGCGCCGTACTTGCGCTCTTCGCCCGCCAGCACCCAGGTGTATTGCACCTCGTAGCCCGGCGCCGCCACTACGGGATGATAGCCCTTCGGCAGCAGAACCGTGTCGCCATCCTCAACCACAAAGACGTCGTTGAACCCGTCCGGGTCTTGCGGAGCTGTGTAGGTCCAGATGAATCCGAATCCCTGGACGGGCCTGACGCGAAAATAGTAGACCTCTTCCAGAACCGCTTCTTGCGGAGGGTTGGCGCGGTCATGCTTGTGTGGAGGGAAGCTCGACCAGTTGCCGGAGGGAGTCAGCGTCTCGCCCGCCAGCAAACGCTCCGCCGGAACAGTCTCCGTCAAGGCCGAGTAGACGGTCCGCTGCCAGTTGTCGCGGCCCACTTGCTTGCTGACTACCGTGGCGCCGTCTAGCAGCGCGGCAGGGGCTTGCGAGGCGGAGGGGGCAGAGAATATTCCCAAGTCCACCGCCGAGTCCGCCTTGATTTCGAGTTGCGAGTTGGGCGGAATATAGCTCATCACCGGCGCTCCGGAGAACACGTCGGCACGCTTGCCGATGCGGCTGTAAATCTCCTTGCCCCGCCCCACCGTGTTGATCACCAGGGTGACGCTGCCAGAAAAAATATCGAGCACGTATTCGCGCGCGCCGGTCTGGAGTGAGTGGCGGTCGCCCTTCTCCAGTTGCAACGTGGCGAAATCTAGAAACCGCATCGTGCCGGGAGCAACAACCTGGCGGAACTTGCCATTCTTCTGAGCTTTGATTAAGCGATTCATAAAGACCTCGAAAGGGCAGTTGTAGCGCGGGTGTCCCCACCCGCGTCATTAGGGCCGAGGAATTAACATGCATCGCGGGTGGGGACACCCGCGCTACAATCCAGACACGGCTCTTCCTACTTTCCTCCCGCGTAGCGCGTATAGGCATCGGCCACGTGCGCTTCTGCCGCGTCGCCGTGGTGGATCAGCACCCGGTAGCGGAAGGTCAGCGATTTGCCGGATTCAATGGTAACGCTGCCGTCGCGCTTAGGGTCCTTATAATAGTCGTGCTCGCCGAAGGGATTGGCCGCAAAGAGCCCATAATCGCGCGCGTGCCAATAGGTGGGGTGCTTGATGTTGCCGGGATTATCGAAAATGGCGATGCCGAGGGACTCGCCATCTACCTCGCCAGAGTAATCCACCCAGTTGGCACGCTTCCCCCAGATATTGTCCACGCCTTCCTTGCCCTCCGAGTTCAGCATTTTGAGGCCGGGGCTAGTCAGCCCGTTGACCACGCGGATGGCGAAGGTGCCCTCCTTGGTGTCCACCATCTTCAGCGGCTCGCCTTTATCCGCCGTTAAGGTGAAGGTGCAATCGATAACGCGCGTCGAGGAATCTCCACTAAAGGTGTATTCCTGGGATTCCGA
>Ga0335085_10006743_pt1 | contig 18038 bp, 14 predicted proteins | sample Lox_Sample_45_FD_206712 | JGI IMG/M metagenome (GOLD analysis project Ga0335085, IMG submission 206712) | Soil microbial communities from Loxahatchee National Wildlife Refuge, Florida, United States - Lox_Sample_4.5 | ecosystem: Environmental > Terrestrial > Soil > Wetlands | place: USA...
TCGTCGATCTGGAGACGGGCCGCGCCATCCGCATCGTGGCGCTGGACAACACGCGCGAGCTGGCCAACCAGCTATTTCCCCAAATCGAGCAAGAGGGCCGGCGCCAGATGATGGCCTACCGCGAACTGACGGATGCGCAGATGTTCACCGAACAATGGGTCCGCGTGGCCATCGATCCACAGGAGCTGCCGGGCGCGCGCGGCAAGCGCGTCGATTGCCCTCGCTGTGGCGAAGGCATCAACTTTGACCGCTTCGTAGTGGTGAACGGGGAACGGCTCTGCCTGTCCTGCGCCCATCCTGAACTGCGCTATTGGGAGCCGGCCGAGCCGAAAAAGTGAGCCCGGTGAAGGAGCGGTGGCGCCTCTCTTCCTTCCACCAGTTCCAAAGCACCCACAGCATGAAACAGATCGCCAAGCCCACCGGAATCAACCACAGCGATTTTTCCTGGAGCTCCACCGTCATGAGGGCACTTCTTCCCACCGGTTCCGGCACGCTCCCCGGCGCTCATCGAGAAAGCCCGCCGGAAAACCAGTTAAATTCATAGGACAATTTTTCTTGTAAGGAAGGAGTAGTCGATTTGTAATGGTTTTATAAGGAAAGTCCCCCCCCGCTCAGCTTCTGCCGCTCCTTGACACCGAACAGTCCGCACATTTCTTATCTATCTAGGTATTCTTTTGGCAACCCGGGTGGAACAGAGGCGGCGCAAACCGCTTTTTCTTGCCTGGATTCGTAAGGGAATGCTGTGTCGAACAGGAAGCAGGCGGCAGCAGGGTTACGAAGTGCACGCAGAAGGGGATGGATTTAAGGTTCCTGACCTGCGCAATCGAGCCCTTCTTCTGAGAGCCTGGGCCGTAGACGATCGAGGCCCGGGGAACCTTTCCCGTAGACAATTTTGGTCATAAATTTTTCATCGGGCGCCGCGGGAATGGCTGGGTGCGCCTGTGCCGCTGGCCGGCAAGCGTTGCCCCGGTGAGTAAAGGACGCGAGGAAGGATGAACTTAGCAGGAAGTTTTGCAATGTGGGCGGCTGGACCCGCCCCAGGTTTCGGCGGTGGCGGCCTTGGCATGATGCTGCCCATAGTGCTCTTTATCGGCCTGCTCTACCTGCTCATGATCCGTCCCCAACAGAAGCGGCAAAAGCAGTGGCAGTCCATGCTGTCCGGCATCAAGCCCGGTGACCGCGTGACCACGACGGGGGGTATCCGCGGCGTGATTCTGTCTCTCAAGGACGACACGATGATTATTCGTGTGGCGCCCGACAACCTGAAATTAGAAGTGGCCAAGAGCGCGATCGCTTCCGTCACCACCCAGGATGGGTCCTCGTCCTCCTAAGTTGATTCGAGAATCAAAACGATGAAGAAGAATCTCAAAAACAAAATTGCCCTGATTATTGCGGTTCTGTTGATCTGTCTTTGGGGCATCTTTGGCATGCCATCGGGGATCAGCGGCAAGGCATTGCTGAGCGCCATGTCCAACCGGATACATCTCGGCCTGGACCTGCAGGGCGGCGCCCACCTCATCCTGCAAGTGCAGGTGTTGCAGGCCGTAGACGCGGAAACCAACAACGTCATTCAGGAGCTCCAGCAGGATCTGAAGAAGGGCAACCTATCGTATTCCCAGGTGGTCAAGCCCGATCCGCTCCAGGTAGATCCGGTCACGCACAAGACGACAGGCAAGCCGGAAGTGGTTCAAATCGAAGGCACATCGCCTGATCAATCGAACGCCATCAGCATCCTGCTTCAGAACAATAAATATGCCAACGAATTCGACGTTTCCGGCGGCACAGGCAATAGCTGGATGCTGACCATGAAGCCGGTCTTCGAGAACGATCTCGAACGGCGAACAGTCGAACAGGCCATCGACACCATTCGCGACCGCGTAGACACGCTGGGCGTCAGTGAGCCGCTGATTCAGGAGTACAACCTGGGCGCCAACCAGGTTCTGGTGGAGCTGCCGGGCATTAGCGACCTGGATCAGGTGAAGACCATCATCAAATCCACGGCGCGGCTTGAGATTCACCCCATCGTTGGCGATGGCGGCGGCTACCCCGATGAGCAGGCGGCCCTGGCCAGCGTGGGTGGCACGCTGCCTCCCGACCAGTACATTGTGCCCTGCCTGGGAGAGATGGCATGCGGCAGCAATCCCGGCACGGTGTTCATCCTGGAGCGCGCTCCCGTTGTGGCCGGCAGCGACTTTCGTTCCGCTGTTCCCACCACCAACTCCAACACCGGCCAGCAGCAGGTGAGTTTCACGCTCACCGACGAGGCCGGCGACAAGTTCTGGGACTACACCAGCGCCAATGTAGGCAAATACATGGCCGTGGTCATGGGCGACCACGTCCGGAGCGCTGCCGTGATCAAGAGCGCCATTCGCGATAGCGGAGTGATTGAAGGCAGATTCAGCCAGGAAGAGGTGACGGAGCTTTCCAAGCTGCTGCGCACCGGCGCTCTGCCTGCCGATCTCTACTACATTGAGGCCAGCACCGTGGGGGCGACGCTGGGCGCGGACTCCATCCACGAGGGCGTCACGGCGGCCATTGTGGGCGTGGTCCTGGTCATGATCTTCATGCTCGTCTATTACCGCAGCTCGGGCATCAACGCCGACCTGGCATTGATCTTCAACCTGATCATCCTGCTCGGCATCATGGGCCTCTCCAGTTGGCTTTCCAGCTTGTCAGGCGGCGGGGGACTGACGCTTACCCTCACCTTGCCCGGCATTGCCGGAGTCATTCTCACCATCGGCATGGGCGTGGACTCGAATGTACTGATCTTCGAGCGCATCCGCGAAGAGATTCGCGCTGGAAAAGTGGCGTCGGCGGCCGTGGACCAGGGCTTTGCCCGCGCCTGGGTCACGATTATCGATACTCACGTCACCACCATCGTTTCGGCGGCGATTTTGTTTATGTTCGGCACCGGTCCGGTGAAGGGATTTGCCACCACCCTCGTCGTCGGTCTGGTGGCCAACCTGTTTACCGCGGTCTTTGTCTCACGTGTCATCTTTGAGGCGCATTTGAACAACTTGAAACCCGGCGAAATGGTGTCGATTTGAGGGCTAGGGGCTAAGGACGAGGGCTGGTAGCTTGTAGCCGGTAGCCTGGAGCTAATCACCGCAAGCTACGGGCTACAGGCTAGAACCTTGAAGGGAAGAAAAATCAGTGGAATTCTTTCATAACCCAAGAGTGAACTGGCTGGGATGGAAATGGTACTTCCTCGCCTTTTCCATGATCTTCAGCGTGGCCGGCATCGTGAAGATGGGCTGGAACATGGCGCACATCGGCAGCCCGGTTCCGCTGGGCGTGGACTTTCGCGGCGGCACGCAGGTTGAGGTGCAATTTGCCCAGACTCCCGACATCAATGCCATTCGCCGCGCTATTGAGGCGGCAGGCGTAAAGGACGCGAGGATTCAGACCTTTGGCGAGGCAGCGAATCGGGAAGTGCTCATCAGCTTACCGGAAGAAACCAATGAGGCCGCCCTCGATGTGGGCCGCCAGCAGATCGAATCGGCGCTCCAGGCCCACTACAGCAATCCATTCGACCCCAACACCGGGGTGAAAGTGGACATCGTTGGCCCCACCGTAGGCCATCAGTTGGAGAAGCAGGCCACGCTGGCCACTCTCTATTCCATGGCCGGCATGCTGATCTATCTTTGGTTTCGCTTCCAGTTGATCTACGGCGTGGCCGCGGTAGTCGCTTGCTTCCACGACACGCTGATCACCGTCGGCGCCTTCGCGCTCACCGGCCGTGAGATCTCGCTCACCGTGATCGCCGCCATCCTCACCCTGGTCGGCTACTCGATGAACGACACCATCGTCGTCTTCGACCGCATTCGCGAGAACCTGCGCCTGAGCCGCCGCGAAGCGCTCCCCGATCTGGTCAACCGCAGCATCAACCAGACTTTGAGCCGGACCGTGCTGACCTCGGGCCTCACTTTTATCACCGTGCTCTCTCTGTTCATCTTTGGCGGCCAGGTGTTGAACGGCTTCTCGTTTGCCCTGGTCATCGGCATCTTAATAGGAACGTATTCATCGATTGCCGTGGCCGCCCCGATGCTGGTGGCCTGGCAGGAGTGGCGCGCAAAGAAAGGCAGAGCCGTCTCTCTGCCGGCCGCAAAACGGCCCAAAAAATAAGAATGAGAACCAGTTGCCGCCACCGTGCATCTGTTTGCACGGGGCTTTTCAGGGGTCAGTAGGCGATTGAAAGCGGAGGGGCCGCAGGAACCGGGAATCAGGATGGAGTTGGAATGCAGGGCCAAGAGATTTGCACCAGTTTTGCAGCATTTTTGCGCCGGGTGCGTGGTTTTATCAGGGCCGAAGCGCTCCAAATTAGCTCATTTCCCCTCGGGAACAATTTCGCTTCCCGTGGTGTCTAATGAAGTAATCTGATTTCTGACGTCCGCGGCCACTGCGAAGAATCGGACCCGCAAGGACGAGGGGTATGGTCATGAACGAAGGACGTGTTGTATTGGCGTTGGTAGGATTGGTAGTTTTCCTGGTTCTGCTGGCGCTGCTTCATTACGTGGCTCGCAGGGACAAGCTTGCAGCCTGGCTCTTCACGATAGAGTGGGGTCTGTTGGTCCTGCTGGGGGCCTTCACGATGGTCAGCGTGATAGCCGGGATCATCGGCTTTATCGTATGGGCAGTGTGCGTCGGGCTGACATTGATACATGGTTTCAAACCGCAGCCTGATTTAGTGATAACGGGGATGTTTGGCGACTCGACTTTTGAGTGCACTGGAAGGGTCGAGAGCAAGAAACTCTTCAGGTGGGCTTTCCTCACTCTTCAAGCCTGTTCTTTGGTTCTGATCTCCCTGATTCTGGTTCCGCTGATCTACCCTGAGGCGCTCCCGGCAGCGGCTCTGCAAACGCTTCTGTTTTTGCCGCCGCCTCCGCCGCCTCCGCCGCCTCCGCCGCCTCCACCTGAAGTGCACGTAATCCACGTGCAGTCAGAGATGATGAATAATCAGCTCACTGCTCCGACCAAAATTCCGCACAACATTGAGATGGTCGCCGAGAAGGAAGCGCCGCCTTCCAGCTTTGGCGTCGCCGGTATGGAAGGCATGGGCGGCAACAGCTCCGGCGTCATGGGCGGCCTCTTTGGCGACACCGGTCCCAAGGTCAAGGCAGCTCCACCCAAAAAGGTGAATATCTCAGCCGGTGTGTCGGCTGGCTTGCTGATCCAGAAGACTCAACCGGTCTATCCTCCCATTGCCAGGGCTGCCCGCGTCCAGGGCACAGTGGTGCTGCAGGCTACAATCTCGAAACAGGGCACGATCGAAAATCTTCATGTTGTCAGTGGACCGGCAATGCTGCAGCAGGCGGCCATGGACGCCGTCAAGACCTGGCGATACAGACCCTATCTGCTCAATAACGAGCCGGTGGAAGTAGACACTACGGTCAACGTGATCTTCACCCTGGGAGGGTGATCGAACCTCTGGCTCCCGGCCGTTTTTTGGCTGGGAGCATTGCTTTTGGCTTGAATGCGAGTCCCTAAACGGCTGCATTCACCTGCACTGCCCGCCGCGGCGGGTTCAACTTAATAGACAAGAATCTCCTTAGGAGGAACGATTCAGTGATTCTCGCTCAACTCTCACATTTCGCTTCGCACGCAATCAACAGTCTTGCCCTGTTTCAGGAGGAGCAGACAGTCGGCTTCAGTCCCATGCAACTTTGGGAGCACATGGCATGGATGGCCCGCACGGTGGCCATCATTCTGTTCTTCGAGTCGGTTTGGGCGCTGGCCGTCATGATCGACCGTTACCTGTACTTCCGCGCCGCCCGCCAGCAATCGCGCGAGTTCGCGCCCAAGGTGGCCGGCGCCCTGAAGGACAGCAAGCTGGAAGAAGCCATCAAGATCGCCGACCGCAGCAAGAAGTCGCATCTGGCTGAGGTTGTCACGGCTGGCTTGCAGGAGTTCCGCGCATCGGCCGGCACGGCGACCGAGGAGACCATCGCCAGCGCGGGCCGCGCCCTGGAGAGGGCCGAAGCCATCGTGCACGCCAAGCTGAAGAGAGGCCTGGCGGTTCTGGCGACCATCGGCGCCACGGCTCCGTTCGTCGGACTGTTCGGCACCGTGGTCGGAATTCTGCACGCATTTGACGCGATCGCCACGCAGAAGACCTCAGGCATCGGCGCGGTCGCCGGCGGCATCTCCGAGGCTCTGGTCACGACGGCGTTCGGTTTGCTCGTGGCCATCCCCTCCGTCATGGCCTTCAACTATTTCACCGGACGTGTCGAGGCTTTCGACGTGGAAATGGATAACTCCTCGAGCGAGCTGGTCGACTACTTCATCAAGCAGAGCCACAAGCGCTAAGCGAGGCGGCTGCCGGCTCGAGCGAGAGTTTCGCCGGGCGGGAGCAATGAATCGCTCCTGCCCGGCAATTTGATCCTCGTGAGGGCTGCTTGAGTTCCAGCAAGGCCGGACCGGTTCCGGCATAAAATTCAAACGCGCGGAGCCCCAAAATGGCAGTAGCAGTTCGTGACGAAGGCAGGAAGGTAAATTCCAACATCAACGTTACCCCCATGGTCGACGTGATGCTGGTCCTGCTCATCATCTTCATGGTCATCACGCCCATGTTGCAGAACAAAGTGGCGATTGACATGGCCAAAGTGGATAACCCGGTCGCCATGCCCGATGCCGACAAGGACGACGCCATCGTTGTCGCTGTAACGCGCGACGGCGCTGTGTACCTGGGCCAGGATAAGGTCGATCCCAGCCAGCTCGGAACCCTGGTGCGCGACAAGTTGCAGGACAGGACCGACAAGACGATCTATATTCGCGCCGATGCTCGCGCCCAGTACCGCGCGGTTGAAGACGCCATCGACAATGTGCGCACGGCCGGAGTGGAAGAAGTGGGCATGTTGACGCAACGACGGGAAGGCAATCAGCTCGGCGGCGGCCAGTAAGGCGGCCCTGCAATGGCCTTTATCGAATTTCGAAGGAACAAGGAGTTTTAAGCCATGGCAATGTCAATGGGATCGTCGGCTGGCAGCATGTCCGAAATCAATGTCACGCCCATGATCGACATTCTGCTGGTGCTGTTGATCATCTTCATGGTCATCGTGCCGGTGACCCCCAAGGGCCTCGATGCGCTGGTTCCCCAGCCGCCCAAGAACCCGCAGCAGCAGCAGCAGCCTAATGACCGCACCATCGTGGTCCAGGTTCTTTATCGTCCCGGCCAGGCCCCAGCGTACAAGATCAACGAGACCGACGTGACGCATGCCGAATTGCTGCCGAAGCTGACAGATATCTATGCCAATCGCGCCGAGCGCGTCATGTTTATCAAGGGCGACGACGATGTGAACTTTGCCTACATCGCCGACGTCATGGATATTGGCAAGGCCGCCAACGTGGATCACATCGGGTTGATGACGCCCAAGATTCAGGCCGGCCAGTAAGCTGTCCGTATCCGGAGACGCTCGTTCCGGTTGCGGGAATGATTACAATTTTCTACTCTGGTTGCGATTTCTCCCGCCCGCGACCAGGTGCGAAGGATTCCAGGCCATGCCCTCGGGGCTGCGCCTGCAGGAGAAGGGAAAGAAGATGAATCGATTTGCACATTTTAGTGCGCTCGCGATTGCTTTGACAGCCATGATGCTTACCATGAGCGGGTGTAACCAGTTGATGGCCCGCGACCAGTTGAACAAGGGATGTGACGCGTATAAGAGCGCGCACTACGAAGAGGCGATCGAGCATTTCCAGAAGGCGACGGAACTCGATCCAAAGCTGCCCATGGCGAAGACCTATCTGGCCACCGCGCTGGCCCAGAACGTTGTACCGGGGATGACGACGCCCGAGAACCTGAAGACCGCCAACCAGGCCATCGCGATCTTCAAAGAGGTTCTGGCCAAGAATCCCAGGGATGCCAACAGTATGAAGCAGATTGCGAGCATCTATTTCAGCATTAACGCGCTGGACGAGGCCGAGACGTGGCAGAAGAAGGTTCTCGATGTGGATCCCAATGACCCCGTAGCGGCCTATACGATCGGCGTCATTGACTGGAAAAAGGCGCACCAGAACAAGCTGAACGCGCTGCAGGCCGCCGGCCTCAACGACGATGGCAAAGGCAATGTGAAGGCTCCCAAGAAGGTCATGGAACCGCTTGCCAAGGAAAATAAGCCGCTGGTCGACGAAGGCCTCAAGTATCTCAACATAGCGGTGACCAGTCGCCCCAATTACGACGACGCCATGCAGTACCTGAATCTGATCTACCGCAACAAGGCAGACGTGGACTACGGCAATGCCGCTGCGGTGACCGCGGATCTGGAGCAGGCCCAGGATTGGACCAGCAAGGCGATGGGCACGCGCAAGGCCAATGAGGCCAAGAAGAACCAGGGACCGGGCGGAATCACTCTGGATTCCAGCGGCCAGCTGCACTAACAATTCACAGTTACTTGAGGGACCTGCGAAGACTTTGTGCGGTGCTGTAATAGGCGCTCAAGAGCGGGAGATTTTTCCGCAAAATCGCCCTACTGTGTGCCCTGCTTCAGAATCTGCTCGGCCAGGTAGTTGCGCACCCTGGCTTCATCCAGCAGCACTTCGAGGTATGCGTTCTGCAGCAGTTGCTTGTCGTTCTCGTGGAGCAGCTGGTGGATGGCCTGCCGTACACGCGGATCGTTTAAGTCCCGCTGCCCCGCGGGATCGCGTGCAAGGAGCTTATAAATCGCGTAGCCCGCGATCCTATGCCCGGGGCCTGCATCGTAAATTGGCAGCGGGCCGGTGAACTGGTCCGGCTTGAGCTTGTTGATTGCGTCATATACCGACGGATCGCCCTTGAGCTGCGATTCCCTGGCAAAGCCCATGTCGCCGCCATTCGATGAAGTGTTCGGATCGTCTGAGAACTGCGCGGCAACCGATCCGAAATCCTGGCCGCTTTCGAGGCGGCTGTAAATGGCCTGGATCTTTTTTCTTGCCTCCGCGTCGCCCGATGAATTGCCGGCTGGCATGCTGCCGGCCTGCTGCGAGGGCGCACTGCTGGCGACAATCCACGCAAGGTGGTATTGCGGCTCAATCAGGTTGAACTCAGCTTTATGCGCGGAAAAATAAGCGGCAATCTGCGCGTCGGTAATGTCGATCTTCGATTCGATCTCTTTGTTGATCAGCTTGGTCTCGGTCAACTGGCGGCGAATGTCGCGCTTCAAGTCGTCCAGCGACATGTTGCGCTGCTTGAGCAGATTGAAGAACTGGTCCTGCGTGTAGGGCGCCTTGAGCTCGGTCAGCCGCGCGTTGACATCCTCGTCGCTGGCAGTCAAATTGAGCTTGGCAGCCCGCTGCTGCAGAATCTCATCCTGAATCATCTGGTGCAGAACACTTAGCCGCCGGATGTTGGCCTCCTGGGGCGAAGGTGTTTGCGGGTTGTCGCCCAGGCTGATCTTGTAATTCCGCTCCAGATCGGCCCTTAGGATCTCCTTGCCGTTGACGGTGGCCACGACATCCGATGAAGGAGAACGGTGGCAGCCGGATAAGGTGTACAGCGCGCTAACGCAAAAGAGAACCAAGGCAATTCGGGAAAATCGGGTCAAAAGCGATGAGACTTGCAAGCTGATTTCTCCTGCTGGGTTTCGCGGACCCCAGGAATTCAAGGATAAATCCCCAAACCGGCATGGGGATAGTTTCCGCGTTTCATTTGCCGGAATCGCCCGCGCCGGGCGAAGCCTTCGCAATCGGCGTGGCCGGCGGCTGCTCTCCCTCGGCGCGCAAGGCGCGGTCAATCGCGCTCCAAAGTTCATTCTGAGGAACGGCTCCGCTATTCACCCGCTCGCCGTTCACATAAATCGCCGGCGTCCCCTCGACTCCCAATCCCTCCGCCTCCTTGGCCGAGGCTCTCACCCCGGTTTCATCCTGTTTGGTCATGCAGGCGTTCAGGCTGGTCTGGTCGAGCTTGCCCAGCGTGGCCTCCTGACGCGCAATGCGATCCAGCGCGGCAAAGCTTTTCGCCCGGTCGTGATCCGGGGCCGTAATCTCCGATGTATGTGCGTGCACGTAATCCACGTAGGTCCAGTAGACATCGCCACTCTGCGCGGCCAGGCAGTTGGCGTCTACCGCCGCGTGCATGGCCCAGGGGTGCAGCTCGGTAAGCGGATCGTCCTTGTACACGTACCGCACCAGGTTCCCATAATGGGCGAGCGTGGCCGGAAACAGCTCCTCGTGCATCATCGAGCAATAGGGGCATTCCAGATCGTCGAAGTTGATTACCGTTACCTTGGCGGCCGGATTGCCGCGGATGGGGCGTCCGGCAATCGCGATGGCGTCCTTCGGATCCTTCGTCAGATCGAAGGTACTCAGACGAGCCAGCGTAGCGTTGTCCGTCGAGATCAGAAAATCGATCACCTGAGACTTCGAGCCATGCCCGATGGTAATGGGCAATGTGTCATAGCCCTTCATCTCGCTCGGGGTTCGTGCGCCAATGCTCAAATCGTAGTCGGCAGGCAAATTGAATTGCGTGCGGATCGTCACCTCAATGCGGCGATCGAGCTCCGGGTTGGAACCTGCAAGCGGAGGCTTTTGGGCCCTGCAGCCCGCGATTAGGCCGAGAACAAGCAGTACGGCCAAAAAACGAGAACGCAGCAATGCAATCTCCTCTCAGAGGTGGTGACTCCATTGTCCATCTTCCGAAAGACACACTCAAAACAAGAGGCTTGCGATCAAAAAATGAAAAGAGTCAGAGCCACTCAAGACAGAATAACCCAGAGTGTGCTTCGCCGCTCTGAACGCCCCTTGAATTGTCTGGCCTTCATGAAGGGACGCCCAGAGCAGCAAAAAGCAAACAGCATCAGATCGCTTGCGGCCTGTCTTGAAGCCGGCTGCAAAAAACCGGCGGCCGGCTGCTGAGATCTGATCATTGACCGCAAATAACCAACGACGGCTCTTAAAACGCCGGCGGAAGAGCGGGATCGCGGAACACTGAGTTGCTGCGCCGGATATCGCCCACACCGCCAAAATTCGCCAGCGTAAAGCTATAGAGCCATTGTGTCTCGTCGCGGCTGGTCGAGCCCATCGAGCCCAGCTCAAAACGCCTGTAACCAAGCGTCAGCCCGCAGCAGTTCCAGTTGTAGACCGCCTGCACGCCTCCGTATTGCACCTGGTGCTCCACGAAATCGTAGCCGCCGTTTATCGCCAGGTTGAATCCTTTGCCGCTCGGCTTGCCGATCTCCAGGAAGGGGCGCACCTGCTGGCTTGTGATGGTCGTAGCGGAGCTGTCGCTGGTGCCGGCGGTTTCGTCCACGGCGTTCAGCAGCGCGTGGCCGATGCCCAGTGTGGCGCGGCCAAAGCTGTAGCCCGCGAACAGATTGTTCGCGGCGATTTCTCCGCGTATCGTGTCATAGTCCAGGTCCCACTGTATGCGCAGATTATCGATGGCATCAAAGCGGATGCGCGAACTGATCGGCGCAATATTGCGGGGCGAGGTAAGAAAAGTGGCAGCCATCAAATCCAGCGTCGCGTCGAAGACGTTGCGACGGTCGGGAATGAGAGCGCCGCCAAAATTCGGGTCGATGAAGTACTCCTGCGCTATCTTCCAGCTCGCCCACTCCCGAGGCGGCTCCTGACAGGTCTTCGCTGCGGTTTCCTTGTCGTTTCCATTCTCCGTGCCGTTCGTAACGCAGGGCCGCTCGCCAGTAGTCCGCAGATAAAACCGTTGTGTGAGCGAGAAACCGGCTTCATTCACATTCGTGGCGAGATCGCCAGTATCGAACAGAAGCACATTCCGTGCCTGGGGGCCTATCCCGGCCACATAGCGGTAGTTCAACTCAGGCTCGATGACGTGGCGCAACTCCCTGTGGAGGGAGGGAAGCTCGTAATCGCGCTCCAAAGCCGGCGGCCGGATGACGATGGAAGCTTCAACATCCTTGCGATTGAGCGGTTCGTGGCTGATTGTAAGCGTGGCCGAGGAATCCGGCGGGGGCGTCTGGCTGATGGTATAGGCGGTATCGCGCAGCGCGGCCTCGGGATAGAAACTCCATCCTGCAACAGTGAACGGCATGGAGAGATGCGGATAAAAATCCATCCGCCCTACGTTGCGTACGTAGAAGTCCGGCTCGGAGCGGTTCAGATAGCCCAGTGACGATCCCAGACCCCAGTAGACCGGCGAATTCCCAAGCGGACGGTCCAGCACGTCAAAGCGCAGCAGAGGCAGGCGCAGAATCTTCACTTCGTCGCCGTTTATGGTGCTGGCAAATGACTGGAAGCGGTCCATCCAGGCCGACGCCACAATTCCATTGTGGTTGTGGGTCAGTACCATGTCGCTCGCAACCTGGGAACTGATGGCCTGGGAGTAGTTGTCGTCGAACACCAGCCGGTAAACGTAGCTCGACAGGTATTCCATGGCGCCCGAGACGCGCGTATTGGGCGTCAGGTCCTTGCGTCCCATCACTGTCACGTCCACTCCGCCCTGGTTCACCAGCTCATTCGTGACTTGGCCCGTCTCGGTGTTGGTCATGGGCTCTTCGACGCCCCGGTCGATCAGCGAATTCCAGCGCGCGATCAGGTGATCGAGTCCCGGTCCTTTGTAACGGAAGTCGCCACTCGGCGCCCATCCGCGTTTGCTGAAATACTCTGAGCCGACCACCATGTCCATGCTGCGGTTGATCACTATGTACACCTGTTCGCCGAAGGTGTAGCCCCTGATCGACGATCCGGTGCTGAGCACCGGCGTCAGCAGTCCGCTCACGCGGCTCGTCTCATTGGCCGGATGGTGCAGATAAGGCAGATAGAAAATCGGCAGCCCGAGAAACTCAAAGAACGCATTCGAAGTCGACGCCTTGTCGTTTTCGAGGTTGATGGAGTGCGCGATGACCCGCCAGTCGGGGTGGGGAAGCCGGCAATTGGTGATTGAGCCGTCAATCATCCGGTACTCGCCCTCGCCCGTCTGCAACAGAACCCGGCCTGAGAACAGCAGCGGGTTCGGCGTCGAATACACTGCCGTGCGGCCTATTACGCGCACGCCCTGCGAGCCGCTCACGTTGTAATAACGCGCGGTGTGCATGTTGAGCCGCATGTCGCCATGCGTGGCGTTGATGAGCACGTCGTTGGGCCCTCCAGTCACCTGGAGATGGCCGTCGGCCTTCAGCTCGGTAGTCGCCCGGTTGTAGACCACACTGTCGGCGCGAATCACGTAATCGCGATAGTGGGCCACCACATCGCCAGAGAGGGTCAGCGTATCGCCGGACCATTCCTGGTGCTTCGCCTGCCACTCGACGGGGGTACCGGTAGCAGCCGCTTCGGGCACGGCCACGGGCACCATCTCCTGGCCGGGATCGTCAGGCAAAGCGCCCGGCGCGGGGATGCCGGAGTTCTCGCCGCTGCCGCCGGCGGCTTGCGCCGATGGTAGCGATTCAGTTAACACTCGCGGCGTCTGCGCGCCCAATTGCAGGTGACAGACGGCCAGCACGGTGATACATACTAAAGTACGAGGACACATCCCAACACTCAGACCGGTGTAAGGCCCAGCATAGCAAAGCCGGCTGCAAGTGATGGGTTGATCTTCTCGCTGCTCTGGCAACTCGGTAAGCCGGTTCGACTGCTCGGTTACGGGCCTGGAGCGTTTCTCCAGTTGATGTAGAGCGGAGATGATGCCGTCAAGTGGCGTTTTCCTCAAGAAAATGCCACCTGGCACGATGCTTCAAACCGCACAGTAACGGGAGAAACGCCGTAAGGTCCATGATTGCGCCTGTCTTTTCCGCGATCGCCTCTCTTCGTTGAAATATAATGTTCGCGTCGGCCCGATTGCGCATTGGGCTTTTCCGCGGACGAACTGGGTGGCGAAGGCCACGCAATCCGGCCCCGTCGCACGGGAGGATCATAGGAACTTTGAGAGCATCGGCGAATACGGCAACTTTATTCCCTACATGGAAGCAGGAAGTCAATCAGCGCGTCGCCGCCCATAAACGCAGCAAGGCAGCGCCGGCAGGCGCCACATTAAAGCCCTCGGATGGCCGGTTGGCCTCTACAAGCCGCGCCGCGCAAGCCGCCGCGCGGGTTGCCGAGCGGTTCGCTCATGCCCCCAGCTACAACGAAGTGCTGGCCAATGAAGCTCGCGCCGCGGTGCGTGCCGCTGAAGCCGCATCCATCGCCGCGCAGGAGGCGCACGCAGCCGTCCAATACGTTCTCGAAGGGATCGAGGCTGCGTCAATCGATGCATCAAGCATCGACTCTGCCGCTCAGCATGCATGGGAGCCCGATTTGCCCGCCAGGCAGACCGATCCCGTTCCCGCCCCGGCCCGCGCAACGTCCATTCGACAGCGCCCAACCAAAGCGGAAGCCCATAGCGAAGACTCGCATGAGCCGGTATCGCCCTTCAATAGCCTGCCCTTTCCCGCGAGCCTGGGCGATGGCGATGCTTCCACTGCCGAGCCTGCCCAGCCGGTCCATGCCAACATCATCCAGTTCCCGCGCGAGGTAATTGCTACGCGCAGACTTCGTCCGCGGCTGGCCGAAGGGCCGCTGGCTGTGACGGAAGCGCGGCCGCAACTGAGCATCTTTGAGGTTGATCCCGGAACCATCTCAACCGAGCCCGCGGCAGCCGTAGTGGACGTGCCCGCCGCTCCTGCCTGGATGCGCCGGGAGTTGCTGCAACCGGAGTTGCCGGCCATCGAGCTGGAAACGCAACCGCAAGAGGAGATCGTCGAGGAATCGGCGCTCCAGCCTTCAGCGGTGGACGCTTTGGAATTGGCGCCGATGAGCAGGCGCCTCTTGGCTGTCGTGGTCGATTGCGCCCTCATCGCTGCTGCTTTTCTGGCGGCCGCCATGCCGGTTGCGGCCCACGTAAGGGCGCTTCCCGGCCTGCGCATCGTGGAACTGAGCTCAGTGCTCGCCTTGCTGGCTATCGGCGCCGCGTACCAGACCCTTTTCTTCACCGTGGCCAAGGCCACACCGGGCATGAGATACGCTGGCATCGGGCTCTCGACCCTTGACGGCTTCAGCCCCAGCCGCGCGCAACGCTGCGGACGCCTGATGGCCCTGCCCCTGTCGGTCTTGCCGCTCGGCCTGGGTTTGGCCTGGGCGCTCTTTGACGAAAGCCGCCTTACCTGGCACGACCGCCTGTCGCGTACCTACCTGCGCAAGCGGTGAAGCCCTGCAGCGGTACCAGGGTTCGATGGGTGTCCAGCGTTTTATTGCCAATGGATGCGCCATGCGAGATAAAGAAGGCAGCCACGATCCAGCTAGGTATTCCGATTGCAAATCGCCTGCGCCAGTCCCATCGATCCCACTTCCACAGGAGAACATAATGGCCGATGCAGGCAAACCCAAAGCCGATGATGTTCCATCCGACACCAAGAAGAAACGTCATTGGCTGGAAATAGGATACTTCTCCAGCCAAATCGTACTCGTTGTTATTGGAATTCTGGCGTTGAAGATATACAACGGCCAATTGACGGTTATGCAGGGACAACTCAATGAAATGAAACGTAGCGGCGAACAATCCACGGAACAGATGTGGAGTGCAATCGGCAATGTCAACTGGATGGCACGCTCGATGGATTTGTCCCAAAAAGAAAGCCAAAAAGGAATTGAATCGAACGCGAGGCAAAGCCAAGAACAATTCACGAAAATATTGGGACAGATGAAGGGCCAAATCGCTACTGCGCAAGGAGCCAATGCCATTGCGAAGCAAGCCCTGGAAGCCCAAACTCGCCCGTGGATCGGTATAGTTGGACTTCCACAATTCACCATCGCCGGAGATCCGGCGAAGTTCGATCTTTCTCTTCACAATTATGGGAACTCGCCCGCAATTGTTGCTGCCGCGCCGCCGTTCATGTTAGGAGCTTGGAATAAGCAAGAGATAGGATGGGCAAGCGCGGCTGAAAAGAACAATGGAAATGATTGGTGTCGTGTTGATCGATTTCCGTCCACTAAGCCGACTCAACAGCTTTACAGAGACAGCATCCCTATTTTCCAAGGTGATGCCCAGAAGATCACTGTGCGAACCAGAACTAGCGGTACGTATCCGCCAACGCGTTTTATTCAATTGCTCATGGGGTGCATTCCTTTCGCAACAGGAGCTGGAGAAGAGTACCATCTGTTCGTGATGTATCGCCTGACCCACGATGCCGATGGCTCGGCAAACATCAAACTTGTTGATTTGCGAACTTCTGACGAATAGCAGCCCCGTCACGGCAGCAATAAGAATAGCCGCCCAGAACATGAAGCGCGTCAACCGTCTTATTGCCAAGCGCTTCACTCCGGTTCCGCTCGAACCGCCCAGCGCCCTCATGGCGCATCCGCCTGCGCCGAATCGTGCGGTTTCATCCTCTTGCGGCAGAATCTCCAGCCAATCGCTCTGGAATGGGCTCATTCTCACCATGATTTCGAGATGGCTGCGCGGCAGCGGCAGCTTCAGGAAAGCCACGGTGCTCCCGGTGAAGTAAAAACGCCCCGGTCCGGCGAGATCAATGAACAAAAAGCGGGCGCGGCGGCCAGGTTGAAGATCCCCGCTTAGCCCGCCTGGTACGTATTCAGTCGCCCCAGCCCATTGAATGCGGCCTCCTTGTAGCACTCCGCCAGCGTGGGATAGTTGAAGACGGTGTCAATGAAGTAATCCACCGTGCCGCCCAGAGTCATTACCGCCTGGCCGATGTGGACTAACTCCGCGGCGCCCTCGCCGATGATGTGCACGCCCAGCACCTTGCGCGTGTCGCGATGGAAGATGAGCTTGAGCCTTCCGGTAGTGTCGCCGCGTATCTGGCCGCGCGCCACGTCGCGGTAATAAGCCTTGCCCACCTCGTAAGGCACGTCTTCGCCCGTGAGTTGCTCTTCGGTCTTGCCGATGAAGCTGATCTCGGGGATGGAATAGATGCCGTAAGGATAAAGGCCGGGGTTGGAGATGCTCGCACGGTCGTTGAAGGCGCGGGACGCGGCGATGCGTCCCTGCTCCATTGAGACCGAGGCCAGCGAGGGAAAGCCGACCACGTCGCCTGCCGCATAAATGTGCGGCACTTTGGTCTGGTAGTGCTCATCGACGGCAATGCGGCCGCGTTCGTCCGCCTCCAGGCCGGCGGCGGCCAGGTTCAAGCTGTCCACGTTGCCCTGCCTGCCCACCGCGTAGAGCAGGGCATCGCCAGAGACGATCTTCTTGCTTTGCAGGTTGGCGACGACCGCGCCCAGAGCCTGCTCCTCCACGCTTTCCACCACCTCGCCCAGCCGCAAGGTCACGCGGTTGTCGCGCAAGTGGTAGCTGAGCGCCTCGATAATCTCCTGGTCGGCAAACTCCAGCAGCCGGTCGCGCATTTCAATCAGCGTCACACGTACGCCCAATACCGCAAACATGCAGGTGTATTCCACGCCGACGACCCCGCCGCCTACCACGATCAGCGACTTGGGCAGCTCCTCCATGCCCAGAATCTGGTCGCTGTTGAGGATGGTCTTGCCGTTCACCGGCACCTTCTCTGACACGGCCGGCCTGGTGCCCACCCCGATGAGGATCTGATCGGCTTCCAGGGTTGAGACGGACTGCGAGCTCTCCACGCGCACCCTGTGAGGGTCGATGAACCGGGCAATGCCGTGCACCACGTCAATGCCGTTGCGCGACAGTTGCGCTTCGGTTACGTCTACCTCGTTCTTGATCACCGCTTGCACGCGGAAGGCCAGGTCCGCCATGGTGATCTTCTCCTTCACCCGGTAGTTCACGCCGTAGATGTCGCGGTAGCTGTAGCCGGACAGGTGCAGCACCGCCTCGCGCATGGTCTTGGAAGGAATGGTTCCGGTGTTGATGCACGCGCCGCCCACTACCTCCCGGGCTTCCACCACGGCAACCCGTTTGCTCATCTTGGCCGCGGCCACGGCGGCTCGCTGCCCGGCAGGTCCTGAACCGATAACGATAAGGTCGTACTTCACCTCGCTCATGCGGGTCTCCACTGGATACGATGCAACTTTGGCGCCTGCGCCCTAAATTACCACCGGAAAGCATACCGTACCGCGGGACGGTCGCAGCCAGGAAAAATCTGGAGTTGGCCGAACATTCACCTGCGGAAAGCGATGAACCGGGGAAGTCTGTTCATATGGCCGGGAGATTCCGTGGGTCGGCCGGCAATTCGCTCTTTTGTTGCCGG
>Ga0335085_10006744_pt1 | contig 18037 bp, 19 predicted proteins | sample Lox_Sample_45_FD_206712 | JGI IMG/M metagenome (GOLD analysis project Ga0335085, IMG submission 206712) | Soil microbial communities from Loxahatchee National Wildlife Refuge, Florida, United States - Lox_Sample_4.5 | ecosystem: Environmental > Terrestrial > Soil > Wetlands | place: USA...
CGTGGAGGTGGGGGGGTTGGGGGAGGACGACTACGACGACCTCGACGACGAATTCGACGACGAGGACGAAGAGGGGTTCCGGCCCAAGAAGAGCCCGCGGCGGGACTGGGACTAAACACCTGGACGCTCCTCCTCGTAGACGACCAGGGAGTGGGGCCTGTAGCTCAGGTGGTTAGAGCGCACGCCTGATAAGCGTGAGGTCGGTAGTTCAACTCTACCCAGGCCCACTGCAGCGCGAGACGCAAAATCCGAAAAACGGAGCGCCGGTGCCGCCCGGCCCTTGGATTCCCGTCGCTCCCCTGCTACCTTAGGTAAGTGCTCGATGCGCCCTGCGGCGCGTCGACTCCAGCAAACGTCAAGGCGGGACTTGGCCAATGCGCCGGTCCCGCCTTTCTTCTAGACGGTCTCTCCGAACGGAGTGTCGCGAATGCGCGTCATGGGCACGGTGAGATGGTTCGACCTGCTCCGCGGCTTCGGGGTGATCCGCCGGGATCCGGGTGAGGCCGACTGTTTCGTGCGCCACTCGGCGATGCGGGGGAGCCTGCACCACGCGCTCGCGTTCGGCGACCGGGTCGAATTCGACGTCGTGCAAGGCGCGGCCGGCGCCGTCGCGTATGATGTCATCCGGCTCGCACCGGCCGTTCTCCCGCTGTCCCTCAAGGCGGTTTGATGCCCAAGGAAGAAGCCATCGAAATCGACGGGGTCGTGGAGGACGTGCTGCCCAACTCCACCTTCCGCGTCCATCTCCCGAACGGCCACTACGTGCTCGCCACGATCGCGGGCAAGATGCGGCGGTTCCGCATCCGCGTGCTCGCCGGTGACCGCGTCACCCTCGCGGTGTCGCCCTACGACCTCACGCGAGGCCGCATCACCTACCGTCACAAGTGAACCGCTCGGGGCGGGAGTTGGGCCGCACCGGCATGCTGTCGGATGCAGGCGCCCCGCGGTGCGCGGTGTGTCGCCACCCGCTCCACTTCGGTACCGATCGTCAGGGCCGGACGACCGAGTTCTGCGACTGCGGGTATTCCGGCTACTTGAAGACCCGAGGTCCGTCCGAGCCCCAACCGGAGCAGGCCGCGCCATGACGTCATCCGCCTCGAAGCCGTCGGGGGGGGGCTCGCTCGGAGAGTTGTTGCATCGGCGGCTGCGTGAGCTTGGCTGCTCGCCCGCGGAGCTGGCCGCAGCCGTCGCCGTGCCCGAGCAGTACATCGACGACCTGATCAGCGGATCTCGGCGGCCACCGCGGCCGTCCCGCACGGACATCTACCCGAAGATGACGGCCTTTCTCCGCCTCGGCCGCACGGAGATCGTGGCGTGCGCGGATGCCGAGCGATCCGGCGCCGCTCCAGCCGTGATCTCCGGCCCCGACGCCCTGGTGCGGGCCCGTTTGCTCGCGCTGTGCGCGCCGGAAACGGCCCGCAAGCTCGAGCGCCGGAAGGCTCGAGGGGGAGCGGGAGGCGCCGAGTTGGTGGGCTACTTCCAGCGTCTGCTCGATGTCGCGCAGGGGGCCGTGCGCCGGATGCTGGACGATCAGATCGGGCTGCGGGCGTTGGCGACCGCGCGCGGCAGCAGCTATGAGGCGATGCGCCTCCGGGTGCTGGAGTTTCTCGACACGACGGTGGACGGCCTCACCACCGAGGATCTGGTCGAGTTCCTCCAACCGCGCATCACGAGCTGGGACGTCGATCTCGAGACCGGCGTGTTCCGGGTCGTGCTGCGGGCCCATGAGGGCCGTGAACGCTCGCGACGGGAAGCCGCCGACGGCGTGATATGAAAATCGAGACCGCCGACTTCACCAGCCGTGTACGGGTGCTGCTGCAACAGCAGGGCGTGGCCGTCTCGGAGGCGGATCTGTCCCGCCTGGAATCGCGCTATCGGGAATGCGGGGGCACGGACTTGTGGGATGTCCGGGCCTACGCGGCGTCCGCCGGCCTGGGGGCGCGCAGCTACCACGTGGTGCGCGGCACCGGCGTCGTGGATGTCTACCGCAGCGCCGAGCGGGATAACGCGGCCGCCGTCAGGACGGCGCTCAACGACCTGGAGCTGCGGGGGCAGACGCCGGCGCCTGTCGCCTGACGACCGCTTGACTTTGGGTGTCGTCATGAGGATATTCTCCGTTGAGCGTTGGGCCGCGACACCGTGTCGGAGGCCTGAGGACCAGTGAGACCGATCGGAGGACCTGGGCATCGCCCGAGGTCCTCGTCTTGTTTTCTGGCCGTCCGCTCGACGGTGCCGGTCGTACACGCAGCGGCTCGCCTCACAGCGCACGCCGCACGGCGCCGAACACAGTTTCCACAGTAGGAGTATTACCAGATGGCACGTACCAACGGGACCGTGAAGTGGTTCAACGACGCGAAGGGGTTCGGTTTCATCACGCCGGACAACGGCGAGAAGGACTGCTTCGTCCATCATTCCGCGATTCAGGCGCAGGGATTCAAGTCCCTGGCCGAAGGCGATAAGGTCGAATTCGACATCGTTCAGGGCCAGAAGGGCCCGGCGGCGCAGAACGTCGTGAAGTTGTAATCACGCGCGATATCCATGGCGTCCGGCGCTCTCCCGCCAGGGAGGGCGCCGGGTTCGTTATCGGCTCTCGGTGTCCGGCAGACCCCGCTAGTTTTCCGAGCCATGCGCTGGTCCCTCTGCATCACCGTCCTGGTGGCGCTGCCGATCAGGCCCAGCGCCCTCGCCGCCCAGGTCTGCCCCGCCGGGGGCCAGGCGCTGGTGCTGTCGGGCGGCGGCGCCCGCGGGCTCGCTCACGTGGGTGCGCTGCGCGTACTCGACAGCGTGGGCTACCGGCCGGACTACGTGGTGGGAACGTCGATCGGCGCCATCATCGGGGCGCTCACGGCGACCGGGTACGACGCCCGGCAGATCGACTCGATCGTCCGCGCGCTCGACGTCGCCCACCTGCTATCGGCGCCTCGGCCGTTCGAGCCCCGGGCGTTCGGGTTCATCGAGCCGGTGCTCGTGTGGGAGCAGGGTCGCGGCGGCTGGGGGCTCGTCTCCGCCTCCACCCTCGATAAACGGATCAATGCCCGGCTGAACGACGCGATGCTGGTGGGCAACCTGGCGGCGGGGGGCGACTTCGACAGCCTGTCCGCCCCCTTCGCCGCCGTGGCCACCGACCTCGCCACCCGCGAGCGGGTGCTGCTCACCGGAGGTGACCTCGCCCGGGCGGTGCGGGCGAGCATGTCGATCCCGCTCGTCTTCTATCCTCAAGTCATCAATGGTCGCGTGCTGGTGGACGGCGGCATCGTGGACAACGTCCCGACGCGCCCCGCCCGGATGCGCGCCACCAGCCTCACCGTGGTGGACATCTCGTCCAAGGCCTCCGACACCCTGGATATCAACTCTCCCGCGGCCGTGGCTCGCCAGCTGTACGAGCTGTTCCTGCGCGAGACCGACGACACCCTCCGGCCGCACGAGATGTTCGTGCGGCCGGATCTCGAAGCGATCGGGCTGCTCGACTTCGAGCCCGAGAAGATGACGGCGGCCGAGGCGAGCGGGGCCGCGGCGACGCGGACCGCCCTGCGGGGCTGGGAGTGTCCCCCCGAGCCGCGACCGCATCTGCGGGTGCCGCCAGGTCCGTTCCGGCTCGCGAGCTTCACCGTGACCGCGCCGCGGAACTCCGAGCGCCGGTTTCTCGAGGGCGAGCTGGGGCTCCGGGCTGGGGACACGCTGGACCTCGCCCGCGTCCGCGGCGCCTACCGCGGCATGGAGCACAGCGCCGAGCTGCGCGAGATCTGGCTCAACCCGCGCCGCTCGGGCGACAGCCTGCGACTCAATGTCACGCTGACGCCGCCGCCCCCGCGCACCGCCGGTGTCGCCTTCGCGCTGGACTACGACATGGGGGCCCGGCTCGGCGCAGCCTATGTGGATCGCACCCTGTTCGGCGGCTCGACCAACGGATCTATCGGATTGGCGATCGGCCGCTACCGGCAGTCGCTGCTCCTGGGCCTGCGCCCGGAGCCGGCTTCCTGGAATCCCGTGCAACCGGATCTGCGCCTCGCCCTGAATCACGAGGAGGTGCGCCACTACGACCGGGACGGTCTGGAGCTCGCGGCCACCGACACCCGCGATGCTACGGCCGGCCTGGGGCTGAAACAGGCCAACGAGTCCTGGGTGCTGCGGGCCGGCGTGATCGCCGGGGCGTGGACGGATACGAGCGGCACGGTGAGCGGTGGCGGTGCGGAGCTGCGCGCCATCCATGGGAACGAGGCCCACCCGCCGGCCCTGAACCTCGACGCCACCTGGACGTCGGTCTGGCGCCTCGCTTCGCTCGAGGTCGGCACCGCCGTCCCCCTCGGCGGGTGGATCCTCGCGGCCGCGGGCCGAGCCGGCGTCGGCCACGACCTGCCCGAGCAGCTGACCCTGCCGCTCGGGGGCAGCCACGGCTTCCCGGGCTACAACGTGTACGAGCTGCGCGGCGATGCCGAGCTCTATGGCAGCCTGATGGTGGAGCATCGCCTCATCGGGCCGGTGCGGGGCCGGATGGAGATCGCCGGCGGCCGCCTCTGGCACGGTGAGGAGAATCGGGTGCTCGGGGGCACGCGCCTCCTCGCCGTCATCGGCACACCGGTTGGCGAGCTTGCCGCCGGCTACGGGTGGGCGACCACGGGGAGGAACAACGTGTTCGCCCGCTTCGGCATCTGGTTCTGATGCTTCCCCTGCTCGGTCTCGCCCTCTGCCTCCTGGCGGGCCTCGTCCTCATTCCGCTGGGTCTGCCCGGTCTGTGGGTCATGGCGCTCGGCGTGATCGGCTACGGGTGGCTGACCGGGTTCCAAACCGTCACGGCGACGATCATTGGGATCGTCCTCGCCCTGGCCCTCGTGGGCGAGTTTGTCGAGTGGTGGCTCGGTTACCGGCTGGCCCAGCGCTATGGCGGCTCCCGACGTGCCGGGTGGGGGGCGCTGCTTGGTGGTCTCGTGGGGGCTCTGGCGGGCGTGCCGGTGCCGATCATTGGGAGCATGATCGGGGCGTTCGCCGGCGCGGCGGCAGGCGCCGCGCTGTTCGAGTTCACCCGATCGAGGGACACCGCCGGCGCGGTGCGCGCGGGCTGGGGAGCGATCGTGGGACGGGTGGCGGTCACCACGGCGAAGGTGGGAATCGGCATCGCCATCACGGTGATCGCTGGGTATGCAGCGCTCCGTTCCTGACGGTTCGCCATGCGATATTCAAGACAAGTTGCATTCTGCCACACTTGGAGTGAAGCAGGGAATAACTGACCGAGAACTCGCCATTGACTAATCAAGTCGATAAAACAATCATATCCCGCCTTTTCGCCAATATCCCAATTGAGTTTGTGCGTCAAGTTTTTTGACACTGCTGGCCGTAGTGCCGTTCGTACGAGAGAAGCCCCGGTCGGTACAGTAGTTGCCCTAGTGGCGAATGGGGCGGAACTGCGCGACGACACACCGCCAGTCGCGCGACGCCATCGCAGCCGCAGAGAGACGGCGGAAACCAGTCATGAGATAGGAGCAAGTACAGACCATGGTGAATCGGATGCTGGTGGCCGCCGCCCTGCTGGGGCTCGCGGCGACGACCCAGGTGAGCGCGCAGACCTGCTCGACCGCGCCCTCCTGCTCGGTGAACAACACGGCGTCGGTGACGGTGCCGATCGTGATGCAGCTGACGTTGAGCTCCACCACGACGGCCCTGACCGTTCCGACCGCCGCCAACTACGATGCTGCGCCGGGCGTGCCCGACAACGGCCCCACCGCCACGATCAAGGCGAACAAGGGTTACACCCTGAAGATCGCGGCGCAGGCCGCGACCTGGACGGGGACCGGCGGCGCCAGTGCGACCAAGGCCGCAGGCGATCTGGCCTGGTCGACGGCGGTCAACGGTACCTTCAACGGCCTGACGACCGGCGGCGCGACCGTCGTGACGACGGGCGCCGGCGGCACGGCGAGCCAGCCGATCTTCTATCAGACGAGCTGGCACTCGGCCACCGACACTCCGGGCACGTACTCCCTCGTGGTGGTCTACACGCTCAGCGTGCCCTGACGGAGCTTTACGAGTCGCGGGTGGGCGCTCACACGAGGGCCCACCCGCTCAGTGTGAATGAGGTTCGGCTTCAACATCGAGGAGTGCATTGCCATGAACATGCGCATGACGCTTGTCGCCACCGCCCTGCTGGGACTCGCGGCGACGACCCAACTGAGCGCGCAGACCTGCTCGACGCAGCCTTCGTGCCCGGTGAACAACACGGCGTCCGTGACGGTGCCGATCGTGATGCAGCTGACGTTGAGCTCCACCACGACCGCGCTCACCGTCCCGACGGCGGCGAACTACGACGCCACCGCGGTGCCCGACAACGGCCCCACGGCGACGATCAAGGCGAACAACGGGTGGACGTTGAAGATCGCGGCGCAGGCCGCGACCTGGACGGGAACCGGCGGCGCCAACACCAGCAAGGCCGCAGCCGACCTGGCCTGGTCGACGGCCGCGAACGGGACCTTCGCCGGCTTGAACACGACCGGCGCGACCGTGGTGACCAGCGGGACCGGGAGCAGCGCGAGCCAGGCCCTCTTCTACCAGACGAGCTGGCACTCGGCGACCGACACGCCCGGCACCTACTCGCTCGTGGTCGTGTACACGCTCAGCGTGCCCTGACTTGCTTCGCTTCTTGCGGGTGGGCATCCCCCAAGGGGAGGCCCACCCGGTGACGCGGCGGGCGTGCTGGACTGGCCTCGCCGCGTTTGCACTTTGGGCGCCCGGCGCCGCGCCGCTCGCGGCGCAGATCTCGGTCGACCAGGCCGAGTTGTTCCTGGCACCGCAGCAACTGACCGCCGGCTCGGCCTCGTTCAACGTGCGGAATGAATCGCCGAACGTGGTCGAGGCGTCGGTCTACCTCGAGGACTGGGACCGGGCCGAGAACGGCGACAACCGGTTCGTGCCGTCGGGGTCGCTGCCGCAGTCCTGCGCGCCCTACCTCAAGGTCTTCCCCCTGAGCCTGCGCCTTCCACCGGGGGCCTCCCAGACGGTGCGGCTGAACGTGGAGGGCGCCGACTCCCTCGCCGCCACCTGCTGGAGCATCGTGTTCGTGGAATCGGGGCGCGGCGCCACCCCGTCGTCCCGTAACATCACCTACGTGATGCGCATCGGCGTGAAGGTCTACATCACGCCGCCGGGGCTCGGGAGGGACGGGGAGATCGAGGAGATGACCGTCGACTCCGGGAAACCCGCGCCACGGCGTGGCGCAGCCGCCCCGGACACCGCGGCCCGCCCGCACGTGTGGGCGGCGTTCCGTAATTCCGGCGGCGTCCCCTACTGGGTACGCGGGTCGGTCGAGTTCCGCCGCCTCGACAACTCGGTGGCCGCGTCCGACAGCATCGTGCCGTTCCCGATCCTCCCCGGCGCGCGCCGCCGCTTTGCCCGGCCCGTGCCGTCGCTCCCGGCCGGGCACTATGTGGCGCTGATGCTCCTCGATTTTGGGGGCTCGGAGCTCGCCGCCGGCCAGGTCCAGGTCGACGTCCGCTGACCATGCTCCCCCGGGTCCTCCTCCCGTTCGCGGCCGTCTGCCTCGTGACGGCGACGGCGGCGTCGGCGCAAAACGTGACCGCGGTCATCACCGGGGGACCGGTGAACTTTCCGGGCCCCGCTGCCGCCGACTACAACAACGGGTACGTGAATGATGGGACGCCGCTGACCTACACGCTGACGCTTTCCACCGGGGCCGCTAGCACGGTCACGGTGGCGATTCACTCGACGTCGGCGAACCTGGGCGGCGGCAAGGTGTTGTCGGACCTGCAGTGGCGACGCGGTGATCTCGTCGCCTGGAACGCGATGACGGGAGCCAACGTCACCGTCCAGTCGATCCAGATCACCGCCGGCACGCCCTACGCGAACACGATCTACTTCCGGATGCTGCTGTCCTGGACGACGGACGCCCCGGCCACCTACTCGGCCAATCTGGTCGTGAACATCTCGGTGACGACCCCGTGAGTACCACGCGCGTCGTCACGTTCGTCCTCTGGTTCGCCGCGCTGTTCGGTCTCGGCGCCGGCGTCAGCACCTGGGCGCGCGCCCGGGTGATCCCACCGCCCCGGACACCGGCAGTGGCCGCGTCGGCGGCGCCTTCCCCCGCCGCGCTGCCGCACGCCCGGCGACACGCGAAGACGAGGTCTTCCCAGAGGCCATTCCCGCTCGAGCCGCGCCTGGTGACGCCGGTTCCCGCGACCACGGCCCCCGCCGACGCCGCCCCGGCGGCCGGGCGCGCCGCGAGTCCCGCGCCCGGTCCGGACACGCGCGAGATCCGGGACGTCGCCACGGTGCTCGAGCCCGTTGCCCCCGTGCTGGCCATGGCCCAGCCCCACACGATGCAGGTTGTCCCCGTCCCAGTTCCGCCGGCGTTGGTGGCGGACCAGGACCTCCGGTACGTGATCATGCCGGAGCCCGGCACGCACATCCTCCCGCCGTTCGAAGGGGCGGTGAGCGGCCGCCCAGTGGTCGTGACCGTCGAAGTGGCGGCGCTGGCGCCGGTGGGCACGCGACCGCTGGCGTGGGTCGAGTTCCGGAAGGGTGGCGTGACCCGGCAGCGGGTTCCCGTGCGCCTCGCGGTCTCCCAGGCCCACGGGGCGACGCTGCGCCTTGCGCAGGCGGTGCAGGGGGCGCGCGCGGGGGACCGCGTGTCCTTCCGCTACTTCCTCACGAACACCGGCAACGGCCGGGACACGATCACCGTGCGGGCGGCGCTCCCCTCGGGCTGGCGGGTGGACGGGCTCCCGGCGCGCCAGGTGCTCGATCCCGGCGCCACGATCACCGCCGATGCCGTCGTGATCATCCCGCACACCTCGGGAGATGGCGCGCTGCGCCTGCGGTTCTTCGCCGCGGTCGCCGGGATGGACGTGGCCGAAGCGGATGCCACAGTGAACGTGGTGCGGGAAGGGATGGCCGTGCCGGGCCGCGGGGGACCGGTGCTGACGGTCGGCATCGCCTCGGTCATGACGGACCAGGCGACGGCGGCCCCGGTCGTAGGCCTCGGGCTGCAGGGGGCGCTGTCCAACGACCTGGTCGTTTCGGGCCGCCTGATCCGCCCGCTCGATCCCGCGACCGCCGACGCGCTGGCCCTCGCGCGCGTGGGCTATTACCTGGGTGGCTCGTACGTTTCCGTGGCGAGCAGCCGCTGGACCGCCACGGCGGGTTCGTACGGGCGGTCGTTCTCCGACGTCACCGGGATGAACATCTACAGCCGTGGCGGCGCCTTCACGTATGATGACGGCCGCTGGACGGCGGACGCCATCGCCGGTGCCCCGGCGCAGGGAGACGTCACCGGCAACGGCCACCTCTACGGGGCGCGCGTCGGCGCGAAGGTCTCGGGGGGGTGGGTCGGCGCGACCGCGACCGACCTCGCGGACGACGAGTTTCAGATGCGCCAGCTGCAGGCCTACGGCGTGGGCGGGATCACGCCCCCGTTCGCCGGCGGGATGACGATCTCCGGGGAGCTGGCCGAGCGGCAGTTTCAGACCGGGTCGGGACTGGGCTGGAGCGCGGAGGCGAACCAGCGCAACGGAAACGACTTCCTCCAGCTGCGCGCGATGCAGGCGCCGGGTGGCACGGCGGCCTTCGCCCGGGCGAGTCAGGAGCTGCTCGCCAACGCCTCCCATGGCTTCGGGCAACGGGTCGTGTTGTCGGGGGGAGCCTGGTTGTCGGACGACGAGAACCCGGCGTACTCCAAGTTGCAGTCCACCGGCTGGTCGCTCGCCCCGCAATACCTCCTGAACAGCCACATGACGCTGTTTGCAGAGGCGCGCGCCAGCGGCTACACGGCCAAGAGCACCGTCGGCGATTTCGGCAACTCGGATCGCACGCTGCGCTTCGGGGCGACGATCCGGGACGGCTCCGCCTACGGCATCGGATCGGTGTTCGTGGGGGAGGCGTCGCGGAACACCGCCCTGCCGGCCGCGCCGAGCGTCACCACCACCGCGAACCGGGAGGGCGGGACCGTCACCGGCGGGTGGGTCACGCCGCGCGGCACGCTGGAGAGCAACCTCACCTACGAGCGGAACGGCCCGGGGATCGGCTACCTCCCCGAACAGATTTCGGCGCTGCTGCGGGCGTCCGGCGTCAGCGTGATGCGCGACGGCGGCGGGCCGCTGCTCCACGCCGAGGTCCAGTATTACAACTGGTTCGGCTCGATTCAGCCCGTGACCGTGTTCCGGGCCGGCTTCGACCAGCCGCTGCCCGGTCAGCTGATGCTGACGGTGGACGTCGAGCACAATCCGCTGCTGAACGGACGGGACGCCGGGTGGGTGCCGGTCGTGAAGATCGAGCACGCGGTGCACCTGCCGAACCTGGCCCGGTCCCGCGTCCGCGGCATTGTGTACGAGGACCGCAACGGCAACGGGGTGCAGGACCGGGGCGAGCCGGGGATCCGCGGCGTGATGGTGCGGCGCGACGGGGAGCTGGCGGTGACCGATCAGAACGGGGAATTCGAATTCACCGGCCGGAGCGGCGCCCCGGTGAGCGTGGACGAGACCTCGCTGCCGTTCGGCATGGTCGCGAACCCCTCGACGGCCGGGCAGACCGGCGACGGGCCGTTCGTGATCGGCGTCTGGCCGACGGCATCGGTCACCGTGCGGCTCGTCCCCACGGCCGACTCCACGGGACGTGTGCCGCACGCCAACTTGACGAAGGCGGGGGTACGGGCCATCGATCGGTTCGGCAACGCCTGGAGCGCGGTGGTGGACAGCACGGGAACCGCGCGGTTCGAAGCGTTGCCGCCGGGGACCTACAAGATCGACCTCGACGTGAGCGGCGTGCGGGAGCCGGTGCGGGTGCGCGGCGCCCTACCCAGCTTTGAGGTATTCCCGGGCCGCACGATACCCCCGCTCACGATCCCGCTCCTGCCGCGGCCGATCCGGGTGTTCGACCCGAGCAAGCAGAGCGGGCGCGGCGCGACCCGCCCGCAGGGACATCCATGACGCGGCGGCCGGGTGGCTTCCTCGCCTGGGGCGTCGCCGTCGTCCTCGCGGCGTGCGTGTCCACCACCGACTCGTCGGGGCAGCCGCCGGTCGCGCTCACGGGGGCGTGGGATTACGCCGCGATTCAAACCACCCCCGCACCGGCCACGCTCAGCGGCACGCTCACCGTGTCGAGCCAGGCGGGGAAGACCTTTCAGGGATCGCTCGACGTCACCGAGGTCGACTCGGCGACGGGGGTCTATCACTTCGCCGGCCCGGTGAGCGGCGAGGCACTCGACTCGGTGACGGTCGATTTCGACGCCTTTCTTACGTCCACGGCCCGGCGCCATGTCGGGGCCGTGGCGCACGATTCCATCACCGGGAGCTGGGTGGAGCAGGGGAGCACGGTGACCAAGGCCGGCTCGTTCCGCGCCGTCCGGCGGGTGTCATGAAGGCGCGGCTCGTCCTGCTGGCGCTCGTGGCGCTGGCCCTGCCCCAGCGAGCGCACGCGCAGTCATGCACGGCCACCAAGTTCCTGGGCTTCTTCTGGTTCGGGTGCAACATCAACACGACGGCGACCATGACCGTCGGGACGGTCATGCAACTGACGTTGAGCGGCACGACGACGACGCTTACTCCGCCCACGGTCGCCGGCTACACCGCCGGGTTCATGGCGGACAACGGCCCCACGGCCACCGTCCGCTGCAATCAGGCGTGGCACCTACAGATCGCCTCCGCGGCCACGACCTGGACGGCGACCAACACCGTCGCGGGGATCACCGCGCGCCCGAACAAACCCTCGACCGACTTGCAGTGGAGTCTCGCTGCGAACGGCACCTTCGCCGGACTCACGACAACGGCCGTGACGGTCACGAACGGCACCGCGACCGCTGGAACGGCCACGAACTTCTTCTACCACACCCTCTACGGTTACGCCGTGGACACCCCGGGCAAGTACACGCTGGCGGTGGTGTACACGCTGATTTCGCCGTAACGTCGTTTCCGCTCAATCCGGAGCAGCGAGGGTGACGCCGTGCTGGCGCAGCAGCCGGGCGGCCTGCGCCCGCGCCGTCTGATAGGCGTTGATGGCGGTCTGGAGCGCACGCAGCTCTCGCTGGGCCGTCTCCGCGGCGGTGGTGCGCTGCTCCTCGGAGCTCGACGAATCCATCGCCGTTCGCATCAGGGTCATGGCGTGATCGGCCTTCTCGGCAGCCAGCGTCAGGGCGGACACGATCTCGCGGTGGACGCCAGCCAACTCAGCGGGCGGCTCGACCGCGGCGAACTCGCTCGTGAAGCGCCGCATCCGGGCCGCCCCATCGGCCAGCATCCCGACGGCCGTCGCATCGGGCAGACTGTCGACCTGCGCCGTCAGGAATCCCACCGCGCTGTCGGCCGTGGTAGTGATGGCGGTTGCATACCCGGCATAGATGGCGGAGCTGCTCTGGGAGGCGGCGAGACCGGGAGCGAGCAGCGCGAGCAGGGGAAGCAGTCGACGGGTCATGGACACCCCTCGGGGATGGACGGTCGCGCGGAAGATGCCCCGCGCGCGGCTTCCGGGAAAGTGCGCCGCCGGGACCGGCGCGCTATTCGTAGCGCAGCGCGGCCAGCGGATTGAGCCGGGCGGCCTTGCGGGCGGGCACCACGCCGAACGCCACGCCCACGAGCGCGGACACGCCGAAGGCCAGGGGGACCGCGAGGCCCGGGAGGACGTAGGGCACCCGGATCAGGTGCGCGATCCCGTACGCTCCGGCTAGGCCGGCGGCCACGCCGATCACGCCTCCCAGCACCGACAACGTCGTCGCCTCCACGAGGAACTGCACCAGAATGTCGCCGCCCCGCGCGCCCACCGCGAGGCGGACGCCGATCTCGCGCGTGCGCTCCGTGACCGAGACCAGCATGATGTTCATGATTCCGATCCCGCCGACCGCCAGCGAGATGGCGGCGACACCCGCGAGCAGGAGGGTCAGCACCCCGGTGACCGTAAACAGCACGCTCTGGATCTCGCGGGGGTCGAGGACATTGAAGTCGTCGATCTCGCCCGGCTGAATGTGCCGGCGGTGGTGCAGGATGGCGGTGATTTCGGCCTTGGCGTCGTCCAGCTGATCGCTTGAGGCGGCCGAGGCGAAGATGTAGGCGATGCGGTCGCCCCCGACGATGCGCCGGGAAAACGTCGAATACGGCATCAGCAGGAGGTCGTCGCGGTCGGCGCCGAAGGTGGCGCCTTTGGCCTCGAGGACACCGATCACCCGGCAGGTCATGGTGTGCGCCCGGATCTCCTTGCCCAGGGGGTCCTGGTCCGGGAACAGCGACGTGGCGACGGTTTGCCCGATGACGCAGACCGGTGCGGCCTGGCGGTCGTCCTCGAGCGAGGGCAGCCGGCCCCGGGTCACCCCCCACTGCCTGATCGCGAAGTACCCCGGGGTCACCCCACCGACGTTCGTCGTGCGATTGTTCGATCCGGCGATCACCTGGAGCACGCGCGCATTGACGGCGGACATCTGGGAGATGTCGTGCGCCTGGTGCTGAATCGCGTCGAAGTCGCCGGCCGTGAACAGCGGCACGCCGATGGGAGCGCCGCCGAAGGTCCGCGCCCGCGCCCCCGGGGTCACGAGCAGCATGTTGCTGCCGAGGCCGGAGATCGCCTCGCCGACGTAGGCCGTGGCGCCCTCACCCATGGCCTGCATCATGACGACCGCCGCCACGCCGATGACGATGCCGAGCGTCGTGAGCGCCGAACGCATCTTGTTGCGCAACAGCGCCGTGACCGCGAGCCCCGTGGTGGCGGAGAGTCTCATCGGCGGGGGTTCCGGCGGTCCGACACGATGCGCCCATCCCGCAGGGCGACCTGCCGCCCGGCGTACCCGGCCCAGGTGGGATCGTGGGTCACCATCAGGACGGTGATCCCGCGCTCCCGGTTGAGCCGCCCGATAAGCTGCAGGATCTCGGCTCCCATGCGGGTGTCGAGGTTACCGGTCGGCTCGTCGGCGAGGAGGACTTCGGGGTCGTTCACGATGGCGCGGGCGATGGCGACGCGCTGCTGCTGCCCTCCGGAGAGCTGGTTCGGCGTGGCCCCCACGCGGTCGCCCAACCCCACGGCGGCGAGGGCTCGCAGCGAACGGCGCCGGCGCTCCCCGGCGCCGAGCCCGGCGTACACGAGCGGCAGCGCGACATTCTCGAGGGCCGAGGTGCGGGGCAGCAGGTTGAAGGTCTGAAAAACGAATCCGAAGCGCGCGTTGCGGAGCGCGGCGAGCACGTCGCGGGAGAGCCCTTGCACCGGGATGTTCTCGATGCGGTACTCCCCGTCGCTCGGCAGCTCGAGGCACCCGAGAATCGACAGGGTCGTGGATTTCCCGGAGCCCGACGGGCCCGTGATGGCGACGAACTCGCCGGGCGCGATATCCAGATCGATGCGGTCCAGGGCGCACACCGCCGCGTCCTGTTCGCCGTAGACCTTGGTGATCCCGCGCAGCGACAGGAGCGGGACCGCGGCGGTCACCGGCGGGGCGGCCGAGCGGACCTCAATGCGCGTTGCCAAACGCGGCTCGCCCCTGGGGGGTGAGACCGGTGACGATCGGCGTCCCCGGCGCCGGTGCCCGCCCCCCGGCCGCGAGGGCGGTGAGCTCGCCGTCGGAGATCCCCGCACGCACCTCAACCCGGTGCAGCGAATCCCCTTGCAGCACCCAGACGCCGGGCGCGGTGGAGGCGGGATGGCCCGGAGGCGTGAACGCCAGCCCCGCATTCGGGACACGCAGGGCGTTCTGGACCGCGGCGATACGGATGCGCACCGACGCGGTCATCCCCGGCTTCAACGCGAAGTCCGTATTGTCCACGGCGATCACCGTGCCGTACGTCACGACGTCCTGTACGATGACGGGGGAATTGCGGACCTGCGTCACGACGCCGTTGAACACGCGGTCCGGGTAGGCGTTGACGGTGAACGTGGCGGCCTGCCCATTCGTGAGCCGTCCCACGTCGGCCTCGTCCACTGCGGCGACGACCTGCATCTTGCGGAGGTCGGCCGCCAGGGTGAAGAGCACCGGGGTCTGGAGCACCGAGGCCACCGTCTGACCGGAATCCACGTTGCGGGTGATGATCACGCCGTCGATGGGGGCGCGGATCACCGTGTGGCCCAGGTTCGTGCGCGCCACGTCGTCCGCCGCGCGAGCCGCGGTGAGCTGCGCCCGGGCGGCGCTCACCGCCTGATCGGCGAGGCGGGCGGTGCTCACTGCCGCGTCGCGGTCCGCGTCGGTCACGCCGCCGTCGGCCCACAACCGCAGGGCGCGACTCGAGTCGATCTGGGCCTTCTGCTGCGCGGTGCGCGCCTGCTCGAGCGCCGCGGCCGCGGCCGCCACCGCCGCTGCGGTTTGCGCGCGTTGCGCGGCGAGCAGGGTACGGTCGAATTCCGCCAGCACCTGTCCCGCCCGCACCCGATCGTTGTAGTCCACGGCCACGACGGCGAGCCGGCCGGAAATCTCGGCCCCGACCTGCACCGTGGTGATCGCCTCGACGTTTCCGGTGGCGGTGACCTCCTGTACCACGTCGCCCACGGTCACCGGCTGGACGCGGAATCGCTGCGCGAACGGCACCGGGCGGGGGCGCAGCACAAGGTAGGTCGCGATGGCGAGGACCGGGATCGTCGCGATGGCGATCCAGCGCCACATGCGGCGGTGCCGGCGCTGCGCGCTCTCCCGCGCGATCAGCTCGGCCAGCGGGAGGGCCGGCCGTGGGGAAATCAACGGGGTCATGACGGCGGGAATCGCCCCCCCCTCCCGGACGGGCTCCGCTGGGGACTCCACGGGTGCGGCAGGGGCGTCGGGCGTCACAGCAGTGGACATGAGTGCCTCCGGTCTCACCCGGAGGTTATTCGCAGGGGGGTAACGGCAGTGTGAAAGGGACGTGAGGCGGGCGTTCGTCTCCTCGGAGAAACGGCAGTCTCGCGGGTTTCGTGGTATTCTGAACCCCCTGGATTGCCTTCTGGTACTCACCTACTCTGGAGCTTCCAATGCCCGCACTGCGTGTGTTCGTCCTCACTACCATCCTCGCGGTACCGCTCGCCGCTCAGAATCCCGTCTCTACCGCGGTTCAGCAAATGGGGCGGGGGCATTCCAAGAACCTGCTCGCGGCCGCTCAGGCCATGCCCGCCGACAAGTACGGCTACAAGCCGACGCAAGCACAGATGACGTTCGGGGAGCTGATCGCGCACATCGCCGACGACAACGGCATTACGTGCGGCGCGATCAGCGGGAAGCCATCGGGCGCGGCGAAAGTCTCAGGAACCGACGGGAAGGAGAAACTGGTGGCCGCCCTCCAGGCCTCGCTGACGTTCTGCGACGCCGCGCTGGCCGGACTGACCGACGCGAAGCTCGGGGAAACGGTGTCGTGGTACGGGTCGAACACCACCCGCGCCATGGCGGCGGTGGGGCTGATCGATGACTGGTCGGATCACTACGCGATGCAGGCCATCTACCTGCGCCTGAACGGCGTCCTGCCGCCCACGGCCCGGCAGGGAGGGATGTAACCAACCCAACTGAAGGCGCCTACTCTTCCCCCTCGGCCATTCGCCGGCGGTTGCCAATGGCTCGGGGGGAGGGGGCGATGCTATCATCCCGGCTGGAATCCACCGCGCTGTCGGGCGGCACTTTCAACGAACTACAGGTGAGGTCCATGTCTTCGTTGCGTCGTATCTCCGGGGCGCTCCTCGCCCTCATGCTCTGTCTCTCCTCCGCGGGCCATGCCCAGCAGAAGGCCCGGTTTGCCAACCTGCTGGACGCGGTCCGCGCCGGCGGCGCCCTCTCCGGCGGATCCGGACCGAGCGGCGTCGCCTGGATCGACGGCGGCAAACGCTACTCGTATACGCTGCGGTCCGATTCCGGTGAAGAGATCCGCGCCTATGATCCCGCGACGGCCAAAGACACGCTGCTCTTCTCGGCCCGGGGCTTGAACTTCCCCGATACCTCCGAGGCGTTCACCTACCAGTCGTTCCAGTGGGCCAAGGACTTCAAGCACCTCGTCTTCCAGACACACTTCAAGCCGATCTACCGGCGCTCGGGGACCTCGGACTACTACGTGTACGCGCTCGCCGACCGCGCGCTGAAGCTTGCCGCCCGCGGCGCCCGTACCGCCGAGCTGGCTCCCGACGGTGGCACGCTCGGCTACGAGCGCGACGGCGACATGTTCGTCTACGACCTCGCCCAGAAGAAGGAGACACGGCTGACCCAGGGCGCCACCGAAACGGTCTACAACGGGCACTTCGACTGGGTCTACGAAGAGGAGTTCGGGATGGCCCAGGCGTGGAACTGGTCTCCCGACAGCCGCTTCATCGCCTACTGGCAGATCGACGAGAGCCCGGAACCGGTGATCCAGCTGTCGGACTTCAGCGGGGCCCACCCGGAGTGGACGAAACTGCGGATCCCCCAGCCCGGTGATTCCAATCCCAAGGCCAGAGTCGCCGTCGTCGACGTAAAGAGCGGGAAGACGACGTGGCTCGAAACCGGAGAGCCCGGGGAGTTCTACATCCCGCGCATTTACTGGACGAGCCAGCCCGACACGATCGCCGTCGTCACCCTGAACCGGCCGCAGAACCAGATGAAAGTGTTCTTCTTCGACGTGCACACCGGCGGGAAGCGCCTGGTGTTCACCCAGACATCGGCCACCTGGATCGACGTCTACGACTTTTACGCCGGTATCCAGGATCTCCTGACCTTCCCGGCCGGATCCCGCGAGTTCTTCTGGGTGGGAGACGGCGACGGCTGGCAGCACATCTATCGCTACAGCTATGCCGGCAAGCTGCTGCAACAGGTGACCGCCGGGCATTGGACGGCCACCCGCATCGAGGGGATCGATCCGGCGCGCAAGGTGGTCTACTACTCCTCCACGGAGGTGTCGCCGCTCGAGCGCCAGCTCTACCGCATCGGGTTCGACGGCAAGGGGAAGCGCCGCATCACGACCGCGAAGGGAACGCACCACATCGACATGTCGCCCGACGCCGGATACTTCATCGACCGCTGGAGCGCCGTGCGTCAGCCGCGGCAGGTCGAGCTGTGGAGCACGGCCGGCGACGGAAAGAAGCTCAAGACGCTCGAGGAGAACGCGCGGGTCACCCAATGGCTCGCGACCCACGAGTACTCCCCGGT
>Ga0335085_10006745_pt1 | contig 18036 bp, 16 predicted proteins | sample Lox_Sample_45_FD_206712 | JGI IMG/M metagenome (GOLD analysis project Ga0335085, IMG submission 206712) | Soil microbial communities from Loxahatchee National Wildlife Refuge, Florida, United States - Lox_Sample_4.5 | ecosystem: Environmental > Terrestrial > Soil > Wetlands | place: USA...
GCGCGCCGTTCAGCACGATCTTGAGCGCGAGCAGGTTGTCGAGCGGCCACAGCTCGACCGGGCCGCGCGCCAGGGCGGCGAAGTGCGCCGCGAGGCGCTGCTTCGTCACTTCGCGCTTCAGCACCGCGTAGGTCGGCGCGTCGTAGGCGAACAGTCCGATGTCGGCGCGGTCGGCCTTGTCGCCGGAGCGCGCATGGGCGATCCGCCAGAGCTGCACCTTCATTTCATTTCTTCCACGGAAATCTCGATTCCGGATTCGACCCGCTCCCGCTTCACGAGCGTCGGCCAGATGCCGAGCAGCTCCTTGGCCGGCTGCACGCCCTTCATGCTGCCGACGTAGGGCGGGCCCGAAAGGCCGAGCCAGGGGAAGACGCGGCCGAAGGCGTCGGCGACGCGCTTGTCGGGCGTGCGCAGCGTCATGCGCAGGAAGCATTCGTTCAGCTGGTCGCGGTGCGTGGGGTCGGCGTTGGCGCCGAGCAGCGAGTTGTAGCCGATGTATTCCTCGTTCAGCTCCTCGGGCTTCCAGCCGCGCTCGGCGACCCAGGCGCGGATCGTCTCCGCCGCCTTTTCGCACTTGGCGTAGGCCTCGGGCCAGGCGAAGCCCATGATGCCCGCGCCCATCCAGCCGTCGTGGTAGCCGCCCACGATCTTCAGCGTCGCGGGCCGCGGCGCGCCCGAGGCGCCGGAGACCCGGACCTGGTCGCCGCCCTGGTCCTCGAACTTCAGCGTGCCCATGTCGAGCACGACGTCGGGCGAGAAGTAGGCGTGCGGGTTGTGCACCTCGTACAGCAGCTGCTGGCGCAAGGTGTCGAAGGAGACGCGGCCGCCCGTGCCGGGCGGCTTGCCGATGACCGCGCTGCCGTCCGCCGACACCTCCGCGATCGGATAGCCGATGTGCGCATAGTCGGGTACCTCGGCCCAGTCGTGGGCCGAGCCGAAGTTGCCGCCCGAGCCCTGGCCCGAGCACTCGAGCAGGTGCCCCAGCGTGAGGCCCGCCGCGAGCCGCTCCCAGTCGTCCCAGCGCCAGCCGAGCTCGTGCGCGAGCGGCCCGAGCGTGAGCGCGGCGTCCGCGACGCGCCCGGTGAGCACTATGTCGGCGCCGCGCGCCAGCGCCTCGGCAATGGGCTGCGCGCCGAGGTAGGCGTTCGCGAAAAGCATCCGCTCGCGCACGCCGTCGAGCGCTGCCCCGCTGTCCATGTGCGCGAGCGGCTCGCCGGCGGCGCGCAGTTCGTCGATCCGCTCCAGCACCGAATCGCCGGCGACGGTGGCGATCCTCGCCTTCCAGCCCTTGTCGCGGAACAGGCGCGCGATCGCCTCGCGCGCGCCCTGCGGATTGAGGCCGCCGGCGTTGAGCACGAACTTGACGCCGCGCGGCGCCGCCAGCGGCCACAGTTCCGCCAGCATGGGCACGGCGTCGCGCGCGTAGCCGGCAGCGGGGTCGCGCTGGCGGTCCTTCTGCAGGATGGCGAGCGTCAGCTCGGAAAGATGGTCGGAGGCGATGTACTGCGCGCCGCCGCGCTCGATCGAGGCGCGGATCGGCCGCCACGAGTCGCCGTAGAAGCCGAGGCCGGCGCCGATCCGGACTGTCTTCGCCGCGCTGCCCATGCCAATTCAGTCTAGTGAGCGGTTTGCGGAAAAGCAATTGCTTGGCAAGCCCGGTTGCTAGAATCGGCGCGGCCAATCGAGGACCGGAGGTCGCATGCCGCAGCAGCCGAACATCACGCATCTCGAGCGCCGCAAGATCGAGGCCGGCGTCCTGATCCCCATGCTGCAGGCGTTCCAGCGCGCGATCGGCAAGGAGCGCGCCAACCGGATCGCGCGCGAGGTCATCGTCGAGCTCGCGCGCCAGGACGGCGAGCGCTGGGCCGCGCAATTCGGCCGCGACCTGGCGGCGCTGGAGAAGGTGTCCGACGCGGTGTGGGCCGGCGGCGGCAGCCTCGAGATCGAGCCGGTCGGCAAGTCCCCGCGCACGCTGGACTTCAACGTCACCCGCTGCAAGTACGCCGAGTTCTACAAGGAGCTCGGCCTTACCGAGCTCGGGCAGCTGTTCCACTGCAGCCGGGATTTCGCCATGGCCGAAGGGTTCGGCCGCGGGCTGACGCTCAAGCGCACGCAGACCATCATGGAAGGCGCGAGCCACTGCGACTTCCGTTTCGCGCGCAAGGACTGAGGCCCGCGCGACCGATGCAGGCCTCGAGCCCCTCGACCACGGTCCTGCTGGTGCTCTTGCCGCTGCTCGCGTGGCGGGTGTATTCGCGCATCCGGCGCCTCGTCGGTCGGCAGCGGCTGTCGCGCGTGCGGCCGTGGATCACGCTGGCCGTGTTCCCGCTGCTCGTGGCGCTGCTCGCCTACGCGGCGCGCGGCTCCGCGGAGCGGCTCGGGTGGCTGGCCGCCGGGCTGGCGGCGGGCGCGCTGCTCGGGGTCTACGGCCTGCGCAAGACGAGATTCGATCCGACGCGGCAGGGCCTGTACTACACGCCCAACGCGCACCTCGGCATCGCGCTGTCGCTGCTGTTCGTCTGCAGGATCCTCTACCGGCTGGTCGAGGTCTATGTGATCGAGCGGGCGCGCACGCACACCGCGACGGATTTCGCGCAGAGCGCGCTGACGCTGTCGGTATTCGGCCTGCTCGCGGGCTACTATGTCGCCTACGCCGTCGGGCTGGTGCGCTGGCGCCGGCAGGTGCTGCGGGCGAAGCGGGCGCGCGAAGCCGCGGCGGCAGCGCCATCAACGGCAATCGAACAGCCAAGGAGAGAGCCATGAGCTACGCAGTGCAGGGCGATGCGATCGGAAAGCTGGTGCTTCGGCTGACGCTCGGGGGATTGATCCTGTTCCACGGGGTCGCCAAGCTGCTGCACGCCGACGCCGCGATGGGGATGATCACCGGCAGGGTGACGGCGCTGGGCCTGCCCGCATTCGTCGCCTACGGCGTGTACGTCGGCGAGGTGCTGGCGCCGCTGCTGCTGATCCTCGGCGTGTTCTCGCGCATCGGCGGCCTGCTGGTGGTCGTCAACATGATCTTCGCGCTGGTGCTGGTGCACACCGGCCAGATCTTCACGCTCGGCAAGACCGGGGGCTGGGCGCTGGAGCTGCAGGGCTTCTACCTGCTCTGCGGGCTCACCGTGCTGCTGCTGGGAAGCGGCAAGTACGCGGTCAAGCCGGACTGAGCCGCTCTAGCCGATGACGTAGGCGGCGCTGCCGGTGGCGATCAGCTCGCCGGCGTCGTTGTGCAGCTCGGAGTGGGTGACGGCGATGCGGCTCCCCTTGCGCACGATGCGCGCGGTGGCGACGAAGTGCTTGCCGCGCCCCGGGCGCAGGTAGTCGACGCGCAGGTCGATGGTGCCCATCTTCGGGAACGACGTCGGAATGCCGGTCATCTCGGCGGCGAGCGAGAGCATGATCGCGAAGCCGCCGGCCACGTCGATCGTCGCCGAGATGACGCCGCCGTGCAGGATCTGGCGCGCGGGATTGCCGACCAGCTCGGGCCGCATGTCGAAGCCGAGCCTGGGCGCCGCCAGGTCGAAGGACACCACCTTCAGGCCGAGATGCTTGTTGAAGGCGATGTGCTCCTCCATCACCTTGCGCATCAGCGCCTGCATGGCGCGGGTCTTCAGGTTCATCGTCACCACCCCAGCTGCTTCGCGGCGAGATCCTTCATGATCTCGGTGCTGCCGCCGCCGATCTGCATCACCTTGGCCTCGCGGTAGATGCGCTCGGCGCGCGTGCCGCGGACGTAGCCGGCGCCGCCGAGCGCTTGCACCGCGGCATCGGCGCAGAACTGCATGGCGTCGGTGGCGAGGTTCTTCAGCATCGCGAGCTGCGCGACGTAGCGCGGCTCGCGCGGCGCCGCGCCGAGCTTCCACGCCGTGTCGTAGAGCAGGGCGCGCGCCGCGTGCACCCGCGTCTGCATGTCGACGAGCTTGTGGCGCATCGCCTGGTGGTCGGCGAGCCGCCTGCCGAAGGTGCGCCGCTCGCGAGCCCAGTCGAGGGCGTCCTCGAGGCAGGCCTGCGCGAAGCCCACCGCGCCGGCCGCCATCGACAACCGCTCGGCGTTGAAGTTGCGCATGATGGCGCGGAAGCCGGCATTCTCCTCGCCGACCAGGTTCGCCGCCGGCACGCGCACGTCGTCGAAATGCAGCGCCGCGGTGTCGGAGCACCACCAGCCCATCTTCTTCAGCGGCGCGCGCGTGAAGCCCGGCCGGTCGCGCTCGATGAGCAGCAGCGACACGCCCGCGGCGCCCGGGCCGCCGGTGCGGACGGCCACGGTATAGAAGTCCGCGCGCATGCCGGAGGTGATGAAAGTTTTCTCGCCGCGCACGACATATTCGCCGCCTTGCCTCGTCGCGGTCGCCTTCAGGCGCGCCACGTCCGAGCCGCCGGTCGGCTCGGTGATGGCGAGCGCGCTGATCTTCTCGCCCGAGAGGATGGAGGGGAGCACGCGGCGTTTCAGCTCCTCGCTGCCGACGGCGGCGATCGGCGGCGCGCCGATGGTGTGCGAGAACAGGCTCGCGGAAAGGCCGCCGGTGCCCGCGCGCGCGAACTCCTCGGCGCTGACGATGCGGAAGAAGTGGTCCGCGCCCGGCGCATCGCCGGGCCCGCCGGTGCCGCCGTACTCTTCCGGGTAGCCGAGCGCGAACAGGCCCGCGGCGGCCGCCTCGCGGTAGAGCTCGCGCGGGAACTCGCCCGCCTCGTCCCATGCGGCGGCGTGCGGCAGGATCTCGCGCTCCACGAAGCGCCGCACCGTGGCGCGGAACGCCTCGTGCTCCTCGGTGAGCGCGGGATGGTCCAGGGGCATGGCTCGCGCCGCCGGGTCGCCGCTCACGCCGCCTCGAACTCGGCCAGCAGCTGGCCCGGCGAGACCTGCGCGCCCGCCGTGACGTGGACCGACTTTATCTTCGAGGAGAAATCGAGGCTGAGGCCGTGCTCCATCTTCATCGCCTCGAGCACCACCAGCGGCGTGCCCGCCGCGAGCTGCTCGCCGGCCCTGGCGTTGACTGCGACCACCCGCCCGTTCATCGGCGCCAGCAGCCGGCCGTCGCCGGCCGCGGCGCCCTTGCGCCCGGGCGCATCGTAGAGCGCGTTGCGAAGCGAGAAGCTGGCGCCGCCGCGCGCGAAGTGGACCGCGGCTCCGTCCACCACGTGCGGCATCGCGCGGCTTCGCTTTGTCGACTGCTCGGACAAGGAAAAGGCGGATACCTTGCCCTCGAAGGCGGCGCGTGCCTGATGGGCCGGGTTGTTGCTCCAGCCGGTCCATTCGCCGTAGTCGGCGGCGAGCAGCGCCAGGGCCGTCTCGAGGTCCCGGCTTTCGGGAATTCGATTTTCGAATTTGAAATTCTGCAGAAATCCGGTGTTGAAGCGCCCGGAGGCGAAGCCGGCGTCCCGCAGCACGGCGGCGAGGAAGGCCTTGTTGGTGGGCTGCCCCAGCGCGACGGTTTCGTCGAGCGCCGCGGCGAGCCGCTGGCGCGCGGCGTCGCGCGTCGGCGCGTGGGCGACGAGCTTGGCCATCATCGAGTCGTAGAACGAGAGGATCTCGATCCCGGACTCGAGCGCGTGGTCGACGCGCACCCCCGCGGCGGGTCGCCACAGCGCCAGCCGGCCCGCCTGCGGCAGAAATTGCCGCGCCGGGTCCTCGGCGCACAGTCGCGCCTCGATCGCGTGGCCCTCGAAGCGGACGCCGTCCTGCCGGAGCGGCAACGGCTCGCCGGCGGCGACGCGCAGCTGCCACTCCACGAGGTCCAGCCCGGTCAACGCCTCGGTGACCGGATGCTCCACCTGCAGGCGCGTGTTCATTTCCATGAACCAGAAGCGGCCGTCCTCGCCCAGCAGGAACTCGACGGTCCCCGCGCCCGCGTAGCCCACGGCCCTTGCCACCGCGATCGCGGCGGCGCCCATCGCGGCGCGCAGCCGGGGATCCACCGCGGGCGAGGGCGACTCCTCGATCAGCTTCTGGTGGCGGCGCTGCACCGAGCAGTCGCGCTCGCCGAGGTGGAGGCAGCCGCCGCGCGCGTCGGCGAAGACCTGCACCTCGACGTGGCGTGCGTCGAGCAGCGCCTTCTCCAGGATCACGCGGTCGTCGCCGAAGCCGTGCATCGCCTCCGAGCGCGCGGTCTTGAGCTCGCTCTCGAGCTCGCCGCGGGTGCGGACCAGACGGATGCCGCGGCCGCCGCCGCCCGCGACCGCCTTGATCAGGACCGGGAACTCGGGGTCGCGCTCGTAGGTCGGGAGCACCGGGACGCCCGCCTTCTGCGCGATCGCCTTGGCGTTCGCCTTGTCGCCCATCGCCCGGATGGCGGCGGAAGGAGGGCCGACCCAGGCGAGCTTCGTCTTTTCCGCTCCGGCCGCAAAAGAAGCGCTCTCGGAGAGAAAGCCGTAGCCCGGATGGATGGACTCCGCTCCCGAGTCGCGCGCCGCGCCGAGAATCGCCTCGATATTCAGGTACGAATCCCGCGGCGCGGGGCCCCCGATGCGCACCGCGTCGTCCGCGGCGCGCACGTGCGGCGCATCGCGGTCGGCGTCCGAGTACACCGCGATCGTGCGCAGGCCCATGCGCTTCGCCGTGCGCATGACGCGCAGCGCGATCTCGCCTCGGTTTGCGATCAGCACCGACCTGAACGTCATGAATCTACTTCTTGGGAAGAATATGCATGTACTTGCAGATGATCCCGAGCATCACCTCGTCCGCGCCGCCGCCGATCGAGCCCAGGCGGCCGTCGCGGTAGGCGCGCGAGGCGGGGTTGTCCCAGGTGAAACCCATGCCGCCCCAGTACTGCAGGCAGGCGTCCGACACCTCGCGGCGCAGGCGCCCGCTCTTCAGCTTCGCCATCGAGGCGAGCTCGGTGACGTCGCCGCCCTCGATGTAGAGCTCGCAGGCGCGGTAGGTGAGGGCGCGCAGCGCCTCGATCTCGGTCTTCAGCTCGGCGAGCCGGTAATGCACGTACTGGAAGTCGAGCACCGCCTGACCGAACATCTTGCGCTCGCGGATGTAGTCGATCGTGTCGGCGAGCGTGCGCAGCATTCCCTCGACCGAGCTCGCCGCCGCCCACAGCCGCTCCTCCTGGAACTGCTGCATCTGGTAGGTGAAGCCCATGCCCTCCTCGCCGATGCGGTAGCGCTGCGGCACGCGCACGTCGTCGAAGTGGATCAGCCCGGTGTCGGAGGACATCATCCCGATCTTGCGGATCTTCTTCGCCTTGACGACGCCCTTGGTCTTCATCGGCAGGAGGATGAGGGTCTTGTTCTTGTGCGGCGCGCCTTCCGACGTGTTCGCGAGCAGGCACATCCAGTCGGCCTGCAGGCTGTTGGTGATCCACATCTTCTGGCCGTTGATGACGTAGTCGCCGCCGTCCCGGCGCGCGGTGGTCCTGATCGAGGCGACGTCCGATCCGGCGCCGGGCTCCGAGACGCCGATGCAGCTCACCATGTCGCCGGCGATCGCGGGCGCGAGGAACTCGCGGCGCAGCTCGTCGGAGCCGAAGCGCGCGAGCGCCGGCGTCGCCATGTCGGTCTGCACGCCGATCGCCATCGGCACGCCGCCGCAGCGGATGCGGCCGAGGGTCTCGGCGAACACCATGGAGTAGCTGTAGTCCAGCCCGGCGCCGCCGTAGGCCTCGGGCTTGGTGAGGCCGAGCATGCCCAGGGCCCCGAGCTTCTTGAACACCTCGTGGGCCGGGAACTGCTCGGCCGCCTCCCAGGCGTCTACATGGGGGTTGATCTCCGCATCGATGAATTTCTTCATCGTGCGCCGGATCTCTTCGTGTTCCTGGGTGAATTTCATCGGATGGCAAGGATAATACGCGGATGCACGAGTTTCCCGAGCCCCGGCACTTCCGCGACGAGAGCGAGGCCCTCTACCGGTTGCTGCAGGGCGTGGAAGACGCCGTATTCGAGCGGGAGACGCAGTTCAAGCGCTGGAGCGCCGGCGACATCCTCACGCACCTGCACTTCTGGAACGGCGCGGTCGAGCAGAGCCTCGCCGACGCCGCCGGCTTCGCCGCATTCGCGGCGCGCCTGCGGGCGGAATTGCAGCGCTCGAGCCTGCGCGCGATGGAGAATGCGGCGGTCGCGCCGCTCAGGGGCCGCGCGCTGCTGCAGGCCTGGCGAGAGCGTTGCGCCCGGGTCGCGGAGCGGTTCGCCGCCGCCGATCCGAAGGCGCGGCTGCAGTGGGTCGGGCCCGGGATGAGCGCGCGCTCGAGCATCTCCGCGCGGCTGATGGAGACCTGGGCGCACGCGCAGGCGATCTACGACCTGCTCGGCGCCGAGAGGGTCGACACGGACCGGGTCCACAGCATCGCCGTCCTCGGGGTCAATACCTACGGCTGGACGTTCCGCAACCGCGGCGAGGAGCCGCCGGCGCCGCGGCCCGACGTCAGGCTGACCGCGCCTTCGGGCGCGCAATGGCGCTGGGGCGAGCCGAATGAGGATCACTTCGTCGAGGGCAGCGCGGTCGAGTTCTGCCAGGTCGTCGCCCAGACGCGCAACATCGCCGATACCCGCCTCAGCGTGCGCGGCGAACCGGCAATGCGCTGGATGGCGCAGGCCCAGTGCTTCGCCGGCGCGCCGCAGGCCCCGCCCGCACCCGGAACCCGGTTCAAGGCCCGCTCGCCGGACAGGACGCGCTGATCCGCACCGGCTAGGGCCGCGCCACGCCGAACTGCACCGGGCGGACGGCGCGCGCGTCGCCGTCGCGGCAGATCGACAGCGCGAAGCCGAGCACATTGCGCGTGTCGCGCGGATCGATGACGCCGTCGTCCAGCAGGTACGCGCTGGTGACGAACGCGCTCTGCTGCTTCTCGAAGTTCTCGATGATCTTCGATCTCGTGTTTTCAATGAGATCAAAATCGACCGCGGCGCCTTTGCGCTTCATTCCCGCCTCCATCACGATCGCCATGGTCAGCGCGGCCTGCTCCGCCCCCATGACGGCGGTCTGAGCGTTCGGCCAGGAGAACAGGAACCTCGGGTTGTAGGCGCGCCCGCACATGCCGTAGTTGCCCGCGCCGAAGGAGGCGCCGCACATCAGGGTGATCTGCGGCACGTTGGCGCTGGACACCGCCTGGATCATCTTCGAGCCGTGCTTGATCATGCCCGCCTCCTCGGAGGCCTTGCCGACGATGTAGCCGGTGGTGTTCTGGAGGTAGAGGATCGGCAGGCCCGCCTGGCAGCACGCCTGGATGAAATGCGTCGCCTTGGTCGCGCCCGCGGGGTCGAGCGGGCCGTTGTTGGTGACGATGCCGACGCGATGGCCCTGGATCGCGGCGTGGCCGCACACCGTCGCCGGGCCGTAGTCGGGCTTGAAGTCGAGCCAGTCCGAGTCGTCGGCGAAGCGCGCGATCGCCTCGCGCATGTCCACCGGCTTCCTGTAGTCGGCCGGCATGACGCCGAGGAGCTCCTCGGCCGGGTAGCGTGGCCGCCTGGCGTCCTCGGATTTCTTCCCGGAGGCGAAATTCAGGCGGCCCAGCACCTCCCGGGCCAGCCGCACCCCATCCGAATCGTCCTCGGCCAGGTATTCGCCCAGCCCCGATACGTGCGTGTGCATCACGGCGCCGCCCAATTCCTCGTCGGTGGCGATCTCGCCGGTCGCGGCCTTGAGCAGCGGCGGCCCGGCGAGAAACGCCTTGGCGCGCCCGCGCACCATGACGACGTAGTCCGAGAGCCCGGGCATGTAGGCGCCGCCCGCGGTGGAAGAGCCGTGCACGACGGTGACGACCGGCAGGCCCGCCGCGGAGAGCTTCGCCAGGTTGTAGAAGATCGCGCCGCCGTGGATGAAGCCCTCGACGCGGTACTTCAGCAGGTTGGCGCCCGCCGACTCGACGAGGTGCACGAAGGGAAGGCGGTTTTCGAGCGCCAGGCCCTGCGCGCGCAGCAGCTTTTCGCGGCCCATGTGCTGGATCGCGCCGGCGTCGATGCCGGAATCGCTCGCCACCACCACGGCGCGCGCTCCCGCGACGTAGCCGATGCCCGCGATCATGCCGCCGCCCGGGATCGACCTCTCGGGGTCGGGGTTGTCCAGGCAGTAGCCGGCGAGCGACGACAGCTCGAGCCAGGGCGCGCCCGGATCCAGCAGCCGCGCCACGCGCTCGCGCGGCAGCAGCTGGCCGCGCTTGTCGAAAAGAGGCTTGGCCTCCGAGGACTTCTCCCGCGTTCTCCGCTCGAGATCCCTGACGCGGGCGACGAGCTCCAGCATCCGCTTGCGGTTGCCCTGGAACGCCTCCGAACCGGTATCGAGCCTCGACTGGAAAAGCATTTGCTTGGCGAGTGTCGTTGAAGGCGCCTTCGGTGTAAAGTTTTCGGCGGGAGGCGCGCATGCTGCGGATCGATTCCGACCGGCTCTGGCGGTCGCTCATGGACATGGCGCGGATCGGCGCCACCGGCAAGGGCGGCGTGCGCCGCCTGACGCTGACGGATGTCGACCGGCAGGGGCGCGAGCGCTTCGTAGGCTGGTGCCGCGAAGCCGGCCTCGGGATCGAGGTCGACGGCATCGGCAACATCTTCGGCCGGCGCGAAGGCGCGGACCCGGTGCTCGCCCCGGTCGCGATCGGCAGCCACCTCGATTCGCAGCCCTCGGGGGGCAAGTTCGACGGCGCCTACGGCGTGCTCGCCGGGCTGGAGGTGGTGCGCACGCTCAACGACGCTGGCATCCGCACTCGCGCGCCGCTCGAGGTCGTCTCCTGGACCAACGAGGAGGGCTCGCGCTTCGTCCCGACCTTGATGGGGTCCGGTGTCTTCGCCGGGGTTTTCCCCCTGGAAAAGGTCCTCGAAGAGAAGGACGCGGACGGCGTCAGCGTGCGCCAAGCGTTGAAAGGCATCGGCTACGCGGGCCCGGCGAAGCCGCACCAGCTCGGCGCCTACTTCGAGGCGCACATCGAGCAGGGGCCGGTGCTGGAGGAGACCGGCACCACCATCGGGGTGGTGCTAGGGGCGCTCGGCCAGCGCTGGTTCGACGCCGCGATCACCGGGCAGGACTCGCACGCCGGGCCGACGCCGATGGAAACGCGGAAGGACGCGCTGCTCGCGGCGAGCCGGCTGGTGCTGGAGGTCAACCGGATCGCGACCACGTTCCCAGACTACGCGCGCGGCACGGTCGGCTTCATGCAGGTGAAGCCGAATTCGCGCAACGTGGTGCCGGGCGAGGCGCGGATGACCGTGGACTTGAGGAATGCGAAGGATTCGACGCTCTCCGCGATGGTTACGGAATTGAAAAAGCAGATCGATTCCATCCAGGCGGAAACGAGAACCGCGATCTCGCTCGCCGAAGTCGTGTATTTCCCGCCGAGCGAGTTCGCGCCCGAGCTGGTCGCCAGCGTGCGCGAGGGCTCGCGCGCGCTCGGCCACTCGCACCGCGACATCGTCAGCGGCGCGGCGCACGACGCCGTCTACATGGCGCGCATCGCCCCGACCGCGATGGTGTTCGTGCCGTGCGAGGGCGGCATCAGCCACAACGAGATCGAGAATGCGCGGCGGGAAGACCTCGCCGCGGGCTGCGACGTGCTGCTCCAGGCGGTGCTGCGCAAAGCGGGCGTCGCGTAGGCAAGCAGATGCTTGGTTCGAGGGGGGCGATCGACTAGAATCGGCGCATGATTCCCCGCACGCTTTTCAAGCCGGAGCACGAGACCTTCCGCGACAGCGTGCGCCGCTTCCTCGAGGCCGAGGTCAAGCCGCACGACGAGCGCTGGCAGGAGCAGGGCTACGCCGACAAGTCGGTCTGGAAGAAGGCGGGCGAGCACGGCTTCCTGTGCATGAGCATGCCGGAGGAGTACGGCGGCGCCGGCGCCGACAGGCTCTTCAGCATGGTGCTGATGGAGGAGCAGGCGCGCATCAACAACTCCTCGCTCGGCTGGGGCTTGCACTCCGAGATCGTGGCGCCTTACCTGTTCAACTACGGCAGCGAGCCGCTGAGGAAGACGTACCTGCCGAAGATGGCGGCCGGCGAGATGATCGGCGCCATCGCCATGAGCGAGCCCGGCGCCGGCTCCGACCTGCAATCGGTGAAGACCACGGCGATCCGCAAGGGCGACAAGTACGTCGTCAACGGCTCGAAGACGTTCATTACCAACGGCTGGAACTGCGACCTGGTGATCGTCGTCGCGAAGACCGATCCGACCAAGGGCGCCAAGGGCACCAGCCTGGTGGTGGTCGACACCGGCATGCCCGGCTTCTCCAAGGGCAAGCGCCTGAAGAAGATGGGGCTGAAGGGCCAGGACACCGCCGAGCTCTTCTTCGACAACGTCGAGGTGCCGGCGCAGAACCTGCTCGGCCAGGAGAACAACGGCTTCATCTACCTGATGCAGGAGCTGCCCTGGGAGCGCATGCAGATCGCGATCGGCGCCTCGGCCAAGTCCGAGGCGGCGCTCGCCTGGACCATCGCCTACGTGAACCAGAGGAAGGCCTTCGGCAAGCCGGTGGCGGGCTTCCAGAACACGCGCTTCAAGCTCGCCGAGATCGCGACCGAGGTGCAGGTGATGCGCGTCTTCGTCGATCGCTGCATGGAGCTGCTGCTGGAGAAGAAGCTCGACACCGCCACCGCCTCCATGGCCAAGCTGTGGGCCTCTGACGTCGAGAACAAGGTGATCGACGAGTGCCTGCAGCTGCACGGCGGCTACGGCTTCATGTGGGAGTTTCCGATCGCGCAGGCCTACGTCGACGCCCGCGTGCAGCGGATCTACGGCGGCACCAACGAGATCATGAAGGAAGTCATTTCGAGGTCCCTGGGACTGGAGGGCAAGAATGCCTAGGAACGAAAATGAGGCGCTGATATTCGATGCCATCCGCACGCCGCGCGGCCGCGGCAAGGCGAGCGGCGCGCTGCACGAGGTGAAGCCGATCTCGCTGCTCACCGGCGTGCTGAAGGAGCTGCAGCACCGCCACGATCTTGACACCTCGCAGGTCGACGACGTGGTGATGGGCTGCGTGACGCCGGTGGGCGAGCAGGGCAGCTGCATCGCCAAGACCGCGGCGCTCGCCGCGGGCTGGGACTACCGCGCCTCGGGCGTGCAGCTGAACCGCTTCTGCGCCTCGGGCCTGGAGGCGGTCAACATGGCGGCGCAGAAAGTGCGCTCGGGCTGGGAAGACCTGGTGGTGGCGGGCGGCGTGGAATCCATGTCGCGCGTGCCGCTCGGCACCGACCGCGGTGCCTGGGCCTGCGATCCGGAAACCGCGTTCGAGACCGCGTTCATCCCGCAGGGCATCAGCGCCGACCTCATCGCGACGCTGGAGGACTTCTCGCGCGACGATGTCGATGCGTACGCGCTGCGCTCGCAGCAGCGGGCGGCAGCGGCGCGCGAGGCCGGGCGCTTCCAGCGCTCGATCGTGCCGGTGGGGGACGGCATCGGCGACGTGATCCTCGACCACGACGAGCTGATCCGGCCGCAGACCACCCGGGACGCGCTGGCGTCGCTCAAGCCCTCGTTCGAGCAGATGGGCGAGATGGGCTACGACGCGGTGGCGATGCAGCGCTACCCGCAGATCGAGCGCCTCCGCCACGTGCACACCGCGGGCAACTCCTCGGGCATCGTCGACGGCGCTGCCGCGGTGCTGATCGGCAGCGAGCAAAAGGCCAGGGCGATGGGCCTGACGCCGCGCGCGCGCATCGTGTCGGTGGCGCTGTCGGGCGCCGACCCGACGATCATGCTCACCGGCCCGATGCCGGCGGCGAGGAAGGCGCTCGCCAAGGCCGGCATGACGATCGACCAGATCGACCTGTTCGAGGTGAACGAGGCCTTCGCCGTGGTGCCGATGAAGTTCATGAAGGAGATGAAGGTCGACGCCGAGATCGTGAATGTGAACGGCGGCGCGATCGCCATGGGGCATCCGCTCGGAGCCACCGGCGCGATGATCCTCGGCACGCTGATCGACGAGCTCGAGCGCCGCAGGCTGCGCTACGGCCTCGCCACGCTCTGCGTCGGCGGCGGCATGGGCATCGCCACGATCGTCGAACGCCTGTAATGCCTGTCCGGTTCGAGAAAGGCGGTGACGGCATCGTCACCCTGACCTTCGACGCCCCCGGCGCGCCGGTCAACACCATGACCGAGGCCTGGCAGGCGGCGTTCGCCGGCGCGGTCGGGCGGCTGGTGAAGGAGAAGGACTCGATCGCGGGCGTGATCCTCGCCTCCGCCAAGAAGACCTTCTTCGCCGGCGCCGAGCTGAAGGACGTGCTCAAGTTCGGCCCCGCGGACGGGCCGAAGGTGTTCGCGTGGATCGAGGCGGTGAAGAAGCACATGCGCGCGCTCGAGACGCTGGGCAAGCCCGTGGTGGCGGTAGTCGAGGGCGCGGCGCTCGGCGGCGGCTGGGAGATGGCGCTCTGCGCGCACTGCCGCCTCGTCAAGGACGATCCCTCGATCCAGCTCGGGCTTCCGGAAGCGACGCTAGGCCTGCTGCCGGGCGCAGGGGGCGTGACGAAGATAGTGCGGCTCCTCGGCCTGCAGGCGGCGTTTCCCTACCTGGTGGAGGGGCGGACGATGCGGCCGGCGGAAGCGGCCTCGCTCGGCCTCGTGCAGGGGCTCGGCGCGACCCACGAGGACCTCATGCGCATGGCGCGCGAATGGATCGGGGCGCACCCGTCGCCGCAGCAGCCGTGGGACAAGCCGGGCTACCGCGTCCCGGGCGGCGGCCCCGAGTCGCCGAAGATCTCGCAGATGCTCTCGATCGCGCCGGCGATGGTGGTGGAGAAGACGCGGGGCCTCTACCCCGCGCCGAAGGCGATCATGTCCGCGATGGTCGAGGGCGCCTGCGTCGACGTCGACACGGCGCTCAGGATCGAGTCGCGCTACCTCGCCAGGCTTGCCGTAGGGCAGGTGGCGAAGAACCTGATCACGCTCTTCTTCAACCGCACCGCGATCAAGTCGGGCGCCTCGCGGCCGAAGGACGTGCCGAAGTGGAAGGCGACGAAGGTGGGAATCCTCGGCGCCGGCATGATGGGCGGCGGCATCGCCTACGCCAACGCGGTGCGCGGCATCGCGTGCGTCCTGAAGGATGTGAGCCTCGAGGCGGCGGAAAAGGGGCGGGGTTATACCGAAAGGGTCTTGACCCGGCGGAAAAGATCCTTTGAGAAGGAAGTTTCCCTGATAAAGCCGACTGCGGACAACGGCGATCTCAAAGGCTGCGACGCGATCATCGAGGCCGTGTTCGAGAAGCGCGACCTCAACGCGCGGGTGACGAAGGAGGCCGAGCCGATGCTCGCGGCGGGCGGCTTTTTCGCCTCCAACACGTCGACGCTGCCGATCACCGGGCTGGCGCAGGCCTCGGCGCATCCCGAGAACTTCATCGGCCTGCATTTCTTTTCTCCGGTCGACCGCATGGAGCTGGTCGAGATCATCAAGGGCGCGAGGACCTCGCCCGAGACGCTCGCCAGGGCCTATGACTACGTGCTGCAGATCGGCAAGACGCCGATCGTGGTGAACGACTCCCGCGGCTTCTTCACCAGCCGCACTTTCGGCACCTTCGTGCAGGAGGGCTGCGCGATGCTCGCCGAAGGGATCCCGGCGGCGGCGATCGAGAACGCGGCGCGCCAGGCCGGCATGCCGGTCGGGCCGCTGGAGGTGATCGACCAGACCTCGATGTCGCTCTCGCTCGCGGTGATGGAGCAGACCCTCGCCGACCTCAAGGCCGAGGGCAAGCCGCTGCCGCCCGAGCACCCCGGGCAGGCGGTGATCGTGAAGATGGTGCGGGAGCTGAAGCGCCCGGGCCGCGCCGCGGGCGGCGGCTTCTACGAGTATCCGAAGGAGGGGAAGAAATACCTCTGGCCGGAGCTGGCGAAGATCTTCGGCAAGCCCGGCCTCGAGTGGCATCTGCAGGAGATGAAGGACCGCATCCTGTACCGCCAGGCCATCGAGGCCGCGCGCTGCCTGGAGGAAGGCGTCCTTACCGCGGTGCACGACGGCAACATCGGCTCGATCTACGGCATCGGCTTCCCGGCCTGGACCGGCGGGGCGCTGCAATTCGTCAACCACGTCGGCATCGCGAAGTTCGTGGAGCGCGCCGACGCGCTGGCAAAGAAGCACGGGGCGCGCTTCGCGCCGCCGCGGCTGCTGCGCGACAAGGCCGCCCGCGGCGAGCCGCTGCGCTAGCGCGACGCGATGCCGCTGCCTGCCGCCCTGCAGAAGCTGCGCCTCCCGGTGATCGGGGCGCCGATGTTCATCGCCGGCAACCCGAGGCTGGTGATCGAGCAGTGCCGGGCGGGCATCGTCGGCTCCTTTCCCGCGCTCAACGCGCGGCCGAAGGAGGCGCTCGACGCCTGGCTGACCGAGATCGAGGCGGCGCTCGCCGGCTGGCCCGACGCCGCGCCCTACGCGGTCAACCAGATCGTGCACAAGTCGAACGACCGGCTGGAGCACGACCTCGAGGTCTGCATCCGCCACAAGGTTCCGATCACGATCACCAGCCTGAGGGCGCCGAACGACGTGATTCCGAAGATCCACGCCTACGGCGGCATCGTGCTGCACGACGTGATCAGCGTGCGGCACGCCGAGAAGGCGCTCGAGGCGGGGGTCGACGGCCTGATCCTCGTGTGCGCGGGCGCGGGCGGCCATGCCGGGACGCTCTCGCCCTTCGCCCTCATCGGGGAGGTGCGGCGCTTCTTCGACGGCCCGATCGTGCTTTCCGGCGCGATCGCGAGCGGCGACGCGATCCTCGCGGCGCAGGCCGCCGGCGCCGACCTCGCCTACATCGGCACGCGCTTCCTCGCCACGCCGGAGGCGAGCGTGCCGGAGCGCTACAAGGAGGAGATCGTACGCGCCGCCGCGGCCGACATCGTGTACACGGACCTGTTTTCCGGCGTGCAGGGCAACTACCTCAGGCACAGCGTGGTCTCGGCCGGATTCGACCCGCTCAATCTGCCGAAATCGGATCCGGGCAAGATGAACTTCGGCACCGGCGGCGGCGCGGAGAAAAAAGTCTGGCGCGACATCTGGAGCGCCGGGCAGGGCGTCGGCCAGATCGACGCGGTGATTCCGGCGGCGAGCGTGATCGAGCGCCTCTCGGCCGAGTACGACGCGGCGCGCCGGCGCCTGCAGATGAACTGATGGTCGTCGAGCTCGAGCGGCGCGGCGCCGCGGCGTGGCTATGGCTCAACCGGCCCGAGCTGCGGAACGCTCTCAACTCCGATATTCAGGACCTCCTCGGCAAGTACTTGAAGGAGCTGGAAGCCCAGACCAGCGTTCGCGTCGTCGTGCTCGCCGGCCGGGGACAGGCGTTCTGTGCAGGCGGCGACCTCGCGCGCATGGAACGGGCGGCGAAGATGACGCGCGCGCGCTCGCGCGCCGAGGCGCTGCGCTTCGCCAGGATGCTGCATGCCATGCACACCTACCCGAAGCCGCTCGTCGCGCGCGTGCACGGGCCCGCGTTCGCGGGGGGAATGGGCCTCGCCGCAGCGTGCGACATCGTGGTCGCGGCGGAGGAAGCCGAGTTCTGCCTGCCCGAAGTGAGGCTCGGCCTGGTGCCTGCGATGATCAGCCCGTACATCGTGAGGGCGCTGGGCGAGCAACAGGCGCGCCGCTACATGCTGACCGGCGAGCGGCTGTCGGCGCGCGAGGCGCATCGCCTCGGCTTCGCGCACGAATGCGTGCCGGCGGCGGAGCTCGACGCGAGGGTGGAGAAGATCTGCGCCCGACTCGCGCAGGCGGGCCCACAGGCGCTCGCCCGCGTCAAGCGCCTGGTCGCCCATGTGGCGAAGGCCCCCGTGTCGCCGAAGCTCGCGGCGGAAACCGCGGCGGTGCTCGCGGAGGTCCGCGCGGGTCGCGAGGCCCGCGAGGGAATCCGCTCGTTCCTGGAGAAGCGAAAGCCGGACTGGGCCTAGCCGGAAACGGGGGAACCCCGCGTGGCTAGTGTGTACTTGACAAACACGCCACCGCGAGGTTCCCTATGGCCGACAGGCCGCTAGTACCACCTAGCGGCGTGGCTTCCTCGCCGCTTTCCGCTTCTTCGCCCTCGCAGCCTTCGGCTTTACCCGAGGCTGCGGCGGCGTGTTCAGCAAGCGGCGAAGGTTCTCAGCTTCGTCCATATGGCCTCACTTCGTTTCAGGTTGCGGCGGTGTCTCAGGCGGTGGTT
>Ga0335085_10006746_pt1 | contig 18034 bp, 10 predicted proteins | sample Lox_Sample_45_FD_206712 | JGI IMG/M metagenome (GOLD analysis project Ga0335085, IMG submission 206712) | Soil microbial communities from Loxahatchee National Wildlife Refuge, Florida, United States - Lox_Sample_4.5 | ecosystem: Environmental > Terrestrial > Soil > Wetlands | place: USA...
CGTTGATCATCCGGAGCAGTTGAGTCCGGGAGAGGACCTCTTGCTTCATTGCCTGAAGCGCGGAAGTGACGTCCGTCTCACTATTAGGCACGACATAACGTTGGGGAACCTGTTGCTGCACGACCAGAAGAGTGGCAGTTGAGGTATAGCGATCCGGAAGCAACGACAGAACCGTTATGGTGGCGAGAGCGATGCAGCACGCTGGAAGCAGGATCCACCACCGGCGCCTGGTGCCAATGCCCAAAACCCAAGCAAACGTGTCGTTAAGATTAATTGATTCTTCTTCAATTTCCGGCAAGTGATCTGTTCTCCAAGAGACCCGATCCGAAGCCTAATCGAAATGCACCACTCCGAGAGTCTCGCCCGAACCGGAATCGCAGGTCGCCTGCCACAAGACAGACTTCATCTAAGTGATTTGTTTTCAAAATGATTTCCTACTGGGAATTCGTTCGCGCTATGGAAGGGAGGGTGGATTCACGAACACGATTTGGGAGTTACTCCCAATCTGTGGGTTTTTCAGGCAAGGGTTCTTTGGGCGTTGCGGTCGAATAGAAGTGCATTGTTCTTTTTCAATTGACAGGATCACTGTCTGGCGGTTACACCCCCATGATCGTAAACGAGTTTCCCCCCAGAGGTTCTGGCGTATGCAACCTTGGCACGTTCTTTGCCCGAACCCAAAATCTGCCATGCCCCGTCTTGAAAGACAAGGCTCATTTGACTCCTCAACCTCCACCAGTCGTTGACCGCGTTGGCAGTCGTGAGCCACATGCCATGCTCTGATCGGCACTGCTGCAGAAAATTCAGCAGTGCATGATAGGTGCCCAGCGAGCGTGTTCCTGACAGGTAATCGGGATGCACAATAAAACTCGCCAAGCCGTGCTTCTGTCTCACTGCGGCCACCTGGGTCTGCCACAAGTCGAGCGTGTATTGACCCAAAACATGAAACAAAGTGTAATCCTGGGTGGTAGTGACGGGGATTTCCAGAACCTTGCCTACGAAATAGGGAAAAACGGTGCAACAGCCTCCGCGCTGTGCCTCCAAGTGCCCAACATTTGGAACGGACATGTCAAATTCGAAATCGATCAGGTGAATCCAATTTAGATTTCGATACAGCACCGCTGAACGAAAGCCCCGTGCTCCGAATGCGTGCCCATACCCGTTGATTAATTTGACGCGCTCTTCAAATCTCGCGCGATCGCGAAAGAGCAGGCCGTCGTGGTTCAGATCCTGAATATTAATCTCATGTCCGCGGTTACGGATTTCATCCAGAAACTCGGGAGGGACAGCATAACGACTCTCGGGAACGATTTGAAACGAAGAGGAAATTCCGAAGGAGTCGTTGATATTCATCAATTCGGAACAAAAATCCCGTCCTGACGATGTCTCCACGTCGTGGGTCATAATTGCCGCACTGTCGGCGCCATCCGGCCAAAACCAGATGAACGGTATCGCATCGACCCCGGCCGCTTCCATAGAAAGCAGCAGAAGTGCTTCCAGCAGATCCTCAACGGTCAGATCCAACGGCCAGCGGGGAAAAGCAATCTTGTCCCACCGGTAAAAATAGGCCTTATGCAGATGCCTTCGGAGTGCTAGGGGCAGAAGGGGCCGAAGAAAATAGTACAGGCCCTTTGTGAGGGAGGCGGCCCCGAAGCCCAATTCGCTCGACTGGGCCGTATAACGTTCCAGCCGAAGGTTGTCGATGATTCGCCCTGGATCGAAAGGGACCAGCAACTCCCCTCGGTCCACTTTAATATCCGCGAAGACATCGACAGTGGAACCGTTCCGGGAGGTACTGGAAGACTTGAAAGAGGACCGGCCGTAGCACAGAATATCGCTCCCGAAATGAAAAAACCGGCTGACCTCGGACAAGGACTCGCTCGAACGGATTCTAATGAATTCTTCCGGGCAGCGGTAACGATCAAGAACGGGCGAATTCATAGATTGTTCGGGCGCATTCTTAAGATGGCCGGCCTTTCAAGGAGGCGATTCCCTGGTAATAGCAGCAATTCGCTCTTCAAGACGCAGATCGTCGCTCCGGCGGTGCATGAGGAAGTTATCCAAAGGCCTGCAGCTAACGTCCCTCATGGTAGCATGATGGCGATGACCGTTCGTTGCAGAGCGCAAGCGGCCAATCACACAATCGCCTATTGGGGGTGAGAGCGGAAGCAGTTGGCCTCCGGTGCCGCGTTCCGGCTCAGGAGGCGTTTGGGAGTTGTCACGGCAGCAGCCCGTAAACCAACAATTGTCCCTGTGTCACCACGTAAACCCTACCGTTGGCTACAGTGGGGATGACGAATTTGGCGGTGAGACCAAGGCTGTCCCGAGCGCCGGGTGCCATGTTGCTGTTGTACAATTCATTGGCAAGGTTAGTTGCGTTGTAGGCGTGTAGGACTCCTGGCGAAGGGCTATCATCCTCGGTCGCCCATACAATTCCGTTGGAAGCACCGTTGGCAGATACCGAGAACGAACCCCCACGATTTGGGTAGGTTACAGAAGACTGAGAAACGGGTGTGGTTCCCAACAGACCATTTGTCATTTGAAACGCCTTGAGTCTATCGTTCACGGCGCCGAAATATAGGTATCCATTGAAATAGATCGGCACGCTGAAATTCCCGCCATCCTGGGTTCCGTCGGTGTTCAACAGCCCGGTCAATACCTGAACGGCGGCATTGTCGTTATTTGGGTTATAGTGCCCCATGTTGTCGCGGTTAATGACGTAAATCGTGCCTTCCTTTCCCGCGCTAACCAATAAGTGTGGGAACGAGCCGGTGGGTTGATCTATGAGCAGAACTGGCCCGGCAGAACCCAGTTCGACGTTGTTCGTTTCCATGGCTGCCTGGTCATGGGGAGTGAAGTAGTCGATGAGAACTCCCGCGGTACTGATTTTTTCGATCGTATCCGCCGCATCAGCACCACCGGTATTGAGATCGAACGTCCCGTTACTTGACGTGAAGTAGATATTCCCGGAGGCGTCGGCATTAATACCGCCACCGCTTTGCCAGATGCCGCCACCAAAACCATTGGGCGTTACGTTATATACCATCACTCGGGCCAGGGTGGATGCGTTGTACGCCAAAAGCCAGCCGTGCCACGGATGTTGATCCCCGTGAGAGCCGAACGCCAAATATACGACTCCGTTGCTCAGAAGCAGCCCGGGCCGCTGGTTCTCCCGCAGCGGATCGAAAGCCACCGCTCCGCCCGCAGCTCCATCGCCGGTTCCACTCACACTGGCCTGAATCACCACCGGGCCGCCAAACTTCTCAGCGCCCGAAGTGATATCAAGCGCATGCAACCGTTGAACGTAACTCCCGCTCTCCTTGGTCGCGGCAACCACATACAGTGTCCCGGTGGTCTGATCGATCGCAGGTGTACTCGTAATTCCAATCTCGGTTGGAATGTCACCGCACTCGCCCGTGTCAGCACAAGGAACACTCGTCACGCCCGATTTCAGAAAGCTCACGTGCCAGAGCGGTGAGTTGCTTAAGCCATCAGCATCGAACGCATAAACACTGTCATGCTCCGTTACGACATATGCCACATTGTGGAAGCCCTGCCCGGATATATTAACGTTAGCCACATAGAGAGGCGACGCATACGACAATCCATCGGTTGAATAAGCATAGAGTTTGCCAAACTGTGTTGCGTTTACATTCGCCGGCGTGAGAACTGCCTCATTTGTATTCTGACCCGTGCGTAAATTGTCGTAGTGATACGTGAATACGCCGGGGTAATTCGTAATGAACACTGTCGCGCTAGCTGACTGCGTTTGAGTGGCGGCCGTTACCGTATGAGTACCGGTAGCTGCGGGCGGCGTGTATACTCCAGTCGCTGTTACCGTTCCCACCGCAGCCGAACCGCCCGCAATACCATCCACCGACCAGGTTGGACTGCCCGAAGCCATGAACTGCTGAGTTCGGCTGAAAGTCAAAACCGCCACACTGGGGCTGACGGAATATCCGGTACCCGTCCCGGTCAGGAATACTGTTTGAGTTCCGCCTGACGCATTGTCGCTAACGACCACCTGGGAACTCCGGGTCCCGGTATTTGACGGCGTGAACGTAACATTAATTGTGCAAGATCCATTTATTGCCAAACTGGCCGGGCAATTATTTGTTTGAGCGAAATCTCCAGTATTACCACCCGAGATACCAATTGAGTTGATTGAGAGCTGAGCAGTTCCCACATTTGTCAGGGTGATGGGTTGAGGGTTGCTACTTGCTCCGGTTGACTGATTACCAAAGTTGATACTCGTCGTGCTGAGATTGGCGACAGGCCCGGAAACCGACACTGAACGGAAGGCAACCAATTGCATGATCCACTGCCCCGTACTAAGTGGCGCCGCCGCATTATAACTACCGACGGTCGAGACCATCTGATCCTCGGCAATATCACCGTCCGGCGACGTCAGGAGGCGCGTGGTGAAGCCTCCGCCAGGACCGCTGGTGGCGGTTTGCACCATGTTGGCCGCAAACAACAAGTCCGTCGGGTAGGTAGTCGTTACCGCACCGCTGCTGCTCGTCGCGCTATTTCCGCTTGCCGCTGCCGTGACATCTACCGGATTGGCCGGATCTGCACCGGCGTACTCCAGAATGCGGATGTCAGGGTAGGCTGCCGGAGAGGAGAACGTAACCGTTACTGTATTGATTCCGGCCGGTGCCGCCGCGATGTTCTTGGCGTAATAAATCGATTGAGACTCCACGCCATTGATCACGGTCGGGCCGACTGCCAGGGCGTATGCGTTACCCGAGGTATCGGTAACCGACGTAACTGTCGCTGTGCTGTTATTCCACCCGACTACCACCACATTTAAATCGGACAGTGTTTGGGCACCGCCAAAGGTGACCGTCACCGTCGCAGGAGCCGACTGCGGTGTGGTGTCGGTGCCCTGTACATAGCTGATGGTGGTGCCTTGTGCCGGGGTCACCGCAGTTGCCAGGTTGGAATAATTACTGAAGTTTCCGCTGGCATCCGTCGCCTTGACATGATAGGTATAACTGCTGCCCGAAGTGAGGCCTGTGTCGCTGTAACTATTTGTGGGCACGGTGAGCAGCCGTGCAAAGTTAGAACATCCCACACCCTGACAGCGCTCGATCAGGTAGCCGGTAACCGTTCCACCGGTTTCCGTCGAAGCCGTCCACGTGAGATTAATTTGAGTGGGTGAAACTGCCGTCGCGACTAGATTGGTGGGGTCCGTCGGTGCCCCAGTGGTAATCGCGGTCGAAACGTTGGAATAAGGGCTTAAACCGCCGGTCGTATCGGATGCACGGACTCGATAGTTGTAGGTTGTGCCGGCCGTCAGGCCCGTATCGCCGAAAGTCGTTGTAGTTGACGTTCCAATCTGCGCAAAAGTTGTGCATCCGGCGCCCTGGCAACGCTCTACAATGTAATTGTTGACGGTACCTCCAATTTCGGTAGAGGCGCTCCAGGAGAGGTTGGCCTGCGTGCTAGATGCTCCGGCCGCAACTAGATTCCCCGGCAGGGACGGTAAGGGAGCGGGTGAGGTGGCAGTATAGACTGTGGAGTATGGCCCGAGAGTGCCGGCGGCGTCCTGCGCGCGCACCCGGTAACTGTAGCTGCTGGAGGCCGTCAAGCCGGTATCGTTGAATGTAGTCGTAGTGGTGGTCCCGACCTGTGCGAAATTGCTGCACCCGGTTCCCTGGCAGCGTTCGACGAGGTAGTTGCTGATCGTACCACCCGTCTCCGTGGAGGGATTCCATGACAAGTTCATTTGATTAGGGTTATTCATCACCGCCGCAAGTACCGATTGCCAGGTAACGCCCTGGCTGAGCGTGAAGGTTGCCGTGTAAGCGGCGGAGGTGGGTGCTGTCTCTGTCTCGGCGGTGAGGTTGAGAACTGTGGATGTCGGTTGTAACGTGAATCCGGGCCCGGCGGTGAAGGTCTCCGTCCCGTTGGTCTTGACGAAACCAACCAGGAGGTCATTCAGGCTGGAGGTGGTTACACCAGGGCTGGTGACGTTCACGCTGGAAGTTCCGTTGTCGCTGCCAATGAGGGATATGGCATCAATCGGAGAGGAGAGGTTCGAGCCCTTCAAGACAGCAATCGACATAACCAGAGGCTGTGCTATTGAGAGGTTCATGGTGAGTGTCTGCCCGGCTCCGACAGTAGGGTTCGGCGCATACCAGATTTGCGATCGAAGATCGTAGCCTGCAGTGGTGCTGGTCGGGCCAGCTATTGAAATCCAGGTATTGCCGAAATTATCGCTCGGAGTAAAGGTGACACCCGCGTGCGAGGAGGCAAACAAAACGATAAGGTCGCCTCCAGTGCTGTCGAATATCGCCGTTGTGTGGGAAGTCAGTGACGTCGAGTTGTAGTAGCCCTGGCCACTGATGTAGGTGGGTCCCGGACCGCCTGGGGCAGCTGCTAGCCCCGTGGGCATGGTCGGCGTGCTGGCCGCGTAGGTGAAAGCGTTTGGAAGTGTTGCGCTCTGCGGGCCGAGATTTGTGACCGTTACGTTTACGGTGCTTGCGCTTTGAGCCGGCGTAGAGGCTGTAATCTGCGTCGAGCTAACCACAACGACGTTTGCCGCAGGAAGAGATCCCAAGGTAACGGTTGCTCCGGTGGCAAAGTTTGTCCCGGCTATCGTAATGGCTGTTCCGCCCGATGTCGGCCCTGTATTAGGAGAAACGCCGGTGACCGTTGGCGGGAGTGTGTAGGTGAAGGCATTGAGCAGGCTGCCGCTCTGCCCGTTGACCGCTACGGTGACGGTGACGGGACCGGCGCTCCCGGCGGGCGTGGTGGCTGTGATCTGGGTGCCGTTGGCAACGACCACATTGGTTGCCGGCGCAGGTCCGAAGGTAACCGTTGCTCCCGCGGCGAAATTGGCGCCCGTAATTGTAACCGTTGTTCCGCCGGTGGTCGGGCCGCCCCTGGGAGATACGCTAGTGACCGTCGGGACAGGGACATAGGTGAATGCGGAGGCAAGAGACCCGCTCTGGCCACTAACGGTCACGGTAACGGTGACGGTACCGGCGCTCCCCGACGGCGTCGTAGCCGTAAGCTGAGTGGAGCTGGCCACAGCTACGTTCGGCGCCGCCACACCACCAAAGGTCACCGTGGCTCCTGGGGCGAAGTTCGTCCCAGTGATCGTGACAGTCGTCCCGCCCGCCGTAGTGCCAGTAGTTGGACTCACGCTGGTCACTGTCGGCGGTGGGCCAAAAGCTGCAGCAAAGGTGACCATTTGCATCACCCAGGCTCCGGAGGACGCCAGCGTCGCCGTCGCGCTGTTGCTGCCAGTTGCAGTCACCATCTTATCTTCTGTAAGATCGCCGTCCGGGGACGTGATAATCCGTGAGGTGAACCCACTGCCCGGCGCCGCATTTCCCGTCGCAACTGTATTTGCCCCAAAAATCAATTCGTTCGCGAGCGTTGTCGTCGCCGCGCCACTGTTCGCCGCAGCACTATTACCGCTTGCTCCGGCTGTCACGTCGACTGTGTTGACTCCCCGATACTCCAGAATCCTTACGTCCGGAAATGCGGCGGCTTGGTTGAATGTCACCGTCACGGTGTTCGAACCACCTACGATGTTAGGTGCATAATAAATTGACTGGCGTAACGCCGTCCCGCTAGTCGGTCCGATTGCCAGACTATAAGTGTTGCCACCACTGTCCTTCACCTGTTGCACAGTCGCACTGGTGTCGTTCCACCCCACGACAACAATGTTGAGGTCCCCGGCGGTCTGCGCCCCGGGATAAGCCAGAGACACCGTGGCCGCCGATGATTGTGGGGTCGCGGCCGCGACCTGCACGAAACTGATCGTCACCGTACCGTAGGTAAATCCGTTCGCTAAGCTTCCGCTTTGCCCGTTCACGGTGACCGTGACGGAGACCGCTCCCGCGGCTCCCCCCGGAGTGGTTGCCGTGATGGTGGTGCTGTTGGTGACCACCACATTGGTCGCAGCCGTTCCACCGAATGTGACCGTCGCACTCGCGGCAAAGTTCGTTCCGCTGATCGTTACCACCGTCCCGCCCGCCACAGACCCGTTGTTCGGGGTGACACTCGTCACCGTTGGCACCACTACGTAAGTGAACCCGCTCGTCAGGTTCCCACTCTGCGCCCCGGGATTAGTCACCGTGACTGTCACCGCCCCTGCGGTTCCCGCCGGGGTGGTCGCTGTGATCGTCGTGCTGTTCGTAACAACCACGTTGGTCGCCGCTGTCGTCCCGAATGTCACTGTCGCACCCGTGGCGAAGTTCGTTCCCGTAATCGTTACCGCCGTCCCGCCCCCTGTTGACCCGTGATTCGGGCTCACATTCGTGACGGTCGGTGGAACTACATACGAGAAGCCGTTGCTCAGACTTCCACTTTGCCCGTTCACGGTGACCGTGACCGGCACCGATCCCGCGGCTCCCGCCGGGGTGCTTGCCGTGATAGTGGTGCTGTTGGTGACGATCACATTGGTCGCAGCCGTTCCTCCGAATGTGACCGTCGCCCCGCTGGCAAAGCTCGTTCCGGTGATCGTTACCGCCGTCCCGCCCGCCGCCGGTCCGTTGTTCGGGGACACACTCGTCACCGTAGGTGCTGCTATGTACGTGAACCCGTTGGTCAAACTCCCGCTTTGGCCGCTCACCGAGACCGCCACCGTCGCCCCACCTGCACTTCCTGCCGGCGTTATCGCTGTGATCGCGGTACTGTTGGTGACGACCACGTTGGACGCAGCCGTACCGCCAAACGTCACCGTTGCGCCGGTAGCAAAGTTAGTCCCCGTAATTGTCACCGCCGTCCCTCCCGTGGTAGGCCCGCTGTTTGGAGACACACCTGTCACCGTCGGCGCCGGTCCTGAAGCCGCGGAGAACGCCACCATCTGCATAACCCACGGCCCGGAGGAAGACAGTGTTGCCGTCGCGCTGTTGCTGCCAGTTACCGTTACCACCTTGTCTTCTGCTATATCCCCGTCCGGCGCCGTGATCACCCGCGAAGTAAACCCACTGCCGGCTGCTTTGACCGACGTGGCTACCATAGCTGCCCCGAATATCAATTCGCTCGCCACATGCGTGGTTGCGGCGCCGCTGTTTGCTGTAGCACTGCTTCCACTCGCGCCGGCAGTCACGTCTAACACATTCACCCCACGGTACTCCAGGACCCGCACATCCGGAAATGCCGCTGCCTGGCTGAACGTCACCGTTACCGTGTTTGACCCACCTAAGATGTTCGGCGCATAATAAATTGCCTGCCGTAACGCCGTTCCACTAGTCGGTCCGGTTGCCAGGCTATACACATTTCCCGCGCTGTCCTTTACTTGTTGTACTGTGGCTGTCGCGTCGTTCCACCCCACCACCACCACATTCAAGTCACCCGCTGTCTCAGCTGCGGAATAGTTTACAGTCACCGTTGATACTGAGGACTGCGGCGTAGTATAGTTACTCTGAATGTACGAGGCGGCAGCCATCAATCTCGCAGGTGCCAGCCCCCAGACAAACGCGCCAACCATCAGCACTGCAAGCCGTGCAAGTTTGCTGTCGGCGCGACGTTGGGACAGAACTTCGCTCATGACAATCTCCTTATCCTTATAGGGGGGATTCCGGGTTTCTAGATGGCCACCTACTGTGACGAAGTACGAGGCCCGCTGTCCGGGGCGCAAATATACCGCCACAGTTCCGCGGCTCGATAAATAGATACAGTAAGGCTGCTTGAGGCGGGGAATGTAGGCTAGGACCATCAACCGGAGAGATTCAATTGCTGGTCATCACTTCGCCGAGGAAAATAACCGCGGGGCAAACTACGAGGAACTTATTACATCCTCCGCATTGGTCGAATACTAATGTCCGTGACCTCAGCGGTGCGCGGCAGCATGAGCGCCTGAACCACCATAGTAGCTATGTCGTCTGGCTGCAGAAGAGTTTCAGGAGTATAAGCTCTTCCTTCCAGCTTATGGATGGCTTCCTGCATCGGTGTTGCGGTTCTCCCGAGATATACTGTTAACACCCGAATCCCTTTGGAGTTTACTTCCTCACGCAAACTGTCGGCAATTGCCTTCAATGCGTGCTTCGAGGCAGCGTATTGCCCGATTTCCGGACGTTTGGCCGTCACGGCGGCGCTCGAATTAATAAAGACGACTTGCCCCTGCGCGGCCGCCAGGAGCGGCAACAGCCGTTGGGTCAGCAGATAGGGTGCCCGGACATTCGCCGTGTACTGATGGTCCAAGTCCTGGATTTTTGCCTGCTCCAGAGGGTTCTGAATAAACACCCCGGCAGAGTGAACCAGGATGTCGAGCCGCCCGTGCGATTCTTCCAATTGTCGCACAAGCGGTTCGAGATTGTCCTCTACTATCAAATCAATTGACCATTCAATTACTTTGGAGAATTTTGTCGCCGCTGCGGCCGTCTGGCCAAGCCGTACCGCATCGCGCCCGACGAGGTGCACGACTTCACAAACACGTGACAGACTCACGGCGGTTGCCCGCCCGACGCCGCTGCTTGCTCCGGTTATGAGCGCTACACGGCCAGCCGCCGGATTGGGTTCCCTCATTCTTAAACCGACGCCAGAAGAGTGCTTTCGTCCGCTGCGTTGCGGCCAATGACTCTGCGCATGAAGTCAACATAAAAGCGCTTCTGACCCATGACCCACAGCAACATTCCAACATATACGGCGCTCATGGTGGCCCCTTCAAGCAGTAGCCTGAGCAGGGAAGGGTGACCGAAAGCCGCACGCACTGCCAGAGCGAACGCACCACCCACTATCGCAGACACCAGGGGATGACTCACCGTTAACAGGACGTCGCGGAACGCAATCACTGTTCCATGCACGGACCACAAGATCACCGGAACGATCCACAGAACCATTACAGCCGAATATGTGAAGGCAACACCGGTAGGGCCGTAGGGTATTCCAATGAGGTCACCCGCGATCATCAGCGGAGCGATTACCAATGTCATCTTGAGGCCTCGTCCGACCTGACCGGTGGCGCTGAGAAGCCAGGATAATGGGTTGGCTATTGCAAAGACCAGGATGGTGGGCGCTAGCAGGCGGAACAGCGGCGCGGCGGCGTGCCATTTTGGCCCCAGGATAACGGTGATCATGTCATCGGCAAAGAGGCCACAAGCAAAGGTGGCGGGTAGGGTCAGGGCCAGTATTAGAGAGTAGCCCTTCAAAAAGTAAGCTTTCAGGATGGCCGGCTCCCCCTGAAGGCGAGCCAGGGCTGAAAATGCTACTTCGCCGATTGCTCCGTTCAGGCTGTCGGTTGGGATTCTGCTTAACTGGTAGGCACGGCCATAAAGACCAATCGCGTCAGCTCCCCAGAAGCGGCCCAGGAGAACCTTCTCGAAATTAGACGCGATATATAAGACAACGCCGCTCAACGTAACTGTGCCGCCAAATCGCAAAAGAGAGCGGATTCCGGTCCGCCTTCGCGGTGGACCGGGAACCCAGGCCGTGGCGAACCAACAGGCTGTGGTAGACGTCAGGGGAAGGGTCACCGTTGCCACTACCAGAGCCCAATATCCGTATCCTGCCTTGGCCGCAGCAATGCCGACTACGGTGCTGATCAGCCAGGAACTGATGTCGATCACCGACAATGTGGTGAATCGCATTTCGCGCTGAAGTAGTGCCGAGTGCTGGATTCCGGCTGCGTTAAACACGAATCCGGTTGCCACGACTGTTGTGACCCAAAAAAGACGGGGCTCACGATAGAAAGTGGCAACGACCGAGGCAAGCGATGTGGCAAGAAGAGTCAGGAGAAAGCCAACCAGAAGGTTGATCCAAAAAAGGGTTGATTTCTGTTCTTCCGTTACATTTACGTGCTGGATGGTAGCCGCCGAAAGCCCAAAGTCCCGAAACAGGCTCAATACTCCGGTGAAAGCAGTAACCATACCAATCAAACCGAAGTCTTGTGGATCAAGTAACCGCGCCATGATCGCGAGCGATCCGATTCGAAGCAGAAAACTGCCTGCCTGGGTGCAGAGCCTGGCAAGAGCGCCGCGAATTGCTTTATCCCTCAGATCTTTCATGGTGCGTCAGCGTTGGCGGCTACAGCACAAGCTTCCGGCAGTAGAAAGCTTCTGCGTATCCTGAGGGTGCATTGCATTCCATGCCTCGCAGCCGCATGAGCGACAGAAACGTCTCGCGCTGGAACCAGCGTTTGGCGTGCTGCGAGGCGAAGATCTCCATAAGAGAATCGACTTTCTTGCCGTATTGCTCCTGTGTCAGCGGCACGAATACCGAGGGCTGCCCCATATCGCCGTCATATTTCGGGATTTCGTACTCCAGGATGAAATGATCGCGGAATGTATTCCAGGTCAGTTCACCAATCAGGCGATGGTCCTGATGCGCATCCCTGCGGCTCGTCGTAAGAATCAGGTCCGGGGATATGGTCCGCTTTAATTCTTCGAACACCCCCTTAATCTCACCGCCCACAAACGGCATGAACCCATCCGGAAACGCCTTCAGTAAGGGCTCCCGTAAACCACCTAAGCCGGCGAAAAGCGCTGCTGCGCGCCGCGCTTCGGCTTCTCGATCTCCGATTGCGCTGAATACCACCCAATGGAATACCCAGTCCGGATGTTCTTCGGCCAGCCGCAGAACAGTGCCACCGCAGCCAATCTCAATATCGTCGGAATGAGCGCCCAGGCAAAGAATCTGCAATGCCTGGCCTGGCTCGATCTTTAGTTGGATCATGCCCCGACGGAGACCGCCTGGGATCCATACGCAGCGACATTGTTATGATTCCACACTTTCCAGGGCGCCGAGGCCTGGTTCAACTCTTCGAGGTGCTGCTTATCCTTAAACGTATCCATACATTGCCAAAAACCGTTGTACTTGTGGGCCTGCAGCGCACCTTTCTCGATGAGCCGCCGGAAGGGCTCTCGAACGAGTTCGTCACCGGGTTGAATGTAGTCAAAAATCTCTTTACGGAGAATGAAGAAGCCACCGTTGATCCAGATACTGGATTGGTTCAAAGGCAGGATATTTGACACCGTGCCTTCCGGCCCGACGCCGACGATATCGAAACTGGCGGTCGGCTGCACCAGCAGCAGCGAAGCAATTGCACCGTTCCGGCTCTGGAATTTCTCGATCATGTTTGGCAGCGGCACATCGCTCAAGCCGTCGCCGTAATTGGCGAGAAACATCTCTTCGCCGTCCAAGTGCGGTTGCACGGCTTTCAAACGCTCCGCAATACTGCTGTGGGCGCCTGTTTCGACGAAAGTAATTGTCCAATCATCGATATCACGGCTGAGAAACTGTACCTTCTTGCCTCCCTGCGACCAGACCAGGTCATTGGAAGCAGACTCGTCGTAGTGCAGGAAGTAGTCCTTGATGCAGTTTCCCTTATATCCAAGGCATAGAATGAAGTCCTTATGCCCAAAATGGGCGTAATACTTCATCAGGTGCCAGAGAATAGGGCGGGTGCCAATCTGTACCATCGGTTTCGGCACGTCGTCGGCATAACCCCTGAGCCGCATTCCGGCCCCTCCGCAAAACAGAACGACTTTCATAACTCGCTCCCTCAGAAAAGTGTTAGTAGATAGCTGCCATCGGAATCGGTACGACGAACCGCCCACCCCATTCACGAATGAACGCCAACTGCTGCATGATTTCGTCTTTAAGATTCCAGGGAAGGATCACCACATAATCCGGCCGCGTCTCGCGGATACGGTCGGGGTGGTAAATCGGAATATGAGTGCCAGGAAGGACGCGGCCCTGCTTGTGCGGGCTTCGGTCTACAGTGTATGCGATGAGGTCTTTGCCAATGCCGCAGTAGTGCAGCAGCGTGGCGCTTTTGCCGGGTGCGCCGTAGCCTGCGACCGACTTGCCTTCGCGAGCGGCCGTCAGCAGGAACTCGACCAGCGCGAGCTTGGTCTCCTTCACCTGGCGGGCGAAGCCTGCATATCCTTCAGGAGTGTCGAGTCCCGCCTTTTCCTCATCCGCAATCACTTGGCGGACGGCCGGCGCGACAGGGTGCGTCTCATCGGATGCCCGGCAGGCATAAACACGGAGGGAGCCGCCATGGGTTGCGAGTTCCTCAACATCGAAGACCTTCAGCCCATAAGCTTCCAGGATTCGCACCGTAGTCAGCAGGGAGAAATAGGAAAAATGCTCGTGGTAGATGGTGTCAAATTCGTTCCGCTCCATCAGTCGCAGCAGGTGCGGAAATTCCAGCGTCAGGACACCGGTAGGCTTCAGCAGAATGCTGAGGCCTTCCACAAAGTCGTTAAGGTTAGGTACCTGCGCGAGCACGTTGTTGCCCAGCACCAGGTCGGCGCATCGGCCTTCGGCGGCTAATTCCCGCGCTAGTTGCGCACCGAAAAACTGCGCTAGCGTGGGTACTCCTTTTTCTACCGCAACCTTCGCGACATTAGCTGCCGGTTCTATGCCCAGCACGGGAATCCGGTCGCGCACGAAATACTGCAACAGATAGCCGTCGTTACTCGCAACCTCCACGACGAAACTCTGCTGTGTGAGGCCGAGCCGCGTGATCATCTTGCCGCAATAAGTTTCGGCGTGCTTCAGCCATGAATCGGAATACGACGAGAAGTACGGATAGTCGCTGAAGATGCTCTCCGGACTCTCGTACTCCTCGAGTTGCACCAGGAAGCACCGCTCGCAGACATAAACGTGCAGTGGATAGTAAACCTCCCCGCGATTGAGCTGTTCGCGGGACGGGTAGGTCTCACATAGCGGTGACATGCCGAGGTCGGCGAAAGTCCGGTGCAATTCCGCGCCGCAATACCGGCAACCCTTGGTAACCCCGGTTGAACCGTGGGTCACAGTTTCCTTCGCTGTGATGGGAGGCAATGTGGTCATAAGCGTGTGGTCGTTAGGTTAAGAAACCGCGGCAGCCGCAGCATGGACTGCCTGCCAGCGCAAGGAGTCGTCTAGGCGTCCGGCCTTTATGAGGCTCCGAATTTGGGTCATGCGGGTATAGCGGCCGGCCTGTATTTCCGCAGCGGTTAGCCCGGCCTCACGATAGGCGTCGTACAGCTCACGTGCGCCTTTACGGGCATTCCACTGGGGGCTGAAGTTCGGCAGCGCGCGGCGGATCTTTTCGCAGTTGATGCGATAACAGCGTTTGTCAGGCCCGCCGTCCGGGGCATACTCAATTCGGCATCCGGGGACAATCTCCTCAACAATCGCCGCCAGGTCGCGGATGCGAAAATTCTCCTCTGTCAGACCTACGTTGAACGTCTCATTGTGAATGGCTTCGCGCGGGGCTTCCAAAACACTCAGCATGGCGCCGATGATATCGCGAATATGGACAATGGGCCGCCAAGGCGTGCCGTCGCTCTTGATATATACCGTTCCAGTGGTATACGCCGATGCCACAAGGTCGTTGAGAACCACATCGAGCCGCAAACGCGGCGAAGCCCCATATGCAGTGGCGTTACGCATGTAGGTAGGGCTGAACTCGTCATCCGCCAGTCGCGCCAAATCGCGCTCCACCATGACCTTGGATTCCGCATACGCCGTCACCGGGGCAAGCGGCGCCGTCTCATCATGGATCGCCTCTCCTGCAGCGCCGTACGTGCTGCAGGACGAAGAAAACACGAACCGCTCGACGCCCGCCTGCTTTGCCAGGTTAGCCAGATGCACGGAGGCGCGGTGATTGATGTCATAGGTGAGGCCGGGATTCAGATTACCGAGGGGGTCGTTGGATAAGGCGGCCAGATGCACGACGGCGTTGAAGCCTTCCAGGTCTGCACGGGTCAAATCCCTAAGGTCTTTTGGAATTTCTGTGATCTCTGCCGCCGCTTCGCCAAAATCGCAACCCGCGAAGAGATCGATGTCAAGTCCGACCGTTTCGTGGCCGGCGGCCTGCAGTATGGAGCCTGCTACGGCACCGATATAGCCTTTATGGCCAGTTAGGAGTATTCGCATTTGTGAAAAAACTCGCAGGCAGAAGAGCATTCCGCGGTCCATTGCGGATTTATCCGTCGAAATGATTAAAAAAACATGCCCTTAGGTGAAGATGCGAGAAGCTTTCGGCCTATTGAATCCAAAGATTCGGCTCAATTTACAGATTCTTATCTCTACGAAACGGCCGCGGCGGATAACAGCCCGCTCTCGGACAACAGGTCCGCGGCATCGCAGATTGCGCGGAACGGCAGGCCTGAGCGTTCGGCTATGTCCAAAAGAGAATGGTCGCCGTCGGATAGATTCAAAACCCACAATCGCGCCGAGATCTCCACATCGACGGCCTCGCCTCCCGTGGATCGATAGAGGTTCCGGCGGCCCAATTGCGGTTCGCACCAGGGATTCAGGCTGGTATAGTGGCGATCATTTTCGAGCACGTCCACCACGGCGGCACACACACGGAGCGATCGTGCCAGTTGTTCCGGCCGGATGAAATCCAGGTTGTCCGCCGAGGTATGATATTCCGGAAAAGTACCCCAGACGCTTCGCATGAGGCAACCAACGGGAAGGTTGAAGCCAGGCGAACAATACTGGCGTTCGTCATAACCGTACGGGGAGAATTCCAAGATTTCGAAGGGTTCGCCGCAGTGACGCAACACTTCGGCCATGGCCCGGTCAATCATGGCGTTCCCGCGGCGGCTCTTTTTGTAATGAAATCCGCCCGCGTCGCCGATACACGTAAGCACTAGGCCATGGCGAACGCGTCCAGCGCCGTCCTTATTCCTCGCTAGCCAGGTGATAGCGCCGATCGTCCCCGGAACGAACAGAAATCGGTAAGAATATTGGTGCGTTCGTGTGGCCAATAGCTTTGCCAGAGATGTCCCAACGGTGAGACCGGAGAGATTATCATTCGCCAGCGATGGGTGGCAAACATGGCACGATATCAGCACTTCATCAGACGAGGAGCCCGGGAGATAACACTCCCCGTAGGTGAGGCGCCCGTCTTCAAGGCTGGAATCAATTGATACCTTATAGCGCCCGTCCTGGAGCGCCAGCATCTGATTATGAGATAAGCAGAATCCCCAGTTCTCCTGATAGTAGGACGTCCGGTACGGTATCCAGTCAGGCTTGCCTGGCAGGGTGAACAGGTGGGGCATCAGCTCCCCCAGGGTGATCGTTGCGTTGAAGGGCGTGCTGTAATTCAGTACATGCAGATTACATTTCTGGAAGTCCACTATCCGCCTCGAGTCCTCGCCCTCGATATAGGCATCACGGACATTCCATTCCTTGGGTATGGTCCAGTCGAACACCTGCGTACCTGTGGCTACATCGGTCGTCTCCAGCGGAATACGTTCCGCGATCATGGAGAGCGTACGCCGAATCCCGGCACCGGTAATACTCCGGCAAAATGGGTAAAGTTCCGCCGCAAAGCGATGCAATTCCTCGCCCGTCTCTGATACGTCCTTCTTGTTTAACTCCTTCAGTAACTCCACTACGTCCCTTCGAAGTTCGGGTAGGTACGGTCCCTTTCAGAGATCACCTGCACCGGTTCCGGCCACTCAATTTGAAATGCGGGGTCGTCCCACCGTACGCCCCGCGCCAACTCGGGATAGTAAAACTCGGACATCTGGTATGATACTTCGGTTTGATCTTCAAGGGTCAGGAAACCATGGCCGCACCCCTCTGGTACATAGACCATATGTTTATTCGTACTGTTCAATACAATTGCAATCCATTCTTTAAAAGTGGGAGAATGCTGCCGAAGGTCGACGACCACATCGTAGATCCCTCCACTCGTGCACCGGACCACCTTTGTTTCGGGAAACGGATCTATCTGATAGTGAATGCCTCGAAGTGTTCCTCGCCGTTTGTTAAATGACAAGCTGGACTGTACAAGCCGGGAATTCAGTCCATTACCCGTGAACTCCTTTTGACACCATGAGCGAGCAAAGAATCCCCGCTCATCAACCTTAGGCTCAATTTCAATCCATACGACTCCAGGTAGTTTTGTTTTGTTAAAGACCATTAGTATTTGAGCCGCGCCTATTCAAGAATATCCGTAGGACTTGAGCGTCGGTCTATCTTACAATTCGACCTTCAACAACGAACGTTCGACTGCGTCGCAGAGTGCATGGCCAGCCAAGATGTGGCACTCCTGAATTCGGGGAGTCTCTTCCGACGGAACGGCGATAAGCACGTCAACAATCTCGCGTAGACGCCCGCCTGAGCC
>Ga0335085_10006749_pt1 | contig 18026 bp, 18 predicted proteins | sample Lox_Sample_45_FD_206712 | JGI IMG/M metagenome (GOLD analysis project Ga0335085, IMG submission 206712) | Soil microbial communities from Loxahatchee National Wildlife Refuge, Florida, United States - Lox_Sample_4.5 | ecosystem: Environmental > Terrestrial > Soil > Wetlands | place: USA...
GCGACTGCGCTCGTGGGACGAGTTCCGCATCCCGAAGCCCTTTGCCCGCTGCGTGATCCGCTTCGGAGAGCCCATCCACGTGCCCGCTACCGCCGACCGCGCCGCCCAGGAGGCCGCGCGCAAGGAGGTCGAGGCCGCGCTCCGCGGCCTGACCTGGCAGGTGGACGAGGAGGCGCGCGCCTGATGTACGCCCTCTACTCCGCGATGCTCGGGGCAGCCCTGCTTGCGTACCTGCCCACGTTCCTCGTTCGCCGCCGGCGGGCCGGCTACGGACGCCACCTCGGCCAGCGGTTCGGCCGGCTGGGTGATGGGCTCCCTGCGGAGCCGCGCTGCTGGATCCACGCGGTCTCGGTCGGGGAGTCGGCGGCAGCGGTGCCCCTGGTCGAGGGGATCCGCCGGCGCTGGCCGGAGCTCGGCATCGTGGTGAGCACGATCACCCCGACCGGCGCACGAATCGTCGCCGAGCGCCTGGCCGGTCGCGCGGTGCACCGCTACTTCCCGGTCGATCTACCGGGGCCGGTCCGGCGCGCGCTCGACGCCGCCCGACCGCGGTTCTTCATCGCGATCGAGACCGAGCTCTGGCCCAACTTCCTGCGCGCCCTCGCGGGACGCCGCATCCCGGCCATGATCGCCAACGGACGAATCTCGGACCGGTCCTTCAGGCGCTATCACCGCGTGCGCTGGCTGATGCGGCGCGTCCTCGCCCACGTATCGGTGTTCGCGATGCAGAGCGAGGAGGACGCGCGACGCATCGTGGCCCTGGGCGCGCCCCCGGAACGGGTGGTGGTGACCGGCAACCTCAAGAGCGACCTGCTCCCCGAGGCTTCTGATGACGCGGGATGGCGCGAGCGGCTCGGGCTGGGCGCGCGGGACCGACTGTGGATCGCGGGCAGCACGCATCGCGGCGAGGAGACGATGGTGCTCGACGCCTTCGTGCGCGCCAAAGCCAGTCACGCGGGCCTCGCCCTGCTGGTCGCCCCCCGCCACCCCGAGCGGACGGGCGAAGTCGAAGAGCTCATCCGCGACCGCGGCCTGATCGCGGTCCGGCGGAGCCGCCTGCCTCGCGAGCGCGAGCCCGGGGCAGTCACCATCCTCGACACGGTCGGCGAGCTGGCCCAGATCTACGCCCTCGCGGAAGTCGTGTTCGTCGGCGGCAGCCTGGTCCCGGTGGGCGGGCACAACGTCCTGGAGCCGGCGCTGCGCGGCAAGCCGGTGCTCTTCGGACCGCACACGAGCAACTTCCGCGAGGGGGCCGAGCTGCTGCAGCGGAGCGGCGGGGGTCTCGTGGTCAAGGATGGCGAAGAGCTCGCCCGCGAGCTCGCGCGTCTGCTGGAGGACGGCGACCTGGCGCGCCGCATGGGCGAGGCCGCGCGCGAGTCCTTCGTGGGCCGGCAGGGCGCGGTGAGTGCGACGCTCGATCTGATCGGTCGCCACCTGTGGCCTCGGCCCGAGGGCGGAGACACGCGATGACAACCCCGCGCCGGGCGCCCGAGGTCCTGCTGCGGCGCTACTGGGAGGACCCCGATACGCCGGTGGTCACGGCCGGGCTCTCCGCGCTCAGCGTGGCGTATCGCGCGGCGCTCGCCGTCCGGGACTGCGCGTACCGCTGGGGCCTGTTGCGGACAGGCCGCCTGCCGTGCCCCGTCGTCTCGGTGGGCAACCTCACCCTGGGGGGCAGCGGCAAGACACCGACGGTGGAGGCGGTGGTGCAAACGCTCCAAGGCCTCAGCCACGAGACCGGTGCGCTACCCGCGGTGGTGAGTCGTGGCTACGGACGAGGAACGAGAGGCGTGCACGTGGTCTCCGACCGCGACGGCATCCGGGTCGACGCGCGCACTGCGGGCGACGAGCCGCTCCTGCTGGCCGAGCGCCTGCCCGGAGTCCCAGTGGTGGTGGGAGAGAACCGCTACGAGGCCGCGCTCGCGGCCGTCGCGCGCTGCGGCGCCACCGTCATCGTCCTCGACGACGGGTTCCAGCACCGCACCCTCGCGAAGGATCTCGAGATCGTGGTCGTCCAGGGCCGCGCGCCGTGGGGCAACGCCCGGGTCTTTCCGCGAGGCATGCTGCGCGAGCCCCTGTCGGGGCTCGCCCGCGCCCACGCGGTGGTGGTGACCAATCCGGCTGGCGCCGACACCGTCGAGACGGTCACCGGGACCGTGCGGCGCTTCAACGCGAGCGCGGCGGTGCTGGCCGGGCACTACCAGCTGCAGGATGCCATCGAGACGTCGAGCGGCCGCCGAGTGCCGGTTGCCGACCTTGCGGGACGTCGACTCATGGCCTTCGCGGGCCTGGGATCGCCCCAGGGCTTCGCGGACACGCTCGACACCGCGAGGATCCGGCGCGTGGGCTTCGTGGAATTTCCCGACCATCACTGGTTCACCCCGGGCGACCTCGCCGAGCTCGTGCGCGACGCCCGCGCCGCGTCAGCACAGGGGCTGGTCACCACCGAGAAGGACTGGATACGTGTCCGCGATCTGCCTCCACCCGCGCTGCCTCTGTGGGTGCTCCCGATGCGCCTGGTCATCGACTCGGGGCTCGACACGTGGCAGCGGCTGCTCGCGGGAATCTTGGCGCCCACCGCGCTCGGCCGCCCGGGCTCATGAGCGGGCCCGTCCCCGCAGCACACCCCGAGGTCATCGCGGTGCGGAGCCCGAACTGGCTCGGCGATACCGTGATGGCGCTGCCCATGCTGGCCGCCCTGCGCGCCGCCCAGGCCGGCTCTCGCATCACGGTGGTCGGACGGTGGGCGCCACTCCTGGCCGGCCAGGGAGTGGCGGACGTGCTCCTGCCGTATCCGAAGTCGATCGGGGCCCGATGGCGCCTCGCCCGGGCGCTCGCCGCGGAGCGGCCGGATCTCGCGATCCTGCTGCCCAGCTCGCTCGAATCGGCCCTCGCCGCATGGCGCTGGGGCGCGCGTCGCCGCGTCGCGTACGCCACCGACGGCCGCGCGATGCTCCTCACGGACGCGCTCGTGCTACCGTCACCCAGAGCTCATCAGGTGGACGAGTACGCAGCGCTGCTGGCTCCCCTCGGCGTAGCGGGCGCGGCCACCGTGCCCGCGTGGATCCTGCCGAAGGACGCGGCGGCCGACGCGGAGGTCGATGAGCTCCTCGCCCTGGCCGGACCCGGGGCGGAAGCCCCGCGGGTCGGCCTGCATCTCGGTGCCGCCTTCGGCAGCTCGAAGCTCTGGCCCGCGGAGGCCTTTGGACGCCTCGCGCGGCTGCTGCGCGCGGCCGGCCTCCGCCCGGTGCTGCTCGGCACCCCGGACGACGCGACCACCGCCGCGGCGGTGACGCGGGCCGCGGAAACGGAGGTCGCCTCGCTGGTCGGACGCGACCGTCCCGCGATCCTGCCACGTCTGCTCTCCCGCTTCCGCTGCCTGGTCAGCGGCGATACCGGCGTGGCCCATCTCGCGGCGGCGGTCGGCGTGGCCACCGTCACCCTCTTCGGCCCGACCGACCGCCGCCTCACCGCGCCGCGGGGCCCCGCGGCCCGCGTGATCGACCGCGCGGCGCCCTGCGCGCCCTGCTTCCGCCCCACGTGTCCCATCGACCACGTCTGCCTGACCAGCATCGAGCCGGAGGCGGTGCTCCACGAGGTGAGGTGCGCCGTCGCATGAAGACGGTCCTCCACACGGAAGCCTCTCCCGGGCTGGGCGGACAGGAGATGCGCACGCTCAACGAGGCGCGCTGGACGGCCGAGCGCGGCTGGCGCGTGCTGCTCGCCTGCCAGCCGGACGGCCGCCTGGCCGAGCGGGCGCTCGCGGCGGGCGTCGAGACGGTGCGGGTGCGCATGCGAGGCGCCTTCGATCCGTCGGGGCTCATCGCGCTCGTGCAGCTGATCCGCCGCGAGCGGGTCAGCCTGGTGCACACGCACAGCTCGATCGACGCCTGGCTGGCCGGCATCGCGGCCCGGCTCTGCCGGGTGCCGGTGGTGCGAACGCGACATGTGTCGATCCCGATCCGCCGCGGTCCGAACCCCGTCTACCGCTGGCTCGCCGACCGCGTGATCACGAGCGGCGAGGCGATCCGCCGCATGGTCCTGGAGGCGGGCGTGCGTCCGGAGCGGGTGATCGCGATCCCGGCCGGGGTCGACCTGGGAGCCTTCCCCTTCGGCCTGCGCTCGCCCGCGATCAGCCGCGAGCTGGGCCTGGGCGTGCCGGTCGTCGGATCGGTCGCGATGTTCCGCGGCTCGAAGGGTCACCCCCAGCTCCTCGAGGCCTTCGCCCGCGTCCGCGAGAAGCATTCCGGTGCCTCACTGCTCCTGGTGGGCGACGGCGTCCGCCGAGGCTGGGTGGAACAGCTCGCGCGCGACGCGAAGCTCTCCGACTCGGTCGTCTTCACCGGCTTCCGCCCGGACGTGCCCGCTCTCCTGGGCGCGATGGACTGCTTCGCGCTGGCGTCGACGCGCACCGAGGGCGTCCCGCAGGCCCTGCTCCAGGCCTTCGCGATCGGGGTGCCGGTGGTGGCCAGCCGCATCGGCGGCATCCCCGAGGTGGTCACCGACGGAGAGACCGGGCTGCTGGTCGAGAGCGGCTCGGTGGAGTCACTGGCCGCCGCCATCCTGGCCGTGCTCGACGATCCCGAGGCGGCCGCACGGCGCGCCCGGGCCGCGCGCGCGCTGGTGGACGGCCGCTTCTCGCACGAGACCGCGATCGGCCGCTTGCTCCAGCTCTACGACGAGCTGCTCGCGTGATGGCCTCGCGGCCGCTCACCATCCTCCACCTCGTGGCCAACCGCTGGTGGACGGGCAGCGCCGAGCCCGTGATCCGGCTCTCGACCGGGCTGCGCGCGCGTGGCCACCGCGTGCTGCTCGGGCTCATCGCGGGCGACCGCTTCGAGCAGAAGGCGCGGGAAGCCGGGCTCGAGCCCCTCGGGGGCCTCTCGCTGGAGGTGCGCGGCAACCCGATCCAGGCGCTCGCCGACCTTCGCCGCGTGCGCGAGATCGTGCGAACCGAGAACGTGGACGTGGTCCACGTCCACCACTCGCACGACCACTGGCTCGGCTGGCTCGCGCGGGGCCGGGCCGCGCTCGTGCGCACCTTCCACAACCGCCGGGCGGTGCGGCTCGGCTGGCCGACCACCGCGCTGTACCGTCGCACCGACGCACTCATCGTGGTGAGCCGGGAGATCGAGGAGCGGGCGCGGCGCGCGGGCATCCCGCCCGAGCGACTCACGCTCATCGACGGCGTGGTGGACCTCGCGCGCTTCGCGCACGGCGACGGGGGCGCCGCGATCCGCAAGGAGTTCGACCTCGGGGACGCGCCCGTGCTCGGCTGCGTGGCGCGCCTGGCCGCTCGGCGCGGACACGAGCAGCTGATTCGGGGCTTCCAGCTCGTGCTCGGCGACTACCCGCGGGCGCGGCTCCTGCTCGTGGGCAAGGGCGAGGCGCGCGCCCGGCTCGAGGCGCTGGTGGGCGAGCTGGGCCTCGCGCGCGAGGTGCTGTTCACCGGCTATCGCGACGGGGACCTGCCCGGAGTGCTCCAGGCCCTGGACGGCTTCGCCCTCATGGGAGCGGGCTCGGACGAATCCTGCCGGGCCGCGCTCGAGGCCATGGCCGCGGCGCGTCCCGTGGTAGGCCGGCGCGTGGGCGCGCTACCCGAGACCGTGGTCCACGGAGTGACCGGCCTGCTCGTGGACGACGACCGGCCGGAATCGGCGGCGGCCGCGCTGCGCGAGCTACTCGCCGACCCGGTGCGGGCGGCCGCGATGGGGCGAGCCGGACTGGAGCGCGCACGGGCACACTACGGCTCCGACGCCCATGCGGCGCGCGTGGAGGAGATCTACGGGACGGCTGTTCGGCTGCGGGGGCCCAGAAATGGCCCCCGCACTCCCCCAGCGGCGGACCGCCCGGGGCCGGTGGCGGACGACCGGGAGCCGGGCGCGTGATGATCCGGCAGATCGTGTCGTGCCGAGGATGGTCGTCGGACGCGTACTGGGCGGCGCGGGCGGTGGTGGAGCTCGAGCGTGCTGGCCACGACGTGACGCTCGTGTGCAAGCGGCGCAGCGAGGCGCGAGTCATACGGCGGGCGCGAGAGGCGGGCGTCACCCACATCGAGACGCTCGAGCTCTCGAGCGGCGTCAAGCCGCTCGCCGACTCGATGGACCTGCGCCGTATCGTGCAGTGGCTGCCCGGGACGCAGGTCCTCCACGTCCATCGGGGCAAGGAGCACTGGCTGGCTGCGCTCGCGAACCGGCTGTCGTCGGCGCGCCGGCCGCTGGTGCGCACCCGGCACATCGTCCAGCCGGTGCGACCCCACGCGCTCAACCGCTGGCTGTACCGCAACGCCACCGATCTCGTGGTGACCGTGACCGACGCGATCCGCCTCCAGCTCGTGGCGGCCGAACTCGGCGCCGCCGAGCGCATCGTTGCGCTGCCGGGCGGCGTCGACACGGATCGATTCCGCGCGGATGCGCCGCCCGCGGCCGGCGGGGGACTGCGCGCGGCGCTGCCCGGAATCCCGCCCGACACCCCGCTGATCGGCCTCGTCTCGGGCTTTCGGGTGATGAAGGGACATCAGACCGTGGTGGAGGCGGCGGCGCGGCTGGCCGCCGCCGGCCAGCGCTTCCATCTGGTGTTCATCGGGCACGGGGCCTTGCTCGAGCGGGTGCGCGGGCTCGTCGACGCGGCGGGCCTCCAGGATCGTACGTCGATACTCGGCTTCGTGGACGACTTGCCGGCCGCGATGACCGCGCTCGACGTAGGGATCTACTCGCCGCTGGAGTCCGACGGCATGTCGCGCGTCCTGTTCGAGTACCTCGCCACCGGGGTGCCGGTGGTTGCGACCCGGGTCGGCGTCGTCCCCGAGGTGCTCTCGGACGGCCGCACCGCGCTGCTCGTCCCGGCGGGTGAGCCGGAGCCGATGGCTGCGGCCATCGGCCGCCTGCTCGCGGACGTGGGCCTGCGGCGCGAGCTGGGGACCGCGGGTGCCGCCCTGGTGCGGGCGCGCTACTCCGGCCAGCGACTCGCCGGCCGGCTGACCACGCTCTACCTGTCGCTGGGCGCCGCCGACTCGGCATCGAGCTAGCGGTGAAGGTCTCGGTCCTGTGCTTCGACGTCTCGGACAACGCGGTCGGGCGGGCCTGGCTGCTCGCCCGGCTCCTGGAGCCGATCGGCGCGGTCGAGATCGTCGGACCGTGCTTCGGCTCCTCGGTCTGGGAGCCGGTGGCGGAGGAGAGCGTGCCGATCCGCTCGGTGCCGGGCGGCAGGTTCCCCGGCTTCGCGGCACGGCTGCCGGCGCTCGGGCGCCTGGCCGATGGTGATCTCCTTTATGCCTCCAAGCCCCGCCTGACCAGCGCGGGCCTGGGCTACCTCGCTCGCGTGGCCCGCGGCCGGCCGTTGCTGCTGGACATCGACGACTGGGAGACCGGCTTCTTCCTGCGGGGCGGCTTCTGGGGAACAGTCGGACGAGCTATGAATCTGTCAAATCCACGGGGACTTACGTGGACATTTCTGATGGAGAAACTGAGGTTCCTTGCCGATGGGATCACGGTGGCCTCGCGCTTCCTCGAGCAGCGGTTCGGCGGCGTGCTGATTCCACACGTGCGCGACACTGACCGCTGGGCGCCGGGCAGGGCGGATCCACGGCCGGTGCGCGAGCGACTCGGCATCGACAAGGAGCGGGTGGTCATGTTTCTCGGCACCCCCCGCGCCTACAAGGGTGTCGAGGATCTGGCCGCCGCGGTGACCCGCCTTCGCCGGCCGGACGTCGCGCTGGCCCTCGTCGGCACCGAGCCCGGTTCCGAGACGGGTCGGGCCCTCGCGGCCCGGCATCCGACGATCCGGCTGGTGGGACGCGTGCCGATCGCCCAGGTGCCGGCCTACCTCGCGGCGGCCGATGTGGTGGTGGTACCCCAGCGCGAGAGCAGCGATACGCGCGGGCAGGTGCCGGCGAAACTCTTCGACGCGATGGCCCTTGGGCGGCCCGTGGTCTCCACCCGCGTGTCGATGATCCCGGAGATCCTCGACGGTTGCGGGCTCCTCGTCGAGCCCGGCGACGTGGGAGCGCTGGGCGACGCGATTGGCCGGCTGCTCGACCATCCCGACGAGGCCGATGCGCTCGGCGCGGCGGCGCGGCGACGGGCGATCGAGCGCTACAGCTTCGAGTCAGCCCGGCGCGCGCTGTTCCCCCTGGTCGAACGCGTGCGCGCCCTCCGAGGCCCGCGCAGATCCCCACGCGGGTGCCCACGTACATGAAGGTCGGGCTGGTCTGCCGGCCATTCTCGTTCCACGGCGGCGTCGAGACCGCGACCGCGGGCCTACTCGGCGCGCTGCTCGCGGCCGGGCACGAGGTCGAGCTGATCAGCACCCGGCGACAGCCCGACGTGCCGGGCGTGCCGGTGCGACGGGTGCCGGTGATCCGGCATCCGTCTGTCCTGCGCGTGCTGTCGTTCGCGCTGGCGGCCCGCAACGCGGCCGCGCGCGGCGGCTATCACATCGTCCAGAGCCACGAGCGAGGACTCCGGCAGGATCTCTACCGAGCCGGTGAGGGATCGCATGAAGCGTATCTCGAGGCGATGGGCCGCCGGGCTCGCTTCGACCCGTACCACCGTCTGATCTGCGCGCTCGAGCGTCGCATCTTCCGGCTCCGCGCAGCGCGACACGTCGTCGCGATCTCGGCGGGCGGCAAGGCCGACATCCAGCGGCGCTACCACACCGATCCGCGCCACCTCACCGTGATCTACAACGGCGTCGATCTCCAGCGCTTTCATCCCGATAACCGGGCCCGCCACCGCGCGCGGACGCGGGCCGCCCTGGGGATCGCGGATCGCGCGTGGTTGGTGCTCTTCGTCGGCTCGGGCTTCGAGCGCAAGGGGCTAGGGCCGCTGCTCGACGCCTTCGCCCGCATGGCAGGCGGGGACGGCCACCTGGTCGTGGCCGGGAAGGGAAACGTCCCGCGGTACCAGGCCCTCGCCGCGCGCCTCGGCATCGGCGAGCACGTGACGTGGACGGGCCCGCAGCGCGAGGTGGAGAAACTCTACGCGGCGGCGGATGTGGTGGCGCTGCCCGCGCTGTACGAGCCCTTCGGCAACGTGCACCTCGAGGCGCTCGCCTCCGGCGTGCCGGTACTGAGCAGCGCCGCCGCCGGCGGGTCCGAGGTCATCCAGCCGGGCGAGAACGGCTGGGTGGTCGCCCAGCCCGAGGCCCCGATGATCGCGGAAGGCCTGGGCGCGCTGCGCGAAGCGCCGGCGGGCGGCTGGGCCGAGCGTGTGCGGCCCACCGTCGAGGGGTTCACGTACGCCGCCCAGGCCGAGGCCTTCACCGAGATCTACCAGGTGCTGCGAATCTGACCGGCTGGAACGGTCCAAACTACCGATTTTCATTGATCATTCGAGGGGCCGGCATTACACTGCGAGACAATGTCGGCCGCGAAGCGCGCCGTGTTTATGGACCGGGATGGGTGTCTCACCGAAGAGGTGGGTTACGTCAACCACCCAAGCCGGATCCGGTTGCTGCCACGTACCGCGGCGGCCGTGCGCCGTCTCAACCAGGCGGGGGTTGCAGCGGTGATGGTCACGAACCAGGCAGGCGTCGCGCGCGGCTACTTCCCGGAGGAGATCCTCCACGAGGCCAACGCCCGCATGCGCCGCGATCTCGCGGCCGCCGGAGCGCATCTCGACGGTATCTATGTCTGCATGCACCATCCGCGCGAAGGTGAGCCGCCGTACCGCGTCGACTGCGACTGCCGGAAGCCGCGGCCCGGCCTCCTCACGCGGGCGGCGATCGAGCTCGGGCTCGATCTACGCACCTCCGTCATGGTGGGCGACAAATTCTCCGACGTGGCGGCCGGGCACGCCGCCGGGACGGCGGGCGTCCTCGTGCTCACCGGCTACGGCCGTGGGGAGTGGGAATACCTGCGCCATGCGCAGGCAGTGAAGCCCGATCACGTGGCGGAAGATCTGCTCGACGCGGTCGAGTGGGCGCTCGGCCGCGTGGACGCGAGGCGCTGACGTGTTCCCGATCACGCGCCTGCGGGATGCGCTCGCCCGGATCCCCGGCAAGCGCGTGGTCGTGGTCGGCGATCTCATCGCCGACGAGTATCTCTACGGCAAGCCCGCGCGCATCTCTCGCGAGGCACCCGTCCTGATCCTGCGCTTCACGGATCGCGAGGTGCGGCTGGGCGGGGCGGCCAACGCGGCCCACAACGTCCACGCCCTCGGGGCGGTGGTGCTCCCGGTGGGACTGCTCGGCCAGGATGGAGCGGGCGATGAGGTGGCCGACCTCTTCCGCCAGGCCGGCATGAGCACGGACGGGATCTCCCGCGAGCCCGGTCGGCTGACGCCGGCCAAGACGCGCATCATGGCCGGCGGTTATCAGTCCACGCGGCAGCAGGTCGTCCGCCTGGACCGCGAGCCGGACGCCACGATCAGCGGCGCGGCGGAAGCCCGGCTCCTGGAGCGCGTGCGTGCACTGGGCGCCACCGCCGACGGGTTCCTCGTCTCCGACTACGGCTACGGCACGGTGACCCCGCGGGTGTACGACGCGGTGCTGGAGATGGCGCGGGCACGCCAGGCCCCGGTCACGGTGGACAGCCGCTACGAGCTCCCGCGGTTCAAGGGCGCCACCGCGGCGACCCCCAACGAGCCCGAGGTGGAAGCCCTCGCCGGCGTCGAGCTCACCGACGAGCCCGCGGTGGAGAAGGCGGGTCGGACCGTGCTCGAGCGGCTCGACGCGCGCCTCCTGCTGCTCACTCGAGGCAGCCGGGGCATGGCGCTCTTCGAGCGGGAGGGGCCGGTCACGTTCATGCCCATCCACGGCAGCGACGAGATCGCGGACGTCACCGGGGCGGGGGACACCGTGATCGGCACCTTCACGGTGGCGCTCGCGGCGCGGGCGACACCGGGCGAGGCGGCGTGGCTGGCCAACATGGCGGGCGGCGTGGTGGTGATGAAGCGCGGCACCGCCACCGTCTCGATCTCCGAGCTGCTGGCCGCGCTCGCGAGCGATGGCGGACATCCTCAGCGTTGAGGAGGTGGGCCGCCTCACCTCCGGCTGGCGCGCGCAGGGCGAGCGTCTGGTGCTGGCCAACGGCTGCTTCGATCTCCTCCACGTGGGGCACGTGCGCTACCTGCAGGCCGCGCGGGCCCTGGGCGACCGGCTCGTCGTCGGACTCAACTCCGACGCCTCGGTTCGACGCCTCAAGGGCAGCGGACGGCCGGTGATGCCGGCCGCGGAGCGGGCCGAGCTGGTGGCGGCGGTGAGCGGCGTGGACGCGGTCGTGATCTTCGAGGAGGACAGCGCCGACGCTCTGATCGCGCGCTTGCGTCCGGACGTGCACGCGAAGGGCACCGACTATACCGAGCAGAGCGTGCCCGAGCGCTCGACTGTCGAGGCGCTCGGGGCCACCGTGGCCATCGCGGGCGACCCCAAGACGCACTCCACCAAGGACCTCATCGCCACCATCCTCACCCGCTTCGGCCACCCCCCCCGATGACGGAGCCGGAGTCGAATGTCCGCCGCGGGGGGAGTGCGGGGGCCATCTCGAGGCCCCCGCAGATGAAGATCGCGATCATCAAGCTGTCATCGCTCGGCGATGTCATCCACGCACTCCCGGTGGCGCACGCGCTGCGGCGCGGGCTGCCCGGGGCGCAGCTGACCTGGATCGTGGAGGCCCGCGAGTACGCGCTGCTGAAGGATCATCCCGATCTCGACGTGGTCGTGCCGGTGGACACGCGTCTGTGGCGCCGCCTCATCCGGCGGCCGGCGGGCGCCCGGGAGGTTCTGGGCAAGGTGCGTCGCCTGCGCAGCCGCATTCGCTCGGCTCGCTTCGACGTGGCCCTCGACCTGCAGGGACTCATGAAGAGCGGGCTGCTCACCGCCTACACCGGCGCGCCGATCCGCATAGGCTTCAGCGCCGATCACTGCCGCGAGCGGTTGAACTGCCTGTTCACGAACCGCCGGGTGCGCCCGCCCGCGACCGCGGTACACGTGGTCGACCAGTACCTGTCCCTGCTCGCGCCCCTCGGGCTCGAGCACGCGCCCGTCCGGTTCCACGTGCCGATCCCGCCCGGAGCCATCCGGCGCATGGACGAGTTTCTCGGCGAGCAGGGGGTGAAGCGACAGGATCTGCTGGTGGCGATCAATCCCGGCGCGGGCCGGGACAACAAGCAATGGCCGGTCGAGCACTTCCGCCGGCTCGGCAACCGGCTCGCCCAGGAGCCGAACGTCCGCATCCTGCTCCTGTGGGGCCCCGATGAGGTCCACATGGCCCGCCAGATCCGAGACGGCCTCGAGGCCCGCGCCATCCTCGCGCCGCCGACGGATCTGCACGAGCTGGCCGCGATCCTTCGCCGGTCCGCACTGATGGTGGCCAACGATACCGGCCCGCTCCACCTGGCGGCGGCCCTCGGCACCCCGAGCCTCGGCCTGTTCGGCCCCACGCGCGCGGAGCGCAACGGCCCCTACGGCGTTCACTGCCGAGGCGTGCAGAGCCCCGATGGAACCATGGGCGGTCTCGACCCGCAGCGCGCGGTCGAGGCCGCACTGCCTCTGCTGGCCCCGCGGAGCCTCGAGCCGTGAGCCGGGTGACCGTGACCGTCATCGCCTGGAACGAGGAGCAGCGGCTGCGCGCCTGTCTCGAGAGCGCGGCCTGGGCCGACGAGATCGTGGTGGTGGACGCCGAGTCCGCCGACAAGACGGTGCAGATCGCGCGCGAGTTCACCGACAAGGTCTCGGTACGCGCGTGGCCCGGGTTCGCGAACCAGAAGAACTTCGCGATCGAGCAGGCCACGTGCGACTGGATCCTGTCGCTCGACGCCGACGAGCGCGTCACCCCCGAGCTGCGCGAGCGTGTCCGGGCCATCATCAAGAACGACGGGCCCGCCGACGGCTACGCGATCCCGCGCCGCAACATCTTCTGGGGGCGGTGGGTGCGCCACGGCGGCCTCTACCCGGACTACCAGCTGCGCCTGTTCCGGAGGACCGCGGGACGCTTCGTGGAGAACGCGGTGCACGAATCGGTGACGGTCTCGGGGCAGGTGGAGACGATCCAGGAGCCCCTGCTGCACCATTCCTACCGGGATCTCGAGGACTTCGTGCGGCGCTCCAATCGCTACTCGACTCTGTCGGCCCAGGACTGGATCCGGCGGGGGAAGGAGGCCGGGCCCCTGAGCCTGGTGACTCGTCCCCTGGGCCGCTTCTTTTCCATGTACATTGTTCACGGAGGCTTCCTGGACGGCTGGCGGGGGTTCGTGCTCGCCGTCCTCTACGCCGAGTACGTCTTCCTCCGGATGGCGAAGGTGTGGGAGACCCAGCGGGGACGGAAGTCCAGAGGGAGTGACCAGAAGTCATGACGGGATCGCGCGACCGCGTGCTGTCGGGAATGCGGCCGACCGGCCAGCTCCATCTCGGCAACTACCTGGGGGCGCTCGAGAATTGGGTCAAGCTCCAGGACCAGTTCGAGTGCTTCTACTTCGTGGCCAACTGGCACGTGCTCACCACGAACCCGGGGGGGACCGCCGAGATCCCGGGCGACACCATCGAGATGGGCGCCGACTGGCTGGGGGCCGGGCTCGATCCCGACCGGTCGACGCTCTTCATCCAGTCGCTGGTGCCGGAGCACGCCGAGCTGCACCTGCTCTTCTCGATGGCTACCCCGGTGGGGTGGCTCGAGCGGGTGCCGACCTACAAGGAGATGGTGGAGCAGCTCGGGCTCGAGTCGCCATCCTACGGCCTGCTCGGCTATCCACTCCTGCAGTCGGCCGACATCCTCATGTACAAGGCGCAGTGGGTGCCGGTCGGCGCCGACCAGGTGCCGCACATCGAGCTGACGCGCGAGGTCGCGCGCCGATTCAACAACACCTGGAAGCCAGTCTTCCCGGAGCCGCAGGCCCGGCTCACCCAGATCCCGAAGGTGCCGGGGACGGACGGGCGGAAGATGTCGAAGTCCTACGGCAACGCCATCTACCTGTCCGACACCTCGGAGGAGATCGCGGCGAAGATCAAGCCGATGGTCACCGATCCGGCCCGCAAGCGCCGCTCGGACCCCGGCAATCCCGACATCTGTCCGGTCTTCGACCTGCACCGGATCTTCACGCCGGAGTCCGCGCGCGAGGACTGCGCCCGCGGGTGCCGGACCGCCGCCATCGGCTGCCTCGACTGCAAAGCCGTGCTGCTCGAGCACATGCTGCCGCCGCTCGCCGAGATCCGCGAGCGACGCCAGCGCTTCGTCGACAAGCCGGCCGAGATCGTCGAGATCCTACACGAAGGGTCCAAGCGCGCCCGGGTCCACGCGGTCGACACCATGAAGCAAGTCCGCGACGCCATAAGGCTCGAGCCATGACGAGTGTCCGCGGACTGCGGGAGTGCGGGGGCCCTTTCTGGGCCCCCGCAATGAATAGATGAGCGGCCAAGAAACGGCCACCCAAGCGGCCGTCCAGGACTCCGGACTGACGGTTCGCGTCGAGTCCTTCGTGGGGCCGCTGGATCTGCTGCTCCATCTCTGTCGCACCAACGAGATGGATCTCTCGCGGCTCTCGCTGCGCGCCATCACCGATCAATACCTGAGCCATCTCGAGGCGGTACGCTTCCAGGATCTCGAGACCGCCGGCTCGTTCATGGTGATGGCTGCGACCCTGATCTACCTGAAGTCCAAGCTGCTGCTGCCCGCGAATCCCGACGACGCGGAGGAGGCGCTGGACGAGGAAGGAGAGCTGCTCAAGCGCGAGCTCGAGGAGCGCCTGCGCGAGTACGCCCGGGTGAAGGCCCTGGGCACCTGGCTCGCCGAGCGCGAGTCGGAACAGACCCTCATCTTCGGACGAACCACCGCCGAGCTGCCCCCGCCGGAGGACATCCCGCTCGAGGACCTCTCGGTGCATCTGCTGCAGCGGGCGATGCAGCGTCTCATCGAGGACCAGAAGCGCCGAGTGCCCCGACAGGTCGAGCCGAACCCCCTCTCGGTCCTCGAGCGCATGAGCGAGATCATGGACCTGCTGCGCAGCACCTGGTCGCTGCTCTTCTCCTCGGTGGCGGGCGCCGAGCGCCTCCGGGCGGAGTGGGTGGTGACCCTGCTCGCCCTGCTCGAGCTGGTGCGCCTCGGCCAGGCGCGCGCGCGGCAGGCCGAGCTGTTCGGCGAGATCGTCATCGAGCGTCACGCGGTGAGCGTGCGCGAGCCCGTCTCGTCGAGCGAGACCCCGTCCGACGAACCACGAACCGAACCGGGAGAATCACCGAATGCCTGAGCCGATCCACGTGGTGGAAGCGCTGCTGTTCGCCTCGGACACCCCGGTGGAGGTCGAGCGGATCCAGGAAGTGCTCGACCTGGAGTCGGCGGCGGTCGCCCGCGAGCTCGTGGAGGAGCTGCGGGCCCGGCTCGAGGCGGAGGGCCGAGTGCTGCAGGTGGTGGAGGTGGGGGGCGGCTTCCGCCTGGTGACCCGGCCCGAGGTCGCCCCGTGGCTGGTCAAGCTCGCGCGCACCCGCACGCGCTCGCGTCTCTCGCGCCCCTCGCTCGAGACGCTCGCGATCATCGGATACCGCCAGCCGGTGTCGCGCCCCGAGGTCGACGCGATCCGCGGCGTCAACTCGGAGGCGGTGCTCGACAGCCTGCTCGAGCGGCGCATGATCCGGATCGCGGGGCGCAAGGACTCGCCCGGGCGCCCGTTCCTCTACGAGACCACGCGCGAGTTCCTGGTGGCCTTCGGGCTGCGCGACCTCGGCGACCTGCCGAAGGTGGAGGGCGAACTGATCGTGCCCGAGCTCGCCGAGACCGCCGCCGCCCAGCTGCCGGATCCGGATGCCGAGCACCCCACCACCGAGCCGGGCGCCGAACAAGGAGAGACCGCCGCTGCCGCCGATTCGTCTGAGCAAGATCCTGGCTCAAGCGGGGATCGCGTCACGGCGAGCAGCTGAAGGGCTGCTCGCGGAGGGACGCGTCACCGTCAACGGCACCGTCCGGCTCGAGCCGGGCGCACAGGCAGATCCCGAGCACGATCGCATCACGGTGGACGGGCGGGCGCTGCCCGCCCGCGCCACTCTGCAGCATCTGGTGCTGAACAAGCCGCGCGGTTACGTCACGACCCGCCGCGATCCCGCCGGCCGGCCGGTGGTTCTGGATCTGCTGCCCCCGCCCGCGCGCGCGCTCTATCCGGTCGGCCGCCTCGACTTCGACACCGAGGGGCTCCTGCTCCTCACCAACGACGGTGAGCTGGCCAATCGTCTCCTGCACCCGCGCTACGAGATCCCGCGCGTGTACGAGGCGGAGGTCGAGGGCCGCGTGGCCAAGACCGATCTGGAGCGATGGCGGCGCGGCGTCTCTCTCGACGACGGTCCCGCCGTGCCCAAGCGAGTGACGCGCCTCTCCGCGGGGCGCGGCACCACCTGCCTGAGCATCACGTTCGCGGAAGGGCGGTATCGCGAGGTGAAGCGGTACTGCAAGGCCCTCGGTCACCCGGTGCGGCGGCTCAAGCGGGTGCAGTTCGGACCGCTACGGCTCGGCGATCTCGCCCCGGGCGCCCACCGCACGTTGACGAGGGCGGAGCGGATCGCGCTTGACAACTTGCGTGGGGGGTAGCTTTCTCCTATACTGCCCAGGGTTAAGCGACCGATGTGCTTCAGGAGCCCCCGATGAACCTGGACGATTGGCGATCCAGGATCAACAGCCTCGACGAAGAGATCCTCAAACTCCTCAACCAGCGCGGTACCGCCGCCCTCCGGATCGGCGAGCTCAAGAGGCAGCAGGGTCTTCCGTACTTCATCCCCGAGCGTGAGGCTCAGGTCCTCGATCGTCTGGTCGGGCTGACCGAAGGACCGCTCGCGGGTGACGCGATCCGTGCGATCTGGCGCGAGATCCTCTCGGCGTCGCTCGCGCTGGAGCACCCGCTGCCGGTGGCCTACCTGGGCCCGCCGGGCACCTTCACCCATCAGGCGGCGACCCGGCGCTTCGGCTCCTCCGCGCAGCTCCGGCCGGTGCGCACGATCGCGGAGATCTTCGACGAGGTGGAGCGGGGCCGGGCCGAGTTCGGCGTGGTGCCGGTGGAGAACTCCACGGACGGGGCGGTGAGCGTAACCCTCGACCGGCTCATCGACTCCGACGTGACGATCACCGGCGAGTTGACGCTCGACATCTCGCAGCACCTCATCTCGCGGGCCGGCGAGCTGGGCGAGGTGAAGGTGGTGTGCTCCCATCCGCAGGGCCTGGCCCAGTGCCGCGCCTGGCTGGCCGCGCACCTCCCGGAGGCGGTGACCGAGGAGACGCCCTCCACGTCGGCGGCGGTGGAGCGCGCGCGGGACGACGCCACCGTGGCCGCCATCGCCTCCGACATGGCCGCGCAGGTGCACGGGGTGCCCATCCTGAGAGGCCGCATCGAGGACAACCCGGCGAACTCCACGCGCTTCCTGATCATCGGACGCCGACCGGTGGCCCCGACGGGCCGCGACAAGACGTCGATCCTCTTCTCGATGAAGAACGAGCCCGGCGTGCTCTACAGCATCCTGCAGCCGTTCGCGGCGCGGCGGCTCAACTTGACCAAGATCGAGTCCCGACCCACAAAACGTCGCCCCTGGGAGTACGTCAACTTCGTGGACTTCGAGGGGCATTGCGACACCGAGAACGTGCGGAGCGTGCTGGCCGAGGTGCGGGAGCGCTGTCAGTTCTTGAAGATCCTCGGCTCCTATCCCGCCGCGTGAGGAGATCGGAATGAGCATGTCCTGGGAGTCCCTCGCCAACGATCACATCCTGGGCATCGCGCCCTACGAGCCCGGCAAGCCCATCGAGGAGCTCGAGCGCGAGCTCGGCATCCGCGACGTCATCAAGCTCGCCTCCAACGAGAACCCGCTGGCCCCGTCGGACCGGGTCATGAAGGCCATGGAGGCGGCGCTCGCCCACATCAACCGCTATCCGGACGGGAGCGGCTACTACCTCCGCCAGGCCATCGCGCGACGCCACGGGCTCACCTCTGACCATATGATCCTCGGCAACGGATCCAACGATCTCATCGAGCTGATGGTGCGCGCCTTCCTGCGGCCGGGCGAGGAGGCGGTCATCCCGCACCCGTCCTTCGTGGTCTACCCAATGATCGTGCAGGCGGTCG